>Ga0335072_10003588_pt1 | contig 23292 bp, 23 predicted proteins | sample Lox_Sample_21_FD_206725 | JGI IMG/M metagenome (GOLD analysis project Ga0335072, IMG submission 206725) | Soil microbial communities from Loxahatchee National Wildlife Refuge, Florida, United States - Lox_Sample_2.1 | ecosystem: Environmental > Terrestrial > Soil > Wetlands | place: USA... | reverse complement strand
CCGATCCCTCGGGCGGCATCTCGCAGCCGATCGGCTACGTGGTGCAGAGCGCGACGAGCGACCCGAGCGCCGCCGCGGATCAAGCCTTCAAATTGCTCGAGCAGACGCCGGGCGTGATCGACGCGACAACCTCGAACGCGCTCGAATCGCCGCAGATCGAAGTGAACTTCAACCGCAATGCCGCGCGGGCGCTCGATGCGAGCATCGGCACGGCCTCGACGGCGGTGCGCGCGGCTTTCGGCGGCTACACGGCGACGCAGTTCACCGGTCCCGACGGGCTCAAAAACGTGCAGGTGATCTACGAGCAGAAGGATCTGAGCAACCTCGCCGGCATCGCCGCGATTCCCATCCGTGCGAACAACGGGTCGATCATCCGGGTCGGCGACATCGTCGATCTGCAAAACCAGCCCGCGCCGCCGCTGATCATTCGTTTGGAGCGGCGCAACGTCGTGCTCATCGGCGCAAACGTCGCACCGGGCGCGACGCTCTCGAATGTCATTCGCGATTACGAGCGGCGTTTGCGCGGCGTGCACTTCTCCTCCGACATCAGCATCACGCCGGTTTCCGGCGGAAATCAGGAGCAGGTTACCGACACGACGCGCGAGATGAGCATCTCGCTGCTGCTCTCGATCCTGCTCGTGTATCTTCTGATGGTTGCCCTCTATAACGGCTATATCACGCCGTTCATCGTGATGTTCACGGTTCCGGTTGCCGTCGTCGGCGCACTCGGCGCGCTCGCCCTCACCCGGCAGACGCTCAATCTCTTCTCGCTCATCGGCGCCATCATGCTGGTGGGTCTGGTCGCGAAGAACGGCATTCTGCTCGTCGACTTCGCGAATCAATTGCGCGAACGCGGACTTTCCAAGCTCGATGCGATCGTCGAGAGCGCGCACCACCGCTTCCGCCCGATCGTGATGACGACGTTCGCGATGATTGCCGGTATGCTGCCGCTCGCGCTCGCGCTCGATCCCGGCTCGCAAGCAGAGCGTCCGCTCGGCATCGTCGTGATCGGCGGGCTTTCCAGCTCGCTCGTGCTCACGCTGCTGCTGATTCCGATCATGTACCTGCGCTTCGCGCCCGACGACAAAAAGAGCGAGGAGCCGGTCAAGCTCCTTAGGGAGTCGGACTCGCCGGCGGGTGCACGTTGAAGAAACGCTGCCAAACTGCGTGCAGCGCGGCAACCATCGGCGGCTGACCGCGCGGTACGGTGAGCTGACCGAGGCTCGGCATCGAACCGACGCTTTGCAGCGTTGCGATGCCGCCGCCGACCGGCGAGAGCGCGGTCATGCCGCATCCGGGAACGAAACTCAGTATTGCCGAGCCGCCGTTGGTTCCAAGCGACGTCAGCGTGTATTGCACGCTCGCGCCGCTCGTCGAGCTGCCGGCCGGACAGGCGGTGATTCCGGGTACGGAGCCCACGGCGACCACCTGCGCGTTTGCGTTTCCGCCGGTAAAGTTGAAGGCGGTCAGGTTTTGCTCCGGATTCCAGGTTTGATTGAGCGAGAGTGAACTCGGGACGAAGAGCGGTGTACCGGGAACGCTGCCGGAGATGCCTGCAACGCCGCTCGAGACCGATGTGAAAGCCGCGGCAAGATAGCTGCCGTTGAGCGGGGTGAAGTCGACGCTCCCGATTTCGTTTGCCGTCTCGAAGAGTGTCGAGGTCGACGTCGACTCAAAGCCGATCAGCCGAATGTTGCCGCTCACCAACTGCGGGTCGGCGTAAAGGCCGACGTAGACGGGCGTGCTGTCCGAGGTGGACGAGTACGTCCAAGTGCGGCTCGCGACGTATCCCATCATGTCGCCGCTTACGGCGGACGAACTCGCGGGAATGCCCGGCGTCGGCACGACGACCGGGCCGAGGATCTGATTGCCGGAGCTAGCAGCCGTGATGAGCGGGACCGTGCGCTGCAGCGCGCTCGAGCCGGACGAATAGACGTCGACGCCGTAGGTGCAACCGCCGCCCGATACGCAGGTCTCTTGCGAGACGAGCAGTTCACCAGCGCCGTCGACGGCAACACCGAGCGGAGTGAGATAATCGGAGGCAGGCGGCGTTGCGGTTATCGTTATCGTCGGGGAGAGCGAGGCGTTGTACTCGTTGACTTGGTAGCCGCCGGAGGCGCCATAGAGCGCAGCGTAGATCGAGCCGTCGCTACCGATCGCGACATACTGCGGGTTGGTGCCGTTGAGCGAGATCGTACCCGGCGTCGCGGTGCCCGACGCGCCCGAGCTGTAGACCAGGACGTAAGGCCCGCTGACCGTCGATGCGATCACGGCAATCGTCCCCGCGCTATTCTCCGCGAGAGCGTAGGGATAATCGGGGCTGCCCGGCACCTGCGAACCGGTGAGGGCGATCGTGCGCCCGGTCGCCGTGAGACCGGTGCTGTTCGAGGAATATTCGGTGAGCTCGGATCCGCCGCCGGTATCGGCGGCGATCAAGTCGCCGTTAGCCTCGGCTGCAACGATGCAAGTCTCGTTGATCGAATACGTGACAGGGGTGTACGGCAGCGCGCCCGACGTTGCGGGCCACACCCCGAGCGTGCACGACGGATACGAATCGAGGTCGATCGCGAACGTGCCGTTCGGCAAAACTGCGAATCCCGAAACGTAACCGGTGCTGATATTGTTGGAGAGCGGCACGTACGCGAGCGGAGGCTCCACGCCGAAGCTGGTGGTTGCAACCGTCGCGACGCCGAGGTTTTGGCCGCCTCCTTCGCTCAGGACGGCGAAGCTCTGCGCGGGATCGAGATCGAGCGTCGATCCGACGATCAAACCGCTAGCGATACCGCCGCCGCTGCCGGTGAAATGAATAGCGTACGGCGCGCTCGTGGAGCCGGCGTACGTTACGGTGATCGCCGTGCCCGGCGATGACGCGCTCGTCGCTGAGAGCGTGACGGCGCTCGAATCGGCGCTGATGGTGAGCGGCGTCGAAAAATCTCCCGGCGCGACGATGAGTGCGCCGCTCGCGTCGTAGGCATTGACGTCGAGGGTAGTGGTGCCGGCGGTGCCGAGCAGCATGACCGGCGTCGAAAGCGAGAGGCGAATGATCGCGGGCGTGCCGTCGAGCGTGACGGAAATCGCAGCCATGCCGGCGGTGACGTCGATGCTCTGCGTGGAACTTGCGAGCACGCTGCCGGTGCCGTTCGTTCCGCTCATCGCATCGAGCAGCAGCTCTTCATTCCCGAGCGGCAGATCGATCGTGACGCTGCAAGTGACCGCGGTGCCGGCTGGGTTGAGCGAGCAGCCGGCCGAGGTCGAACTCACGTTGACGGTGGCGGTCGCGGTCGCAGGCGGCGTTGCGCCCGCGGCGTAGGTGAAGGCCGCAAGCGATTGCGTGTTCGGCGAGACGAACGACGGGCGCATCTTGGCCATCGAGCTCTTCGTGGGGATCTCGATCGTGAGCGTGACCGGTGCGGTCTTGCTCTGCATGGTCGCCGTCGGCGGCTTGATTCCGCCCCCGCCGCCGCCCGAACAGGCGCTCAGGGCGAAGATAACTGCCGTTATGACTTGCGCGCGACGGCTGTACGTCATAGAACTGCCCTCACTCCGAAATCGCCCGAGCGACCGCTTGCCTAGGCTTTAGCTTTTTGGGAAAAGCTCACCTTGCACGGGATCGTCGTCGACCAGCACGTCGGGGCTGTCGTAGCGCGCGTCGTTCAACCGCATCGAGACGTCGCGCGCGCGCATCTCGCGCGCATCGTAGGGCTTCAGCAGCACGGTGGCCTCGCCCGGCGGCAGCTCGCCCGGCGCGAGCCACCGGCCGATCGACGCATCGGGCAGGATCACCGGCATGCGATCGTGCACCGCCGCGACGAGCGCGTTCGGGGGACAGGTGACGATCGCGCAGGGCGCGGGCGCGGTCGCGGACGGTTCCCAAATTCCGGCGAAGGCGAAAACACGATCGCCCTCGAGCGTAAAAAAGACCGGCTTGCGGCCGCGCCATTCGTAGAAGCCGTCGGCGAAGATGATGCAGCGGTGCGCGGGATTGCGCGGCGCTATCGTCTCCGCGCGCACGTTGATGCGACCGCCGATCCCCCAGAAGAGCGGCTCGATCTCATTGCGTCCGTCGTTGCGCACCGCAAGCACGCTTTGCGTTGGCGCGACGTTGAAGCGCGGCAGGCGATAGTCGCTAAACGCCTCGAAGCGAAACCGAGGATACGCAGCGAGGATGCGCTGCGGATCGGTGAGGGTAAAGCGTCCGCACATCGTACGCCTCGATTGGAGCGCACATGAAGATTCACCTGGGAACCGACGAAATCGGTCCTGAAGCTCCCGGTTCGCAAAACATGGGCCTGATTGGGAAGAAATAGAGAAAGAACTTCATATCGTCTTCGGACTTGCGCGCGAGACTATACATGCTCTGTATAAGGAGAATGTATCGTGATTCAGACGCAAACTGCCAAGGCCCCGGCCACTCGCACGGGCACCATGAGGGCCTTCTGCATGCTCGGTATCGGGAAAACCGGCGTTCTCGAAAAACCAATTCCGGAACCTGGCCCAAACGACGCGATCATCAAGACGACGCACGCGTTGATTTGCACCTCGGACTCGCATACGGTGCGCGGCGCGATCGGTCCGCGGGAAGGATTGACGCTTGGTCACGAGGCGGTCGGCATCGTCTATGCCGTGGGTTCGGAAGTCAAGCGCTTCAAGGCCGGCGATCGTGTGGTGGTCGGCGCGATTACGCCTGACTGGGGTTCGGAAGAAGCGCAGAACGGCTATCCGTCGCAGTCCGGCGGCGCGCTCGCGGGTTGGAAATTCGCCAACGTCAAGGACGGGGTCTTCGCCGAATATTTTCACGTCAACGAAGCTGACGCCAACATGGCGCTCATTCCGGCGAGCGTTCCTTCCGAAGCAGCGGTGTATTGCGCCGACATGCTTTCGACGGGGTTCGTCGCAGCCGAACATGGCGACATTCCAATCGGCGGGACAGTTGCCGTTTTCGCGCAGGGACCGGTCGGCTTGATGGCTACCGCCGGTGCGAAGCTGCGCGGCGCAGGCTATATCATCGCAGTCGAAACCGATCCAAAGCGCGCGCAGTTCGCGCGCGAGTACGGCGCGCATCTCGTCGTCGACTTCAAGAAGGAAGATCCGGTCGCGCGCATCCTCGCGGAAACGGGAGGCGCCGGTGTCGACACTGCGATCGAGGCACTGGGAGCACAAAAGAGTTTCGAGTGGTGCGTCGACGTCACCAAGCCGGGCGGCACGATCTCGAACGTCGGGTATCACGGCGAAGGCGAATACGTCGACATTCCGCGTACGGCATGGGGTGTCGGCATGGCCGATAAGACGATTCGCACCGGCCTCTGCCCGGGCGGAAGCCTGCGCATGGAACGGCTGCTGCGCGTGCTCGAGCGCGGACTCGTCGATCCGACCAAAATGACCACGCATACGTTCGATTTTGCGGACATCCCGAAGGCATTCGACATCATGGATCGCAAGCTGGACGGGGTGATCAAGCCACTGATTCGCTTCGCATAGAGTATGTACGCTTGCGGCCGGCGCGATCGCATGCAATACGTCATCGACGACATGCGCTTCACGAGCGGAGCACGGATGCCGTGATGCGCGCGATGATATTGGATGCGCCCGCAGCCGTCGAAACGCGCCCGTTGACGCTGCAGCACGTCGATCCGCCCGAACCGCGTGACGGCGAGGTGCTCATGCGCGTGCACACGTGCGGCGTTTGCCGGACCGATCTGCACGTCACCGAGGGCGAATTGCCGCCCAAACATCCGCACATCGTGCCCGGGCACGAGATCGTGGGCGTCGTCGAGCGTCTCGGTCCAGGATGCGCACGCTTTAGGCCGGGCGATCGCATCGGCATAGCGTGGCTGCGCGAAACGTGCGGCGCCTGCAGATTTTGCCGGCGTGGACGCGAGAATCTCTGTCCGAACGCGCGCTTCACCGGCTGGGACCACGACGGCGGTTACGCAGAATTCACGACGGTTCGGGAAACGTACGCCTACCCGCTTCCGGATGCGATCGACGACGAGCATGCCGCGCCGCTGCTCTGCGCAGGTATCATCGGATACCGCGCGATCAAGCGCGCGGAGATCGAGCCCGGCATGACCGTCGGCCTCTACGGATTCGGCGGCTCTGCGCATCTCGCGATCCAGGTGCTCAAGCATTGGGGATGCACCGTCTACGTGATGAGTCGCGGTGGCGTGCACCGCGAGCTCGCGCGCGAACTCGGCGCGGATTGGATCGGCGAGGCTGCTGACGCGCCGCCGAAGCCGCTCGATGCCACCCCGCGAAAACGACGTCACCTCGGGCGATCTGTGCGTGAAGGGCCGTTTTGGTGCCGCCTACGTGCACGATAATCGTCAATGACACCACCCTTCCGAGATCGTAAGCATTAATGAAGTAAACTCGGAGACACCATGATCGAAGTTCTAACCGGCTTTCCGGAAAACGTTGTCGCCTGCAGAGCCAGCGGTCGCGTAACGAAGCAGGATTACGACAACGTCATCATTCCATCCGTCGAGCGAGCTCTGAGTCACCACCCGAAGATCCGTTGTTACTATGAGCTCGGTTCGCAGTTCCAGACCTTCGACGGCGGCGCGCTATGGGAAGATACGAAGGTCGGGCTCGAGCATCTCACTCGGTGGGAGCGCGTCGCGGTCGTCACCGATGTCGAATGGCTTCGGTTCGCAACCAATGCCTTTCGGTTTCTCATGCCCGGATCGGTTCGTGTCTTTTCGCTCGATGAATCCGACGCGGCGCGACGCTGGATTACCGATGGCCTTTGATAGCCGCCTGCTACACCACGATATGTCAGAGCCTTGACAACGGAGCGCTTTCGCATTCGACCAATTCACGCAGGGGGCGCAGCCAACAGTCGTATCAGAAGTTCGCGGTCGAGCTTGTGCAGCAGATCGTGCATGTCGCGCGTCACCTCGCGCTCGGCGCGCATATCATCCTTGAGCTGTTCGACAATCCGTGCCGGTTCGTCGGCGCGTAGATAGCGCCGCGCGCAGATCCGCAATACGTTCTCCGCGAAGTACAGCACGCCGCCCGGAAGCGCTATATAGTGCTCGCCGTCATCGTTGCGCAGCCAACAAAGACCCCAGGCAAGGGTCGTGACCAGCAGCTCGCGATCGGCCAAAATCCCGAAACTGCCGCTGGCGTCGGTCGCGACAAAGCTCGTGACGCCCTCGACGCGCTCAAAGTTGTCCTCACTGGAGAGCTCAATCGTGAAGCTTCTCATGCGCGCAACGAGCCCCGCATGTAGCACTCGGACTCCGCGGTCTTGTCATACGCGCCGGCGATGATCTCTTCACAGTCGCGCAACGTGTCGTCGAATTTCACGGAGACGCCTTTGATGCCGGTGAGGTGAGCGGTGACGTTGAACGGCTGCGTGAGGTACCGCTGGAGTTTGCGCGCGCGCTCCACGATTTTGCGATCGGCTTCGGCGAGCTCTTCCATCCCAAGCATCGAGATGATGTCGCGCAGCTCGCGGTAGCGGGCAAGGTGGCTGCGCACGTCCTGCGCGATCGTATAGTGACGTTCGCCCAGCGTGCGGCGGTCCATCAGGCGGCTGCTCGACGCCAAAGGATCGATGGCGGGATAAATGCCTTCCGCGGCCTGTGCGCGCGAAAGAATGACGACGGTGTCCAAGTGGCCGAGCAATGCTTCAACCGCCGGATCGGTGATGTCGTCGGCGGGGACGTAGACGGTCTGCACCGAGGTGATCGCGCCGCTCGCGGTCGAGAGAATTCGTTCCTCGACTTCGGCGACTTCGGACTGTAACGTCGGCTGATAGCCGACCGTTGCGGGCATCCGCCCGAGCAATCCGGAGATCTCGCTCCCGGCTTGCACGAAACGGAACATGTTGTCGACGAGAAACAGCACCTCTTTGCCCAGCGTATCGCGCAGATACTCGGCATAGGTGAGCGCCGTGAACGCGACACGAAACCGCACGCCCGGCGATTCGTCCATCTGTCCGTAGACCATGATCGTCGTCGGCATCAAACCTGCAACGGTCATCGACCGCCAGAGTTCGTGACCCTCGCGGATGCGCTCGCCGACGCCCGCAAAGACCGAAACGCCGGCGTGCATCGTGACGACGGAACTCATGAACTCGTTCATGAGCACGGTCTTTCCCACGCCGGCGCCGCCAAAGAGCCCCGTCTTTCCGCCGCGCGCGAAGGGGCAGAGGAGATCGACGGCTTTGATACCTGTTTCGAGAATCTCGGTCGACTGCCGCGTCTGCGTGAGCGCAACCGGTGAGGCGTAGATCGATCGCGTCACGGCTGCGTCGAGCGGTGCGCCGCCGTCGAGCGGGTTTCCGAACAAATCGACGACGCGTCCCAGCAGGCTCGGATCGACCGGCACGCGCAGCGGGCCACCGGTATCGTAGAGCGTCTGGCCGCGGCGTAAGCCGGCGGCCGGATGGAGTGCGATCGCGCGCGCACGCTTCGGGTTGAGGTGCTGATGCACTTCGAGCATGATCCCGCCGTCGGTTTGCAATGCCTGCCGGATCGGCGGAAGCCGGGGACACGCGATATCGACGACATCGCCGTTGACCGCACAGATCTCCCCGACCGCCTCGCGCGTGTCTGCCATACCTTCTTCATACCATCCAGGCGTGCAGGACTTGTGCAGCCCGCCTTCCCGCGCGCTTCCCAAGGTTGGCGCAGACTCCGGGTAGATGGACCGGCGCAAACTCGAAACGCAGGTAGCGCAGCAGATCGACCGCAAACGGCGCGCGCAACGCGGCGCCGGGACGCTGCTCGCGCGGACGGCGTATCTGGGCACGCTTGGACTGATGCTTGTGCTGCCGATCGTCGCGGGCGCGTATCTCGGCAACTGGCTCGATACGCACACAAAAGGCTTTTCGTTCTCGTGGACGGTCTCGCTGATCGTGACCGGCGTCTTCGTCGGCGGCTTCAACGCCGTCTGGTTTGTACGACAAACATGGAACTGACGCCCAACGCCGCGACCACGATAGCCACGACGCTAGCGATCACGGCTGTACTGGCCATGGCCTCGTTGCTCGCAACGCGACACCTCGCGCTCGTGCCAGGCACGGTGCAAACCATAGTCGAGGGAGTCGTGGATGCGATTCGCGCGGCAATCGCCGGCGTTTTACCCGAACACGTCGACCTCGTACTGCCCTTTGTCGGTACACTGTGGATCTTCTTGGCGCTCGCGAATCTCGCCGGCGTCATTCCTGGCGTGAGTTCGCCGACCGCAGATCTCTCGACCACCGCGGCACTGGCCGTACTCACGTTCTGCTTCGTACATTGGGCCGGCATCAGGAGCGTCGGTCTGCGCGAGTACCTGCTGCACTATCTGCGACCCAATCCGATCATGCTGCCGTTCGAGATCATCAGCGAGCTTTCGCGCACGCTTACGTTGGCGGTTCGCCTTTTCGGTAACATGATGAGCCTCGAGCTTGCAGCATTGATCGTACTCGGAATCGCCGGATTTCTCGTGCCGATTCCATTGCTGCTCCTGCACATCGTCGAGGCGCTCATTCAAGCCTACATTTTCGGCATGCTCGCGCTCGTCTATGTCGCCGGAGCAATCCAAACGCAACACGAGCGCCTCCAAAAGAAAGGAAGCTTCGCATGACCCAAACGGGATGGTTCGTTATCGCTTCGACCGTGGTGGCAGCGATCGCGATCGCCTTCGGCGTCTTCGGTCCGGCACTGGCGATGGGCCGCTCGATCACCAGCGCTCTCGACGCGCTGGCGCGCCAGCCCGAGGCCGAAAACGCGATTACACGCACGCTCTTCATCGGGCTTGCGATGATTGAATCGCTCGCGATCTACGCGCTCGTCGTCGTCTTGATCATTCTCTTCCGCAATCCGCTCCTGATCTATCTGACTGGGAAGTAGCGCGTGGGAGTGAACTGGACCACGTTCCTAGTCGAGATCGGCAATTTTGTCGTTCTCGTGTGGTTGTTGACGCGTTTCCTCTACGCACCGGTCACACGCGCGATTACCGCACGTCAGCAAGCGATCGCCGAGCAGATGAAGCAGGCCCGAGAAATCAAAGCGCAATCCGAGATCTTGGAAAAGCAATATCAGGACCGGCTCGTCGAGTGGGAAGGCGAGAAGGCGAAACTCAAGACGCAGCTCCAAGATGAGATGTCGGATCTGCGCGCATCGCGCGTAAAGCAGCTCGAGGCCGAGCTAACACGCAGGCGCGAACAAGAGGAAGCCGCTGCCCGCGCGCGCGACGCCGACCGCGCTCGCGTGCTCGAAAAGCAGGCGGCCGAGAGAGCGGGAGCCTTTGCTTCCGCATTGCTCGCGCGCATCGCTTCGCCGGAGGTCGAAAAGCGTATCATCGACATCGCGCTGGCCGATCTTGCATCGCTCGGCGAGCGCGACACAACTGCCCTCGTCCATGCGCTGGGAAATGGATCCGGTGCCGTGGTCGTCGCGACACGGTATCCGCTCGACGCTACGCGCCGTACCTCCCTCACGCAAGCGCTCGCCCACGCCATCGGACGCGCTCCCGACATTCGCTTCGAAGAGCGCGAAAGTCTCATCGCGGGCGTTCACATCGATGTAGGGACCACGGTGCTCGAAGCCGATCTCGGCGAAGAGTTGCGCTGGTTCGCGGAGCACGAGCGTGACGGCGCCTGATTTCAAGGACTATCGCTTTGGCTTACGCGTGCGCGAGCAGGGCCGGGTGATTTCGGTCGGCGACGGCATCTCGTGGATCGCCGGTCTTCCGTCTGCGGCGCTCGATCAACTCGTGACGTTCGATGACGGGACGGCTAGTCGCGGGATGCTCTTCAATCTGGAAGCCGAGCGCATCGGCGCGATCATCCTCGATCAGGGCGAAAACATCGTTGCGGGCACGCGCGTCGTGCCCGCGGCACCGCTTCTGGAGATACCGGTCGGCGACGGCCTGCTCGGACGTGTCGTCGATCCGCTCTGCCGGCCGCTCGACGGGCGCGCATTGGAACGGCTCGACGCGGTGCGCCCGATCGACATCCGCTCACCGTCGATCGCGCAGCGCGACGACGTGCACGATCCGCTCTACACCGGCAACACCATCGTTGATACCATGCTGCCCATCGGACGCGGACAACGGCAACTGCTCATTGGCGATCGCGGTTTGGGGAAAACATCGCTTGCCATCGACACGGTCGTAGAGCAACGCGACGTTCTTTGCGTCTACGTGCTCATCGGTCAGCGCCGGTCGGAGATCACCGGTCTCGTCGCGACGCTCGCGGACGCCGGTGCGCTTGCGCGTACGGTGATCGTCGTCGCCGAGGCCGACGCGCCCGCCGGGCTGCAGTACATCGCACCCTACGCCGGTTGCGCGATCGCGGAGCACTGGATGCGTCAAGGGCGCCATGCATTGGTCGTCTACGACGACTTGACGCGTCACGCGCAAGCCTATCGTTCGCTCTCGCTGTTGTTGCGCCGGCCGCCCGGCCGCGAAGCGTATCCCGGCGACATCTTCTTTCTGCACTCGCGTCTTCTCGAGCGCGCAACCGTGCTCACCGCGGAGCTCGGCGGTGGTTCGCTCACCGCACTGCCGATTGTCGACACTCAAGAGGGCGAGATCGCCGCGTACATTCCGACCAATTTGATTTCGATCACCGACGGACAGACGTATTTCAGCGCGCAGCTCTTTGCCGCAGGCTCGCTGCCGGCGATTGACCTGACGAAGTCGGTGTCGCGCATCGGCGGGGCCGCGCAAGAGCCGTCCGTCGCCGCCGAAGCCGGCCGGATGCGGCTCGAATATCTGCAATTCCTCGAACTCGAGCGCTTTTCGAGGCTGGGAACTCGCCTTGAGCCGTCGACAGCGGCGAAGATCGCGCGCGGACGTCTCCTGCGCGAAATCTTTAAGCAGGAGCGCTTGGCGCCGCGCCCGATCGTCGTGCAGTTCGCATCGATGATCGCTTTCAACGACGGGCTGCTCGACGTGCTCCCGCTCGAACGCGCACGCTCCGTGCTTGCGCAGGTTGCCGACCGGATCGGCGAGAGCGATCTCACCTTGACCACGCCACGCGCGCAGTGGAGCAGCGCACTCCAGGCGTGGCTTACGAAACCACCGTGAGCCGGCGCCGCAACGCCGAGGCACGCATCAGCGTCCTAAGCGAACTCCGCGACGTGTTCGATTCCATGCGGACGCTTTCGCTCGTCGAGATCGCCAAGCTCAGCCGAAGCGAACCCGCTCGCCACCGCTTGCAACACCAGCTCACGACAATCGCGCAAGTGAGTGCGCCGTACTTCAATGTGCTCGGCACGCCGCCCGGCCCAACACTCTCTTTGCTAGTAGGCTCCGAGCGCGGATTCTGCGCAGGCTTCAACGAGGGCGTCACACTGGCATGGGACCGGATCCATGCGGTCGACCCGAACGCACGTGCCGTCGTGGTCGGTAGCATGCTCGCGGAGAAGCTGAATGCCTCATCCACGATACTGGACAGATTGAGTGGCCCGACCGTTTTCGAAGACATCGACGCCTCGCTGATCGCGGTGTTGCACAGCATCGCCCGCTTTGAAGCCCGGGCGCGAGGCCCGATCGCTCTCTGGACGGTTGCAAACGGTCGCGACGGCATCGAGACGACCGCGATCCTGCCATTCGAACCGCCGCGCAGCGCGCACGGGCAGCGCACGCCTGCGCTCAACCTAGCGGCCGCCTCATTCATCGACGACTTCGTGGATCAGTACGCCGACGCCGCTCTGCATGGGGTCTTCGCGACCTCGCTGCTAAGCGAAAATCGCGCGCGCCTCGCGCACATGACCTCGGCAATCGAAAGGCTCGACGAAAATGTCGCGCTGCTGCGGCGCCAAACGCATCGCCTGCGTCAGGAAGAGATCACCGAGGAGGTCGAGACGATCTTGCTCTCAACGCAAGCCGATCAAAGTCGGTAGAAATTGCCGGCCGGCGCGTTTGGAAAGCGCTTCCCGTCTCATTGTGAACGCCTACACCCCTTTCTTCTCCGGATGTTCTTGCCGTATTCCCCCGGGTCTGGCTCCATGGAGGTACATGAATGTTGCAGCGCAGCCCAGGCGTGCCACCTTGAGCATCAAGACGGTAGCGCGCATGGCCAATCTATCGATCGATACCATTCGTGCATGGGAACGCCGGTATCATGCGATCGTGCCGGGCCGCAGCCGGAATGGGCGGCGCACCTTCAATAGCGACGATGTCGAACGCCTCATGCTGCTGCGTGAAATCGTCGCCGCCGGTACGTCGGTATCATGTTTGCTCCGGCGGGAGAGCTCGTACCGCCGGCGATGCGCGCACTCGATCGCGGCGGCGTCCTCGCCGTGGCGGGTATCTATCTCAGCGATATACCGCCGATCGTCTACGAGCGCGAACTCTTCTACGAGCGCGAACTGCGCAGCGTCACCGCAAACACGCGTGCCGACAGCGAAGAATTCCTGAAGATCGCCGGCGAGATTCCGATTCGAACCGCTACGGTTCCCATGGCGCTCGAGGAAGCAAACGCGGCACTCGCAATGCTCAAGAACGATCGGCTCAAAGGCGCGGCCGTGCTCCACATAGTATAGCCGGCGGCGCTTGGTGGACCTTACGATCGAGCGCTTCTCCTGCGCTCTCTGAAGGACGCGCGTTGCAGCGTGGCCTAATGCGAACTATCAGCGCATTGCGCGCGCACCACAAGGAGCACAGATGAACGTACGTCGTCCTTGGTGGCTTGTTATCGCCGCCCTGATCGTGACTGCCGGACTGATTTCAGCCGGCCTCACCCGCCCGGCGCAGGCGGCTTCCGCGCCACCGGTTATCAAGGTGGGTACGCTCTATGCGAGCACCGGCACGTTTGCTGTTGCGTCGCAAGGGCAGTACGAGGGCCTCAAGTACTGGGCCGCCGAGGTCAACAAGAGCGGCGGCATTTTCGTGAAGGCCTTCAACAAGAAGATCCCCGTCAAGCTGATCGCGTACGACGATCAGAGCTCGACCTCGACGGCCACGACGCTCTACAACCAGCTCATTACACAAGATAAGGTCGACGTGCTGGTCGCCGACTTCGGTTCGGTGCTCACGTCGGTCGCGATCCCGCTGGCCGCGGAGCATCACATGCTGCTCATCGATCCGACCGGATCGGGCGCGAACTTCTTTACGGCGAAGACCGACTATCTGGCCGACGTCAGCATTCCGTCCTCGCAAGTCTGGCCGATCCCGCTCGCGCAGTTCCTGCTCGCCAAGAAGGTCGCGCGCGTCGCGGTCATCTACGACTCGAACGACTTCGACGCGTCGCAGGCCGAGACGCTCAAAGCTACGCTCGCGAAGGGCGGCGTTACGCCGGTCTACTACAACGGCGTGCCGACGACCGAATCGAACTACGCGATCCTCCTGCACACGATTGCAGCAACGCATCCGGACGCGGTTCTCGAGTTCGGCTACGCTCCCAACGACATCGCGTTTCTGCGCGATCTCGCGTCGAGCGGGCTACACTTCAACATGACGTTCACGATCTTTCCGGGGCAGCTCTACTCGCTGATCACGAAGACCGTCGGCGAAAAGGCGCTCGCCTATACGTATACATATCCCACGCCGCCGCTCGTGAATTTTTCGAAAACGACGCTCGGCCCGGACACCGATACGTTCGTGAAAGCGTGGACCGAGGCGAACAATCAAGCGCCGAACTTCCTTGACTGCGCGGGCTACAACAACGGTCTGGTGATCCAGGAGATGCTGGCGCGCGCCCCTACCTTCGCGCAGCTCGACTTCCATCAAGCGTTGATGGACATGTCGGGCAAGACGACGACGCTGCTGGGTGAATTCAAGATCAACGAGAACGGCGCGCAGCTCGGCGAGCTGCTGCCGGTCGCGCAGATCGTACCGAAGGGCCAGGGGAATACGTTCGTTGTCGTGTACCCGCAAGATAAAGCAACCGGAAGCGCCGTCTATCCGGCGCCCCAGCCGTAACCTTCATACCGGAGACTCCCGCCGGGTCGAACCGGCGGGAGTTCCCTCTCTGCAGATGAACGCCGGGTCATGAGCTTAGTCGAATATGCGCTCGTCGGAGGCATACTCTACGGCGTATTTTTTGCGCTCGTCGGAATCGGGCTGAACCTGATCTTCGGCGTCATGCGCATCATCAATCTCGCCCACGGGCAGTTCGTGCTGCTCGGCGGATACGGCGCGTTTGTGCTGGTGCGCGATCTGCATCTCAACCCGTTATGGGGCATCCCGCTCGCGGTCCTCGGGGCGATCGTCGTCGCGGTGCCGCTCTATGCCGTCGTACCGCGCCTGCAAAAGAGCAGCGATCCCGAGATGCTCTCGTTCATTCTCTTTTTCGGCGTCGCTCAGATGATCGACGCGATTCTCTCGGCGACCTTCGGTGCTGACCAGCGCACGCTGCCCGAGGATGCGCTCGGCGCCGGCAGCCTCACCGTGTTCGGTCAGAGCTTTCCCGACAGCTGGTGGGTCGCGACCGCGGCAAGCCTGCTCGCAATCGCCGGACTCTACTTCTATTTCACGCGCACACGGTTGGGCTTTGCGACGCGTGCAATCATGGCCAATCGCGACGAGGCGCTTGCAACCGGCATCGACGTGCAGCGCGTCTCCGCGATCAATTTCGTGATCGGGATCATGCTTGCGGGTATTGCGGGCGTCTTCGTCCCGTATCTGCTCGGCTCGATCTCGCCCGATATCGGCCACGAACTTACGACGACCTCGTTTGCGGTGATCATCATCGGATCGCTCGGCAATCCGCTGGGAACGATCATCGGCGGCCTCGTCTTCGGCGTCGGCACGCTGCTGATGCAAACGTTTCTTCCGTCCTGGTCGAACCTCGTGCCCTACGCGCTGCTCGTCCTCATCGTCCTGGTTCGGCCCTCGGGTCTGCTGGGTCGTTCCGTGCGCACGGCATGACCTCGAAACATCCCTGGATAACCTCCGGCATCGCGCTTGCAGTCATCGCCGTATTCTTTCTCGCTGCGCCGAGTGTCTACCACAACCGCAGCCTGCTCTTCTCGATGATGACGTTCGTGGCGCTGGCGCAAGGCCTCAATCTGCTCTACGGATTCACCGGCTATCTGCCCTTCGGCTACGTGGGCTTTTTCGGAACGGGCGCGTACACGACGTCGTTGCTCGTGCTGCACACCCAGGTCCCGGTCATCGGTTGCGTCGTCATCGGCGGCGCGGTGGCGGTGCTTGTTGCGTTGATTCTCGGCCCGCTGTTGCGCCTCAACGGCGCATATTTCTCGATCGCGAACCTCGCCGCGTCGCAAATTCTCTACAACATCTTCTCGAATCAGGATCTCTCGACGATTACGGGCGGCCCCTACGGCCTGAAAATCGATCGCGTCTACGATCCTGTGCTCTCGTACGGGACCATGCTTGTCATCGTGCTGCTGGCGACCGCGCTCGCCGCATATCTGCGTTATTCGCGCTTCGGCCTCGGGATACGCGCCGTTCATCAAGATCCGACGAGCGCGGCGATGGCCGGTATCAATGTCGTGCGGGGCCGCTTGATCGTGTGGATGTTCTCGGCGGCGGTGGCGGGTCTGGCCGGCGGCGCGTACGCGTGGAACCTTTCCGTTTTCTATCCCGATGCGGTCTTTACGCTGCAGATCTCGGTCTTCGCAATCGTCTTCGCACTCTTCGGTGGCGTGGGCACGGTGATCGGTCCCGTGATCGGCGCGATCGTGCTCGACGCGCTGTATAACGGTGTCGGCATTTCGACGCCGCAGTACTTCGAGTTCATCTACGGCCTGCTGATCGTGCTGCTGGTGCTCTTCCTGCCGAGCGGCGTGGTCTCGCTCTTGCAGCGTCGAGGCGTTCGTGTCGTCTGAGCCATTGCTCGTTCTCGAGCGCGTCAGCAAGCGTTTCAACGGGCTCACGGTGCTGAGCGACGTGAGTTTTGGCGTGCAGCCGGGAGAGATACTGGGTCTGGTCGGACCCAACGGATCGGGCAAGACGACGGCGATCAACATCATCTCCGGCATCCATCACGCCGATGGCGGGCACGTGCGCTTCGAAGGCCGCACGATCGATCGTCTCCCAACGTTTCGGCGCGTCCCGCTCGGGATCAACCGGACGTTTCAAGTACCCAAACCCTTTCTTGCGATGAGTGCGTTCGATAACGTGGAAGTCGCGGTGCACTTCGGCAGCCGGACTGCTTCGGGCGACGAGCGCGCGACGGTTGAACGCGTGCTGAACGAGGTTGGTCTTGCGGGTCGCGCGGGCGTCGTTGCGCACGACCTCACGGTCAATCAACAGAAGCGCCTCGATTTGGCCCGCGCGCTCGCTACCGATCCGAAGCTGCTGCTCGTCGACGAGATCGGCGCCGGACTCAATCCCGCCGAACTCGGCGTGATGGCGGAGATGCTGCTCGGTCTATCGCGGCGCGGTATCGCGCTCATCGTCGTCGAGCACCTGCTCGACTTTCTCAACCGCATCACCAATCGCGTGATCGTGCTGGGCGCCGGCAGCGTGCTCTTCGAAGGTGCGCTCGACGACGCGTCGCGCAATCCCGACGTCGTCGCAGCGTTCATCGGAGGATAAGCGGCGATGGCGTTGCTGGAACTTTCGAACGTGCAGTCGGGCTACGGCGAGATGCAGATTCTTTGGGGCATCGATCTCGAGGTGCAGCCCGGCGAGACCGTGCTGCTGCTCGGTGCGAACAGCGCCGGAAAGACGACGCTGCTGCGTACGATTATTGGTCTCTTACCGTGTTGGAGCGGAGCGATTCGCTTCGACGGTACGCCGATCGAGAAGCTTTCACCCGATCAACGCATCCATCGCGGGATCGCGTTCATGTCCGAACTGGGCGTCTTTCCAACGCTCACAATCGACGAGAACATTCGCTTGGGCGGCTATTTTCTAAGCGGCGCCGAGGTAACGCGGCGCAGCACGCGGCTCTTCGAGCTCTTCCCCGACCTTGCGAAGAAGCGCGGCGATTTGGCGGCCTCGCTCTCGGGCGGCCAGCGCAAGATGCTGGGCATCGCCAAAGTGCTCGTGTCGGAGCCGCGGCTTTTGCTGATGGACGAACCGTCCTCGGGGCTCGCCCCGGTCTTCGTCAAGCAGGTCGTCGAGGTGCTCAAGAAGGTCATCGGCGGCGGAACCGCCCTGCTGCTCGCGGAGCAGAACGTCGCTTTCTTGCCGCTCGCCGACCGCGGTTATCTGATCGACGGCGGCCGCGTGCGTCTCTCCGGAACGCGCGAGGAGCTGGAAGCAAGCGACGCCGTGCGAGCCGCCTACTTCGGACTCTAGACATTCCCTAAAGCTTCCCGATACGTGGAAGCCTCCCGGCTACGCTGATCGGGTGAAGACCGACGTCACCGTGTCCGGCAACGGCCGGGCCTCCGCCCCGCTTCCCGCCGCGCGGCCCAAACGCAACCGGCGTTTGATCTGGCTGCTCGTATCAGCGGCCGTGTTGCTCGTCGCGCTCATCGCGGTCTACGTGCGCATCCGGGCCGCGAATAGCGTCAGCTACATCACGTCGGCAGTGACGCGCACGTCGCTCGTGCAGACCGTCACGGCGACGGGAACCGTCAATCCGCAGAATACGATCCTCGTGGGCACGCAAGTTTCGGGAACGATCCTCGAGCAGGACGCCGATTTCGATTCAATGGTCGCGAAAGGCCAAGTGCTCACGCGGCTCGATCCGACCAGCTACCGGGCGGCGCTCGACAACGCGCAGGCCGCGGAAGGCCAGGCGCAGAGCACGTGGGCCGCCAGTATCGCGACCGGCGCCGAAGCTGCGGACAACGTCGACGCGGCACGCGCGGCGCTCGCGACCGCGAGATCGCAAGTGGCGAAAGCCAAGGCCGCACTCGATCTCGCTAACGTGACGCTCAAGCGCGACAAGGCGCTGATCGGTCCGGGCTATATCGCGCAAACGCAATACGATACGGACGCCGCAAATCAAGTCGCGGCCGTCTCGGCCTATCAATCGGCGCTCATTGCGGTTCCGCAAGCGCAGGCCCAGCTGGCCTCAGCGCAGGCCAGTCAAGCAGCTGCGCAGTCGAGCATGGCCGCAAGCCTGCATGCCGTCGACGTCCAGCGCGCCAACGTCGCGACCGCGCAGTACAATCTCGACAATACGGTCATTCGCGCCTCGGTCAAAGGCATGGTCATCGCGCGGAACATTACGATCGGGCAGACCGTCGCCGCGAGTTTCCAAACGCCGACGCTCTTCACGCTCGGGCAAGACCTCGCGAAGATGGAAGTCGACGTTTCCGTCGGCGAGCCGGATATCGGCGGCATCCGCGCCGGCGATATCGCGGACTTTACCGTCCTGGCCTACCCGAACCGGACCTTTCACGGATACGTCTATCAAGTGCGGCAAAATCCGACGACGATCAACAACGTCGTGACCTACGACACGGTGGTCTATGTCGACAACAAGGACGGCGCGCTTTATCCCGGGATGACGGCGAATGCTTCGATCCACGTCGCCAAGGTCCAAAACGCGTTGGTCGTTCCGATCACGGCGCTGCAGTACACGCCGCCACAGCAAGCGCAAGTGGCGCAGCAGCGGGTCGTCGCCGGCGCAGTCGCGACCTCGCCGTGGGGCGCGACCGAAGCATCGCTGACGCGTACGATCGTCGCAGGGCGCAACGGCCGGCTCTTCGTCATGCGAAATGGCCAGCTTACGCTCGTACGCGTGCGCGTCCTGCTGGTGAGTGGTACGGACGCGGCGGTTGCGCCAATTGCGCCCGCGACGCTGAACGTTGGCGACGCAACCGCTATCTCGGATTCACGAACGCTGATGGCGCAGGAGCAAGGCGCCGCGAGCTCGGCGCTCACTCGCCCGTCGCAGCAACCGCTTTCGCGCCCCGGCGGCAGCAACCACTAATGCCGGGCGTGCCGGTCGTGCGGCTCGTCGGTCTGCACAAGACGTATGCGATGGGCGATCAAGACGTCGTGGCGATCGACGGCGTTGACTTCACGCTCGAGGCCGGAGAGTTCGTGGCGATCATGGGGCCGTCGGGCTCCGGTAAATCGACGCTGATGCACGTCATCGGTCTGCTGACGCGTCCGAGCAGCGGGCAGTACTTCTTCGACGGCCAGGACGTCAGCGCGCTCAGCGCCGACGAGCTTGCCGATTTGCGCTCGCGCCGGCTCGGATTCGTCTTCCAATCGTACAATTTATTGCCGCGCACCACGGCGCTCGAGAACGTCGAGTTGCCGATGATCTACGCCGGCGTCGACGAACGTGAACAGCAAAAGCGCGCGCTCGACGCCCTCGAGGTCGTCGGCGTGCCGCAGATGGCGCAGCATATCTCGAATCAGATGTCCGGCGGTCAACAACAGCGCGTAGCGATCGCGCGCGCGCTCGTCAACGATCCCAGCCTGATTCTCGCCGATGAGCCGACCGGCGCGCTCGACACGAAGTCCTCGGCCGAGATCATGGATCTCTTCACGCGGCTCAACGCGGAGCACGGCATGACGATTTTACTCGTCACGCACGAGCCCGATGTCGGGCGCCGCGCGAAGCGCATCGTGACGTTCCGCGACGGAAAGATCGTCGCCGACGGTCCGACCGCAGAGATTCTCAAAGACGGAGCGCTGCAGGGATGAACGTCAAGGTGCTGCTGCGCATCGCTTGGGACGCGATCGTACGTAACCACGCACGTTCGCTCTTGACGATGCTGGGTATGATCATCGGCGTCGCGGCGGTCGTCATCACGATCTCGATCGGCGTCGGTGCGCGCGAGGCCGTCTCGGCGCAGATCACCGGTTTGGGAAGCAACCTCGTCATCGTGATTCCGGGCAGCGTCAACCTCAACGGCGTGCGCACCGGCACGGGCGGCGCATCGACCTTGACACCCGATGACGGCCTGGCGATCGCGAAGCTGCCCAAGGTCGCTGCCGTGACGCCCGGTGTCGGCATGCACACGCAGGTCGTAGCCGGGGAGAACAATTGGTACACGAGTGTGAACGGCGTCGCCCCGACCTTCACCTATATCCGCGAATGGCGCATGGCCTCGGGATCGTTCTTCACCGATGCTGATGACGCTGCATCCGCGAAAGTTTGCGTGCTCGGGCAGACGGTCATCGAGAATCTCTTCCCTGACGGCGAGAATCCGCTCGGCAAGACCGTACTCATTCGCAACGTGCCGTTCACGGTGATCGGCACGCTTGTGCGGAAGGGGCAGAGCGCGAGCGGGGCGGATCAAGACGACGTCATTCTGATCCCGTACACTGCCTCGATGCAGCGCCTGACCGGGACCTGGTTCGGCGGCTTCGTCAGCGTCATTGCGGTCTCTGCGGCCGATCAGCAATCGATTCCGCTCGTGCAAACAGAGATCGTCAATTTGCTGCGTCAGCGTCACCGCATCATCGGCGGCATGGAAGACGACTTCGATGTACGCAACCTGCAAGATATCGCTAACGCGGCCGCCTCGAGCGCGACGACGATGGAGTATTTGCTCGCTGGCGTCGCCGTCGTTTCCCTGATCGTCGGCGGTATCGGAATCATGAACATCATGCTCGTCTCGGTCACCGAGCGGACGCGCGAGATCGGTTTGCGGATCGCTGTCGGTGCACGCAGCCTCTCGATCCTGCTGCAGTTCCTGATCGAAGCGGTCGTGCTCTCGGGAGTCGGCGGTTTGATCGGCGTCGTGCTCGGCGTCATCGGCTCGGGGGCGGTCGCGATCTTCGGTCATTGGCCGATGGCGATTCCGATCGAGGGCGTATTGCTCGCGTTCAGCTTCGCGGCGCTGACCGGCATTTTCTTCGGCTACTACCCCGCATCGAAGGCCGCGCACCTCGATCCGATCGAAGCGCTGCGCTTCGAATAGTCGGGCTCCCCTAAATCAACCGGCGGCGGCGCAATACGACGAAGACCGCAACGCTGATGATGATTTGAAGGCCGACGGCAATCCAAAAGCCGTGCGGACTGCGAGCGAATGGAATATCCGCGAAGTTCATTCCGAAGAGCGAACTGATCACGAGCACCGGAATCGTCAACGTGGCGATCGCCGAAAAAACCGTGGTTGCATAATCGAGACGCGTCGAGAGTTGCGCGATGTACGCGTCGGTCGTCGTTCCCATCAACTCGTGATAGGCTTCGAGCGACTCAGCGATACGCTCAGCGTGGTCGTAAACGTCGCGAAAGTAGAGCTGCGCGTCGCGCGAGAGCAGCGCCGGCGGGTGGTGCGCGAGCGCGTCGAAGATCGCTTGCTGTGGGCGCAGGCTGCGCCGTGTGGCGAATGCGAGCCGTCGGACCTGAAGGATGTCCCGAAAACTGGAGCGGTCGATGTCGGAGAGATTGCTGCGTTCCAAGCGATCGACGAAGTTGTCGACGCGATCGAGGATTGGAAAGTATTCGTCGATGACCACGTCGCTGATGGCGTGCGCGACGCGGCCTGGATCGTTGCCGGAGACGCGGGAGCTTGCTTTGTCGATGATCGACGAGGCGTCTGCGTGCACGCTGACCACATAGTTCGCTGCGAGAAAGATGCAGAGCTTCGAGATGTCGAGCGCGTGCGTGTCGAGCGTGTCCCCGTCGCCGATTTGCATGGCGCGCAGCACGACGAAGATATAGCCGTCGTAATCCTCGACCTTGACGCGTGTGCGCCGGTTGAGCGTATCTTCGATCGCGAGGGGATGAAAAGCGAAGACGTCCGCGAGGAGCGCGTGCTGCCGCGAATCGCTGCTGTCGACGTCGAGCCAAAAGGGTTCGCCAAGCTCGCGCATCGCGCGAACGTTTTCGGCTGAAAGTCCGGACGCCCGCAACGGCTGCACGCTAATCGATCCGCTTGCGGAAGCGCGTGACCGCCGTAGCAAAAACGGCGAGGCCGAGCGCGCCGAGCATCAGGAGTTGCGGCCAGAGATAATCCACGCCGACGCCCTTGATGATGATGCCGCGAACGATCACGAGGAAATAGCGCAGCGGAATCACGTACGAGATGATCTGCAAGGCCGGCGGCATTGCCTCGACCGGGAAGATGAAACCCGAGAGCAGCATGCTGGGCATCAGGAAGAACTGGATCATTTGAACGGCTTGGATGTACGTCTTCGCCACCGTCGATACGAGCGTGCCCAAGCCGAGCGTCGTGAAGAAGAAGATGAGGACCGAGAAGTACAGCAGCAGCGTGCTGCCGAGAATCGGAACCTTGAACCAGAAGACCGCCAGGACCAAAATCGTCGTGACGTTGATGTAGCCGATCGTGATCAGTGGAATCATCTTGCCGAGCATCAGTTCGCTCGAGCGGATGGGACTAACGACGAGCTGCTCCAGCGTGCCGAGCTCGCGCTCGCGTACGATCGTGCTCATGCTCAAGAAGGTCATCGTGAACTGCATGACCAGCGCAAGCACGCCCGGCACGATGAAGACTTCTTGGCGCAGGCCCGGATTGTACCACGCACGCGTGCGCACATCGATGCCGATCTGCGGCGGCG
>Ga0335072_10003586_pt1 | contig 23298 bp, 13 predicted proteins | sample Lox_Sample_21_FD_206725 | JGI IMG/M metagenome (GOLD analysis project Ga0335072, IMG submission 206725) | Soil microbial communities from Loxahatchee National Wildlife Refuge, Florida, United States - Lox_Sample_2.1 | ecosystem: Environmental > Terrestrial > Soil > Wetlands | place: USA... | reverse complement strand
TTGTTCCCAAGTTGCGCCACTATGCAGCAGAGCAACATTTGCTCACCTATAAATCATTGAACTGAAGAGATTTGGTCGGGGCGTGGAGATTTGAACTCCAGACCTCCTGCGCCCAAGGTAAACTCAAAAAAGCTAAGTAGTTGTCTCGTCTAGCACTTTCGCGCATCGTGTATCACGATTTTAGGCGGTTTTTGGGGCTAATTGTTCCCAACTGTTCCCAACTTTTTGAGTGTGTTCGCACTTTAAATTTCGGTAGGCGGCCTGCAAAAAAGAGGCGCTCAATACCGTGCCTACGTCGCTTTTTTGAATTGTAAATGCTTAGAAAGGTCTCGGCAAAGCTTCACCTGCGGCTCTTCCTATGCGTTCTTCGCGTTCGTTATGTGCTCAGTCAGTTCCTGTAATTGAGGTGTTGCACGGGGTAGTCGCTCAAGAAACTTTCTTGCCTCGTTCGGGGTGACGATACAATCCATGGTCTCCCTGATCCACTCTATAGCTTGCTTCGTCATCGCATCACGGGAGAGTTTACGTTTCGTCAAGCGGCGCTCCTCCAAGCGCTGTTCCCTATCTAACTGCTTTGTAATTTTGTTGAACAGCGCATCTTCCTTGACGATGGCCTTAACCATTGGGCTCTGAATGAACGCACGCTTCTGAATGAAATCGCCCGATTTCCAGTCACCGAGGTCAGCCTCTTCTATAACAATTCGAGAGGTCAGCCAGAAACACAATTCGGTTTCGTCTCTGAAACGAACATGTATGTACAAGTCGTGATCCTCGCCCTTACCAATCTCAACCCGTTTCACCACCTTTCCTTTAAGACCGGGAAACTCCCGACCGCTGTCGATTTGCAGCGCTGGTTTCTTACCAACTCTGTGATCAGTTTTCATATCGTTCTTCTACCAGCACCCAGGGCTTTAGGTGCGAACATTCCTAGATTGGTCGGTACTCCGACCAATGGACGGGCCCTCAAGAGAGAAGACCAGCGAGGAGTTATCTAACGGCATGGCACACGTAGAATCCGCCGTCCTCACGTCTACTTGATATGTTGTGATCTATAAGTTACAATGATTGACGCCATCGAAATTCGCCATTACCTAACGCGGAGCGGCAAGGATGTCTTCGACGATTGGCTCTCCGAATTGGCCGACATACGGGCGCAAGCCAAGATAGCAGTGAGAATCAACCGGCTTGCAGCGGGCAACTTCAGCGCCTGCAAGGCGCTGGGGCGGGGATTATATGAACTACGGATCGATTGGGGACCCGGATTTCGCGTCTATTACGGCGTAATCGGCGAGGCGCGCGTCCTGCTTCTCTGTGGAGGAGACAAACATACGCAGCCAGGGGATATCGCGAAAGCATACGAATACCTAACCGACTACAAGGCGAGGACGAAGAAGAAATGAAGCGAAGAGCAACTATTTCTCACGATAAGGTGATGGTTCGCAGGATACGTAAAGACCCGCAGTTCGCTGCAGAATATCTCCGAGCAGCTCTCGAGGATTCCGATGAGCCGCGCGTTCTTCTTCTGGCGCTGCGCCATGTGGCGCAAGCGCGCGGAATTTCGACAATCGCCAAGGCTGCCGGCGTTGAGCGCGAAAGTCTCTATCGCGCTCTGTCGGCGAACGGCAATCCACGTCTCTCGACTCTGTATGCCGTGGCAAAAGCTGTTGGCTTGAAACTGACGCTCGAAGCAGCCTGAAAGTACGCTTCGCCCTTCTTTCCGGTTTCCCGTCTAAGGGCTCGTTTTGTGCGCAAGTGGGTATAGAATCAGTTGTTTTCCACCAAGGCAATACAGAATGTCAACGGAGCGATCTCTAACGCGAGGCGACAAGTTCCCTCTGGGGCAGCGCGTAGCCCTGCCCGGACATTTTCTCGAGCCGGTGACGCTTGAAGCCGTTCGCTTCATTGGTTCGGGATACGAGTGCCGCGTCCGCCTCGGAGACGGAACCCCCGACGAAGCAATCATCAGTCTGGACGAAGCCGCTGCGCTGACAGGTCAAGTGCTCACTGCGCAGGCTGCTATACACCCGGCTGATGCTGAGAAACTACGGCTGCTCGTGGAATCCGCGCGTATCCGCCTTGCCTACGCCCACGACCGGCAATTCGCCGTGAGCCTTTCAGGCATACGTACTCTCCCCCACCAGATCGAGGCGGTTTACATGAAGATGCTGCCTCAGCCCAGGCTCCGATTTCTTTTGGCAGACGATCCCGGCGCAGGCAAGACCATCATGGCGGGTCTCCTATTGAAGGAGATGAAGCTCCGGGAAGCGATTGAAAGGGTTCTGATCCTCTGCCCCGCGCCGCTGACAATTCAATGGCAAGACGAATTGTTGCGATGGTTCGGTGAACCATTCGAGATCATTTTTTCTGCGGTTGACCAGCAACAACTTGTAAATCCGTGGCAACGCGCCACCCAGGTAATCGCTTCACTCGATTACGCCAAGCAGGAAGACGTGCGCGAGCGAGTCTGGCAACAGCGCTGGGACCTGATAATTGTAGACGAAGCTCATAAATGCAGTGCATACACAAAACGGTCATCGGGACGTGGCGACGAAATCGAGAAAACCCGTCGCTACCAATTGGCGGAGCGGCTTGCAATTGACGCAGACCATTTGCTGCTTCTCACGGCAACCCCGCATCACGGCGACGATGATCGCTTCGGCCATTTCGTCCGACTCATTGACCCAGATCTCTTTCCCGAGCCGACTCGCGTCGGCGACCGCGCAGGAGAAATACGCCGTGAGATTCTGAGCTTGGGCGAGAATTGTCCCTGGGCGCTACGCCGCCTCAAGGAAGATTTGCGCGATATCGACGGGCAGCGCCTTTTCCCCGACCGTCACGCTCACACGGTTACGTTCCGCCTCAACCAAGAGGAATTCGATCTCTACAAGGCGGTGACCGCGTACATCAATCAGTTCCTGCCTCAAGCCAGTGGCCGTAAAAAGCAGAGCGTTGCGCTCGCCCGGACGGTTTTGCAGCGGCGTCTCGCAAGTTCGACGCAAGCCATCGCCGAGTCTCTCCGCAGGCGCTTAGAAAAGCAGGAAAAGCTTCTGGACGAATTGGAATCACTCTCGCCCGCTCAGAGATCGAAACGCCTTGCTCAGATTCAAGGCCGAATCACAGATGTCGAGCAGGATGAAGACGATCTCGACGATGCCGAGCGCGATCTACTGAGCGACGAGTTTACGACCGCGATTGAACTGGATCAACTGCGGTCCGAAATTGCCGCCCTTCGCGATGTGTTTGCGCAAGCTCGCCGCGTCCGAGACCATGCCGCAGATTCGAAACTCACTGCTCTCCGTGATTGTTTGGCAAAAGCTGAATTCAACGAATTGAAAGATGGACGTGGCAGGCTGCTGATCTTCACCGAGCATCGCGATACCCTCAATCATCTTTTGGACCATTTGACCCGTTGGGGTTACACGACATGCCAAATTCATGGCGGAATGAATCCGCATGAAAGGAAACGCTCGCAGGAAGAATTCCGAACTTCGCGCCAGGTCTGTGTCGCAACTGAAGCAGCGGGCGAAGGGATCAACCTCCAATTCTGCCGATTGATGATCAATTACGACCTGCCTTGGAATCCGACCCGCCTGGAGCAGCGACTGGGCCGTATTCATCGCATTGGTCAAGAGCGCGACGTTCACGCATTCAATTTCGTTGCGAGCGAATCTGAGGAAGGTCAGGCGATCATCGAGGGCCGCATTCTTGAACGGCTTCTGCAAAAGATGGACCAGATGCGAAACGCACTGGCAGACCGGGTGTTCGACGTAATCGGTGAAGTCTTATCACTAAACGACGTGAACCTGCCGGAAATCCTGCGCGAAGCCGCCAACGATCCGCGACGATTGGACGAATACCTTGATCAAATCGAGCGCGTCGATCCCCAGCGACTACTCCAATACGAGCAAGCGACTGGTATTGCATTGGCGCGAGCAAATGTCGATTTCTCGGGATTTCAGACCAAGAACGCCGAGGCAGAAGAACGTCGGCTCATGCCGCGTTATGTCGAGCAGCATTTCTTGAATGCCGCCCGCGAGATTGGACTCAAGGTCGAAGCACGCGCGGACGGCCTTTACCGAGTTGAGCACGTTCTAGCGGACCTTCGGTCCGACCGATTAGCCGCAGTCCGAAAGCTGGGAAAACCGGAGACCACATATCGCAAGGTCACATTCCACAAAGAACACCTGGAGATGGACCAGCACATTGATGCTGTGCTGATTGGCCCCGGCCATCCCCTATACGCAGCCGTTGACGAGCGGCTCAACGAAGCTCTTGCTCCTCTTTCGGCGGGCGTGGGCGTCTTTGTGGATGCAACCAGCGATGTCCCCTACAAGCTGCATTTCTTTGAAATGACAATTAGGGGACAGAACACCAAAGGGGAAGTTCAAACGTTGTTGGGAGAAATCGTCGCGGTCAGAGAGGAACTATCGAATGCGACCGGGCGCTTTTCGGTGATCCCAGCCGATATTTTGCTTGATCTACCTGCGCATCCCGCAGCCCCAGAAAATTTGACACCTGAGGAACCAACGCCCGCTGCTGATTTCCTCAAGAGCACGTACCAGACGGAACGCCGCGCTCAGTGTCAGCAAGAGCGTCAGCAGTTCATCGAAATTTGTCGCGAGTACCTCCAGCGTTCATTCGATGCTCGCGTGCGATCCGCCCAGGACCGCGTAATGAATCTAAAAGCGCGCGAGATGCGCGATCCAGACGTAGCGATTGCCCGTCAGCGCGCTGAGAACGATTTAACCGACGTCGCAAGAACACGGACCGAACGTCTGGCCGGGCTCCAGCGGCTTACAATTGCCAAGCACGGCCCTGTTCGGCACGTCGCCACGGCGCTCGTACTGCCTGGTACGAGGTCCGTAGAAGAACAGATTGGGGGAGCACTGGACGAACTCGATCCTGAGATTCGCCGCCAATCCGAAATAGCGGCTGAGGATATCGTCATCGCCTATGAAGCTGGGCGAGGCTTCGAGTGCGAGCGAGTTGGCCATCTGAAAATCGGATTCGACATCCGCAGCATTGGCCCAGCCGATTCTCAAACAGGATATCGCGATCCGATTAACGGAATCCGCCGCATTGAAGTGAAGGGACGCAGGCGCGGTCAGGCTATACGGTTGACGACGAATGAATGGTACAAGGCCACCCAACTCGCTGATAGTTATTGGCTGTATGTAGTCTGGAATCCTCTCGACAATCCAGATTCAGAGCCAATGCGAATCCAAAACCCGGCGAAGCATCTTGATCATGCCAAGCGCGAAGTCATCGCCGCACGATACTACGACATTCCTGCGGACGCGATTCATCTTGCCGCCGCGACACAGAAAGGAACCACAAAATGAGGGTGATACAGATCATTCCCAGGAAACGGTGCCGACTTTACGGGCTAATCGTTCAAAAGGAAATCGAACTCGCCAAACGTAACGTAGGCACCTTCCGTCGAAGCGCGTCCAAACAAAAGGGCGTGGCCAAGTGGGCTCATAGCACTTATCCGGGATGGATTTGGCTCGAACGGGGCTTGGGCGAAGTAGTGCTTGCGGAGTTGGACAGCAGGTCATCGAACCAGGACGAGTGGCAACTCCTTCATGCGTTTCTCGGTTTCATTGACCGGCATTTTGGGGAACAAATTGCGGCGATTAACATTCAATACGTGCCTGGAAAATGAGTGACGATAAGCGATTGATCGAGGATTACCTTCCAATTGAAAAAATTAGTGCGGAGGCGTCGCGGGAGAAGTCTGTCCGCAAAGGACACATCTCAACCCTCCATTTGTGGTGGGCGCGTCGTCCTCTGGTTGCCTGTCGCGCTGCGATATATGGGGCGCTGGTGCCAGCATCGCGGTTCGTGCCGAACGGGGCCAGTGATGAGAAGAGGAAATCTTTGGGCCGCGCGAATGCGGCGAAATTCGTCGAGCGGCTGTGCCTATACCCTGGTAATCCCAGCGTCATAGCCGACGCGCAGCGGCACATTCTCGAAGCGCACGCGGAACGGCTGACACAAGAGACGGGGGAAAAGGTCACTGTCGAGGAAATCGTTGAGGGCCGAGCGCCACACCCGAAGGTACTCGACATGTTTGCAGGAGGCGGGGCGATTCCACTTGAAGCTTTGCGGCTCGGTTGCGAGGCCTATGCCCTCGACCTCAACCCAGTCGCCCACATCATTGAGCTCTGCACACTTGTCTATCCGCAAAAGTACGGCAAACCGGACCTATCCGCTCGGGGGATGACCGGCCCCAAGAATGCCCGAGGCGAGACTACATGGGGAGGACTGGCCGAGGAAATCCGCTATTGGGGAAACTGGATGCTGAAACAGGTCAAGGCGGAGATTGGCGATCTCTACCCGCTTATTCCAGACCCCGACTTCAAAGGTAAGAAGATCGCCGCGCAGGTTGACTGGCTGACTGAACACAGCACTGACGACGTGCCGCCAGGCTACTTGATACCAGTGGCGTACTTGTGGACGCGCACGGTAACTTGCAAGAATCCGAAATGCCGTGCGACCGTCCCGTTGGTAAAGCAAACATGGCTTCGCAAGAAGTCGGGCCGTTATGTGGCGCTACAGGCCCTCGCCCCCGCCGGCAAAATGAAGGTCCGTTTCAAGGTAGTCGAGGCCCGCTCGGAAAAGGGCCTAGCATTCGATCCTGAGGCAGGATCAAAAGGTGGCAACGCCACCTGCCTGTTCTGCGGTACGGTTGCGGATGGCGCGTATGTGCAAGATGAAGGAAAGGCCAAACGTGTCGGAATACAACTGCTGGCCGTTGTCTGCAGCGGAAGATCTGGAAAAGGGAAAACTTATCTCGCACCTGATGATTCTCCAGAGACGCTTAAAGCGCTGGAATCACTAGAGCGTAGGCTGCAAGCTCAATCCGGGAGAGTGAACGGAGGGTTTCCAAATGAACGAATCAATCCGGTGCGTCCGTCTCCTAATGCCCGTGGTCTTTCAGCCGTAACCCGCCATGGAATTTTGGATTTCGGTGAGTTGTTCACCCCGCGTCAGAAATTGATGCTGATGACGATGGTCGATGTAATTTCGCGCAAACCTTGGGACGACAAGATTGAGCACGATCACGCTAAGGCAGTTGCCACATATTTGAGTTCACTCGTGGACAAGGTCGCAGATTACGGTTCTTCCTTTTGCAGGTGGATCAGTCAGACGGAAGCGGTTGCCGGAACGTTTGGTCGCCACGCTCTCGGCATGCTTTGGGACTTTGCCGAAATCTGTCCCTTCGGCGATGCCGGTTCGAATGCCGACTCAATCCTGGCTGCTCAGGTAAGCGCTTTAGCAGAGATCGAAGCAGGCGAGCGTCCGGCCGATGTCCGGCGCGGTTCTGCAGCTTCTCTCCCAGAAGACTGGCAAGGGTTTGACGCCGTTATTACTGATCCTCCTTACTACGACAACGTTCCTTACGCAGACGTATCCGACTTCTTCTACGTGTGGCAAAAGAGAACCATCGGTTCTATTTATCCAGAGCACTTCGCAACGGCACTCACTCCCAAGAAAAACGAGGCGACTGCGCTCGCGTCGCGGCACGCTGGAGACATGGACGCTGCGACCAAAGAGTACGAGGACCTAATGCAGCGCTCGTTTAGCCAAGCTGCCAAGGCGCTTAAGCCCGAGGGATTGCTAGTTGTCGTGTACGCGCACAAGACAACCTTGGGATGGTCAACTTTGGTCGAAGCATTGAAGCGTGCTGGCTTTACCGTTCTTGAGGCGTGGCCATTGGACACGGAGCGAGGCGCAAGATTGATTGCATTGGATACAGCATCGCTAGCCTCTAGCATTTTTCTCGTCACACGCAAGCGGAGCGGTGAAGCAATTGGCAACTACGAGACAGAAGTGCGACCCGAGCTGGAACAGATTGTTCGAGAGCGGGTTGGGACCTTGTGGGAGATGGGGATTTCCGGGGCGGACCTCGTGATTGCTTGCGTCGGAGCTGGCCTTAAGGCGTTCACCCGCTTTGTCCGGGTTGAATACGCCAATGGGGAGGAAGTGCCCGCCGAACGTTTCCTGGCTGAGGTGGAAACGGCAGTCTTAGAGAGCATCTTAGCTCAATTATCGAAGGAAGTCGGAGCCGGCAGTGGCCAGCACAGCCTTGTAGGGCTGGACGCAGCCACACGGTTCTACGTGCTGTGGCGCTACACTTACAAGGCCGCCGACCTCGATTCTGGCGAGGCGATCATCTTTGCGAACGGCACGCACGTTGAACTTGACGGCGGACACGGTCTGTCGAGCGGCACGCGGGCGTTGGTCGCCAAGAACAAGAGCAAGTACCGTTTGATGGACTACACCGAACGTGGCGACACCGCCGCCCTCGGAATGCCCTCCGAAGATGGGCAACCAGCACCACTTGTCGACGCGCTGCACCGCCTTCTGTGGCTGATGGAGAGACATCCCTCCAGGCTTGCTGAATTCTTGCGAGAGGCGCGACCAAACACGGCGCAACTGCGTCTCGTTGCCCAGGCTTTGGCTGGCCCGGCACTCAAAGGCGGCGAATTGGGTGAAGTCGCATCTGGCAGCGAATTGGCAGCTTTGACGAAGCTGACGGCCAACTGGCGCGGCGTTGTCGAAGACGCGGACCTGACCCCCGTTGAACGCCACGCGCAACGAGCAGGACAGAGCCGGTTGCACTTTGGAAAGGGAGAACGGCGATGAGTAGCCCGCACGTAGCGGATTGGTCGAAACGGGTTCGTGAGGTTGAACGGCTCGTTGCAGGAGGGCACCACAAACAGGCCCTGCAAGAGGCCGGATCTGTATTGGAAGGACTCCTTAAGGACCTCTATCGGCGAACCATCGACAATGTTGCTCCCGCCGAACAAAAGCAGATATTGGCAAAATTGGAAGAGCTCGGAAAAGGAAAGCCGGTTGGCGATTTGACGCTCGGACAGATCGTCGGCCTATTCCGCGAATCCGATTTTTTCCGCTTGGCGGAACGAGCCCTTGGAAGAAAGCTTCCCCACATCTCTACGGCGAATTTCAATGCCTTCATCGATATTCGCAACCGCGCCGTTCATAAAGGCGAGCAAGTTAGTGCGAAGGAATCCCAGTTTTTCGCGGCGCAGTTGGCTTTATTTCTCGACGAAATCGGTTTGGACGAATCGAGCCAGTTAACTCAGTCCAAACCTGGACAGACGCGCTTGCGGCCTTGGGTCGAAGTTGTTTCCGTTCACCCTGACGTGCTATCTGACAACTTCTCCGAAGACATCTTCGCCCTTGACCTTGGTCCGCTCGCGGACGGTAGCGGCAACGTGCCAGCCGTCTACCGCGACCCCGAACACTTCTTTCGTGTCTCCTTTTTGACAAAGGGGCTCCGTTCTCTCTTGGAAGACGTCTTGTCCCGACTCAATGGCGGAACAGGCAATCGGGTTTTGAAGCTCCTCACGCCGTTTGGCGGAGGCAAGTCGCACACCTTGGCGTCTCTCTTTTATGCGGCACGCAACCGCACCGCATTGGATGTCTTGCCAGAAGCGCAGGGCCTGCCCAGACCAACGAACGTACGGACTGCCGTTTTTGACGGCGGATTCTTTGACGCCACTAAGGGCAAAGAAATTCCGGGTGAGAAGTTCCGCGCGCAGACAATGTGGGGTTGGATCGCGTGGTCATTGGGGAATCAGGCCGGTTACGAAGTCATGCGCAAGCAGGACGAGGCGCGAGTTGCGCCCGGCGCGGACGAAATCAAAGAGCTGCTGTCACAAGGTCCCAATCTGATCTTGCTAGACGAAGTTCTCCAGTACTTGATCAGTGCAGGCGGCATCAGGGTTCATCAAACCACGCTTCGGGACGAAACCATGAATTTCCTCGACCGCTTAACACGAGCAGTTGGAAATTCCTCCGATACGGCACTGGTCTTTTCCTTGCAATCAAGCAAACGCGAGTCGCTAGAGTATGTGAATCTTCTCCAAACAGTTGATCACCTCGCCGCGCGTAAAGACCAACTCCGCGAGCCTGTGGAAGGCAATGAAATCCTATCGGTCATTCAACGCCGACTTTTGGCGCGCATCCCCACATCAGAGGATGCCGCGCCAGCCTCGAACGCTTACCAGGAAATTGTTACGCAGATGAAGCGAGGGTACGCGAAAGGCGCGGCGGAGGAGAGACAGGCCGACGAGGAAGGCATTGCTCTCCGTGATCGAATGCGAGCCGCATACCCGTTTCATCCCGCCCTGATAGACGTAATGCGAGAACAATGGGCAGCTATTCCCGATTTTCAGCGAACTCGTGGAGCCTTGCGTTTTCTGGCGTCGTGTTTGCGTGCCACGAAGCGCGAGGAGAGAAGCCGAGCAGTTCTCGGCCCCGGCGACGTTCCAATCTACGATCCCGAGGTTCGGCTTGCTTTCTTCAAGGAAGTGGGCCAGCAGGCGGATTTCCAGGCAGTGCTGGAGCATGATCTGATTGGCGCAAATGCGCGCGCCCGCCGCATTGACGATAGACGAACGAAGGAAAGCCCTTCCGAGACTGGCAAACGCGCCGCATTCCGACTCGCAACCGCCATTCTCATGTATTCATTTGGCGGGCGTAAACGCGACGGATCAAACGGAACAGAGTTTCTGCCCCCAGGAATCACGGAGGCTGACCTGCTATCGGTCTGTGTCGGCCCGGACCTCGACAGCACAACCGCGCTGGCTTGCCTCAAAGAGCTTAAGGAGCAGTGCCTGTATCTGCATTTCGATGGTGCCCGCTATTGTTTCAAGAAGGACCCGAACGTCACGCTTCTTATCGAACAGGAATCGGACGCGGTTGGACGAGACGAGCATCAAGTCGAAGAACATATTAAGGAAATGCTCGAAGCGCGGATTACAGGCCGCAATGCCGTCATCTGGAAGTCCAAATCTGGCGACATCCCCGATAAAGAGCCGTACTTTCTCGTCGCGTACATGCCTCTCAGTTTCGGCAGCCAGGGTACTAGTGGTCGAGAAACCGCTGCAAAGGAGATTTTTGAAACCCATGGTACCGGCCCGCGCACGTATCGAAACGGGATTGGTGTTGTGGTGCCAGCTGCCGAGCAGATCGAAATCCTACGGCGGTCAGTCAGGTATCTGCTAGCCATCGAGCATGTGCGGGAAAAATCCAAACAACTCAACTTGACGGATGAGCAAAAGGCACAACTGAAAGAACGCGAACATACGGAAACTGCCGCCGCAGAATCGGCTCTGCTCAAGCTGTATTCCGAGATTTGGCTCCCGAAAGTTACGACCGACGGAATCGTCATTGACGTAGTTGCGGCGGGAGGCCGACCACTACAAACGACTCTTAACGAGAAGAAACAAGCGCGCGTGCACGACCGCGTCATGGAACTACTTGTTGATGTGCAGCGGCGCATTTTCTCGACGACGTTCCCCAACAAGATCGTCGAATTGTTCAAACTCGGAGAAGGAAGTCCACCGACGCTTGGAATCAGAACCTCCGAGATTGTTGATGGCTTCTACTCATTCCTCGGTTTTCCGAGGTTGCTTCAGAGCGCCGCAATAAAAAAGGCAATTGCACGCGGGATTCAAGAGAGATTTTTCGGTTACTACTCGGGCGCGACGCCTCAAATCGGTAGTGATGGGAAATATCAGGTACCCATCGCTCGTGTGCGCTTTGGTACTTCGGTAGCCGACGACGAGGTCGATCTGGAAACGGGATTCCTCATGATGCCGCAAGGAATTCCGGTTGTCGTCCCTGAACCAGCGGGTGTGACAGTTGGTGGCGGTGTGGACGACGGGAATGCCTCAGGTGTCGAAAGCACTAGTGTAATCACGCCAGCCGAAGGCTCTCCGCGTGTTGCGCCAGGAGCACCTACGTCCACAACTTCCGCCATCCAAAAGTCGGTCGAAATCGCATTCTCTGCTGATCGGAACCAACTATTCTCGGCTTGGAATGCTATTGCGAACCTTGCTGATCTCGCGGGTAAGGTTAACGTGACGGTACGCGCCGAATCCGCTGCAGGTTTCGAACCAGGCAAACTTCAGAATGGAGTGCTGGAGCCTCTCCGCGAATCGGATCTGATTGAGTAGGGCTCGGCGCTATTGCTCACTAACTCTACCGCAGCGATTACAAACGAATGAACGATTCCATTTGGCGAACCGTCGTGGGTAGGTCGCGTGATTGTGTCTCCAAAATGCCGCAAACATTGCGACAAAGGTGCACACGGCCAAAGTCGTATAGACAGCCAGTGGGACCGACGCTACCGTTTGCGAATTCGTTGTGACCGTGTTTGCGTAGAAGACTATCCAACCTATAGCGAGGAACAGCAAGACCGACCAGCCCGTCAATTTGATGTACGACCACTTCGTCGGAGGTGCGACGGCTTTCGATGCTGCTGTTTGCTGAATTCCTTTGGTGGTACCACTGCCGACGACCAAATCCGGGCCGTCGCTCCCGACTACAACGCCGTGCAGCCGAGTACGCCCACTTACGTGAGAGATTCCTTGCTGATAGGCAAGCGAAAGTTTTGTCAGGTCCGTGCTATTGCAGTTTGGGCACCGGAAGTCCATCGGATCACCGCATCCTGCCCTAATACCGTAATGATATACCTAGTCTGATTTCTCACCCACTTAAAAAGTTGTCTCCCCCGCAGCTACCCTCCGCCGGAGCTAGGCGGCGCGCCCATGCCAAGCATCGATAAATTTCTTGTTACTTGGGAGGCTAGCGGTCGATATTTTTGGTTCAGGCATATGAATCTCCGTGGTGCTGTTCACTCAAGGCTTTGAAATCATGGTCAGGCGGCGTCCCCCGAGACTGATTCCAACCGTTGCGATGTCTGCCCGATCGCATCACGATTCCGACAGATTCGCGAGAAGTGAATCCGATCAACGTTCATTGAATACTGCTGATCTTTAAGATAAACGCTTCAGCCACCTGGTAGTTGGCTTGAACTTCCTTATCGTGGTAGATGTGGAAGAGGCCCTTCGGCGATTCCAGAGTACTCGAAGAGCCCGGCTCTGGGAGAGCAAGTGGTTCAGAGATCAGTTCCATTTGCTTGATCTTATCTCCGTCGAACTCATCGACAGTAGCAAGGTGCGATCTACAGCGTTCGATTCGATCCATTAACTTCTGCCTCTGCTGGTCGTTCGGGATTGCGGTTCTGTTATTTCCAGTCTTCGCGTCGTTAGCTCCTGGCACGGCATCTTTGGGAGTTGCCATTGGCTCCCCTGTAGAAGACTCTCCCGCATCTTGTTCAAGGGCCGTCAATTTGCCGTTTATATCTGTAATCCGGGCCTCGATGCCCTGTCGGGCAGCGCCGATCTTCGTACAGAATTGCTCAAGAAAGCTCAGAGCTAATGCACATTTCGTTGTACCTGCTGAAGTCACAAGAGCCGCGTCGTCCTCAAGCGGACCGAGGAGCAGCTTGATTTTGCCTTTCTCATCGTAGCCATAGACTTCAACGCGAACTGGGTCAAAAATCGGCGGTGCGATTGGCGGACCGACTCTCCCAAAATCGGCAGTGAATTCCTGCTGAATCTGTAGAGCATATAAGAGGCGCAACCGATATTCCCGACGCAACTTCTCGCTGTTGATCCACTCCCGCATTTTTCCGTATTCCCGAGTGATGATTCTCTTTGTGTCCCAAATGATTCTATAAGTGTGGTTCTCATGAACGAAAAACTCTGTTCTCGGTTTACTTACCAAATCGGGAGGAACCGTCTTGCTAAGAGGATGCAAACTTCCCGGAATCAGTACTACAGATTTTCTCGATGAAAAGTCGCGTCCCTTCGATGCAGGCGAATATGCCAAATCACATGCGGGGTTCAACACGGCATACAGATTTCGCTTGTCATCGACAAAAATATCTCCCAAAGCTAGTAGTGGGTAGTCTTGTTCCGCGGTACTCAATGGATGAGACTGAACCTCGGCTGGCATTCTTCGAAACAATGAACTTTTGTACATCTCCGCAAGTTCTGTCGACGGCTTGAATTGACGAGGCGGAAGTTCCAACATGGGGAGTTCATCCACCGCTTGCTGCTTTTGCTCAACATCCGGTGCTTCAAACACCCTTCTTTGCAAATCGGAACTGAATAACCAGAGCAGATAATCTCCGAACGGCTGCCCATCCTCTTTCAGGCTGAGCTGCTGAACGTAGATATAGTCTTCGATGCTGAGACCTCTCATGCTGGCAAAGAACTGGTCTTGAGCGCTTTGCACCGAACGCTCGACAGCAGCAATTAGCGCTTCAATCGCGTGCGCTACGGGCAGAGAACGCGCGACGGCAAGTAACTTCCGTTGGAGGGCATCTTTATCCGTGAGATGTGATTTTGGAATGTGATGAAACATACCCCCTAGAAGCGACGAGTTTTTTCGAAAATCTTCGACTTGAGAAGTTGATAGCTCTTGCGATGACATCAAAACAATAATCGGACGTGGCTGAGAGCCAGAGTACTGTGAATATATTTCCTTGGCTCGCGCCACTGCCATCTTTACCGATTCTTCAGCCTCCGCCGCATTGCCAAAAGGACCCAAATAGTAATCGAGAAAGAAGATCTTACATTCACGATCGATGGTTGCTTCGGCGCTGCCGACCAACGTAACAGTCAATTTAAGCTGTTCCAAATTGCTCTTGATAATGTCTACTTCTGATCGGGCTTTGATTACCTCGAATAGCATTTTCTTGGCGTGTTCTTTAAGCCCCTGCAGTGACTCCTGTTTTTCGTAGATGACTTGAAGGGCGGCGTCCGTAAGCTCTTCCAGCTTTGTGGCGGCGATCCCGACGGTGACCAGCTCCTTCTGCAGGTCTGAACTATCTTGAATCTCACCCCAAAACTCCTCCAACGCAGCCTTGGGAACGCTTCTTAGGCTAAGTGGGTCATACGCATCGTCCACTATGGTGATGCGCTCCACGTTCTTCTGACCCAATATTGTCACGACAGTTGGAACAGATTCGGTCATCGCACGATATTTGAAAATTGGAAGATAAACGTATTTAGGGTTCCCTTGGCAGTCTTCTTGTCCGAGATCACTAGAGAACAACCGTGATAATGGGCGAGTTCTCGGGCGATATAAAGACCTAGCCCCTTACCTTCGCCCGGCGGTTTTGAAGTAACAAATGGTCTAAAGATCTCTTCCGCACGGGCTGGATTTACACCTGGTCCATTGTCCGTCACAATCAGCTGCTCTTCGTCAACGTCTACGATGACCCTTAATCTCGGTTCAAAGCCCGGATTGGCAATCCGCTCGGCACTCAGCCAGTACACAGAATTAGAGATCAGATTTTCCAGTATCTGTACAATCATCCCCTTCACGGCGTAAACACGAAGGCTCTTACGGGAGCGGCTGGATTTGACCTCAAAATCGAGTTTGATATGGTGCCTTTCGAATTGTCCTTTATGGGAGGAGACGATATCCCGGATCCACTCCACGAACTCAAACTCTTCTTTGACCTGACGCCCCACTGTACTTAGCGGGTCCAAAATCCGTAAACGCTTTTGAATTGTCTTCAACTGTGCATGTAGTGCCTGCAGCGAAGTCTCGAACTCGTCTGTCGACCGTGCTTTCTTCGAATCCATAAGAGACCGCAGGGTGTGTTCTGTGGCGCGATTCAGCTCGTGGCCGATTACCTCGACCATCAGACCAACACCAGCCAAATGCACCAACTGGTCGCGTCCCTTTTCATATGACGAGACCAGAACACGCGTGCTCTCCAGTAGTTCTTCAAGCTCCTCCAACGCGTCGTCAACTTCGGAGACCAGTTCGGGACTCTTCTTCACTTCTGGATACCTACCTATTAAGGCCTTCCAGGCTTTCCGCAAATCCCTTGACGTGCTCTCCACCCTAGCTTCAACCTGTTCGATACTGATCGGCTCCTGCGGCTCCAATTCGTCTTCGACTTGATCAAGAAAAGTTTTGAAATCAGTTAGAATGAGGTGCCGCAGTAGAGCGACAAGAATATCCTTTTCATCGCAGTCTCTGAGGCCCTCTCGGTTCGTTTGATCTACCAGCGCGGGATTCCTGTTACCCGAGATGTCGAGCTTGCCGACCAATTGATTGCGGTTGAGTTTATAGCCACCGGATGCTAGCGCTTTTCGGTCCAAACCTAACCAGTCGTCATCGGGGCCTCCGTAAGGATTGACACGGAATCCGTCACGATAAACCATCACGCCGCCAGCCCAGTTTTTTACTAATTGTTTGATATACGTTGCCTCCAAGCCAGCAGTGTCTGTTATGAATTTCCTATTGAACCAGTACAGTCGCAGCTTAAAGGGGCCAACACTTCGGAGTTGATCGAGCGATCTAAGCTTTGTGCTGGTCAGGAGATGCGTGCCTTTCTCCTCAAACGACTTCGACTTCGTATACCGCCGGTAGTCAATTTTGCCAAAAAGGCGCGGCCCATCCGGGTCCGTTGTGTATTCAGCAGTGAGTGTCGCGTGAGATGCTTCCAGGAGTACTAAGTCAAAACGAACGGGAGGTACGAGATCGCCGTTGAAACGGACGGATATCTTGTATTCGCTCTCTGTAGAGAAGGGATCTATGAATTTACTGAACTGCTCAGCGAGAAGCCGCTCCACCCGTGCGCGCGACCATGTTGACGTGAGGCGCATTACGGTAATTGTGGTGCCGGACTCCGAAGAGCTCTCTTTCGGCCCATCTAGCTTGGGTTCGATTCGAACGTTCTCCAAAAGTTGGTCCACATCATGCGAGAAAACATTCCAATCAATATCGAGTTCGCCCCACCTCTTCTGACCTGATTTCGCGGTAAGAACATGCAACTGCCGCCCTAGCCTCATTGCCGACAGTCGGCCAATGCCCTTTTCACCTAGAACAATATGATTACCGTTCCCCGAAGCCGAAACACTTTTGAGAGCAGCCTGCCTCTCTTGGTACCGATTTCTCGTGCCTATCGTGAGGTAGACATCCCTAAGGTCCTCGATTGACATCCCCGACCCGCGATCATGAATTTCGATTCGATTCCCCTCGTTCAGGTATCCCTTAAGTTCTTCAAACGTGCGGGCCTCTTCTACTTTCGTCAGGATCGCTCGCGACGCACGATCATCAACTGCGAGGCTCGTAGCGATTTCTTTCTGGAGAGACCTGAGGTCGCGATCTGCAACATTGCCTTTTTCAATCAGGCGGTCAATGTCATCAAGGTACCCATTACAAACATCGTGCGGAAGAACACATGAGATTCGAATGCGCACAGTTTTTGCGCCGGCATCGAATGCATTCTTAATGAGTTCGTAGAATGCAATCGCATCCGAGCTAATGAGCTCAGCGCCGAGCTGAAGGATCGTTCGGGCTTGGACACGGAATCCCATTGTTTCTGCGGCCTACAGCAAGGCAAAAACGGCACTGTATCTATAACTCACAGATCAGGCAGCCCTGTTCTTCATCTTCGTCTCGCTCGGCATGGCCGAGAATATGAACAAGCTTGGGAGAGGTCTGGCTGGCTTTTTCCCGGCCTTCCTTCCATTTCCGTTTTATTTCTTCCATTCGCTCGGGCCTCTCAAGTTCATTCAACGATTCCCGGCCACACCAATAGAACGGATTCCCGTTGTAATTGTTTGCATACTCATATTGCTTTGCCCGCTCAAAGAGATCGGGGTGGGTTTCTTTTAGCCTCACCCACTCGATTTTCTGCTGAAAGAAGCAAAAGTAGCATCCCGATCTCGTACGCCCCCAGTTCATAAATGTCGGAAGCCCGACACCGGACTCCTCCAAAATCCTAACGATGTCACTGCGCACGAGACCAGCTTCACGAAATGGATAAGCCGTTCTTATATTTGGCTTTGAGCTGATGAAACCGGACCTTTCTTCGTCGGCACGCAACCCGACGTAGTTGACAACCTCATCGTCTCCCACAAAATGCTCGAACGGCTTGAGTTTCAATAGCTTCGTGCACCATCTTCTATGGCTGGACGGAATCATGCCACCGAACACTTCAAGCCATTTGTCAAAACTGTAATCGGGGCGCGTCTTCTGAATCGTTCTACCGAGGTAAGCTTCCAAGCGCATCAAGTATTCGTATGTTTCCGGCAATTCCTTCTCTGTATCGTGAAAGATGTACTCCATTTCGGGAACGCGGTCGCGCATATAGACGGCCAGGGCGGCACTATCCTTGCCCCCTGACAAGCTCAAAATATGACGCACCGGTTTAGGCATTCACTGTTTCCTTTCGATCAAGAATCTTCCAGAACGCTCTTAACGCAGCCGCCAAGCCGTCCGCTGTAGCATCCTGCAAAATCCCAATGATTTGCTTTTCAATCTCAACACCGGAGCCATCACTTCCAGACTCGAATGTCACCACTCGGTCCACTTCCGCGCCATCGGGTTGGGTGATTACCACCCGAAGAGCTGATTCCTTCATTCCGCGCCCCTGAGCAGGAAACCACAAGCTCTCAGTTCTTTGCAGGCGCCCACAGAGACTCTCCAACTCTAACTGATATCTCTCCAGATCTGAGTCTGACCACTTCATCGGGGGTATGCCCGTGACGAGACTTCCGAGCGACTCGGCCCAAACTGCATCCCCCAATCCTTGATCCGACAAACGATTGCAAAAGGCACGCAGGCGCGGCTCGGTAATTCCCATCATCACTGATTCCGCTCTTTTTGCGATCTGCGTACGAGCTCGAAGTGCTGAACCTGCTACGCCCAATGCCTCGACGGCGATCTTCGTTATCCAATCAATGAGAAGGGGATAGTTCATGCGAAGTTCGTCGAGCGACTCCTTGAGGACTGCTACAAACTTATCGGTATTTGGTCCACTTTTTCTTCGCTCGGGTACGACTTCGGTGAATCCGAGCGCCTCTGGCAAGTCCCTGAACAACAGCCGGGCCGGTTCACGAGCTTCCCTGAGAACATCACGCACGGCGCACGCATTCTTCGAAATTTTTTTCGTGTTAAGTGTAAATATAGGCAAGCCAGCGGCGAAAACTGACAACGGTCTCACTATGTCTAAGACGTCCGGCTCTCTGTCTTCGCGCTTTAATTCAAGGATATGTATTAACTTCTCGAAGAGTTCAGACCGAACTCCAGCCAGTTTGCAGAATTGAAGTTCAAAGGTCTCCGGCATCTTTGTCAACATCATCAAATCCAAGCCCTTCATCTCACGCTTAAACGCACCGTTTTGGTAGAACGCGACCTGATGCTGATTCATAGTTGCAAAGATCGCAACGAATATGGGGCTCAGTCCGTCTCGCATACCAAAGGGCGGCATCCGCAGTTCGTTGAAGATCTCCGACACCTTAACCTTCGCCATACTGACCCGGTTGAGTATCTCCTGAATTTTGTTCATGACCATTCTTACAGCGCAGGGATCGTCCCCGTTGCCAGGCACTACAAACTCCCACATTCCATCTTTTGCACGATGAATTCGCGATCCTTTTAATAGAGACAGGTAAATCGACATTTCGGGAGGTTTCTTATTGGGGTCCATCCCGAGGTAAGGGTCTCTGGGGCGGGCAAAGATTTCCTCGATTAGGCGTGCACGTGCCGCCGCAGCCGCCGAGCTTAATGAACGACGGTTCACTAGCTCGTTCGATATTCGAGGCGCATAAGCGTACACTTCGTCGCAAACGGTCGAAAGAAATGCGTGGAATTCGCGGCCATTCGCAAGTGGAATTTTCTTCCCCCCTCGGTACCACACTAGTTCAGCACTTCCGAATTCTCGCAGTCCAACGAAACACCGGACTCGTTCGGCAAGGGCTGCTTTCGCATTAGCAATTTGCCGCGTCACCTCTTCTGAAGCAAACGAATCATTGCTCAGCTCTGGAGTGTTACTCCTAATCCATTCCCACCGCCTTACTTCTTGAAGGAGCTTACCCAACGCATGCAATGGCTGCGGGATAGCGTATAGCAACGCTCCGCTGCGGTTCCCCTGCTCTCGATCAGATTCAGCTATGCGTGTCGCTTCATTTCTTTCCTGGACTGTTTCGCACAGTGCGACGAGAATCGCCCCGTCTGAACTGAGATGGTCTACCTCATGCTCTTTAATCAGTCGGTCGAGGGGACAAAACCGCACTTCGAAATGCCTCAGGTTCCCTGTCTCAATATAATGACGTCGAGCGACTATCGGTCGCGAATCTAGATACGGTTCGATTAACCGCGCTACAGATTCTGGAACGTGGCTGAGGGCCTTCGATGCGTCCTCATATGCTCTTTCAAGATTTGCGCTAGTGTGTGGCCAGAGGCATAACCCACCCGCGATTCCTCGGTTATAGACGATGTGCCTAGATTTTAGTTTTCGCGTCGATTGGGTTACGGTGTTCTCCTCGCTGACACAAGCACGCAGCGCCGATTCCGTTGCGATTAGAGAGCCAGAATCCAGCACGTTTAATAAGCCTACAGTCTTCAAGACATGAAGTTCAGACCGATTCTCCGCAGGGAAGCTCTCAATTATTGATTCAATGTGATTCCAGTGGCTTCGAAAACTTTGCAGTGCCAGACGATATCCAAAATTCGCTCGCGCATAATCGTAGAGATTGTGAATTCTGTAGAACTGATTGACGCCTACACTCTGGTTCGCAAAATCTTGAAGGGCAAAGGGTTCAGTTGATAGCAAAAAGCTGAAGAGCGATCTTTCGTTCTGACCGAACCTGCGGAACAGCGTGGCCAACACGGGAATCGTGGCCGGATGGAGCGGGTATAGTCGATCCGCGACATCAAGGAGGTAGTTCCGCGCTGCAGATGCGCCGTACCATCCTAACTCAACAGCTGCTTCCATATGCCTTCGGGCACGAGCGCGTACTTCGCTAGGGATTCGGCGAACTCTTAAATTCAAGGCGTCAGCGATTAGCCCCGCAGTCTCATCTAGTGATCGGTCGAAGAGCAGTTCATCAAACCGCCCGGCAACTTTTTCCCATTCTCGCTGCCCCGCTTGGGTTAGGTGTTCTGCATACGCTTGAAAACCTTGATGCAGCAACCCTACGACAAACAGTTGTGATTTCCCACTACGCGAAGCTGCTTCCGCTAGCCGTTGAAGCAGATATACATCTGTGGCCTCAGGATGTAGGGCACCAAACTCCAAGAACTTTCCAAGCTCATCAAGAACTATCAGTATCCCCGAAGCCCGCCCTGCATCCACCACATAGCTGTTCGCCTCTAAAACGAGAAGAATTACATTTTCGTCGGGGAACCTGCTCCGGCTGTAAAGCTTAAGCTCACGTTCGATCCGATCTATGACCGTCGGAATCCGACCTCGCCCACAGAGTTGCTTCAATTCCCGTACTAATGCTCGGAGAACGGCCACTCCAATGGGTTCCGCAGAGCCGGTCACAAGAACTGGCATCAGTCTCGGGCGTGCCATGCCCAATCTCTGGAAATCCACTACATTGCGAATTTGGGCAGGTACTCTACGGGTGCGCCCACCAAGCACGCTCGCCAACAGCAGAGCGAAGGACGATTTTCCTGACCCGTAGTCCCCAGTGATTCGCCACGCACGCTGCCCTGATGCTTGCCTGAGACCGCTCGCCAAACGCTCAAGACAAGCCCTCGCCTGCGCGGTGACCACATATCCATCGAGGGCTTTAGGATCTGCAAAATCCCGCTCCAGGTGCGCCGACCGCAGAAATCGTCGGCGGACATCGAAAAGTTCGCAGATTTGAATTTCAGGCATAACTTGCCTCGAACGCATAAATGTCACGCAACATCGCTGCCTCTGAATACGTCTTCTTCCTGATGATCCGCTGAACCGACGCAGATTCTTGGTATTCGAATGCCCCTTTTGAATCCGACGCCAACGCCTCAAGCCTTTCGCGCACATCCTGCTCCGTAAGCTTGAAGACTTGGCCCGGTCCCCCTTGCCCGATTGAAATGTCTCGGAAACTAAGAGTTTGTTCCGTCCTCCTTCGATTCTTCCAGTAATCGTCAATGCAAAAGACGAACAGTTGGGGCGTCACTCCAAGCCTTGGCTCTCGCCGAAATTTATATATTGCCTCATGGCGTCCTCCATTTGCAGTTTGACGTTCGCCGGCCCGCTCGATAAATTCGAGCTCAACGAGTGGACAATCCAGGTTTTCTTCTTGAATTTCTCCCTTCCGTCCGCGTGTCGGGACGTATGTGTGAAGAAATACATCGAAATGCTGTTCGAGTGTGACCACCGAGAGACCTCTGCCCAGCCGCCTCGCTTCGTCTCGAAAAACCTCTAGCACTTCCGTTCGTGTGAACTCCAAATGCGGCCAGCGATTCAAAAGATAATTCCAAGCAAACAATGGATCATTTGCATTTGTGGATAGCTTCCAGTGAAGCAACCAAAGGGTCCGCCGGTCTTCGAGGAACGGGTCCAAACCGTCCTTCGGGGAAAGTAACCAATGGCCCAGGTCCGTTATCTCGTAACCGCCGCTCGCCGCAGGGCGCGCTATGCCAGTGGCCTGTACCCAAAAACGGATTGCCCGCACCATATTCTTTCCGACTCCAAGTTTCACCATTGCCTGCTCTTCGTCGGAGAATATCAACGGTGTCTCGCCTAATGCGCGGCAGGCCTTCGGAAGCCAAGCGTAGCGGCACGGGAATGTCTCGTGTCCTGAAAATTTATAGTTTATTTGCTTACCAGACGGGCTGTTGCCCGCGCTTCGCTTCTCGATAGCCACATTTCCCTCGGTTTTCTTGGTTCGTGCTCTTTTGCACGATACGTTGCTTCTGGCGATTCCGCAACACGCTTGTGGACTTCCTGCTTGCGGACCTCGAGAGCCGGTTGCACGATCATCTTGCCCGCTCCCTTGTTCTCCTCCGCTCCGAGATTGCTACGTCCCGGCAACCGAATCCCGCCTCCGGTCTCCACTAGCACGCTTCGCGCCACCAAACGGCAGTGTCACTCAGGCGTGCGGCCCGTTCCGACCTGGACGCGCCAATCTCTCCGCTTTTGTCCCTGTTTCGCGTCATTGCTCCCCCGGCTGTGGGTGAAGGGAGCAATGACTCCCCGAAACAGGAGGACAGAAAAAATGAAAGTCGAACAAGCAAAACAGATCGCAAGCAACGCAATCGAGCAACTCCGGCAAGCCCTCGAAGCGGGCCACAGTGAGCGGCTCAAGGACCATCTCGCGGCAATGGCGCGCTTCCGGCGCTATTCGTGGGGCAACGTTATGCTCATCGCTTCGCAGAATCCAAACGCAACGCACGTCGCAGGCTTTCAGGCTTGGCACAAGCTGGGCCGCTTCGTGAAGAAGGGCGAGAAGGGCATTCTAATTCTCGCCCCGATCATTCGGAAGAAGGCCGAGAGCGTCGGCGCAACCGAGCAAGACGAATCCTCAGTCGCAGTCGGATTCCGCGCGGCCTACGTGTTCGATATCACCCAAACGGACGGCCAGCCATTGCCGGAAATCGGCGACGTGAACGGCGATCCGCGCGAGTATCGCGAAGAGCTTGCGAAATTCGTCGCTGCGCAAGGCATCGTTC
>Ga0335072_10003585_pt1 | contig 23306 bp, 25 predicted proteins | sample Lox_Sample_21_FD_206725 | JGI IMG/M metagenome (GOLD analysis project Ga0335072, IMG submission 206725) | Soil microbial communities from Loxahatchee National Wildlife Refuge, Florida, United States - Lox_Sample_2.1 | ecosystem: Environmental > Terrestrial > Soil > Wetlands | place: USA... | reverse complement strand
GGAACGCATCCGGCTCGAACGGCCGCGCCCAGCCCTTCGGGGTGCGGTCGAACACCACCTGATTGTAGAAGAAATTCAGGATTTCTTCCTGGTCCATGCCGCGGACTTCGCCGGGCTCCAGCGCCTCACCCTTCGCGTTACGCGCGGCGCGCAGCGCTTCGGTGGCCTTGCCGTCCAGAGCGTACAACAGCGTGGTAACCGGCAGCTTCCGCTTGCGGTCGATGCGGACGTAAACCAGGTCCTTGCTGTCGAATTCGAAATCCAGCCAGGAACCGCGATACGGAATCACCCGCGCGGCAAACAGATACTTGCCGCTGCTGTGGGTCTTGCCCTTGTCGTGGTCGAAGAACACGCCTGGCGAGCGGTGCATCTGCGACACGATCACCCGCTCGGTGCCGTTGATGATGAACGTCCCGTTGTCCGTCATCAGCGGCATATCGCCCATATACACCGGTTGCTCTTTGATATCGCGGATCGAGCGCGCACCTGTGTCCTCGTCCACGTCCCAAACGATCAGGCGCAGCACGACCTTCAGCGGCGCGGCATAGGTCATGCCCCGCTGGATGCATTCCTCCACATCGTATTTCGGCTCTTCCAGTTCGTAATAGACGAACTCCAGCCGGCCACGGCCGGCGAAGTCGTCGATCGGGAAGACCGACTTGAAGACCTCTTGCAGGCCGGTATGCGTCCGGTTGTCCGGATTGACGTTCATCTGCAGGAACGCCTCGTAGCTGGCGCGCTGCACATCGATCAGGTTCGGCATCGGGGCCACTTCGGGTATGCGCCCGAAACTGCGACGAATCCGCTTGCGCCCGACAAAAGACCTGCTGATCGCGTTCATCGATTGACCTGCCCTGCTGTCTTCACGTACGACCCGTTAATCCCCGGCCGCCTGGGCATTTGTCGGGGGTCACCCCCGACAAGGCATAGAAAAACACAACCGGGACGGGAATCGGTCTGATTCCCGCCCGGTTCCAGCCTATGGAGGGCGGCACCACCCGACGGTGCGGCGCCACCCGGGAAAATTCGCTCCGGCGTGCTACTTGACCTCCACGGTAGCGCCCTGATCCTCGAGCATTTTGCGCAGCTTCGCCGCTTCGTCCTTGTTCACGCCCTCTTTCACGGTCTTGGGCGCGCCTTCCACCAGATCCTTGGCTTCCTTCAGCCCGAGGCCCGTGATGGTCCGGATCTCCTTGATCACATTGATCTTCTTGTCTCCGGCCTTGGCCAGGACGACGGTGAACTCGGTTTGCTCCTCGGCGGGGGCGGCAGCTGCGGCGGCCCCGCCGCCAGCCGCCGGCGCTGCCGCCACCGCGACGGGCGCAGCGGCAGACACGCCCCACTTGTCTTCCAGGAGCTTCGAGAGCTCGGCAGCCTCCAGTACCGTAAGGCTGGACAGCTCATCCACCAGCTTTTGCAGATCGGCCATGATCGTGTATCCCTAATCTAGACGTTGGTTGGTTCCATGCAAGCCGGGTACCCCGGCCATCTTCACGCTTGCGCGCAGGCGAGCCATGCGGTCACGGTCACGTGATCCCCGGGTCGATGAGTGGGTCCGGGCGCAAGCCCGGCCTTCACCCGTCGTGGCCGGACCTGATCCGGCCAGCAAGCCCGGGGGTATGCCCGCTAGGCGGCGGCCGCGCCCGCCTCGTCCCTCTTGGCGAAGGCCCCGAAGACACGCGCGAGTTGTCCGCCCGGGCCTTGCAACACGCCGGCGACGCGAGTCGCGGGGGTGGCGATCATCCCCACGATCCTGGCGCGTAGCGTGTCGATGCCCGGTAGCTCGGCAAGAGCCCGGACCCCATCCGCATTCAGCGTCTGGGCGCCGAGGGCACCGCCGATCAGCACGAACTTCTCGTTGGTCTTGGCGAACTCGACGGCCGCCTTGGCCACTGCCACCGGGTCCTGCGCCCAGGCGAGCGCGGTCGGTCCCTTCAGCAGGGGCTTGATGCCGTCGAATCGGGTCCCATCCAGGGCGAGGTTGGCGAGCCGGTTCTTCGCGACTTTGAAGGTCGCCCCCGCGGCACGCATTTTCCGGCGCAGATCGGTGGCCTCGGCGACCGTGAGACCCTGGTTGCGGGTCACGACGATCATCGAGGTGCCGGTCAGCGCCTCATGCAGCCCGGTGACGAACTGCCGCTTCTCCGTACGGTCCAAGTCTCGTCTCCAGTTGGCCGGGCGCTCAACGGCGCCGGGCCGGGTTGCCCATGGACCCCCACCGGCAAAGGTGGAGCCTCGGGCCAGGCCCGAGGGCTAGGGTCCGGTTCGCCTGTCACAGCAGGAACCACCAATCGCCAGGCTGATCGGGCCTGGTTGCTGGCTTCCCCGTCTCCCGTGCGCGGGCCTTGCGGCCAATTAAGCCCCTTGGACAAGAGCCCGCGGGGCACGAACGGTCTCGGACAGGTTCGGGAAGGTTTTCCCCCGGGCTGACCCGAGGATGACCCCCCTGCCCGCCCGCCCGGCGATGCGGCCGGACTGGCGTATGCGGAATTACCGTTCGCGCGGAGCCTCCGCTCCACGCGAAGCGCGGGCAGGTAGCCGAAAGCGGGGCGGGAGTCGAGGGGCTTGTGCGTCGCGGCAGAGATTTGGACGTCCCGATGGCAGACGAACATGCCATGTCATTGCGAGCGGGGTCATTGCGAGCGAGCCCACCGGCCGGCGCGGCCGACCCGCAACTGGATGAAATCGCAGCGGACCGAAGGGGTTCCCCCTCCCCCGTGGGTTTGGGCCGCGAAGCGGACCAAGGTTAGGGGGAGGCGCGGCGCTGCCTCTTGTTAGGCGTTGCGGCGGCGAACAATCTCCCCCATGCGAGCACATGGCGCGCGCGCAATTCAAGGTTCGCTTGCCACAGTCCCACATACTTGCCTCAGACCCGCACATGATCGTGTGTCATCGCGGATCGTCAGTCCCTGTCCCACATTTCGTTGAACCTATCCGCCGCCGCGTCGTTCTACGTCCGGTCATCCACTGAGCGGGGGAGCAATAGCTATGTGGAAATCAATCGCCCTGGCGGCCGTATTGCTCGGCTGTCCCTTGGCCACCGCGCAGACGACAGTGCCTGACGGAATGCCGCCCGGGGTGGCTACTTCTCAACTTTCCGATGTGACCATCCAGAAGGCAGGGCGTGCATTGCGCAATGTCGCGCAAATCAAGATGGATTATTCGCAGCGGCTTCAGTCCGTGCAGGATCCCGGGACACGCCAACAACTGGTCAACGAAGCGAAGGGACAGCAGATCCAGGCCGTGGAGGCCCAGGGGCTATCGGTACAGCAATATGACCAGGTGATGCAGATCGCGCAGGCGAATCCGGCGGTGAAGCAGCGCTTGCTATCCGCCGCAGGGGCGCAATAGGGCGCCAACGGCCGGCTGGCGCGACAACAGCCGCGCCAGCCGGGATTATCGCGATCCTGCGGGGGTTGCTGGCACCATGGCGGCAGTCATACCTGGCCCCAGCTCGACCGTCTGCCGGCTTCGTTTTGGCAACAGCAGTGACCCCGCCAGGCAGTATCAAGCTTGTCGGTTTATCGATAGCGGGTGCCTCGTGCCCTCGAAACCGACCAATAAAAGGAACCCGCACCTCATTTGGATTCATGGTCGGAGCGGCGGGATTTGAACCCACGACCCCCAGTCCCCCAGGCTGCGCCGGGGCCGAAACGGGTTTCTAACCTGGGGTAGCACGCGATTACAGCGGATCGCATAAACCCGTTGAAACCGGGCACTCGCGGCACCATACCTTCAGTATCCGTCTATCCGGCATTATCGCGGGGTAGCACCGGATTGCTACCCCGCCGCTACCCCCGTGCTACCCCTGCCCCGGAGAGACCATGCCCGCTGTCGAATTGAACGGCCGCACCGCGCCCGGCCTCGCGTGCCCGCCCGGCGCCAAGGAAATCGTCTATTGGTCGGATGAATTACCAGGCTTCGGCCTTCGCTGCCGTGACAGTGGCGTGCGCACGTGGTGCGTCCAGTACCGCACGAAGGTAGGCGAGATGCGCAAGCACACGCTGGGCAATCCGCAAACCGTGCCGTTCGCCAAGGCGCACAAGGAAGCGGCGCGTTTGCTGGCGGCCGTGAAGCTAGGCAACGACCCGGGCGCGGAGGCGAAGCGGGCGCGCGGCGCAATCCAGATCGCCGATCTGGTGACAAGCTACCTCGCGCACCAGAAGCCGCGCATGAAGCCGCGCAGCTATGTCGAGTTAGACCGGCACGTGCAAAAGCATCTGAAGCCGCTGCATGCCCGCAAAGCCGGCAGCGTGTCGCAGCGTGACGTTGTGGAGCTATTGCAGGGCTTGGCGAAGCCGGCACCGGCAGCCGCACCAGCGGCGCGACCTCATGCCGTCAGCACCGCGCCCGACGCCAAGGCTGCGCCAGCGAAGGCGAAACGCCGGCGGCCTGCCGGCGGCCCGGTCACAGCAAACCGCGTGCGCGCCAGCCTGTCGGCAATGTTTGCGTGGGGTATGAAGGCCGGACTTGTCAGCGCAAACCCGGTAGCGGCGACGTTCAAGCCGACAGAGGAGAGGCCGCGCGAGCGAGTGTTGACGGATGGCGAGTTGGCACTGATCTGGCGCTGCACCGGCACCGAAGCCGATTATGACCGCATCGTGCGGCTGCTGCTGTTGACAGGATCGCGGCGCGAGGAAATCGCAGGCATCGCAGATAGCGAGGTGGCTCGGCACCAGGACGGCACGGCAACCTGGATCCTCCCTTCGGAGCGCAGCAAGAACCACCTGCCGCATGAATTGGTGCTACCGCGCATGGCTGCCGATCTGTTGCCCGCGCTGCGCCAGAATGACGAAGGGCAGCCGCGGGCGCTGCTGTTTGGCGAAGGTGACGGGCCGTTCTCCGGATGGTCGCGCTGCAAGGAACGGCTGGACGGCCGCATTGCCAAGGCGAATGGCGGCAACGCGATCCCGCCATGGGTGCTGCATGATCTACGCCGGACGTTCGTCACGCGGCTGAACGACATGGGCGTGGAACCGCACGTGATTGAAGCGCTCGTCAACCACGCCAGCGGCAGCGCCAAGGCGGGCGTAGCGGGCATCTACAACCGATCGACCTACGCGACGCCGAAGCGCGCGGCACTGGTGCTGTGGTGCGATCACGTGGCGAAGCTGGTGAAGCCAGCACCGGCAAACCAGGGTGCTGCCGCTGCGGCCAACGTGGTGCCTCTGCGGCTGGCCGGCTGATGGCAACGAAGCGGGACACGGAACGCGCCCGGGAACGACGCGCCCGTGCGGAATGGCTTAAAGCCGAGTTGAACGTACGGCATGCCGCTGCCCCTGATGAATACCTGGCAGGGCACCCGAAGCCACCTGACCCGCTGCCGTTTCCAGCCGTGACGTTCGTCACTGCTGCGCCAAGTCGGCAGCGCCGCAAGCATCGCGCGACAGGCAAACCCGTGGGGCATCCCGTCAACGATGATGCCCCGCTGGCGCGCGGCGTTCACGGTGTCACGGCAGCATTCGACGTAGATCAGGATGCCGCGGTCCGGACTGTTGCCGAGTTTATTGAGGATACAAGCAACGTCAGCACCAAGGCAGCGCGGGCGCGGGTGCGACGTGCGGTGCAAAAGAGCGACTGACCGGGGCGGGGCTATTATTAGGCCAGCCTGCAATTTGGGTGGGGTTGCGAGCGGCAGATCGACATTGATATTTACGGTGTCCGTAGACATACCGGAGTGCGGACATGACTAGATGCAACACCACGATAGCCGACGACGAAGACGACGTGCTGCCTCCCGCGGAGGTGGCGCGCAAGCTGGGCGTACACGAAATCACATTGCTGCGGATGCGCAAGTTGGCTGATGCCGGCGGCCTGCCGTTCGTGCGCCTGAGCGCAAACCGCGTCGGCTATGTTCGCCGCGACGTGCGAGCTTTCCTTGCCGCGCGCCGCGTCGGCGAGGTGGCGAAAGCTGCTGCCTAAAACAGTGAGGCGCCAGCGGATCGACCAAATCCGCCAGCGCCTCGACACGCAACCGCGACGTGGGGAGGAACGCCGCCATGAAAGTTTGCACTCATGATACATACGACGCCCACCGGGTCGGTTCAACCAAATCCCGCCGGCCAACTGATCCCCGATATGGATCAGGCAAGGCTACACCTCGCCACACTCGACCCTGATCCTGCTGCAACGTGGGGTTTTCGCACCTGCGACGACCGCGGTGACGATCTGCGCCTGGCAGTGCGCGCGTACGGCACGCTGGACTCTGGCGTGCGGCAAAGCAAAGACCCGGCGAAGCATGGCAAGCCGTGTCGGCCGGCAAGTCTATTGCGTTTCATGCAGCCCCGTGGCGCTGGCGTGTTCGTTACCGTGAACGCGCTGGACGGCCAGGGACAGCGCAAGGCGAACGTGACCGCGATCCGCGCCTTGTTTGCAGACGCAGACGATCGTCCTGCAACGGAGCATCTTTTCAGGTTTATAGAACGAACGAGGCTAACTCCCACGGTGCTTGTCGCAAGCGGCGGCGTGCATGACGGCACGGACAAGCTGCATGCGTACTGGCGGATCAAGGGCTGCCCCGTCGCTCAATCCATGGACGCACAGCGGTTGCTCGCGTCTCGCGCCGGTACTGATCCGGCGGTAGCAGACCCCGGCCGCGTGATGCGTCTCGCGGGCTTCTGGCATCTGAAGCGCGAACCACGGCAGACGCGCATCGTTGAGATCAATCCTGGCATCGAGTATGAGTTCGGCGAGTTCGTCACACGCACCAAAGCCGAGCCGCAGATTGTCGATTTCAAGAACAAGGCACCGCGCGGCAGCCGATCGACGGCAAACCATCCAGGACACAGCGGCATCAGCGCGGAACCGACTGCGCGCCTTCGGGTGCTGCTGGACAAGCACGGCGGGCTGATAACGCCAGCCGTGCGGATGCTGCTGCGCGAAGCGATGGCACCGACTGACGGCCGGCCGGGCAATCGACACGCGTCTATGGTTGCCGCGGTTGCGCGCACCATGCAGGCCGGATGGCCTGATGCAGATATCCGCGCGCTGGTGCTCCCGATCGTCAACGGCGAATGGGGCGGCGAGGATCGCAGTGCACGGCTCGAAAACATCATCGCATGGACACGTGAGCAAGAGAGCGCGGCCATTGCTGCAATGCCTGCAAGCCCGCTTTCCCAAGTCTTCGCCAAGGCAGCACGTGCGCGAGGTGCAGCATGAGCGACACTACAGTAGTAGCGGCCGTATCTGACGATCCGGACGCACTGTATCGCGGGTTTCGTGCTCGCGCTGCTGCACTACCTGTCGGTTCGGTCGGGGCTGCTGATGCGCTGACTGCCGACATTGCGGCTTCAGCCGTGTCAGAGACGACGTTCAAACCGCTTGCCGCAGCAATCGCGAAGACGACGGATTTGGATAAGGACGCACTCTATAAGCGAATGACGAAGGCGCGTGGAACGTATCAGGCTGCGGCTGACGATAGTGGCAGCGGGGACGGCGAAACGGCGCTGACGGCGGCCGTGAAGCCGAAGCCGCTTGCTACCGCACTCGATGCAATCAAGTTGGTGGTGCGTCGGCAAGTGTGGTGCAGCGATGCAGCGGCGGACGCGATCGTGCTGTGGATCGCGGGAACGTACGGATACAATGCTGCCGACGTATTTCCGAGGCTTGCTATAACGTCGGAAATGCGCCGCTGCGGCAAAAGCACGTTGCTTGGCACGATTGCGCACCTCGCTTTCGACTCCGAGATGGCAGATAACATCAGCCCCGCGGCCATGTTCCGCATGATCGCGGCGAAATCAATGACGTTGTTGATTGACGAATTAGACTCGTTTGGAAAAGAGGATAGCGGCCTTCGTAATATCCTGAACGCGGGGTATGCGAGAAATGGCGCGGTCAAGCGTGTGGAACCGACGCCAGACGGCAAGAGCTACGTCGTTACGAATTTCCCATGCTTCGCCCCGGTCGTAATCGCGGGCATTGGCGGCTTGCCTGATACCGTCATCGACCGCAGCATCGTGATCCGGTTGCAGCGCGCACCGCGGGCAGACACGTCACGACAACGGCACCTGCGATTGCGCGAGTTGGTGCGGTATCGTGTCGCAGTGGTTCCGCATCTGCTTGCGCACGCAGACGCAATCACGGCGGCAATCGAGACAGGTGCCGTAAACCTACCGAACGGCTTGAATGATCGCGCGCTTGACAACTGGGATGCGTTGCTTGCCGTGGCGGAACTAGCGGCCGGCATGTGGCCGGCACGTGCGATGCAGGCTGCCGCGATCCTTTCCGGCACAACGGACGAACCGCACGGCCTGGTGGAAAAGCTGTTGCAGGACATCCGGGAGATCGTCGAAGCGCCGCGCCGGCACGCGCTCAATCAGTGGCGCGAGTGGATTGCTCAAGGCAGCAAGCAACCGTGGCCGGGTCGGGCTACACAGCAGCAATGGCCGGCAGTGATCCGCACGTGCGATCTGATGCAACGGCTGCTGGAAATGACGCACCGCCCCTGGCAAGAGGCAAACCGCGGCCGACCAATCACAGAGCGATGGCTTGCCGACAGGCTGCGCGGTCTTGGCGTGGCACCGGACCGCGGGCGCGTGCTGCCTTGGGGTTTCGACGTGAACGGCGAACCCGCGCCGCTGGCGCAGGGCGCCCCGGCGCGGTCAAAGCTGCCGATGGCGCGGACCTATGCCATCGCGGACCTGCGGGCGGCGTGGAAGAGATGCCTGTGATGAAAAATACAACGCAGTGGAAAATGGGCGCAGTGCCAGCCGGCCGGTTTCGCATAGTGGGGGGTATATCCCCCCGCAAACCGTCACAACCGTCACAGGCGCCGGAAAAGCGAGTCGCACCAAGGGCTTGCGCTGTGACGGTTTGCGTCGCGCCCCTCGTTTTCTGGCACGATCGAACCGTCACGGGCGGCCGGGAGTACGTGCCGCGTGTGCCGGGTGTGACGGTTGTGACGCTTTCCCGGAAGGGTATACCCCCCGATCGCAATTCAAGCTGCGTATCCTTTACTATAGTAGGGGAAATCGGATGAGCGCCAAGGACGACGGCGACAAGCCAAGCTTCACCATGTCGAGGCGCGTCCGGCTTCGCCTGCATAACCCCCGGACTCTCAGGGCTGCGCATGCGCGGGCGGCGAGGGCTGGCCCCCGGCACGGCATCCCCCACGCCGAAATATTACCCATGGTTCCTCTGGATGCAGATGAATTGGAACTCGAAGTACTACGGCGTGATTTTATTGAGGCACCCGCTCCCATTGATGCACCCGCTGGGTGGGCACACGCCACTGTCGGCTACGTTGATCCGCGCATTGCCCACTATAAACAGGAGGAAAGGCTGGGATACGCTCGTAGTGTGCCAGGTTGTGGTCGCCTAATTGCGGGTGAGGTGAACGGCGTTGATATACGCTGGGTCGGCCGTCTGCTTCGCCGCAACCCCAGCGGTAAGCCGGCCTTGCACCAACTTGTCGATCTGGACGGCCGACCAATAGATTTCAGGGGCGGCGAGCGAGCATGCAGATTTCTTAACGAGATCGCGGGCGATCCCTGGGGCTGGCAATGGAGCCCGGCGATTGCTGGCAGCGACGGGCATCTCAGCGGCCTATGGACGTTTCACGTCAATGATCCGGATTGGGATGAAAACGAAATTCGGGTGTACCGGCAAATCCGGGGCAGCGTGGTTACGGCGGCTGTGGGAGCCGAAGGCGTGACCCTATGGCGTGGTAGTCATCGGCGGCCGAACAGTGGCGGCGAGGTCCTTGATGCAGACGGGAAACGCTTGGTATTTTCCGATCTACCCGCTGCGCGACGCCACGTCGAAGACCAAACGATATAAGTGTCCCGAACGGACAGTTAATCCTCCGCCAACATCTTATGGAGTCAACAAGATGGCTGACACGGTAGCTGGTGACGCGGTGGCACAGTTGGCAGCACGCATCGATCTGGCGTGCGCCACGATCACCTTGTGTGACGCCTATCGCGGGATGCTACGGCGACGCTGGGAGGCAGATGATCGGGGGCAGGACATGAGTCCCGCCGCGCGCATGCAGATGATCCAGCGCCACTACAGCGGCGAGTTGCGCACCTTCCTCGTGGCTTGGCAGCGCGGTGCCAGCGCGATCGAGAACATGCGCGCGATCGACTCGGCAGTGTGCGGCTATGCTGCACAGTTCGATGTAGCCGATGCCGTAAAAGCAGCCGGCGAGCGGTTGCTGCTTGATTTTATGCGCTGGGTGACGCGGCGGCTGCCTGCGCCAGGTCAAGCAGGCGTGCCGCCAGAAAATCAACCGGCTATGGATGCCGCGCTGGATCGCTTGGAAGCCTGCCTGGACGACCTGACGGCTGCGTGTCGTGATGCCGGCGATGACTATGAACGCGGCGCGGTCAAGGCGGCATGCCAAACCACAGAAGCAGCCGTGGTGGCAGTAATGGATTGCGGCTACGACCTGGGGCGGATGCAGATCGCACTCGATTGGTGGAGCGAAGCCGTGGACGGGCCGCGCATTGAGGTGCAGGCAGTAGGTACTGGGCCGGCGGTGTAGTGCCGTCAGCGGCGCGATCGGCGACGCGCTACCTTCTCGCCGATCGCACGCAATTCGTACTGGGCGACAAACAACCGCCGACCTTCGTCACGTTCGCGTTCAATGCGATCCGCGATTTCCGGCAGTTCACGCGCCATCCACCGTAGGATATGCAGCACCTCGGACGATTGCCGTAGCGGCACGTCGAAGCGCACAGACCCTTTGCGGGTGCCGCGGTCGAGTGCCCATAGCGGCATGCGGTCTGGATCGGACTCGGCAGCGATCTCCTTCGCTGCGGCCTTGGTATCGAGCATTTACCCCTCTGGTAACTGACCCCTACTCCGCCGGCCGCCGTGTTGCCATGCTGCGCAACGCCGCGGCGAAGCCGGTGGGGATGACCCGCGGTGCTGGTGCACCGTGCTCCGGCACAGGCATCCGCGGTGCCCCCTCAACCGGGCTGGGATTGCCGAAAACCGTATCGTCTGCCTCTGGTGCCACATCCATCGTCGCGCCGGCTGCCGCGTGGATAGGTGTTGCCTCGATCGTCTGGACCTTATCGCCGAAGTGGAAGTTCACCACGAACGACGCACCAGCCTCGCTACCCGCGCCGGCTGCCTTCGACGCTGCGTAGCCCCCAACGCCTCCCAGCTTTGCCCGCACCTCGGCAGCGCGAAGCTGCTGACCAGCCAGCGACGCCACGGCGAGGCGCTGGTTGTCGTGCTCGGCGGCTGCGGCCGTGCGTTCCAGGCGATCGGCCGCGCGCTGTAGGTCGCCCACGATGGCCGCCAGGCCGACGTACGCCATGGGATCGCCCGCTTCGGCCGCGGCCAGCGTCTGCGCGCGCTGTTCAACAACGTCGCGACCCTTGGCTGCCGCGGCGGCGATGGCCTTGGCGGGCGCTTCGACGTGGTTCCGACGGTGGCGTGACACGGCCATACGGTGCAGACCGCCGCCCAGGCGAGCGACGATGGCCGCGTCGGTGGCGCCTTCGGCGATCATGGTGGCGACCAACTTGGTTTTTTCTGCATCGCTACAGATAACGCAGGGGCGGCCGGTGCTCACGTCGAAAATCCTCATTTCAGCGGCGTTTTCACAATTGCACGGATAGCACGAAAGCTGGGGCGACCGCATCCCAGGTGCACGCATTGAACCGCGCGGCAAGTTTTCGACATTCCGAGGTCGCGTGGATCGGTGCGATGATGTTTGAGTCGGATCAATAGGTTAGACTCTGGTGCGGGCCTTCGGCGTGTCGGCGCGGCGGCGAGGCGATATCGTGCAGATGCATGCTGGCAAAGCGTGCGCAAGGCATGATGGACGAAACCGTGCTGATACCGGCGGCCTGCTACTATTTCCCGATGTAGTAACAGGGGGTGGCGATGCGGATCACCGGCTGGGCGGCGGCGCTTGCGTTCATTGTTTCGGCGACAGCGGTGCCGGCGGCGAGTTTCGCCCAGTACTACCCGGCGCAGTACGACAATCCGATGCAAGGCGGATTACAGTACCGGGCGCCTATAGCCCCACCCCAACCCCAGTACGTGCCTCCGACGCCCCCCACATACGTCATGCCCTTTCCCACTGCATCACAGAACGTAGGTGCCCGGCCGCAGCCCAACGTGATCTATGTGCCCGAACATCGGGGCATGCCTGTCGGATGCGCCTGGACCGGCAACTGCTAGTGGTTGCATCCCCCGAGTCGCCGAAGATGTGCTCGCCACGCTAGCGCCTTTGATGCCGCTCGTGCCGGGCGAACGCGGCGCCAGGCTTTCTCGAATTCGTTACCGTCCATGGTGCCGGCTTCCACGAGTATGGCGCCAACTGCCTCGATGCCTCTCCACTCGGCGACGATTAAAGATTTGAGTGCCGGCCACAGGCTTTATTCAATGCACGGCCCCGGTATCGGTTGCGTCTCATCAACTGCCAGGCTCGCCACAGCGTGAGCCGCTTCATGTATCGCCAACACTCGCTTAGAAATTATCCCCATTCGCGCCTCCTCCATCAACCGACGCTACTATAGAGAGGCCCGTTATGAATTTCAGCAGGTAATGCGAAAACTAAACGGGACAGGCGAACGAAACCCCCAGATTTGATCCCCATCTGAGCGACTTAGGTTAACGGCGGCACGGCACCCACCCGCCTGGCCAGCACCCCTCCCCGGGTGCCGCTACCACTGTAGTAATTGGTTACGGATTTGTAGCAATCCAACCCTTATAGGCCAACCCAGTGCGGAGGTTTATATGTGGCTGCCTGCCAACTCACTCACTACCGTCGTGTGCATCGGCGCACCGCGGCGCCGCGTGGACAACACGCCGCGTCGCGTGCTGGGCGATCTACTTGACGACGTGTTGCAGGGCTTGCGTGACGCGCGGGAGGCTGCGGCGATCTATGGGGCGCAAGCGTCCGGCCCTGGTAGGCCGCGTCGCTTCCCCACCTTCGCCGCGTTCGTCTTGGCGCAGATCGCACACGCCACGGACCCGTCACACGACCGCGAATTGCTGCGGCTGCTTGTCGCCACCACGCGGCGACGGGGGGGCACGTCGCAGGCGCGCAGCGCCATGACGGCGCGGATCAACCACCTGCTTGACGAAACCGGACAGGATCGCGCGACGCGGCTGCGCGATCTACTCGCCGATCTGGCCGAACCGGCTGGCGGCAATGCCTGACGGCCGCATGGGTTACAACCACCACGACACGGGGAACACCGTCATGGATGACATCGACCTGATGCTTGAGATTGCCAACCACAGCATCGCAGGTGCGGTTCTTGGCATGCGCGCTGCCGATCTGGCGCCCGGTGAGTGCGTCTCTGTCACGCTGGCCGGCGTGCCACGCACGCTGTCCCGAACTGGAGCGATGGCACTTGCTGCGGACATGTTCAACCGGCGCGACGCACTGCTGGACAGCGCCGGGCCGATCGCCGCGGATCGTATGGTGCGCGAGATCGCCTACGCGTTCGGACTCGTATGCAAGGCAGACACGATGCTGCACGACGGGGCTACGGCGGAACAAGCTGCGGCGCTGGCGGGCGTGGAAGCACCCTGGCCTACCATCAACTGATCTGCGCGTCGGGCCGACAGGCGCCACCCTGGCATCCACTGGGGTGGCGCTTCTGCGTTCGGCGTGTGCTGCCCCAAGCGCCGAAATGGCACCCCTTGCTACCCTGGTGCTACCCCAGCACGATCCGGGGTAGCAGACGCATCCCTAAGTGCTTGATTTCATGGTCGGAGCGGCGGGATTTGAACCCACGACCCCCAGTCCCCCAGACTGATGCGCTACCAGGCTGCGCTACGCTCCGGCCGGTTCGTGGTGTCTACCATTCAGTACCCCGCGACGCAACGCCACCGCGGACACGCCACCGCGGCGGCCGGAATTCAGCGGGCCGCGCGCCACCGGTTCATTCCGCTCACCCGCAAACCTGCGATAAGCTGCGGCCCGTGCATCATGGCAGGAGGAAACATCATGGCATCGCAACCCGGCATCACCTACGAAGTGCTGGCGCTGCGCTACGGCATTTTCGACGGGCGGATGCAGTATCAGAACTTCATCATCCCCGACGATCACGCCGCGGCCGACCCGCTCGATTTCTTTGTCTTCGCCATTCGTGGCGAGGGCCGCACGATCGTGATGGACACCGGCTTCAATCCGGTCAGCGCCAAGCGGCGCGGACGAGAGATGCTGTGCACACCGGATGTCGCGCTGCGCAACGCCGGCATCGAGCCAGCCGGCGTGAGGGACGTGGTGCTGACCCATATGCACTGGGACCACGCCGGCGGCATGGAGTATTTCCCGCAGGCAACGTTCCACATCCAGGCGGAGGAGATGGCCTACTGCACCGGCCCGTGCATGTGCCAACCGTTCCTGCGCCGTCCGTTCGACGTGGATGACGTCCAGAGCGCCGTACGCGCACTGTATGCCGACCGGATGCGGGTCCACACCGGGACAGTGGAAATCGCGCCCGGCATCACGCTGCATTTGATCGGCGGGCACTCGGGCGGGATTCAGTCGATCCGGGTACCAACCGAACGCGGCTGGGTGGTACTGGCGGGCGATGCGACGCATCTGTGGCGCAACATCCGGCAACGCAATCCGTTCCCCGTGGTGGTGGATGTGGCGCGCATGCTGCGCGGGTTCGATATTCTGAACGGTCTCGCGGATGGGCCGGATCATGTGATCCCGGGCCACGATCCGCTGATCCTGAAGCGCTTTCCGCCCCTGGGCGGCAACCCGGAGATCGTGCGTCTGGATTTGGCGCCCGGGCGCCAATAACCTCGCACGCGCCACGCGCGGGAGAGGTCAGACCCATGGAACTTGCCGAAATCGCCCAGCGCCACGATGCCCGCCACCAGTTCGTGACCAGCATCCCGTGGCCCAACGACGCTCGTATCGCGGTGAACCTCACCGTCGATTTCGACGCCATGCTGCTGCGCCGCTTGCTCAACGAGCCGCCGATGCAACTCGCCAAGGGCGAATTTGGCGGCCGTGTCGGCATCTGGCGCTTGCTCGAGCTTTTCCGATCTCACAGCGTGAACGCCACGATCTTCACGCCCGGCCGTATCTGCGAGCTGTATCCGCAGGCGATGCACGCCGTCGCCTGCGCCGGCCACGAAATCGCCGACCACATGTGGGAACACCACGTTCCCAAAGAGCCTGACCTGGAGCAGGACCATCTGTTGAAGACAGCCGCGGCGCTGGAGAAGATCGCCGGGCGGCGTCCGGTCGGCACGCGCAGCAGTCACACACGCGCCCTGCTGAAGCGCGAAGGCTTCCTCTACACGTCCGAGGATTCCGCCTCACAGCTTCCCTACTACATCTGCGACGACAACACCCCCGCCACCACGATGCTGAACCTGCCGTTCCACTACGCCATCGACGACGCCATGTTCTACAGCTTCGCCTGGCTGGGCAGCGGCAATGCGGCACAGCGCATCAGCGATCCCGAGCGCGTGTGCGACATGTGGTGGGCGGCATTCCGCCAGCAATATAACGCCGGCGGATACCTCAACGTGGTAATGCACCCGTTCGTCTCCGGACGCGCGCTGCGCATTGCGATGATGGATCGGCTGATTGCCAGGATGAAAACGCTGCCCGGCGTGTGGTTCGCAACCTGCGAGGAAGTCGCGCGCCATTGCCTCGCAATCGCCCCACCCAGGCTCGGTTGAAGGGAAGAGTATGCGATGCCCTGGAAGCAAGGTTATACGATCTCCGACGAAATCGGCTTGAAAGACGCCGATCTGCATTGGCCCGACGGCAATCGCTGCTGCGTCCTGATCACCGTGGACCTCAGCGTGGCGACGGGACCCGCCGGCATCACGGAACAAGACATCGCAAGTCCGGCCGCGACGTTCGCGCGGCATGACGGCCTGACGCAGCTTCTCGCCGTCCTCCGACGCCATACGCTGCACGCGACCTTCGCCGTGCCGGCGGCAATGGCGCCGGTCTACGGCGCCCACCTCCGTTCACTCTTGGAGGACGGCCACGAAATTGCCGCGGAAGGCCTGCGGCACGAGGACGTCAGCACACTGTCACGTCAAGAAGAACAGATACGCCTGCAACAGACGACGCAGATCCTGACGGACATTGTGGGGCAGCAGCCCGCCGGCTGGTTTTCCCTGCCCAGGCAGGAAGACCCGTTTGCCGGAGGTACCATCAGCCCGCATACGATCGATCTGCTGATCGAGGCCGGCTATGCCTATTTCGGCAACGGGCTCGCCGACGACATTCCGCATTACTGGGTCAGCGATTTCACCACCCGCCGCGCGATGTTGACCCTGCCCTATTACTACCATTTCGACGACCAGTTCTTCCTGCTGTTCCCGCGCAAGGGCACCGGCCTGGAAAACATCGACATGCTTCTGCGCAACTGGAAAGGCGAATTCGACGCGCAATATCAGCGCGGCCGCCTGTTCCTCATGACGCTGCATCCGCAGGGCATCGGCTGGTGCGACCGGCTGCAGGGATTGGACGATTTCCTCGGCTACCTGCGCAATATGCCAGGACTATGGAACCCAACCGGCGTGACGTGCACCTCCTATTGGCGTGAAACGTATCCGCCCGAGACGCACCTGAAACTCGAACCCAGCATTTGGCAGGACTGTCCCGGCAGTTTGAGTTAGGAACGACGCACAAAAATCCCCTCCCCCTGCGGGTTTGGACCGCGAAGCAGACCAAAGACGGGGGAGGGAAACGGAAGCGGGGCGAACACCGTGGAATGTCGCGGTTCGCCCCGTCTCCCGGCTCAGTCGATCGCTGCGTGCACCAGATTCGCCACCCGATCCAGCCGCAGTGAATGCCACGGATCGGGATAAACGTAATTCGTCAAATACGTGAACGAAACGCCACTGCTCGGATCGGCCCACGAATACGACGACCCGACTCCGCCGTGCCCAAACGTAACCGGCGCCCCGATCGTTCCCAACCCACGAATGCGATCGCTATCGCCGCGCACATGCGGCCCCAGCCCGCGATGCATCGGAATGCCATCCATCTGCATGTCCGGACGCTCGCCGGTATGGCTGCGCGACACGTAAGCAATCAGCCGCGGCGAGAACAGCCGCACATTGCCCAGCCTCCCGCCATGACCCAGCATCTGATAAAACGCCGCCATGCCGCGCGCCGTCGCGAACCCGCCGCCGCTGGGCAAACCGGCGGCACGGAACTCCGGAGAATTGTCGCGTGGCTCCGGCCCATAGGTATCGGCGCAACGCACCTGCACCTGCGTCGGCACGCCCACGAAGATATCGTTCCCCAGGCCGAACGGCTCGATCACCCGTTGGCGGATCACGTCGCGATAGTCCTGCCCGGTGACCGCCTCGATCACCATCGCCTGCACCAGATGCGCCGCCTGGCCGTGGTATTGCAGCTTCGAACCCGGCGTCCAGTCCAACGAGAAATCGCACACTTCCGCCCGCATCCGCGCATGGTCCGTCCACGTCGCCTTGCTCACATTATTGTTCGGAAACCCGCCCTGGTGCGTCATCACCTGCTCCAGCGTGATATCGCCTTTGCCGCGGGCAGCGAATTCCGGCAGGTGGTCGGAGACCTTGTCCATGAAGGAGAGTTTTCCCTCCTCCACCAGCGTCCAAACCGCGGAGCTGGTCAGCACTTTCGTCTGCGAGAACAGCAGGAACAATGTGTCGTTGGCGGCGGGAAGCTTGGCAGGCTCGGTCCTGGCATTGCCATAGGTGCGAAACAAGGCGAGCTGCCCATGCCGGGCCAGGGCGATCTGCGCACCGGGATAGCGGCCTTCCTCGATATGCTGCTTGATGAGCTGGTCCAGATGGTCGATCGGCTTCGCCGCAAAGCCGAGGCTGGCAAGATCGCTGGACGGCAACGGGTATTCACCGGGCATGACGCTTCTCCTCTGGATGCATCGGGATGGCAGGTTTCTGATGCCGTGAGATTAACCGCATCCTGCCCCGGGCGTCCAAGTGCCGGGTGCCGTCATTGCGAGGATCCGCCACATGTCATTGCGGATTCAGCCGATATGTCATTGCTAATTCAACATATGTGTCACCACGAGGTCAGCCTGAATGTCATTGCGTGCACGACCTATATGTCATTACGAGTTCAGCCTATATGTCATTGCGAGGAGCGCAGCGACGAAGCAATCTCGGTCAAGTGACCCATGAACGGCTCGAGCCCCACTCGACCGGGGTTGCTACGTCGCTACGCTCCGCGCAATGACGTGTCGAGAGCGATGACCGCCACGGCAACGAACATCACGGAGGAGACGCCATGAAAGTCACCAAGGTCGAGCCCCTGCTACTGGACCGCTTCCTCTACGTCCGCGTCCACACCGACGTGGGCATCACCGGCCTGGGGGAATCCGGCACCTGGGGCCAGCTCGAAGCCTCCGCCGCATCGATCGCGAAATACGGCGAGTACCTGGTCGGCAAGGACCCGTTCGCCATAGAGCACCACTGGAATGTCATGCTGCGTGCCAACCATTTCACCGGCGGCGCCATCACCGGCGCGGTCTCGGCGCTGGACATCGCGTTGTGGGACATCAAGGGCAAGGCGTTCAACGTGCCGGTCTATGAATTGCTCGGTGGCCGCATGCGGCACAAGGCGAGGCTGTATGGCCACGTGAAAGGCCGCACGATCGATACGCTGCTGGACGAGGCAGTACGCCTGAAGGAATCCGGCTTCACCGCGCTCGGCCATCTCAATCCCCTGCTCGATGAAGACGAATCCACGCCCTTCTACAAACCGCACGCCGCCCGCATCCAGGAAGCCATCGACAACGTCCGCCGCCTGCGAGAAGCAGTCGGCCCGAAGGTCGATCTGTGCATCGAAATCCACCGCCGGCTGACCCCGCCGGAAGCGATCGCGCTCGGCCGCGGCATCGAAAAATACACGCCGATGTTCTTCGAAGACCCGCTGCGCCCGAACAGTTTCGATGCAATGGCAGACGTGGCACGGCATATCCATATCCCGATCGCCACCGGCGAGCGCTTCACCAGCCTGTTCCAGTTCCAGACGCTGCTCACGCGCAACGCGGTGCAGTATCTCCGGCCCGACGTATGCCTGTGCGGCGGCATCACCGGCGCCAAGAAGATCGCCGCCATCGCCGAAGCGCACGACGCCTGGATCGTGCCGCACAATCCCCTGTCGCCGGTCTCCACCGCGGCATGCCTGCAGATCGCTGCCTGCATTCCCAATTTCGCAATTCAGGAATATCCGTCACGCACGCCGGAACTGGACGGCAGCACGGATTTGCTCGGCGCCGGCCTGGCGACCGGCCTGGCGGAGCAGGTGGGCGGATTCATCGCGATCCCGGATGGGCCCGGCATCGGGGTGGAATTGGTCACAGATGTGGAGCGGAAATTTCCCTATCGACCGCGGCCCATCCGGATGCGGCCGCATGAAGATGGATCGGTTGTGGATATGTGAAGTTCGTCCCGTTGGCGCCAAGGAATTGGAACCGCAATAAACACTGAAAACGCAAATGGACCCGTGCGTCGCGATCCATCTGCGTTTTTTTCGTTCATCTGCGGTTTCATTTTTCGCAACCGCCGACGCACAGCAATGCCTGGCAGATAGGTTGTTACTTACAAGCACCGCAGCTCCTACAAGCGCCGCAGCTCCCCCAGCCTCTTCCGCGCCCCCCCATCAGCCGCGAAATTCGCCGGATCCAGCCACGCTATCAACCCATCGCGGCAATGCGGCCATTCATCGCCAACGATGCTGTACCAATCCGTATCCCGTTGCCGGCCCTTGCTGACCATGTGCATCCGGTGCCGCCCTTCATACACGAACCCCAGCCGCTCCGCGGCGCGCTTCGAAGGCGCGTTCAGCGCGTTGCACTTCCACACCAGACGCCGATATCCCAGCTCGTCCGCCGCAAGCCGCAACGGCAGGAACATCGCCTCGGTTGCCGCACGCGTACGCTGCATGCGCGGCGAGAACCAGATACTGCCAAGTTCGATCGACGCATTCTTCGGCTGGATGTCCAGCAACGACAGCCAACCCGAAACCCGTCCACTATCAACCGGCCGCACCGCCCACGCCACGCGATCTTGCTCCACCGCGAAATCGCCCACGTACCGCGCCATCGCCTGCGCTGAAGAAAACGGCCCGCAACCAAGATAAGCCCAACTGTCGTCGGCCCCCTGAGCCGCGTCCCACAGGTCCTCGGAATGCCGCACATGCAGCGGCTCCAGCACGACGTAGCGGCCCTGGATTGGCACCCGCGCCGGCAAGGGACGCGGCGTGGTATCGACTTCGGCCCCGACCGATGGCGGCATGACACACCCTCTCCGCTTGTGCCGACTGCTCATAGCCGCTCCAGACACGCCCGGCTTGGACCGCTGCGCAATAGCACGCGCCGTCCAATCCATGCCCGCACCTCAGCCGGCCTCCGTGCGTGGCTCCCGCACTTCATCCACCAGCATCGTCAGCTTCAAATCCGGCCGGCCCGCAACACCGAACGTCGCCTGCGCATAACGCAGCAGCAGCGGCACATCCTCGGCAACAAGCGCGGCGCGGCGATGATGCCGAACCTTGTTGATGGCGATCGGCAGCAGAATCGTCGCGGCAACCGTGATCGCAGATACAAGTGTCACGCAGGGCCAGAGTCGCCAATGCAGATCGAACAAGAACCTCAAACCGGCGACGAAGGCAACGGCGCACGCGACGAGCGCGCCGTAGAGCACGGCGTTCGTGAATAGAAAGATGAAGGCAAACGCCACAAGAAGCATAGGCAACAGGGCCCCTGGCCGCGCTATAGGCCCTACCAGCATAAACAATCGAAAACTTCGAACCCGTATCACCCAGCCCGCCTGACAAAGCAGCTTTCTGCCCTGCCCAGAACGGCTGCTGCTGGGATCTCTAAGAATTCGCTGGCAGCTTCTCCCGCACCGCCCGCATCGCAACGTCGAACGCGGCATCCGCATCCAGATCCGTCGTATCCAACAACACCGCATCGTCCGCCGACCGCAGCGGCGCCGCCACACGCGCCGCGTCCTGCGCATCGCGCAGGCGCATGTCCGCCGCCACCGACTCCAGTTCAGCGCTGACGCCCTTGGCCGCCAACTCCAGCCACCGCCGCCGTGCCCGTTCCTCCAGGCTGGCGGTGACGAACAATTTCACCGGGGCATCCGGGAAGATGACCGTGCCGATGTCCCGGCCATCCAGCACCGCCCCATGTGCGGCACCGAAGCCCCTTTGAAATGCCAGCAGCGCCGCACGCACGCCTGGGATCGCAGCAACCGCCGCGGCGGCGGCGTCAGCTTGCGGCCCGCGCAGGTCATCGCGTTCAAGGTCCGCGGCTGCCAGGGTGCGCGCGACCGCCTCGGCGGTCGCCGGATCGCCCGGGTCGCCACCAACATCCAACACGCGCCGGCCCACCGCGCGATACAGCAACCCGGTGTCCAGGTACGGCAGCCCCAGCGTCGCAGCGATCCGCCGCGCCAACGTCCCCTTGCCGGCGGCCGCCGGCCCGTCGATGGCAATGATCGGCCGCACGTTCACGCCAGCGCCAACCCCGCGCCGACCTGGTTCATCAAGGCGACGAACCCCGGGAAGCTGGTATCGATGAACCCGGCATCGTCCACGGTTACCGGCTCGGCCGTCGCAACGCCCAGCACCAATGCGGCCATGGCGATGCGGTGGTCCATATGCGTCGCCACCAGCCCGCCGCCTTGCGACGGCCGGCCGTTGCCATGCACGATCAGGTCGTCACCTTGCACCTCGGCGCGCGCGCCATTCACCGCCAGCAAGGCCGCGGTCGCCGCAAGCCGGTCGCTTTCCTTCACCCGCAGTTCCTTCAACCCGCGCATCCGCGTGGTGCCGTCGGCATAAGCAGCAATCACTGCCAGGACCGGATACTCATCGATCATCCAGGGCGCGCGCTCCCACGGCACGTCGACGCCGCGCAGCGGTCCGTGTGACACGACCAGGTCCCCGACCGGCTCCCCGCCCTCGACCCGAGGGTTCGTCGTGGCGATATCGGCACCCATCTCCGCCAGGGTGGCATAGAAGCCGCAGCGGGTCTCGTTCATCCCGATGCCGGTCAGCGTCAGCCGAGACCCGGGCACCAGCAGCGCCGCCGCCACCAGGAACGCCGCCGAGGACGGATCGCCCGGCACCACCACATCGGCGGCGCGCAATTCCGGCTGGCCGGACAGTTCGATCACCCTCGCCCGCCCGTCCGCCGTCACCTGCACCGTCGCGCCGAAGTGCCGCAGCATGTTCTCGGAGTGGTCGCGCGTGGCTTCCGGCTCCTCGACACGAGTAATGCCGGGCGCGTTCAGCCCGCACAGCAGCACCGCCGACTTCACCTGCGCTGACGGTACCGGCACCCGATATTCCAGCGGCAGCGCGTCGCGCGCGCCCTCCACGGCCAGCGGCAAGCGCCCGCCCTCACGCGCGGCGAACCGGGCGCCGCAGGCCGTCAACGGATCGATCACCCGGCGCATCGGACGGCGACGCAGGCTCGCATCGCCGGTCATCACGGCGAAGATCGGATGGCTGGCCAGAATCCCGCACAGCAGCCGCGCCGCGGTGCCGGAATTGCCCATGTCCAGCACGTCGTCCGGCTCGACCAGCCCCCCGATGCCGCGGCCAGCCACGCGCCAGGTCCCGTCAGGGTCATGCGCCACCTCGGCGCCCAGCGCGCGCATGGCGGCGGCGGTGCGCAGTACGTCCTCGCCGGTGAGCAAGCCGGTAATGCGAGTCTCCCCCACCGCCAGCGCACCGAACATCAGCGCGCGGTGGCTGATCGACTTGTCACCCGGAACGGTCACCGTTCCGGTCAGCGGCGCGACGGCGCGGCGGGAGATCAGCTTGCGGCCAACGGCATCCATGGTGGCATCCATGCGGCGTTTTCCCGGGTCGGCACAACGGTTTCGGCGTGCGCATCCCGGCCGGGTAGCACGCGGCGCCACGATTTGACAGTCGCGCGCCGGGGTGGCATGGCGCCGCGCTTTCCCGGACCCGATTGACAAGGCTACGACCCGATGGTGAAGCCAGAACTCGGCACCAAGCGCGTTTGCGTCGCCTGCGGCGCTCGTTTCTACGACCTGTTGAAGCAGCCCGCGATCTGCCCGAAATGCGGCACCGAGCAACCGATGGAGCAACCCCGCCCCCGGCGCAGCGGCGGCGGCAACGTGGTCGAGGATCGGCGGCCGAAGAAGCCGGTCCCCGCCCCAGGCGCGGACGAGGCCGACATCGAAGTGGAAGGCGTGGAGGAGGTCGAAGACGAGGACGTGATGGAGGACGCCGGCGACCTCGAGGACGATGCCGACACGATCAGCGAGGATATCGAAGTGGAACCCGATTCGGACGAAACCGAGCGGTAATCACAGATCCTCTCCCGCGCGGCGGGAGAGGACAGGCGCGCCGCGCC
>Ga0335072_10003584_pt1 | contig 23307 bp, 25 predicted proteins | sample Lox_Sample_21_FD_206725 | JGI IMG/M metagenome (GOLD analysis project Ga0335072, IMG submission 206725) | Soil microbial communities from Loxahatchee National Wildlife Refuge, Florida, United States - Lox_Sample_2.1 | ecosystem: Environmental > Terrestrial > Soil > Wetlands | place: USA... | reverse complement strand
CCCCCAAACTTTTGAAGGACGCGGCCTAGCCAGCATCTTTTGCATGCAGAATTTGCATGTGATCAATCCAAATCTTTGTTGAGCCACGAAACCACTTTCCTTCCCCACATCCATCCTACACTCACGGCGACCACGCTTCGGCCTCGATCGATGCCTTGGACTGCCAGGTCATCCTTTCTCTCCGTCGCCCAGATGCAGACAATTCAAGGGGAGCCAATATCGCTGCAGCACTATTAATATCGCACTCAACAATTCGTCTCTCTCATTCCAAAACCCTGCCTAGGCCATTGAACGCTTCAGCTTCTGACACTGCCACTATCTCACACCTTGACCGCCCCCTCCATCTCAGCTCCGACCTTTTGGCATGAGCAGTGATTACCTGCCATCGTTCCTTTTCTTGCAACCCTTCTCCTGCCTCGACTGCCTACTTCGCCAGCCTGAACTACTTCCCCAAACCCCCACGACTTCCCAGCTCCGCCTTCAGGAGTCGCACAGTTTGATCCGCCTGGGCAGGGGTTGGGGCCCTTGGCTCGAGGCAGTCGCATAAAAGCAGTTTTGATGTTGGCGGCACAGAGCATGAACTCGTATCCGGGACAGCACAATCGCCCATTCGGATGTAAGCTCACCCAAGCTCCCTTGGAAGTTGCTTTGAGAAAGAAACCTTGGCGATGAAAGAGGTCCTCGGCATCAGCTGTCTCTGACACCAAAGTCCCCTTCAATCGCTTCATTCACGCTACTACACGTAGAGTGCTGACTATGTTCTAGACAACCTCGGGGAAAATGGTGTACATGGGCTTGGACTTCCCCCCTTCATGGCGCCAGGGCCTCCACCTGGGGAACCTCTTCTCGACGCCAATGCAGCCCAGAATCTCAATGCCTTTTTCACGGAGTTCGATACTAACAACCTCGACCCACACTCAAGGACGTTGGATGGGTCACAGTTTCATGATGGCAAGGACGTCAACTTTGAATTACCTCCTGATTTCGTGGGCTCAGAAACTTCGCTAGGACTGCGATATGGCCCATCCGTCGACCCGCAAGATCTGCAACCAAGCTTTTACAGTGACGGCCTCATGTCGGGACACGTACCCTTAATATCCCATGGCACCTCGTTCACTGGCACGATGCAGGCTGCTGCACCAGGCTATATCAACCCGTCTTATAGTAACCAAATGCAGAATCATTTTCCGTCTCCCCTCGACCCCCACTTTCACCAGCAATGGCTTCCGGGATATCAGATAAGCATGAACGCGCCCATGGCCAATGGCAGGCCACAGGTTCGCTTTGGCTCGGATGACATGTTTCATGCTTCTGGCTATGCTGCACCACCAAACCATCAAGAACCTGACATGATGCGCAACTTGGAGTGGATCGAGGCGCAGAGTAGCGCAACAAACACCCAGCCCAATACACAACCTAACACAACGCCCTCAAGTCCTACCGTATCTCGAAAACGAAATCACGGGGATGAACAATCGCTCATGACCGAATCTCTCAACAGCCATGGCGGTCTTCTTGCGCGGTCTCAGAACATGATGGCTGAGCAACTCCCGAGTCCTGAGAACAAGGCTAGTACTTGCAAACCGCGGCAGCCAGTTGTTAAAGAAGAAGCCTCCACGGGCACCTCAGCTCTTCAACCTGGATCCTGGCCGAACTCCAAGTCAAGCCCTGCCTCCAAGCCTCCTTCATCTAAACGACCCTTAAATCGTTCCAAGCGAAAAGCACCGCCGAGCCCGGACCTAGCCGCCTCCTCCTCCTCACGCTCCAAAGCCACCAAGACCTCCGGCAAAGCACAGACCAAAACAAAACTCCCCTCAAAAGGCACCAAGCAATCCTCTCGTTCCTCCACTACTCCCAGTAGCCACCGTCAACCACTAACACAAGCCGAGAAGAAGGCGAATCATACGAATTCAGAGCAGCGCCGCCGTGACGCCACAAGTCGAGCCTACGCAGAGATGTACGATCTTGTGCCTGAACTAGAGAGCATGGGCAAGCTGAGCACGACGAAGAAGCTGGAGTGCGTGGTGAAGAAGGTGAGAGAGTTGAAAGCCGGAAATGAGATGTTGGAGAGGATGTTGGGATTGGAATAAGGTCGAGCATACGTCAGTCGGATGCCGAGCTCACAATCCCTAAGCTCAGAAATGTTGGTATGATATTCATGTGTGGACCATATAATGTATCATGGGAAAGACACGACAAACGGGGTGAGGTTCGGGGCGCAGGTAAACTGGTAACAGGTAACAGGTAACAAGGACGGTCTTTTGTTTTCAAGCATCTGGAGATGAAAAGGAATAAGGAATTGTTGATGGTCGGTACTCAGCGGGCTTTCAGATACCCAAATAGACCGGGACAGGAGCACATTGATTCTTGAGCATGTCGTAATGGAACAGAACGACGGCACATCAATAGCTAATGGAAACCTCAAAATGTTGTTCACGACTCGAGGAGTATAACCGCTTCATATTCCCCATCCGAGCTCAGCCATCTTACCTCTGAGCACGCTCACCAGCAGCCCCCCATCATCAGTGTCCCAAGATGTTGCCAAGATATGAGCGAGCTCAACAGCCTTCCTTGCCCATTTCGCACCCCTCTCCTCCTTTTCGCCAATGTAGTAATCTACAGCCAGATTAAACAGTGTTGTAGCGAGCCATTCGAGCTCTTCTGCTGGATACGCCGCCCCAAGCTCCACATCTGCCTGTTCAGCGCCATTCCCGTACTCTTCTCGTTCCTGCGCTTGCAAATTCCCGGCAGATGCCAGTACGATAGCTTGATCGACGACCTCTTCTACTAGCTTCATATTTGGGCTTCCCGCCTTCCTGTCCGAGGCGTCGATGATGAGTTGGACGATACATCGGATCCAGTGTGAGGCTTGAACAACGCCATAGCCCTTTATTGCCCGAGCGACGTTGACGAGTTGGCCAAGGAGCTTTGCTGCCGTATCAATGGAGATTAAGGGTTCAGGGGTATTGCAGCCTGCAGAGGCAGCGCAGAGGACCATGTCGGTGAACAGAGCGTAGGTCTGCGCTGGTGCGTTGTGGGCAACCGCTGAGGCGATGATACTTGATAGGGTGTCAAATTGGGCGATTTGGGGGTCTGGGATACCCGCTGTATCCAGAACATGAAGGCAGGCCTCGAATTCAATTGGTAGCAAAGTGATTCGGCGCGCAAGGAATGAAGGGGGGACTTCTTCAGGGGTGGGGACATGCTGGCCCCCGTGATCCACGAGGGACAGAATTTGCTGATCGAAAGAACGGACATAACCTTGAGCGTTTTTATAGTTCCAGACCTATGAGATGGGTTACTTAGCGAAAACCACTGAAAAGCAGTGGGTTGGAGAAGAGGCCTGGACCATCACTTACCTGAGAATCAGGCGACGGCGCGACCCTGGCTTCGGTGGTATGTAACATGGCAAGGGCGAAGAGTGAAATCGCTTGACGTTTCTTCAATTTCTCAAGGAGGGACCTTCGTTCGTCCACTGTAGAAGTGTCCTGCAATGCACAGAGTGCTATCTGGCACGAGTTAGGTAGATTGACGAGTAGAATCACGTAGAGCGTACTTGAGCTGCATTACTGAGCAGCTGAATTGTGCTTCGAGTAGACCACTGCTTGCAGAAATTCATCGCCAGGCTAAATGAAGTCTTGGTAAACCAATCTATCTCAAGTAGCGAGAAACCGCCCGATGCAGACATGTGTTGTGCAACTGGATCATCAGCTCGGGATAACGCCACTCATAGAAAGTCAGCGAACCTCTTTGAAAGACTTTGCAGATGACGCCCTCGTTCTCCGGCTTGTAGCGCAGAGTCTCGGAAACGCAAGCCAGGGCTACCCCATCGGATTTTGCTACTGGTATTGACGGCCCGTCGGCGAGGAGGGCGCTCTCACCCAGATCGTCGTCATTGACTCGAATTGCGATGCAATACGTCAAGTACCGGCTCAAAGGGTGTTGTTTCACCGCTGTCGACATTGCCAGCGCGACCTTATGGGCTTCCTCGAATTTCGACTGCTTCAGCAAACATTGCAGAAACTTCCTATGGCTTGTCAGCAGAATCATGCACTGCGGGGGCTGCCCTTAGAGTGGCATACCGTTGGATTTTGCCAGCATTCAAATCGTCCAAGTTGTCAAACAACAGCGGGTGCATTGCCAGCTGGCACCACACTGCAGCGTCCCCGAACTTATCATAGTTGGACCCTAACTCGATTTGCTTCCAAAGCAGCACAAGAACTATGTGGGTAGTCTCAGCACTCAGAGATTTGGACCATTTTTCACAAAGTTGAGTAAAGGTAGCTTCCAGGGTTGCCGCTGTTTCGATTGAGTATTCCAACGAGGTGGACATCCAGACTAGCGTGGTCAATGTAGCTTCGATCCATTGCTCTTTCCCATGTAAAGCAAGCCTCTGAACGAGATGTGAGCGCAGTAATTGACAGGCGGCCTCTGCGTCAAGCTTTCGTAGTTGATGCGTGTGATATATGACGGCCTTGTGGCTTGACTCGGTGAGCTCCAACCTGGACAGGGCATCCACCCCAGCAAAGTGTGCACCCACGTCACTTCTAGACGTTATCTCAAGCTGGAGTAGTAAGACTGCGAAACTGTCTCCATATCTCTACCTTTGTCAGCCTGGCCAGAGTGGAGAATTGAGATGAGCGCACTGTTTGGATCGTTTCCATGACTTCTCTTGCCCGTGGTAATCCAGTCTCAGCATCCTTCAAGGCTAGCAATGCTCGGGCGTAGGTATGTAGGACGCTTAGTTGAAGATTTTCAGCGTCAGGGCCAACAATGTCGTGTATTTGAAATAATCCAGCGGCCCTCTCTAGCCATTTCACAGCCGCTTCGTCAAGTCTCTTTCCCAGGCAGTCTCTTCCAATTTCAAAGGATAGTTCAACACAGCTCAAGACATCTGCAGCTGTTGGTCGGGCAGGCTGCGCTTGCAGCTTTGCGAAGAAATGGTCGGCGAGATCAAGTTGGCCTTGTTGCCACGCCTGAGAGCAGTCAGTCGGGACTGCTCCGATCGCGGCGGACGGACCTAACTAAGGCAAGACGAAGCAGGAAGTATTTCGTAGTGTGAATACTTCCGGCACCTGCAGTCTCTTGAAGTACTGCAGCTCGTTCCAAGACCTTCAAGGCGAGTTCCACAAGTTTTGCATCTATCGTTGGGTTAGCATCCGCCAAATGACGCGATTGGGGCTGGTCATACTGAGGCACTCTTTCGCAACCTTTAGAGCGTTCTTAAGTAAGCCATTGTCGGTGTGTGAAGCGCTCTCCAGTAGCAAATAAGCGAAAACTCTTGCTAGGAACTGTCAGCAGGACTCTGGCTTCGGTCTTTAGGCAACACCTTGGCAAAGCAGCTCATTCCGTGACAGATGCTGTTCAGTAATCCTCAATCTGCCACAGATGTTCCATAGCGCTACGCCTCGTTTGTTAAGCTTAACGCGATCGGAAGACGAGAGGTCGTTGTGGGACAGGGGCAGCGAGTTCAGATGGACGGTAAAGTCGTTTACACCCTGGTTCTCACCAAGGAGGCTCTGCTGCAGATAGACTGCAAATTCGACGATAGAATCGACATTTGCAATGGCAGCCATATGAGATCCTCTCCAGTATAATGTCAATGCTGCGGAGACCGAAGTCAGGCGGAAGTTGGAAATATGGATTTGTTTGGCAGAAGCTTGACAACTAGGATGCGGGACTTCGTTCGTTATGTAGAGGCATAGGGAGGGGGACAGCTCCGGGAGGACGCTCACCAATCGCTCGTCGTACATACCCACGAAAAGTATAACGTCTTGGGAGGACGCCCGGTGTTGCTTGTCAATCAGAGTCACAAGAAGAGAGAAAATGGCTCATAGCAAACCCTTGAGGTCTCTTGTTAACGATTCTTGGATCAACTAGGGAACACCTCCATTCGTCTCGTAGATCCTGCCCGGTGGGCAATCCCCGAGCTATTGGTAATACTCCAGTTCTAGTATACATGACGCAACCTAATCAACGCTTGATGGGAAGAAAGTTACCCACTATGAGCGACGGGCTAAGTCTTGTTAGCGACACATCTTCCAAGAAAAGGAATTTGGAGCTTACATATTGTGGTTGTCGCGCCTAATGGTGAAAGAGAAGCAACACTGGATTTTTTCCTCCGTGGGGGAGCCGGGAATTTTCAGCGTACAGCTCGTAAGCATAGCTTTCTGTGAGTTGTCGAAAGCAATGGCCCCGAACTTTTCCCAATAGCTGACCAGTTGGTCCTCTACGATGAGCTCGTGAATGGCGAGCTTGCCCTGGAATAAAGAAGTAAGTATTTTGCTTTAGGGGGGTTGTTGGACAGCAAGACGACTTACATCTCTGAGAGATTCGATCGGAACGTGAATTAGCTCCGCCATCTCCTTGTTCCCTCGAAATATTTCCCCCGTCCTCCGCCAACAGCATGCCGGTATTGCCATGCTTGCAAATATACGATCATATTCCATCAGACTTCGCTCGAACCACATCTCCACAAGCACAAGCTCGATGTCATTCAAGCTCTGCATTCTCTCTCTGAACTTTGGCCGGAACCTGTCAAGCTGGCGAAGGATCTTCTGTCGTGATGAAGCATGCATGTGTTGTTCCATGTATTGATTGAGTCTTGCATAGCCATTTACGTAGTTGAACGGCTTGAGCATCCCGGCGTCGTACTTGGCCTTGAGAAGCTTATTCATTCGTTCCTCGGGAGGATCGGTTCCTGATGGGTCCGCGGCAGTCATGTAGTATGTCTCGCGAGCCTTGTCGAGTGGAATTGTGCTTGGCGGTCGAGGAATGGCAACGGCTGGTGCCACGTTGTTCTGTGTCGATGAAGTATTCGAACTGTTCTGGTAAGTCTGCAAGAACTGGCCATGGCTTCCGAGAGTGGACGCCATCTCATTGATCAGAGATGGGTCTGAATAAACCCCTGGAAAGTCTTCGCCAGAATACATCTGATTTTCATCAAGCAGACTTGTGCTAAGAAAGTCATTCAACAAGTTATACTCGTTCCCCACTTCGGGGGCATTGAACATGTAAGAGGGATGAAAATTATGTATGTCCTGAAATTGGTTCTGAGGCCCTGGCCATTGAGCATTGAATGCCAACACTGTCAAATGTCAGTTTCGAGACACGAGTCTAGATTTGGGAAAAACCCCTCACGCGGCTGATTGGTACCGTTCAGGCCTTGACTTTGATCAGGCGGTCCTTGAGAAGAGCTTGGCAGGTCTTCAGCAGCCGGCGGTCTCAGTCTTATATTCGTATCTTGCAGTGACGCAGGCCCTGAAGTGTCACGTAAAGAAACCCCGGGCATGCCTTGGTTTGCGACAAACTCATTTTTGGGCGACAGTGCCTCGTCCGCAACTCCGTGGTCTTGATCGCTTTTGGCCCGCTTATTTGGAGCGTCGCGGGCTTCGTCATGGCAAAGATGGCCGATATTGCGTTTTATACATCGTGTACAAGGGCGTTCCTAACCGTCGGCGCCAGACAGGCAATTGTCAGCTGCTCTTCTTGGAAAGACGTGGCTTGTGTAAAGGACAAAAGGTGGAGGAGGTAGTACCGCATCGCAAGTCATATGCTGTGTATCCAAATATGTTTGCCGTTAGCCCACCCAATTATCCGAATTACGCGCCTCGGCTGCAAACCGGTCGTTGCACAACTTCGATAAGTGGAGATATTGGCTCACCGAGCGCCGACAATAAACACATGCTGTAACGAAGTAACACAGTCAGCATAATGGGTCTTAGGGCATGCTGGATTCTCCTGACCATGATTGACTTTCCGCCGCTTCTTGGGTGTCTCCCTTGTCGCTGTTGTGACAGGTGAACTCTGGCCACCTCCTGACCCAGACTCACGCGTAGGTGACTCTGCTCCGAATGAATGTGAGCTTCGGGAGGTCGAGGCCTCATGTTTCGCGCTGCCTGCTTGTTCAGGCTCTTCCCGTGTTTCTGGCATCAACCTGGAACCTCGGCGCGGGATCTTGCAGCTGCGAGCAAGCGCATTAGGGCAGCTTTCGGCAGAATCGTAAGTTCGCCAATCTATGGCAAAGCACTTGTGCCATAGATCTTGTAAGGAATTCGAATACTTGTACTTGGAAGGGGAACGGCTCGTGACTGGCCCTTGGGCCTTGCGCATTCAGGGCCTCGCGCTAACAATCCCATTTCCTTGCTACGGAAGCTTACCCCGCAGTTTGCCGTTGGGAATCGACTTTGCACTACCACCGGTCGCGCGTTCCAGACGTCTTCAAAGCGATTCAGAAACTTCAGGTCAATATAACACTAGCCATTAGACAATACACAGCTACAGAATCTTCCGCCATGCCTCCAATGCAGCCACAAGGCTCCCATCTCGGGCTGATCCTGCCCGTGTGCACTTCATCTGCCACGGTCGGCCTCGCCGTCTTCCAGTACCCAGTCTTCCTCTCCTTCCTCCAAGCCAAGCCATCCACTGCTGGGCGCCCGCTCTCTCGCTATTGGGAACCCTTCCTAAAACAAGGCGGAGGCGTGATTCTTGGCTTGGGCCTTACGTCTTCAATCTCCGGTCTCGTCTCATGGCGTTGGTTGCAAACCCATGGCCATCTGGAGACTACCGCTGTCTCGAAGTGGTATGGTTATGGGGCGCTGTTTGCACTGGCACATTTCGCCTTTGTGCCCCTCGTTGCTGGACCTATCAAGACTATGATGGATGTCGCGGAAAGTTCGAAATCAGAGGACGAGGTGGAAGAGACCAACAGGAAGGAAATGGGGAATTGGCTGCTTTGGCATACTGTTAGGACAGTGGTGGCGGATCTTCCGGCTTTGTGGTGTTTCGCAGAAGGGGTTGCCCTGTCCTTCTGGGTGATCTGAGCGAATGCGAAAGCATGACATCGTTGGTCTCGAAAGCAACATTGATCCACACCTGGTTGACTTTTGTGATGGCTCAGCTGATCCACTCCTTCTCGAGACTTTGTGCTGCCGTTGATGTTGGGAATAATCGGTTGCTCTGGTTTGCTTGCTACCTTGAAATTGAATCAGGAGTATTAGGTTATTGTGCCATTGTGGCTGTTTGTCACCGCGTCGCTTATGAATATGATGCCGCTCTTGCTCATCGGTCAAGCTATGTCCAGGCCATGTAATTTCGTGTATTTGTCCTTGTCGAGAAACTGCCACGTAAAGCTATCCAGAGCTGCTTGAGAAGTGGCCATAGCCAATTGAATCTGCTTAATACTGCTGGTGTTGTTGTGCATGCTTCCCAGGTGGCTGTAAAGCTGTTTCAGCAAAGTAGCAAGACTTGCATCGTTCTCCAGGTCTCCGCACGAAGGCTCTGTGTGTTCGCTGCTGAGCCAAGATTTTCCAGGGATAGTCCGGTCTCTGCCACTGTGCTGCTCTATGCTCTTTGCTAGCGGGTGTAAACCTTTGTTGTGCCGTTGTCTTCGTGCTTCCTCGTCTCTAAGCGCTCTTTCGAGGTGCTCTAGCTCTTTCTTGTCTTCGTTAAGGAGCCTTTGCTCCTTCTCAATCTCTGCTCTCAAGATGCTCGTCGAGTGTATATCCGCTGTCAATTGAGCTTCTAGGGTGCGCTGCCCATGTCAGCTTGAGCACCATGATTAGGTAGAAGGCTGCCTACAATACGGTTCAAGGTAGCTTCGTAGTCGAAGAATGCTTCCTCTGTTTTTGGTGGAAATGGCATACGTGGTAGCTTTCGCAGCAATCTGTAAGACGGTTAGTTTCAAACAAGGCCATGCACCACGATAACATGACGTACGTATTCGCAATATCGTCGATTATCAATTGTACCTCAAGACCTGCTCTACTGTCTTTGTGCACAGATAGTTCGATGGATCGGAGCAGCTGCTTGACCCGCAACTGCGAGTTTTCTGGCAGCTTTGTCCATTTCTTTCGAATTGCTGACTGTGCGACATTCAAGGTGCGCGGTTGGAGAGCAGCATAATGACGCGTATGCCGCGACGACTTCGACGCTGCCATAGTGTAATGCCTTGGAATTCGTCTGGGTGGTGAGGATTCTCTGAAATACAGGGGCGGCCTATGGTTTGTTGGTCGGATCAAAAAACAATCTACCCGTCTTGGTCAAGGCTGGCAAGGGTCTTGGCAACACAAAGATGATGCCCCGAACTCACTCACTACTCACCCTTCCACTCCACCCCTTCGACGCCGCTTTTACCAGCACTCACCCTGAGCATGGGTGAGTGCAAAGTGAGCGGAGGTGAGTCGAAGATGAGTCGACGGGTGGGCCTGCCTCGCAATCCACACGCTCCTCGCTCAAAGTTCCCAAAGTGGCCCTCTATTTTTTTTGGTGGCCTTCTTGGGGACTCTTGTTGTGTCGCCATGGTGGAGCCACTGGTTTCCCACTTAGAGTCTACGGTCCCTAGCCGCTGCCTGCGAGATGGCTATTGTGTTTGGGTCTGCCCGCTGTGCTTGTTTTGTTTTGTCGTGTCCCATCTATTCGAATACGGTCTCCTTCCTGCGCTACTTCCTCCGCCCCACTACCCCATGGCAAAAAGAAAGAAGGTCGCTGGAGACGAACTGAGCGCTCGCGCTAAAGCGAATGGCTACCAGAGGGGTGTACACCGAGACAAAGACAGTCTTCGAGACCAGAATAAGCATGTGGACAGGGTTAAGATGCATCAAAATGCAGCGTTGGATCGTTATATCCTGTAAGGAGGCTTTGTCTCCTTAAAACTGTGAATACTCACGTGGGATTTCGAGGTGAAGGAGTAGGTGGGACAGACCGCTTCAGGTGGGCCAAACCAGGAGTGGGACAAGCCAATTTCCCTGCAAGGACTTCTGCAAATCTATGATACATACTTGATCAATGTTAAACCAGTGAACCGGCCCCCGAAAATCGGTTGCAAGTGATCAAATAACGCTCCCTCATCCTCCTCCTTCACCCCATCTAAAGGATCAAAAGGCAGCAGTCTTGAGAGTACAGCCCTCGCCTCCGTTGCCAGCCATATCGTTTCTGCACCAGAATTTCCTCTTTCTGTCAAAATTTGATAGAGATGGAATCGGGTACGCGCGACCGCAGCTTCCGGCCAAAAGTTCTTACCCGCTCGCTCCTGCGCTCGCGCCAGGGCTGTTCTCATCCATTGCCTGCGAGATATCAGTAACCGGCGGAATCAGTAGTAATTGTAAGTAACCGAGATGACGTACTCAGCTTCATCGTATCTCCCTAGATAAGAACACAATGCTCCGACAGCGTAGTAGCTCTGCAGCGTAAAGTAGCTAGCTCTGCCCTGCAGATTCTCTCTCGCCAAGAGAATCTCTTTGTGCATCTCCAATGCACGCTCCTTGTCACCGCTCTGTAGGATGATGCAAGCGAGATCGAATCGGTAGCGAAGCAATAATTGCCTACTGTTTTCGTCAAACACCTGCACGAGCTTGATAGCTCTTTCCGCGAGTCTAATAGCCTCATTGAAATCCCGATGATACATCTTGCAGAATGCCATGTGGTGATTGAGTTTGGCGCATTCAAATGGGTTGTCGTTCTCAGCGCCCCACTCGAGCGTGTTTGCGTAGCATTTTTGGTAAATGGGTTCAGCTGCTTTGTAGTCATTGAATTGGAGGAGGGCGTTGGCGTAGTCAGCAAAGGCATGGTTAAGCGCATACCCATCGTCCGGCGTATACTTTTCTGGAGGCGTGTTGGCTTTGTATTCCTGTCTAATCTGCAGGATCTTCCAGAAGCGATCCCGGCTCTCTGCCCGGTGACTGATGCCGAAGTACTGAATCAGCAGGGTTGTTGCGATGTGTATATCTGCTCTGAGTTGATCTTCTTTGACGTCAAGCTTGTCGAGAATTGATTCTGCTGAGTTGAGGAGCTTCACAGCGTCGTTGAAAATAAATCGCTGCCACAGAAGGATACCTCCATCACGGAACAATTGAGCTAAGCCGACATAAGGAGTGATGATAGATACACCTCCTGCGTATGCTCTCTGGAGGCTTAGAACGTGAGGGAGGTACTCCCTGAATAGGTTCCATTTTGCAGGTTCGGGAGTATCAAATGATGGTCGGGGAAGACGCTGCCTGACCAATTCAAAAGCGAGACGGAAGATCTGGTCATTTTCCTGTTGGTTCATATTCATATCCTGAAGGAGTCGATGTTGCAACAGTCGGTGTATTTGCAAAATATCCCGTCCCTCGTGATTTTTGACGGTTATGAGTCTTCTCTGGCTGAGATCCTGTACCATTTTCCGAAACCTGGGCTAGTGGTCAGTATACAGAGCCAATACTACCGGTGGGTTCAAAAGAACGAAAAATCTTACCTGAAATTAGAACTAGAATTGAGAAACTGTAGTCCAGGTGAAGAATGGTCGTTGAATAGAAGTTCCTTTTGGATGCAATCACTATCTAGGAAGGCCAGGATCTTGATTAGCTTCATTGCGTCGATACCAAGCTCACCGAGGCCTATATTCAAGATCGTTTGAATTGCACTATCGGAAGCCGGGGCGTGTAGGTCGGCCGCACCAGCTGGCAGACTGTTGCGGCGCCATTCGTTCCACAGTTCCAAGAACTCGGCTAGAGTGCACCCGGATGCCTTTACGTAACCAGAGATGTGTAGGATTGCTAACGGCAGTCCAGCAAGACCCGCAATTTCGCCAGCAATTTTCCATTCCGGATGTAGATGGGCCTTTTCATGTCTCAACTCAGGCCGCAGTCCCTTGATCAGCAACGATCTGCCGTCTTCCATCTGTAGCTCCCTTAGACTAATTCGGAAGTAGTTGACAGGAATAGGGTTAGGTGAAAGATCGAATAAACGGGTGGTGATGAGAATTGATCCGTTGGTTGCAGAGATTTTGGTGGGCAGGTAGTCCTCGATATCAGCCCATTCGTTGACATTGTCAAACACCAAAAGCCATCTCTTGGCCGTTTTCTCCAAGAACTCGCGGCCTAGCTCCACCATCCGTTCCTGATCTTGAACCGACCCATCTGGAGCAAGATGGAGTGCCGTCGCAATAAGACTGAACGTATCCGCTGCCCCGACAGGTGTTTCTGCCTGAACCCAGAATATGCAGTTGAATGACTGCTCATAGCGGTACGTAAACTCTACTGCGGTCGCTGTCTTCCCCATACCACCTGTCCCGCTGACGATACAGAGCCGACCTGGGACCGACAGTATCTTGTATAAATTCGCGAGATCCTTGTCCCGACCAATGAAGTCGTCATTCTCTGGATAAGATGCGGTTCGAATGAGTGGTACTTGATTTGGAGATCTCGACAACCGCACATTCGCCGCGTGTAAGCCCATAACCGGTGATCTGCTTCTGTGGGATCCTTTCTCGCCTGCTTGGTCCCTTCCAGCGGGCTGCTTATCCAGGAAGTTCGTCATTCTCCAATTCCGCGAGTCAGCTTCATGCCACGGGACAGGGCGTTCGGCTTTGCTGGAGCCTTCTTCGTCAGAGTCACCAGCGAAATCGAGATTGGATCTATCCAAGCCCTTGTCTGCTGGTTCTTGGCCCTCTGCGTTCATGATACCGAATTGCTCTTCAACGAAGGCGTTTAAGATTTGAAGCTTGGTGCGACCTTCAGACACGTTGTCATCCCATTTCTGAGATATAACCTCGTCCGAGTCATCTTCCTCTGATGAATTGTCTCCATCCACCGAAGTTATGGCTAGTTGCTCCAAGTGGTTCGAAATGTGATCTTTAACCTCATGGGATTGGAGCGATTCAGCACACAGAGGGCACGTTTGGACCTTCAAATGCGCATCGGAGTGCTTAACACACAGAGACACTATCATGGCAATTTGACTAGGTCCACAAATATTGCCATGTCTCCGTTGTAGATGTTCCTCGAAAGCTTGTGCCGTGTCGAACTCTTCTCTTGCACATTGCTCACATACCCACACTTTCATGATGCGATGGCAATCGAGTTCATGTCCGTACCATTCATCTCGCGCCCCATATGTCTTTTCGGGTCGCAGACAATTGTCGAAAGTGCATAGATAAGGTTCCAAGTCGCCATACAAATGGCATTCCCAGTCATCATCCGTTACTATGTGCTTCCCGACATCAATCACGTCAGAACAATAAGGGCACTTGAAAGTCCGCCCTTTCTCTAGAGGCACTGGCGGTTTTGGTACTGGTGGTTTCAAAACGGGTGCTTTGGTGGCTGGCTTTGGCTGAACATGGACAGACGACATTGTGAAAGATGAGATGGACTCGTTGCGCTTCAACCCGGCGCCAGCTCCCGTGAATATAGTGTCTACCACAGATTGGTCTTCAGTGACTCCAGAAATGCTGGATGTTGGATTTGTACGAAAGTTGACCTGAAGGGTGGTCTCCGGCATGAAGCTTCCTGTTTTGAGAGTTGGTTTCTGGAAATTGAAAGCGTCCACAGCAATTTCTCGAAGTGGAGCCTTTTTCTGACGGCCAACGTGCGCCGACTTTCCTCTGGCGAACGGCATGCCCGGCTTGCCCCTTTCTTGCAACATTTTGAGATATTGCCTTCGCCTCCAGTTTGCTTTTCCAAGCCTGGAAATCAAAGCCGGGGTCGCTGAAGGGAATAGTCCTCTCGCCAGATCAATGTCCGTGTATGCATCACTTTGGCTTCCGCTTAGGGAATACAGGTCGCCTGGGAATGGATCGCATAGATTTGGGACCAGCTTCATGAGACACCTCACAGTTCCGTCGACTTGCTCAATTAGTTCCGATGCATCTTTATCAGTAGCCCATGATTTCTCGGAAGAATCAGCATTTTCGCCATTCATGATAGCTACTTCAACATCATCATCTTCGATGGTAAGTTCGCGCAAACGACTGGCTGCGCTCTGAAGTCTTTCTATATGCTCAATGGCTGTGTTCAAGTCGCAATTAGTCTTGCACTCGTGGCCACTGACAAGAAATTGTAAGACACATACCATCCAGGATGGTCATATGTAGGTCTTTGAGCAGGTCCAGCGTCATTTCTTTCAAATCCGAGGATTTGCGTAGCGTATGGTCGAGAGACCGAGTCGCCGCACCTGTATCATTGCCCCATGCCAGAAACTTGGCAAAGTTGTCGTCGGCAAGCATGGAGATTTTCGAGTGCGAATCTTTCAGCTTTCCGCAGAGTTTGTAGAAAGCGTTGTGACAATCCTCAAACTTAGCTGCTACCGGAGCAGCTTCGGCCAGGCTTCGAAGCTTCTGCTGGCCGCGCGGACCTCTGTAGATTGTTTTTGGCACGTCCATGTTGCACGTATCACATGAAATGCTTTTCGCAGTTACTAGAGGAACAGCAAACAAAAGCAATTGATGATATTGTCGCCAAACAAAATTGCAGCAGGGGGATTGGAATTATGATCTGGGGGTGTCCGTTAAAGTGGTAGCTCCAGCACGAGCATTCACCAGTCGCAAGTACTCCGTGATGCCATTGACCCCGGGGGCTGCAACAAGTTTACCAGGTTTTTGTGCATCCGCCGTGCACCCCCCGACGACAGCCAAACAGATTGGCTTGATTGCGTATCTGTCAGCGTTAGGCCAGTCTGCCTTACCGAATGCCCCGCAACCCCTACCTGCAGCTTTTTGCCTGCTAAACTGCGGCTGATTACCATTTCTTATTCCGTCCCCACGCGAGTTTTACGTTGTGTGTTGTCACTACTGAGAGCTGTCTTCGACTCCAGTATTCTCCAAATCTTGCCTCTGGGATGGGCAAGCTGTCGCATGCACCCTTAAAAATTGGGGGAAGAAATGAGGATATTTGGTCGCAAGGCTGAGTGTAGATAAGACAGGGTCGCCCCGAGCGTGGTTGTACCCCCACGCCAAGCTGCATTCTAGGCGTCCCTGCTGGGCGGGGTTTTGCCTCCAGCTGTGCCTAGAATTCGGAAAGCAGAGTGCAAAATGCCACCCCGTCCGGCCCTTCGTGTTGGCAAAAGTCCTTTGAGTTGAAAGTGCTTCGCCTTCATGTATTGCCCACTTCGATAATCTAACACTGGAAAATGTCCGGATTCGAGGTTATCGGCGTCGTGCTGGGCGTCTGGCCTGTGGTATTGAATTGTCTCACGATGTACAAGGCTACGAAGGATGGTCGCGGATACGGCTTGCTGCTCAATGAGCTTAGGGTTGAAGAGATCATTTACAGAGAATTCGTTCAGCATCTACTACAAGCAGACGTTCCAGAAGCAGACCTGGTTCAGCTTACTGACAGGAAGAGGTCAAATGTGGACCTCTGGAACGACCCAACACTACACTTCAGCCTTGAGAGGCGTCTAGGACCTGAAAAGTCCAGGATTGTCCGAGAAACTTTGGTAGAAATGGATAAACTTTTGGCTAGTTTGGGTGAGAAGCTTGGTGGGACAGATGATGTACGTTTTCTCTCAAATCTTACTGATACATATCATCTCTTTCTTGTCCTAGAGCTAAGAGTTACGTGACAGAAGGGAAAAATTCGAAACAGCATTCGCCAAATGAAGCACACTTTTCCAACCTCAACTTTCAGGCAAGAACTGGAAAGTTTGAAAAAGCTCAACGGTCAACTTCAAAAGCTAATCACAAATTGCACGGCTTCTGGGCGATCAATCTCTCCACCAAAGCTTTCCCCAGACATTCTCAAAGAGAATACAATACACGCCGAAGATCTTCATCATGCTATTTGTAACAGCTATAATTGCCAGTGTCAGTCTCCACATGAAGCGAGTCTCGCGTTACGTCAAGTCCCTTCAAAAATCCTTGACGCTGGGGAGCCGTTCGAGCTTATCTTCCCTGTTGACGAGGAAAAAGAATACATCACAGAGAGAGATCTCAAATCGCAGATTTCACCCAGTTATAGCTCAATAACTTCGACCGCGATGACTGCCACTGATGAGTCGTACGACAGCTTTGGCATGGAGTATGATATCTTGCCTATTGTTGAAGGGTACTTCGCTAATGGACAATCTAGAGAAATTACCCGATGTTGGTCGCCAAGGAATAGCGTTGGAAGTATACCGTCCACTATAAATCAGCAGGGCCGCTCCTCGCCCCCTCGCGATAAAAGAGGCCGGTCAGTTTCGTTTAGCAGGAGCGACAATGGTGCTGAGAATGGTCAACGCATCGATGATCTATGTATATTCGTCAAAAAACTGGATGATCCTCCATCTCTCCAATCTCAGACTTCTTGTCTGGGCATATTACGCACGAAGGAGAAGGAATACACGGTAAAAATCACACCGGTGGAAACTGGCTCTTCAAATGATCGCAATGTCGTATGCCTAGAGGATTGCCTTGTGCCAAATGAAACGTGGCAGCTCACTCGGCAGAAACGCATGGACTTGGCACTGAGCTTATGTCTTGCCATATTACAATTCCATTCGACGCCATGGATCGATACTTGGTGGACATGGAAGGACTTTTGCATGCTCAAAGACGACAACAAGCAAGTATTTGTGACCGGGAAGTTTTACTCTACACAGAGACCTTTAACCCCAACGGCGAAGCAGTTAGCCCACTCGGCATTGGCTTCATTGTTCTGGGCCTGTGTCGGCGAGCCTATACTGACACGATTGGGTTTTGCTCTGATTGAGCTTGCTCTCGGAAAACGGCTCTCTCAGTTAAGACCTCCAAATGTTGACCCGAACGGAGATCAAGACATGTTAGATACCAAAACTGCAAAGGAGATCTTGGAAGATGGCACCGTTTCAGAAGAAGCAGGCCAACGGTATCACGACGCTGTAAAAGCATGTGTGGATCACTATGTCATAACGCCGTCAGGACTGAAGAAACTCAATTCAGAAGACCCGAACTTCCAGCAGGATTTGGAGCGTTTTGTAGTTGGGCCAATCAGGGATTTCCATATGAGTACTTGGGGACAGATCTAATGGTTATGTTAGACAAGCATGAGCTTGGCTCGTGGTGGTTCCATAGAAATGGGTGAAAAAGTGTCAGATTTGCTATCTCAGGGGCACCATGGGTGCATACATGCAAATCCCAGCCAGACCCCGTGAGTAACGCGTGACACGCATGGTCACATGACCTGCTGACCAGTTCCGGGATGTCAAATGTGTAAAATCCGTCCACTACCGAGTTCTTCTCTTTTTCAAACACGTCTGGCTCAACATTTACTAGTGACGGAAGAAGTCATATACGGAACAAAAATGTCGCAAAGCCATAACGCAGTCCAGGCGAAGATGTATTTCTTGCCTCGTGACGAGAAATATAGAGAGGAAAAGCCATATACTCTCCGATACTCTCCTGATGATGGGTTTCCACAGACCAATATTGAACGGACTGAGTATTCCGTTACGTTCCATGATATGCGAACGGAGGCCGATTTAATCTACAGTAGATGTGGCTTTCGAGTCGCAAATCTACAGAGCCAAATGCAATACGAGGATTACGACGACGTGGAAAAGATTGAGTCGGTACATCAGCCGGAAGTAGCAGAATGCGTGCGACAAGCCATGAAGGCATCTTCTGTTGAGGTTTTGGACTATGTTGTGAGTCATACATACCCTCGATTCCATAGTCTAATGGTCAGCGTCTAACGGATCTTACAGGTACGGCGAAGGCATCCAACATGGCCTATTGCTACAGGAGAAAGCTATGATTTCCAACAGCCAGCATTGAGGGCTCATATAGGTGATTTTTCTCTCCAAATTATTGTGCTCAGTTCTGATTTCCTAGATCATACTTACGAGGCGGGATGCAAGATCATTCGCGACATTTATGGGAGAAAGTCCAACACCATCCTCGACGGTCGTTGGCAGTGCGTGAAGTAAGTTGAGCTCTATCATGTTTCAAGATTTCGCACCAGTCTCCCAGGCCCTTATAGCTTCACAATGCGTTTTCAATGGGCGAAGCAGCGTCTGCACAGGGCTAGACGGGGAGGAATAGGCTAACCCACAATTCAGCGTATGGCACCCACTTCGAGGGCCATTAGTGGACTGGCCACTAGCAGTTTGCGACGCTGAGACGGTCGACTTTGAGAATGACACCATGGCAGGCGACGTTGTCGATCGAGACGCCGCGTTCGAGAACACTCAAGTCCATTACAGCCCTCAACAGAAGTGGTACTATCTTGCAAATCAAATCCCATCGGAACTACTGATATTCAAGAACGCGGACAGCGAGTCTACATTTGGCGCTTCTCCCGGTAAGCATATAGCTTTAAGGGTTTCATGTGCTAACAATAAAGGGCAGGCGTTCCTCATGCTTCTTTCCACAATCCGTTGGCTAAAGATGCGGATATCCGGCGCGAGAGCATAGAGTTTCGAGTCCTCGTGCTCTGGTGAAGAACAATATGAGAAACCGTCATCATGAAGCACATTCATCATGGGACTGTCTTGCTATGCCGCCATTGATATATTGTTTGCGATGTTCCTGCTTGCTCGAAAAGCGCTCAATCAAAGCGAGAGTCTAAAGATGCAACTCCAAAACGAAACAAAACACCCCGTTATGCGTGGCTAGCAGAAATCCCATTGATATCATCTCTGTATACCGGTCTGCACTCGTACATCGAGGAACATCTAGCCAGGAGTCGATCGATGATGACGTCGTGGGTTCGTGTCTGACCTGCGCACGAGACATCGTCAGTAACGGGGATTGATTGTGTTCCGCTTTCGGCGATGGGTGTATTTCGCTCACCAGTTCCACTCATTAAGGCTCACTTAGCCTTATCCATAGCGCCGGCCGTATCATCGTTCTTTGCGACACTGACTTTGGCGGAGGTGCCATCAACAACGACAATCTCTCCCTTCTGGACGCCATACTCAATTCCCGATTCCTGCTTGGCTGGCGCAGGCCAGTGAGCTCTCCATGGCTGAGTCTTTTCGATGTTTGTTGTACTAGGCATATTGTCGAGGAATTTGTGAATTTGTTCGTTAAACGGTGATGAAAGAGAAAAGAGGAATCTCGCGAAAGCGGTTGTTGAGCCGAAGATAGCCGATACGTAAGGAGGGGCTCATTGCGCTTGCTGCGGAAATTAAGTAATTACCGAAGCCCCGCACCTCTTGGTGCATGCCCTAAAATGCGGTAATGTGACTGGACAATGGCGCCAGCGCATCAAGTTTGCCTCTTAGATGTTGGAGAAATGATCTGTGAAACAAACAAGAATCATAGGACAATCCCATTTTGAGGCGTTCTGATGTGTGCAACTGGAGATGACGTGGCTGGATGCGAGCCTGTTCAATGGTGGCTGATGTCCGAGTCAATCCGAAATTGAGGAACCTGCTTGGTCGATCGAAGTCGAGAGTGTAACTCGGAGCGGAAGCGAAAACCCCAACTTGGTCGCGTGCCAGCTTGGTATCACATATCTCCCGAGAATGCCCTCTGCTCCTTGGAACGATTCTGCTCCTGGGAACTCATCACCTGATTCCCCGACGCAACCAACCGCTTGGTGTACCCTAGCCGCCCTCTCCACCCGACACCATGCGCATGTCGCCTCGCCACCATGTGGTCATAGTCCGCCTCGGAAAGTTGGCCGGCCGATGAGCCTGAGGCGCGCTCGCAGGGCATAGTCGAGGAAACTTGTCCGCCATCTCCGATAAGAACCTCGAAAATGCTGGTACCCTCCATCATATGCGCCGCTTTTACTGACGCCAGTGCTCTCACTAACACGTCCAATGGCCGATTGAGTGACCCCATCCTCTCCCAGGCCTAGTCGTTTTTCCTTACACGGAAGAGCCGCCAAGCTGTTCGCCCCCTCCTAGTATAACCCGATGCCTGGGGGAGGACTAATACCCGAGATGAGGGTAATGATCAAGGATCATCAGAGGATTGCTCATCTAAGGGGAATATACTAGCCACCGCTGGCAAGAGCTTTTTACACTGCCACATCGTGGCTCGTGTGCGCGCTCACCCTCGATCGATGGTCGCAAATGGGCTCCCTTTGTGCTACTATTTTAGGCTGCCTTCTGCGCAATCGTTTCGTCTCGCTCCTATGTATCCGACAGACAGATATTTAAGGCCATGGAACCCCGTTGCGCCATGCTCCCAGTTTGATCACTACGGCGTGGTTTCCCTCTACTTTTCTCTCCCTCTCCCTCCTCCAATAGCCGCCTCCATCACTATTATAGCGAAACGAAAAGCCACAGCTGAGGAGCTGCTCGCTCGAGCCGAATCCAACAGGTATGAGAAAGAGATTCACTGCGAGGGAGATCCTAGAAGGAAAGCTCCTAAAACCTCTGCCGCCCAGGTGTCTTTTCATTTGGTGGAAATCTTATGAGAACGTTGTTACCTCCGTCGATATTCCCGTTATGAATCCTGAAGATCAAAAATACAAGTGCGGCCATGAGCATCGTACTCGTCAACGAGCACGTAGATCCCTTCAATACCAGCAAGTCGCTCGTCCTGCTCAATCGCATCTCGAACTGACTCGGCACACCACTGAAGTACCTAGCCCTCCAAGCTCGCCAGCTGCCTGCTCGTGCCTTAGTTTTGGATCCGCATGCTCGACCGTGTCCTTCTTTCTCCTCACGTCATCTAACACGCCGTGTCGGCACAATAGGTGGCTGCATCATCGCTACCTCATCCTAATCGATTTCTACGACTGCCCCTTACAGATTTAGATCAGCTGAAAGTACACTACGACATAGCCAAGCCCGGTCTTGGAACGTTACTGTATGCCCTACCCACCTTCCGTCTTCCTGCCCCTGTGAATGAAAAGCTATAGGAAGCTATTATCGAGGGGAGGAATGAGTAAGTGGGGCCAAGGCGCGCGTCGGGTGTCTACTCATAGAGGGGGTTGTATTCTGGCGAGGTGCTGAAGGCACGTCTTGAGGCTTTGTCATGTCCATAGGAACTTAACGAGCTAGAACAACGAGTGCTTGAGGGGTGTCCGAGAGTGCTCTCTGTATTCTGTGTCCCCGCTACGTGTCCCGTCCTTGGTGTTGGCCGCAAGCCAACGCCAAACCTCATGATGCCAAGCATCTCATACATTGGGCCTAGCCCCATGTCATGCCCCCACGACACTATTCCTTAAGCCCATTCCAGCGGTCTTTGAAGAAATATTTCACCTTCTCATTACCTAGGTACATTGCTGTAAACTTGAAAGCGTTGCAAAAGTCGGAACCCAGAATGTTAAGGTCCGCAAAGTGTGACTTCCGTGGCGACATTCGGATTCGTTGATAACATCCAGCAATGGTGGCAAAAGTGCTTACTTCTGTACTGAGGTCGAGAGTGAGGCACACCTAGAATTAAGTTAGCAGCTGAGTATACTCTCTGCATAGGTGGAAGCATTCACCTTCTCTGAAAGGAATGTTGCAGGGGCACTAGTGTCTACAAGAAAATGCACCCAATAAGCCTTATTGCGACTGCTGGCGACACATGGAACCATCGCACGATACCCTTCGCCGTACAAATAACCATCTATGGCATCAATCTCTCTCTTGGCATCATGTTCAGTCGCCTTCGCCAGATAATCTATGCCGAAGCCTTTCGAAATTTCAGTTCGTAGTGTGTTCTCGTTGATATCCGTAATCAGAATGTCATATCCGTTCAGTGCCAGGCCACTGATGCTCTGAAGATCGTGAATGTCGACATATTCACTAGAGTCTGTAGCCTTTTGCCAACTCCCCAGAGCGGAGAGCTTTAGTGGATCAGAACATGAAGAGAAGGGTCGAGCAAGAGTACCATATCCAGAGAATGGGGCTGGCAAGCTGCCGACATGGTTTGAGGAGAAGGGATAAAGAGTACGGCGAGGAGGACGGCGAAGAGGACAGCAAAGAGGACGGCGAAGAGGACAGCAAAGAGGACGGCGAAGATGACTGCAAAGGACCTTAAAGGCCTGCTGGCTGGTGAGTGTCGACATGGCAGAGGTCCTGCGTTTGATGTTGTTGGGAGAGTTGGCCTGCGACAACACAAATTTTGGGGGAGCGAGCTAGTTAGTCACATGTGCGCCAAACCCCAAAGAGGCAGCGCACCGCGAAGTAGATTACCGAAAAAAGGGGAGGAACGGGCATTTAGAGCAGGTAGGACAGGAACGCTCCACCACATCCTCCAGTTAAAGGGAGGAAAGGAGGGGAAGGCAGCAGGTCCCTAGGGAGCGCGCCTCGAAGAGCCCCATTGGGCACCTGGGTGATATTGAAAGGGAGAGGGGAACCCCAGGATCCAAGACGGGTCCCTTGACGAACAGATGGGGGGCGGGACGGGGTTCCAGTGGCGCAGAACATGAGCGGGCGATACATCAAGCCGCACAGGCAGGAGGTTGTCGTTGAATAGGAATCTTTGGAATTCATAAGCCACGAACCCACCGAGATAAGGCCGCCGTCTCAGGAACGAACATAGTGTGGAAGGGATAAGGGTATGCCTAACGGCAGGCTGTACGATAGGGAAGGCATGGCAATGATGGGAGGGCAGAGCCTAGAGACACGTCTTGGGTAGAAAGCTTGCTTGATGCTATCTGTGTGTGTCCTCGCTATCTCTAATAGATGCTCCAAGGGACAGTTCTC
>Ga0335072_10003581_pt1 | contig 23313 bp, 19 predicted proteins | sample Lox_Sample_21_FD_206725 | JGI IMG/M metagenome (GOLD analysis project Ga0335072, IMG submission 206725) | Soil microbial communities from Loxahatchee National Wildlife Refuge, Florida, United States - Lox_Sample_2.1 | ecosystem: Environmental > Terrestrial > Soil > Wetlands | place: USA... | reverse complement strand
ACGGCCGCATCGTGATCAGGGGCTGGCGGGAATCGACCAACCTGGCCGCCGAGGCTGTCCTCCACGAACTCGAGCCTTACTGCTCCGGCTTCCTATGCACCTACGTCGACAAAGAAGGCATGATGCAAGGCACCGACCTCGCCTGGTTTCGCCGCCTCCGAGCCGCCACGTCCCTGGAGCTCACCGCCGCCGGGGGCATCACCACCGTCGAAGAAGTCCGCGCCCTCCTGGAAATGAATGTCCATGCCGCGCTCGGCATGGCAATCTATACCGGGAAATTAAGCCTGGAAGAGCTGATCCAAGCCGGGAAATCCGGTGTCTGAGGTTGTGATCCGATATTTTCCCGACTACCGGATGCCGGCAGTCGGTGGGCCGGCATGGGCCTGTACCGGCTGGGCGCAAAATCGTTCGTTTCGCGCCGCCACAAACCGGCTCGGAGGCTGTCCGCGATTGGCTTCCCGCTGCCATGCTCGCCTCGGCCGTTCATCATTCCGCTGGCTTTCATCGTAGGGTGGCTTCACTTGCGTGACGCTGGAATCGAAGATGCTCTCCGCGGTTGCTGATGACGGTTCGAAGCAGTTGCTGTACCTGCGACTCCGCAACACCGGCAAGGTTTACAGCTACTTCCATTGCCCGGCTGCCGAATACCAGGCCTCCCTGGGAGCCGAATCGAAGGGCCGGTTTCCCCGCTCTCGAGTCCGCGATCGCTTCCTTTACGAACGCATGGCCAAACTCCACGCCGCCTGATTCGTCACCACGGCTCGCTCCCGCCCTCGACACCTCTGTGGTGAAGACCTTTTAGACCCCTCCGCTGATTCTGAACGACTTGTGCGCTGCGGACCTCTCGAACTGCGAAAGACAGCCTAATTTCCCGTCGAGATCTTCTCCCCGCGCTTCAAAGTCCGATCGAAGAAATCCGCCGTCGCCCCATAGGCCCGCACCCAATCCTTCCATCTCAGGAAGCCGTGGATCTCATCGGGTATGATCAATTGTTCGAACGGCACATGATGGGCCCGCAATCGCTGCACCAGGTCCACAGTTTGGCTGAACGGCACGTTGCGATCGTCGTCGCCATGGATCAGCAGCACCGGCGATCTCCAGGTATCGACGCTGGCATCGGGCGACGACTCCCACGCCAGTTTCACGGCAGCTTCCGCATCCGGCGGGCGCGACGCCAGGCTGCCGAAGAATGGCTCCTGGGTCAGAAACACGCTCCAATCGTGGACGCCGTGGAAATCGACGCCGGCCTTGAACAAATCGGAATCGCGCGCCAGGCCCAGGGCGGTCAGAAAGCCGCCGTAAGAGCCGCCCCACAATCCCACCCGGTCCTTATCCACCTCCGCCAGCGATTGCAGATACTTCCCCGCCGCCACCACATCCTGATATTCCGCCGCGCCGCGCCAGATGGTATTGGGTGCCTCGCGAAACGCCCGGCCGTACATGATTCCCAGGCGGTAATTCACCGACAGGACTGCATAGCCCCGGCTGGCCAGATACTGATTCTCAGCGTAGGAGTTGTGGTAGTAGTCCATGTAGTGGAAGCCGAGCATCATCTGCCGCGGCGGTCCGCCATGCATGAACACCAGCCCTGGAAGCTTCCCGCCGGCATGGCGCGGGACGAATAGTTGACCGTGGAGCGTGAGTCCGTCTTCGCTCTTGAAGAGCACCTGCCGCGGAACTACCAGCGAAGACGACGGAAAATCGGCGGGCAGCGCCTGCGCGGCAATCATCTCGCGCCCGCTTGGGGTCACCACATACGGCATTGCTGGCGAGGTCGCGGTCGAGCCGAGGCAGAGGATCGATGTGCCATCACCAGTCATCACCGGCGACCATTCGATGGTTTCCCCTCCCGTCACCGCTTGCTGGGGCCGCCCGCCGGCGACCGGGACGCGCCACAGATGCCGCCGGTCCACGTCGTTCTGATTCGAGGAATAGATCACCCACTCCTTGTCCGCGCTGAGGGTCACGTCCTCCACATCGAAATCGCCAGGCGTGAGCAGCGTCGTCTTTCCACGCGGGTCGGCCGAGTAAAGGTGATTGCGACCATCCTGCTCGGACGCAAAAACGATTCGGCCGCCGGCCGCGTAATGCAGCGATGCCAGTTCCGGAATCGAGTCCTCGAGCTTGTTGCCGCTCTTCCATACCTCACGCCCTTCGCCGGTGGCCGCATCGGCGACCCAGATCGACCAGGGCGCCGGCCGCACCGGAATCAGCGGCAGCTTGTTCTCATCGCCGGGCGTCCGCACGAATGCCACCCGTTGGCCGTCGGGCGACCAGCGAGGCATGGAATCCTTATCCACGCTCGGCGCCAGGTAACGAATCGACTCCGCGCCGAAATCGTAAATGCAAATCAGGCTGTGAGAATCGCGCAGGCTGACGAACACGATTTCTTTACCGTCGGGGGACCATTTCGGCTGGACGGATATGCCGCGAACCACCGTCAACTCCTTGGCCCGCTGTTTCCCGTCCACGGAAGCGAGCCAGAGCTTGTTCTCCGCCGCCCACACCGCCCGTTGGCCATCGGGAGAGATTTCGATGTCTTCGCAGTCCTCTTCCGGGCATCCCATATCGCCTAACAACCTCGGCGCGGAGCCAGCCTCGACTCCGGCAGCGAAGACCTGCTGCTTCGCGCCTTTGGTCCAACTTGCCGGGTTGGCGCTCTCGTGATGGCCGTTCAGTTCGCTGCCCACCGCGTAAACTACCGTCTTTCCGTCGGGTGTGAGCCGCAGGCTGACGACCGGCTGTCCGTCGTCGCCGGCATAGTGCGTCACCTGGCGCGCGCTGTGCGCGAAATCCGGGCCGTCGGCCACCCAGATATTGCGCACGCCCCTGGCATCGAAAACCCATGCCACGCGGCTGCCGGCCGCCGCGGCGGTCAGCCCCGTCGGAAACGGCGAGCTCATCACCTGCTCCACCGTAAATGGCGATTGCGCCAGGGCAAGCCCCGCCGAACCGAAGATCGCACAGGAAGCAATTCTGAGGAACGTCATCCCGCTATGATAAGCCCGCGGAATGATGTGAGGCATAATGTACGGATATGTTCAACGCAAGAACCGCGATTCCGTTTGTCTGCCTGGCGCTGGCCGGCGCAGCCTCCGCGCAAACGTATGCCCTGCGCGCCTCCCGAATCTTCGACAGCGCCACCGGCGGCGTCAGCTCGCCGGGGTTGGTGGTGGTGGCCAATGGAAAGATTCAATCCGTTGGCGGCAGCGTTCCGGCCGGCGCGGAGGTGATCGACTTGGGCGATGCCACGCTCATGCCCGGATTTATCGACGCCCACACGCACCTCACCATGGATTTCAATGCTGACTATAACGGGGCGATGCTGCGCGGCCTGCAAATGCCCATTCCCGAGATGTCCATCCGCGCGACCGTGAACGCGCGCAAGACGCTGATGGCCGGATTCACCACCGTTCGAGATGTAGGATCGAGCAGCTTTATCGACGTCGGCATGCGCAACGCCATCAACTCCGGCGTGGTGCCGGGGCCGCGCATGCTGGTTGCGGTACACGCGCTCGGTTCCACCGGCGGCCACTGCGACGATGAAGACTCGTTCCGCTACGGGCTCTTCGGCCACGAATCGGGCATCGAAGACGGCGTGATCAACACCCCCGATGACGCGCGCCGCGCCGTGCGATTCAACATCAAGTACGGCGCGGACGTCATCAAAACCTGTGCCAGCGGCGGCGTGCTCTCACCCACCGACGACGTGGATGTTCCTCAACTGAGCCAGGCGGAATTGAATGCCCTCGTCGACGAGGCCCATACCCTGCGCCGTAAGGCCGCGGCCCATGCGCACGGCGCCGAAGCGGCGAAACGCGCCATCCGCGCGGGCATCGATTCCATCGAGCACGGAACCTTCCTGGATGATGAAGCCCTTCACATGATGAAAGATCGCGGAACCTTTCTGGTGCCCACACTTACCACTCGCGTGGGGCTGGCGGAATCGAAGTTTCCCCCCGCCGTGCAGGCTAAGGCGGAAGCCGCGGTCAAGCAGCAGGACGCCATGGTGAAGCGCGCGGTATCGATCGGGGTAAAAATCGCGCTCGGCACCGACGCCGCCGTGTTCCCGCACGGCGAGAACGCGCTGGAGTTCTCCTACATGGCGGCGGATGGCATGGGAAACGCACACTCCCTGATGGCGGGCACGAGCGCCGCCGCGGAACTGCTCGGGCTCTCCGGCAAAGTCGGCTCGCTCAAGCCCGGCATGCTCGCCGATATCGTCGCCGTCCCCGGCAATCCCGTGGACGACATCAAAGTCACCCAGCAGGTAATGTTCGTGATGAAGGAAGGCGTGGTTTACCGCAACGACCGGGCCGCTCGTTAACTACTTCGTCCCCACCACCACGATCGTAAACGAGCCCGGCACCATGACGCCGCGGCCGCGGCCACGGCCGCTTTTCTCGGCGGGCGCGTCGGCCGGAGGCGGAGGCGCGGGCTGCGTTTCCGCCGCGATCATCAAAATATGGTTCGTCTTACTGTCGAGCGTCAGCGTCTTTGCGCCGCGCATCGTCTCCACGTTCTGCTCCACCGAGAATTTCGTGCCGCCGTCGTCCTTGATCACCGTCAGCGTGCCGTCGCCATTGGAACTGAATGCCTCCATGGTCGCCGGATCGAATGTTGCGCCGTCGGTGCCCTGTCCGATCGGAAGCGCGTCGAGGATTTTGCCCGTGTCGGCGTTCAGCATCACCATCGTCGCGGGATTATGGCACGACGCGAACAGAACGCGGTGCCTGGCGTCAAATGCCAGTCCGCCAGGACCGCCGCCCTTGCCTTCGAGCCCGTAGGTCGCCGTCACTTTCAGCGTCTTGGTATCAACGGCGGCGATCGAATCCTTGTCCTCCAGGTCGACCCACAGGTGACCCTTATCGTCGCTGACCGCCTGCTCCGGCGCGCCGCCCAGATCCATGGTCCCGACGATCGATCCGTCTTTGGCGTCGATAATCGTAGCGTTGGGCGCGCGATGACTGAACACCCAGACGCGCTCGTTGTAGGGGTCGAATAGGATGCCGTCCGGGTTGCCCTCCACGTCGATCGTCTTGAGCGGCGCCAGCGTCTTGGTATTGAACATGGCCACCGGCTTGCTGCTGGCGAAACCGTGCCCGGCTTTCGGATCGACCGCGACGCCGTGCGCACTCACGTTCGGAATCTCTCCTACGAGCTTCAGGGTATCCAGATCGTAAACCGAAATCCGAGGCGAAGTTTGCACGCGAGGCACGTACAGTCTGCGCCCCGCGGAATCGGCATAGACGTAGTCGAAGCGGCCTTCGCCGCCAACCCGGTCCTTCTGCAAGACTTTATTCGGCCCTTCTTGCGCGATGGCGAGGGCCGCCAGGGCGGAGATCACAACGGTCAGGCGTTTCATGCATCCTCCTCTGTGGATCGGTAAATAGTATAGGCCCCCGCAGATGAATAGAGGATGAATCGGGGAGACCGGAGCGGCCGCGGGCGGCTGCCGTGAAAAAAAACACCTCTCATGGGCGAAAAATCCGCTCCGTCCTCGCTGATAGATATAGAAACGCTTGCCCAGCTTGGGCGGGGAAGCGAGGAGGAGCAGAATGAGTGTCCCACTGACGGAAGCGGGCTGGAAAGCCGTCGCCACAAAATTCAAGATCAAAGATAACGGCTTGGACAAGGCCCTGACCGACTATCAAAAACTGCCGGCTGACGGTCCGGCCAAGGTTGGCTACGATAAGTACCTTGACTTATCCGACAAGCGCACCAAATCGCTCAAGGAAGTGCAGCGCTTCGCCGGTGCTCTGTTGAAAACCAAAGAAGCCGCCGCCAACAAAGACGTGGCGAAATACCTGAAGGACCTCGACGCGGCCTGCGTCTCGGAAGAGCAGGCCACAGCGAAGGGGATGGCGGAAGTGCAAACCCAGGTTAAGAAGAACGATCAGGAAGCCAAGGCTCGGGAGGATTTTCTGAAACATCCCGATCCCAAAAACCTCAAGATCGTCTACGACATCGGTTATAACGATGGTGCCACGGGCGATAAAAATCTGAGCCAGTACTTCGCCAAGTGGCCTCCCTATCAAGCCAAGTATATCGAGGGATATCGGGACGGACAGCAGAAAGTGAAGTTAGCCGTGGGAGCCGGGGCCGGGAATCAGGGGCCAAGTATGAGTTCCGTCAGCAAAGAGGAGGTGGAACGCGCCAAGCAGTACGCCGCCGACAAGGCAAGAAGAAAAGCGTTCATCCAATACCTCAATGAGTGGTGGAACACAACTCTCCCGGAAGATATGTGAAGCCGGCCGGCGCCCGGAAGTGCGCTGCCGTATTTGATGCAACTGGCCGGCTCCTCTTTCACATTACCGCGAGGAAAGCGTTAGCCTGCGATTGCTGGCCACCGGCGATAGCCACTACCGCGGCGTCGCCGGCCGCCAGGGTAACCGGCACCTCCACGTTGAGTTGGTATAGGCCCGGCTCGATGAGACCGGCGTAAACCACCGTCGCCGGTGCGCCGCCAATCGTGACCGTCGGTAGCGTGGCCAGCGCAAGCGGATCGGGGAAAGTGGCATTGGGCGGCGGGGTTGACGAGGTGGCGCCGAATCCTGTGCCATAGAGGACGATGGTCTCGCCGGGCATCACCGGGGTGGTGACCCCTGTGATCAATGTTGTGGGGCCGGCGAGCGCGCCATCGGCATGGGTAGCGACGATGTACTTATTGCCTGTCAGCCAGAAAAACGCCGGCGCGGCCGATTGAAGCGTCACATTGGCGACGGCACTGATCTGGTCGTTGTTGTTCACCTGTATCTGAGCGCTGCCGGTGGCGGCATTGTCAGGTACCAGGAAGTCGATCTGTGATGGTCCTACGTAGTCGATCGCCGCGGGCGACCCGTTGACTGTGACGCTCACCCCATCGATGGTGGTGGGCAGAAGCGCGCCCGAGAAATCCGTGGAAGCCCAACTGCGCGAGGTGGTGGCCAAGGCTCCGCCGATGATGCTGGCCCAGGTATTGGGGGCCAGAGGCGCCTGGAAACTCGCGCCGTTGACGGCGGTGGTGAACTGCGGCGGCGGCTGGATGCTACCGAACAGGCCGTGCGATTCCGGCGGCTCGCCGTAGGGCCCTGGAATCCCGGCGGTGAAGTACAACGTGGTCCGGTCTCCGCCCTTTCCGCCGTTGCCGAACAGCAAGCCCCAAAGCCCCGGGATCGTGAGGTTGTGGCCGGTCGGGTCCTGTAGTGTGCCTAACTGCGTGCCTTTGGCGGGGTCGAATGCGTTGATGGTGCCGTCGCCGAAATTCGATACCAGCAGCGCGCCGCCGAACTGACCGAACGTGGCGGGGGCGATCTGCATGCCCCACGGCGAATTGAGCGCTCCCTCCGAGATCAGATGGGTGACCAGGTTACCGGAAAAGTCATAGACGTCCACGAAGCCGTTGCCTGGGCCGGCGTCGTCATCGTGTTTGGCCGCGTCCTGCTTGGCATACGTGACATACAGGTTCCCGCCGAGGTTCATGATATTAAACGGGGCAAACCCCGCGGGAATAGCTGAATCGGCGAAGGCGCCGGCGGCGGGCGAAATGGGTTTATAGTTGGCGTCGAACATATCCACCACGCCGTTATGGAAGTCGGTAACATAGAGCACCGGCGCCGTAGATGTGCCGCCAATGGCGCATCCTTTGAATACCGAGTTAGCGGCGGAGTTATCCACAGTTACAATCGCAGCGCTGGGATTGACCGAGCTGTTCCATCCGGAAACCGTTCCGTCCTCGGTGCAGAAGATAAAGCTTGCCGCTTTTCCGGTAGCAACTGTAAACGATGTGGTGGTATTGGCAATCACGCCACTAACTGCCCCGCCGGTGGAAGCGGTGGGCGTAGGCACCGTCACTACCAGAGCGACGGGTGCGCCGGTGGTGCCATACAACGTCGACGTTCCGGTGCCGTTGTTGCCGAGCCAGAATGGGCTCGAGGCGGTGGTGGCAAGGCCCCACGGGTTGACTAGATTGGCGTCCTCGTAGTCGGCCATCGACGGTAAATCGGAGACGAGATTGTGTACCAGATAGCTGTTGGCAGCCGTGGGAGTTGCGGGTGTGGCGGCAAATACCCCGGCAACCGCGGCGGCACAGACGGCAATCGCTTTCGGGTAGTTAGGCATAGTTTATAAGCTAGCCCGGACTTCCGTGCAACGATAGAGACGGAGTGTAAATTCGAAGTAAAAGGAAATGTTACTGATGTGAAAATGCCACTTCCTTCAGCAACTCCCACTGAAACTCCAAATACTGATCCAGCGAGTCCACCAGCAGCCTTTCCTGATCGCTATGAGCGCCGAATCCTTTGGCGGCATCTTCCACGTCGGAAGCCGGGCCGACGCCGTAGCATTGCATGCCTTTGGCGCGAAGAAACGCCATGTCGGTAGCGCCTGTGCTCATTTGCGGAATGGTCGGCACCTTGTAGACCTTGCGATTAGCCGCTTCGATGGCGTGGTAGATCTCCGTATCGATGCGGGAAGGCGTGCCGCCGGGACGGGAATTGGAGTTGTCCGGCACGATCTGCACGGACGGGTCGTCGATCACTTGGCGCATGAGATCGTAGAACGCGGGCATGTTCTCGTCCGGCAGGGCGCGGATATCCAGTGTGGCTTTCGCTGTCGAAGGGATGACGTTCACCTGGAATCCGCCGCTGATGATATTGGGCGAAATCGACGTGTGAAGCATGGAGTAATCGCCGGGATCGTTTTCGGCCAGCCACGCGCGGGCGGCGGGAGCTTTGGCGGAGTCGAAGAGGGCGTTGAAGCGCGCCGCCGGCCCGGGCGGAGAAAGCGTCGCCATCTTTTCGAAGTAGGCGCGGGTGGTGTCGTTGAAGCGCATGGGCGGGTCCCAAAGGGCCACTTTTTCGATGGCTTGCGAGAGGTGAAGAATGGCGTTGGTCCGCAGCGGGCGCGAGCCGTGTCCGGATGGTCCGGTGGCCACGAGCTGCGCTCCCGACGGGATTTTTTCGGCCGTCTGAGTCAAGGCAAAGCGGACCTGCCCCCCTTCGCGGCGCACCGTGCCCCCCTCTGCGATGCAGGCCTCGGCATCGATCTCCGGCCAGTGTTGGTCCACCAGGTACTCGATTCCCGGCCCGGTGGCAGCTTCTTCGCCGGCTTCGGCGACGAAAATCACGTCTCGGTCGAGGGCTACGTTGCCGCGCTTGAGCATCAGCATGGTCATGATATTCGCGGCGACCTGCCACTTGTTGTCGATGGCGCCGCGGGCGTAGACGTATCCGCCGTCAAGCGTGGCGCTGAAGGGCGGGAAGGTCCACTTGGCCGGATCGACACGGACGGTATCCTCGTGGCCCACCAGCAGAATAGGCCGCTTCGAGCCGTTCCCGCGCAAGCGCGCGATGACGTTGGCACGCGCGGGGTCCTTCGCCACGACGGTGACCGGAATTCCCTCTTTTTCAAACACGCCCCGGATGTATTCGGCGACTTTGCTTTCGTTGCCGGGCGGATCGGTCGTGTCGAGGCGTAGAATGGCTTGAAACCGCTGGAGCAACTCCTGGTTCTGAGCCTGCGCCACGCCAATTAAAATAGGTAAGAAAAATAAGAATTTGCGCATCGACTGAGTTTCTCCTCGGTTAGAAAAGACACGGCCTGGAAAAAAGTGCGTTCGCCGGCGGCCTTGCGCCGTATTTGGCTAATATAGCGCGAGTTCCACCGAAAGGAGGATGGCGAATGCATTTTGCGGGGTGGGCGCTGCTGGCGATGTCAACCGTGCTGGCGAGCCGGCCAACCGATGTGCCCGGCATCATGGCGCGCGTAGCCATCAACCAGCAGTGGGCCCGCGATGCGCGGGCGAGTTATCTCTACCGGCAGGAGCAGACCATCCGATTGCGCCGCCCCGGCGGCAGGATGGCGCGCGAACAGCACGCCGAGTACGCGGTCGCGCCTGGAAAACAGGGCGTCGAGAAGACGCTCGAAAGATTCGAGGGCAAATACGAGTCGAAGGGCAAGTACTTCACCTACGACAAGCCGGGCTACACCTATAAAGGCGTCGATATCGATGGCGAACTGGCCCACAGCATGTCCGACGACATGATGAACGACCAGAAGAGCCAGGATGGCATCGGGCACGACCTGTTCCCGCTGACCGCCAGGGAGCAGAAGAAGTACGATTTCCGCATGATGGCCCGGGAAGAGTACCGCGGACGCCCGGTGTATCGCGTGGGGTTCGTGCCGAAGAAGGGTACGGAAGACGCGGATTGGAAGGGCGAGGCGCTGATCGATGCCCAGGAATACCAGCCGGTGATGGTCGAGACGCAGATGGCCGAGAAGATCCCCGGATGGGTGAAGGTGGTCTTCGGAACGGACATCAGGGGCCTGGGATTTTCGGTGAGCTACCAGAAATTCGACAAGGGAGTGTGGTTCCCCGTGAGTTACGGGGGTGAGTTCGCGGTGCGAGGGTTATTCTTTTATAGGAGAAACATCTCGGTCGCGATGCAGAACACGGATTTTAAAAAGACCAACGTCAAAAGCACCCTGGTCTATGCGACGGATGCCCATTGATCGAGTTGGAGACCACGCCGGAAATCGCGCTCGATTTTAGCTCGCTGGTGCGCGAACACCAGTCGATGGTGTTCAGTGTCTGCTGGCATTTTCTGCACGACCGCGAACTGGCGGAGGATGTGGCGCAGGAAGTTTTTCTGAAGTTGCACCGCAATATGGCGAGCATTCAATCGCCCTCGCACGCCGGCCATTGGCTGCGCAAAGTAGCGGTGCAAAGGGCCATCGATGCGGGGAGGCGGCGGGTGCGCCGCCCGCAGGTGGCGCTGGCGGACGTGGCCGAGCCGGTGGCGGATTCGCGGGTGGGCGATCCGCTGCTCAAAGAAACCCTCCGGCGGCTGATTGCGACGCTGGCGGAGACGCCGCGGATGGTGATGATTCTGCGGTATCAGGAAGACCTGGACCCGGCGGAGATCGGGCGGGTGATGGAGATGCCGGTGGCGACCGTAAAAAGCCACCTGCAAAGGTCGCTGGCCCTGTTACGCGAGAAGTTGACGCGGCGGGGGTTGAGGGAAGACAGATGGATTGGTTAGAGCAGGAACTGAAAGAGGCGTTGGCGCGCAAAGAACCGTCCGCCGATTTCGCGTCGCGCGTGATGCGGCGGGCGGAACGGCCGGAGCGGAAGCTGTACCGGTTTCCGCGGTGGCTGGCCGCGGCGGCAGCGGTGATCGTGCTCGCGGGCGCCGGGTTGGAGTACCGGCAGTATCGCGGCGAACAGGCGAAGGAACAGTTGCTGGAGGCGTTTAGGATCGCATCGGTGAAGGTGAACCACATTCAGACCCAGGTGCAGGAGGTTGGGAAGTGAAGAGCGCCCATCCGGTGACATGCACCGCTTTCTGGCGGTCGCGGCTCATTATGGGCGCGTTGGCCCTTGCGGCTGCCACGCTCGCGGGCGCGCAGCAGATTCAGATCAACCTCGATCGTCTGGCAGCCAAGGCGTCGGAGACGGTGGATGTGGCGCTCAACGGGTCCACTTTACAGTTCGCGGCGAAGTTTCTCGACTCCAAAGATCCCGATCAGGATAAGATCAAGAAGTTGATGGGCGGCCTCGAAGGGATCTACGTCAAATCCTTCGAGTTTCAGAAAAAGGGTGAGTGGCAGCCGGCCGATCTCGATGCCATCCGCGCTCAGTTGAAGTCGCCCGAGTGGTCGAAGGTGGTTGGGGTGAAAAGCGCCGAGGGGGAGACCGACGAGATTTACCTCCGCAGCCAGAACGGCAAACTGACGGGTGTGACGATCCTCGCGGCCGAGCCGAAAGAGCTGACCGTGGTGAATATCGTGGGGCCTGTGGATCTCGATTCGCTGGCCGAGTTGGGCGGCCATTTCCATATTCCGAAAATGGACGTCGGAAAAGACGGCGGCAAAAAGTAAAGGCCGGCTCCTATACTGGGAGAGTGAAGCGGAAATGGTGGCAGAGCACCCCCGCGTATGTGGGTCTGCTGGCGGCGGCGTTTGTCCTTGCCTGGCTGGGCAGCGACCGCTTTTTCCGCACGCAAGTCGATAATTCCGCTTACGATACCATGTTCCGGCTGTACCAGCCGAAACCATGGCAGCCGCAATCGGCCATTCTCGCCGTCGACGAAGCCACGCTGGCGAAGTACCGGGGGATGCACACGCGCGGGCCGCTGGCGCAAGCCCTTCGGCTAATCGCGGCGGTTCACCCCGCGGCGGTCGCGATAGACGAAACCCTCACCGACCGGGGCGACAATCCGGCGGAAGACCGGGCCCTGGAAGAGGCCTTCTGCGCCACCCCGCACCTGGTGCTTTCCTCCCTGTTAATCGACAACCCGGTGCGCTGGGAAGATCCCAAGCCCGAGTTCGCGCGCTGCGCCGCCGCCATTGGGCACGTACACGCCGAGCCGGACGACAACGATTCCGTCACGCGGGCCATTTCGCTCGAGAAAATTGCTGGGCACGACCGGCGCTGGGCGCTGGCATTCGAAGCGTTCCGTTTGAGCCGCGGCGCCGGGCAGCCGCTCGAACATCCGGATAGCGTGGAAGTGGCGGGCGTCACGATACCCGCCAGGCGCACCGACGACGGCCGGATCATGCGCGTGCGCTATGTCCCGCCCGGGGTGAAGATTCCCCAAGTGTCGCTGGAACGGCTGCTCGCAGAGCCGCAGCGCGCGGCCATTTTCGCGGGGAAAGCCGTATTCGTCGGCATGACGGCGGAAACCCTGGTGCGTGACCGGTTGTTCACGCCATACGCATTCGGGCGCAGCACCACTGGGATCGAAATCAACGTCAGTGCCTTCGAGACCATGGCGCAGAAGCTCTTTCTCACCGACGCCGGCGAGCAGTGGGTGCTGCTTTTCAGTCTCGCGCTCGTGGCGGCGGCGGGGCTTTCCTTCCGCTATCTGCCGGGATGGTGGGGATATGCGGGGGGCGCCGCGGTGGTGCTCTCGGCCGTCGTCACACCTTACCTTGTCTTCACCCGCCGCGAAGTCTTCTCGCTGGCCACGCCGCTCGCGGCGGCCGTGTTCGGAAACCTCACGGCCGCCATGTATTACCATCTCGTGGTCCGGCGCGCCCTGCGGCAGGAGCAATCCACGCGCGAGCGGTATCAGCAGGCCATGCACTTCGTGACCCACGAAATGCGCACGCCGCTTTCCGCCATCCAGGGTTCGAGCGAACTGATTTCCAAATACGCTTTGACGGAAGAGAAGCGAAAGCAGGTGGCCGACCTGATCAACTCCGAATCGAAGCGGCTGGCACGCATGGTGGAAGTGTTTCTGCACGTGGAGCGCCTCAGCGCGGGGCAGATGGAGTTGAAGCACGAGGCCATTTCCGTGGAGCGGTTAGTGGATGTTTGCGTGACGCGCATCCGGCCGGTGGCCGGGCGTAAGCGGATCGCCATCACGGTAAACCCCATCGCAGGGGAGTTACAATTAACGGGCGACCGCGAACTGCTGGAATACGCCTGTTACAATTTGTTGACTAACGCAGTGAAGTATTCGCCGCAGAAAACCGAAGTCACAGTTAGCGCCGCGAACCATCACGGCCACGTGCGGATTGCGGTATCGGACCAGGGCATGGGTATGGATGCCAGGGAAGTGAAGCAGATCTTTCATAAGTTCTACCGCACTAAGAAAGCGGAGGAATCGGGGGAAGCGGGCACCGGAATCGGGTTATCGATCGTCCAACAGATCGTGGAACAGCACGGCGGCGAGATCGAGGTGACCAGCAAGCCTGGCGCGGGATCGTGTTTTACGCTGCTGTTGCCGGCGGCGGTTCCAGCGCCGGCCCCTGCCCCCTCGGAACGACTTTAATGCAGAGACTCCTGTTAGTGGAAGACGACCCGGCGCTGCAATTTACCATTCAGACGGCGCTCGAAGAAAACGGATACCAGGTGGAAGCGGTTTCCACCACCGGCGACGCCATCGAACGGCTGGCGGACGAAACCTACCCGATCGTAGTGAGCGATATCTACATCGACGAGCGAACCGGGCTCGACGTGCTCGATGCGGCCAAGCGGCGCGATCCATTCTGCGCGGTGATTCTGATGACCGGCCGTGGCACCATTGAGACGGTGATGGCCGCGACCCGCGGCGGCGCTTTCGACTATATCGCCAAACCCTTCGAACTCGACGTGCTGCTGGACGCGATTACCCGCGCCGAGCAGGCGCGCGATGGTGCCGACGACGAGGCGGAAGAAGAAGAACTGCCCGAGACGGAGATGATCGGGATTTCGCCGGGCATGGTGGAAGTGTACAAGACCATCTCGAAAACCGCGCCGACCGACGCCACGGTCATCATCGAAGGCGAAACCGGCACCGGCAAAGACCTCGTGGCGCGCATGATTCACCGCTTCAGCATGCGCAAAGACCAGCCGTTCGTGCCGGTGGATTGCGGATCCATCGCGCCTTCCTTGCTCGAAAGCGAGTTATTCGGGGCCATGCGCGGTGCGTTCACGGGCGCCGATCGCGACCGCGTGGGCGTGTTCGAAGCGGCCAACCGCGGAACGGTATTTCTGGACGAAATCGGCGATATCGAGCACAATTTCCAGCTGGCGCTGCTGCGATTTCTGGAAAGCCACGAGATCCGGCCGGTAGGCGCGTCGCGGTCGAAGACGGTGGATGTGAGGGTTCTCGCGGCCACCAATCGCGACTTGCAGCGCATGGTGCAGGACAATAAATTCCGCGAAGATTTGTGGCACCGGCTGAACGTAGTGCGCATCGTCCTGCCGCCGCTGCGCGAGCGGCGCGGCGACATCCCCCTTCTGGCGCAGTTTTACGCGCGCAAGTACAACGGGCGCTACGGGCGCGACGTGAGAATGATGGATTCCGGTGTGAAAGCGCTCCAGGATTTCACCTGGCCCGGCAATGTCCGCCAGTTGCAGCACGTCATCGAGAGGCTGACGATCCTGTCGGATCGCATCGATGGCGAGGCGGTACACGATGCCCTGACGACCATGGAGTCGCGCGAAAAACCCGTGGATACGCTGGCGGACGCCGAAGAGGATCAGATCCGCCGCGTGCTCGCCGCCACCGGCGGAAACAAGAGCAAGGCGGCCCAGATTTTGGGAATCGAGCGGAAGACCCTGTACCGAAAGCTGGAGCGCATGAAAGTGTAGGACCCGCCGGCCTTCAACCAAGCCTGACGGTGCTTTCCCAGCGTCTCTACCCGATGGATTGTTCCGCTTTATTCAGACTCTCCAGAAGGACCGCCTGTAGATTCGTTTTCACGCCAAAGGGATTTTGATCGATGTGGGCAATCAATCGCTCCGACTTCACAATCCGTTTGAACTCCTCCACGATGGCCAGGGTCTTTTTCAGCTCCGACTCCCGGGCCGCGCCCGTAGCGCCGGCACAGGCTTTCAGCGAGTCGGTGAGCCGTCGATCCAGCTTGCCCAGCGTCCCCTCGATCTTCTGTGCGGTTCGATCGATCTCTTGAATCAATTCCGTTCCCGCACCCGCATAGTGGGCCTTCACGGCCCGCACCAGTTCTTTGACGCGGGCATCCACGGTGTTCTTGGTTCCGTCCCAATGCAGAGCCGCCTGCGAGAGCTTCACGTGCTGCTCGGACATTTTCTGGAGCGCGCCCGCGGGCTGGGCCTGTTTATCGTCGCCCGCGGAGACCATGACTTCCTTGCCGAACAAATCTTTAAGAATGGGCCCATGCGACCTCACCATCCCGGGATCCAATTTGCCCTTCTGAACCAGCAGCACGATCTTTCCCTGTTCGAGCGAGCACACCCCGCTACAGAGGGGCGCTTTGGTTCCCTTGAGATTCTTCAACAGCGGCGCGACCGCGTTGCTCGGGCTGCCCACTACCAGAAAAGGCTTTACAACCCGGAGCTTCTTCGAGGAGTCGGGCAAGTGGACCTCGGTGAAGGCGCTGAATGGCGTGTTATCTCTCACTTGACCGGCCGCGGCCCGGCACGCCCGCTTAAAGTTGTCGATCGATTCCAGGTCTTGCGCTTTGAGTGGCAGCATAATTCCTCCTACCGGCCGCACTTACAAAATCGCCGGGCATTTGCGGCCGCGGTGCCCTGTGTCATCAAGTGAGGTCCTTATTAGTCCACTTATTGAAGTACTTCGTGTACCGTTCGCAGCCCCGCGGCAACTCCTGAAAGATGTTGTCGTAGGCCAGCAGCCGGTCCGATTCGCAGCCGTGGAAAAAACTGTCCTGGTGGCTGGAAGCGTACTGTTCCCACACGGTTTCGCGCGCCGTCAGGAGAATCTGGGGAGCGATCCTGGCAATCGCGGCCGGCACCTGGGCGGCGATGGCTTTTCTCATCGCTTCGGGAGCGCCATTGGGGTTCTTCTTCTTGACGGCCTCATAGGCAGCTTTGTAATTCTTGATACCTAGCGCGTATCCGGCCATCATCGCCTTGTCGCCAGGCGCCGGGCCTCCCGCGGCGCCGATCCGAAAACCCTCCGTCATCTTATCCGCCAGGTCTTTGGTTTGCCCTTTCGTCTTCACCAGCTCGTCGGTGTCGCACAGGGACATGATCGCGGCCCCGATGGTTGCCGTCCCCAGTAGAAAAAATCCTCCGATGAGGATGCCATCCAGCGTCAATTCGGCGCCGATGGCCTCCTCGGCCATACCCTCGGCCGTCTCCAACGCGCTGTCTTCGCCGAGCTTCTTAAGCGCCTCTTCCGCGATCTTCTTCTCGTTAGGCCGCACCTGCAGCCCCAGCACCGGGCGAATCTGGAGGTCGGAGAATTTCACCCCCTGCATGGGTTGTACGGTAATCGGGAACGCCGGGATTTTCCCCTTCAGAATGGCTTCCGGACCCGTCACTTTGGCACTGGAAGCCTTCAGACTCAGCAACGTGATTTCCAACTCGAGTTCCACCCCGCACGCCAGTTTGCCCGCGGCCGTGAACACTACCTCCACCTGCTTGCTGCCCACCTTGGCCTTGCCATTGAATTCGAATTCGGTGAACGCGGTGTCCAGGCCGAGTACGCGATAGCCATCTTTTTTCAACCAGTTACGTGCCGCGCCCAGGGCAAACGCGCCGTAATCGTACCCTGTCACCAGGCTGTTCTCCACACCCTCGCCTTCCGATTCGTCCCCGGCGCCGCCGAATTCGGCTTTGCCGGTGACCTCCGCCGAAATCAAAAAGAGGACTTCGAAATACGGGAAGGACTTTTTGCTGTGTTCGACCGACACGGTCCGGGTGAATGGCACGCGCAGTTTATTGGAGGCAGGCCGCGCCTCCTTTCTGTTCGCATCTCTGGCGCCATGGAAAGCTTCCGGCGGGATGCCGATTGCCGGGTGCTGAAGCCAGGCGTCATATGGATTTCCCATTCTGTCCCTCCCCGGGTCGCGCGGCAACACCCCCGGTTGCCCGGGCGTGGTCCGCCAGATTCGATGGTCGCGGCCCGCTCGCGTGGAAGTCATTGGAGATTCTTCAGAAAGTTCTCAAAGAAATCTCAAAACGTCTTCAACTTGCGCCAAACGCAGACATGAGCATCGGTGGCCCAGAACTGAAGTGAGGGCGGTTTCGCGCCCGATGCGGATATGCGTCCGGCCAGATTCGCAAACGGGCTTGATGCAGCCGACGGTACTCGGCATTGAAGGCCCCGCGCAGCCGTTCGACGGCCCCGCCGCGCGGCCCGTTTCCATCCCTCGTTGTGGCCCCCAGCCGCCCTCCGGGACGACATAGGCCGCTTCACGATGAACTTGCCATCCACCCTGCAAAATCAGCAGCCTCGCCTTCTCCCCTCGAAAGCAAAACCCATTAAAGACCGGCCCTCACCCCACGGTTTAGTTCACCGAGCGGTTTACACACTCCCACGGCGTTCGGATGTCGCGTCTTCCAGAGCTTTTCCTCGCCGCGAAAGTGAGTAAACCTTCCTCAATCACAGCTCCGGCAGGAATATTTCTGCCTATGGGATGTGCGAGTTAGGTTTTGGTGGTGAAGTTTTGGAAGGGCGGGGATGAGAGTTTTTGAGTGGCGGCTGGACGGATTCCGTCCAGGAAAATCCGCTAACTCATTTAACTTCAGCAAAGGATGACTTTTCCTGGACGGTTTCCGTCCAGACGAAGCAACAATCGACATGGACGACACCAAAATCACCGACTCCGCGAACGACTTTGACTTGGGAATATTGCTGGGCACTCGCAAGGCTTTCGCCGCTATTGCGGGCCGCTGTTCCGCCGCCGATGCGGAATGCCTGCGCCGCCTGCGGGACCAGAAAATCTACCTGGGCCGTGCCGCGACCTGGGCGGAATTCTGCCCGAAGTTTCTCGGGCTCAGCAAGACACAAGCCAACATGATCATTCGCAACCTGGAGGAGTTCGGCCCCGACTACTTCGAAGTAGCGCAACTCACCCGCATCACTCCCGAACAGTTTCGCGCTATTGCGCCGGCAATCCGCGATAAGAACATTCATGTGAATGGGCAGCCGATCGCGCTCATACCGGCGAATTCCGACCGCGTGGCGGCGGCCGTGGCGGAATTGCGGCAGGCGTCGGCGCCTATGCCGTCGGCGCCATCGGTTCAGGAGGGGATGGCCGCGCTCGGACGCCGCTTCCAGCAATTGGCCGCCGATTTCGAGGAGTTTGCCGGAGGGTCGCTGACGCTGGCCGAGAGGAGTCAATTGGGAGCTGTGCTGTCGCCAATTATCCTCAAGCTCGAGTGTCTGCACCGGCGCCAGAGGCCGTGAAATCGGCTAAGATGAGGCGACGCGAATGCTCATCGAAAAGCTGCGGCTCAAGAATATCCAGTCATTTCGCGGCGCGACGATCGAACCCGGGACGTTGAATGTCCTCACCGGCCCGAACGGAATTCAGAAGAGCCATCCGGCCGGGAGCATCGGGCGGTTGCCGGCGCTGCCGGCCGGACTGGCGCCGGCGATTATGGGCGGCGGAATGGGCCTCTTCCAACCCACCCGCACCCACCTCAGGTAACCATGCCCATCGATCCCTCCGCCCGAATCGCCCCCACCGCGCGCGTCCATCCCGACGCCGTCGTAGGACCGGGCGCCCGTATCGGGGAGTACTGCGTGATCGAACAGGACGTCGTGATTGGACCGCAATGCCTGCTCGAACCTTATGTCTTCGTCAAGCGCTGGACCACGATGGGCGCGGAAAACGAAATTTCCGCCGGCACCGTGCTGGGCACCGATCCGCTCGATAAGAACTTCAACGGCGCGCGCAGCTACCTGAAGATCGGAGACGGCAACAAGATCCGCGAGCACTTCACCATTTCGCGGGGGACGCCGCCGGAATCGGCCACAGAAATCGGCAACGGGAACTTCATCATGACCTCCGGCCATATCGCCCACAATTGCAAGATCGGCAGCCAGACTGTAATTGCCAGTTGCGTGTTGCTCGGCGGGTATGTGGAAATCGAAGACCAGGCGTTCCTGTCCGGCGGCGTGCTGGTGCATCAATTCTCTAAAATCGGCCGGCTGGCGATGATCAGCGGCAATACCCGGGTCAATCTCGATGCCCCTCCGTTCTTTACATATGCCGGATTCCAGATCGCGCCCAAGGGGTTGAATGTGGTGGGGCTGAAGCGCGCCGGATACCAGGCGCCGGATATCAGTATCCTCAAGCAGGCCTATCGTTTACTGTTTAAATCGAATCTCAAGCTGGAGGCGGCGCTGGAGAAAATCGAGAGCCAGCTTCCAACACCCGAAACTTCCCACCTGTTGGCTTTCATACGGCGCAGCCAGCGCGGTATCTGCCGCGAATGAGCCCCGGCCCCTTCGTTGTATTCCGACGTAAATATCTTTTATACTAGGGTTTCGGTAAGATGGTCGAGCACGCTAATCTATAAGTCTCGCGCCGAGGCGAGCTTGGCTTCTGGCTCGCAAGGGTTCACGCAAATTTCCTGTTGGGAGGAATTCACCAAATGGCATTCATGACGGAGACGCTCCGTGTCGAGCGGCGCCCCGTACGCACCCGCACGGCGTCGTTCCTGCGCGTGCTCTATACAATTCTCGCTTCTCTTTTACTGGCGGCGCCTCTCGCTGCGCAAGGGAGTGAAAACACCAGCGAAGCCAACCTGAAACTGCCCGACTTGGGGCAGGTGACATTCTTTGGAATCAAGGGCAGCTCCCTGCTGATGGTCGGCATCGGGGTGAGCTTCCTCGGGCTGATTTTCGGTCTGATCATCTTCAACCGCTTGAAGAACATGGCGGTCCACTCGTCGATGCGGGAAGTCTCCGAGCTGATTTACGAGACCTGCAAGACGTACCTGGCCACGCAGGGCAAGTTCCTGGTGCTTCTGGAATGCTTCATAGCCGTCATTATCGTGTTCTATTTCGGCCTGCTGAAGGGCGAAGCGTTTTTCAATGTCCTCATCATCCTGCTGTTCAGCGTGATCGGCATTACGGGAAGTTTCTCGGTAGCGGCGTTCGGGATGCGCGTGAACACCTTCGCCAACTCGCGGACGGCGTTCGCGTCGCTCAAAGGCAAGGCCTACCCCTGCTATGACATTCCTCTGCAAGCCGGCATGAGCATCGGCATGCTGCTGGTTTCGGTGGAATTGCTGATCATGTTGTTCATCCTGCTGTTCGTTCCCGGGCACCTGGCGGGGTCGTGCTTCATCGGGTTCGCCATCGGCGAATCGCTGGGCGCGGCGGCGTTGCGCGTGGCCGGCGGGATATTCACCAAGATCGCCGACATCGGGTCGGACCTGATGAAGATCGTCTTCAAGATCAAGGAAGACGACGCGCGCAACCCTGGCGTGATCGCCGATTGCACAGGCGACAATGCGGGCGATTCCGTGGGACCATCGGCCGACGGTTTCGAAACCTACGGCGTGACGGGCGTGGCGCTGATCATCTTCATCCTGATGGCGGTGCACGATCCCCTCGTGCAGGTCCAGTTGCTGGTTTGGATCTTTGTCATGCGGGTGATGATGCTGATCGCTTCCGGCATCGGGTACTTCGTGAACGGGATCGTGGCGAAGTCGCGCTTTGGCAACGCCGCCAAGTTCAATTTCGAAACCCCGCTGACCACGCTGGTGTGGCTCACCTCGCTGCTATCAATCGGCCTCACGTATGTCATCAGCTATTTCATGATTCCGACCCTGGGGGGCGACGATTCGTTGTGGTGGAAGCTGGCCACGGTGATCAGTTGCGGCACTCTGGCGGGCGCGCTGATTCCGGAATTCGTGAAGGTGTTCACCTCCACCAATTCCCGTCACGTGCGCGAGATTGTCACCAGTTCACGCGAAGGCGGCGCGTCTCTGAATATCCTTTCGGGATTCGTGGCAGGCAATTTCAGCGCCTTCTGGCTCGGGTTCACCATGCTGGCGCTGATGGGGATCGGGTATTCGGTGAGCACGACGTTCCCCGAGGCGATGATGGCGGCGCCGGCGGTGTTCGCGTTCGGCCTGGTGGCGTTCGGATTTCTCGGCATGGGACCGGTGACCATCGCGGTGGACAGCTACGGTCCGGTAACCGACAACGCGCAATCCGTGTATGAGCTTTCAACTATCGAAACTCTGCCGGGAATCAAGGAACAGATCCAGAGAGAATTCGGCTTCTCGCCCGACTTCGACAAGGCGAAGGAGAACCTGGAAGAAAACGACGGGGCGGGGAACACCTTCAAGGCCACATCCAAGCCGGTGCTCATTGGCACGGCGGTGGTGGGCGCCACGACCATGATCTTTTCCACCATCCTGGCCCTCACCCACAATCTGGCTCCCGAGTTCATGGTTAAGATCTCGCTGATGAACGCGCCCTTCCTGCTGGGCATCATCGCGGGCGGGGCAGTGATCTACTGGTTTACGGGCGCTGCCACGCAGGCGGTGAGCACCGGCGCGTATCGCGCGGTGGAGTTCATCAAGCAGAACATCAAGCTGGAATCGTCGGAAAAGGCGTCGGTGGCGGATTCCAAGAAGGTGGTAGCCATCTGCACCCGCTACGCGCAGAAGGGGATGCTGAACATCTTCCTGGTGATCTTTTTCGCGGCGCTCTCGTTCGCTTTCCTGGAGCCGTTCTTCTTCGTGGGCTACCTGATTTCGATCGCGCTGTTCGGCCTGTACCAGGCGCTGTTCATGGCCAATGCCGGCGGCGCGTGGGATAACGCCAAGAAAGTGGTGGAGACCGAACTGCGCGCCAAAGGCACGCCGCTGCACGATGCGACGGTGGTCGGCGATACCGTAGGCGATCCGTTCAAGGACACTTCTTCGGTGGCGCTGAATCCGATCATCAAGTTCACCACGCTGTTCGGCGTGCTGGCGGTCTCGCTGGCAGTGGACCTGCGCGAGACGCAGGGCACGCTGACGACGGTGCTTTCGGTGGTTTTCTTCCTGGTGGCGCTCTTCTTCGTTTACCGCAGTTTCTACGGCATGCGAATCGAATCGACCAAGGACTAGGTCCCGGACCGCGTGAAAACTTTTGTAACGCGCGCGACGGGAGCAAGGCCCAAATGGGGGAGCGCCTTGATGCGAGAGCAATTGATCTTGCGGTCAGGGGACTAGATCAGGTTTTACGAAAGGCACCGCTCGCTCGCGGTCGCGCTCTTCAGTCGCTTTAAGAGCCGCGACCGCGCGGGAGCGGTGCCTTTTTGCTTTTTTGGCCCCTACTTTACTTTGGACAGGACGACTCTCCTTACTGAAGCCATTATTGCGGCGGGCGGATGAATGACCGACCATCTGACGAGAAGAAGTGGCGCGGTCGAGGGGGAGCGTCGGAGTGCTCTTCCTCGTTTCTTTAGGCCAGGGCAGCGCCGAGGGGGCGCGAGTGTTGGGCCAGCCAGGATCAAGCCAAATCTGCAAAGAACGGTCGAATTCGGTGGCGAAGTACGGATTCCTGACGGCGGCCATCTGCCTGTTGTCAGCGATAGCCAGTGGAGAGACTTCCTCTCTCTCTTACACCGGCGCCCTGGCGTCGCCGCAAAGCGCCTTCGAAATTACCTTTACACTCAGCGCTGCCGACACCGTTACCTTCCGGACTTGGGGTTTTGGCGGGGGAACCAACGCCGCGGGACAGGTCATACCAGCGGGCGGCTTCGATCCCTTGATCACGCTGTTCAAGGGTACTCCCACCTCGGCCATCATCTATCTGGATAGCTCCGGCAACCCCCTGGCGGACGCGGATAATTTACTAAACTCCACCTGGTCCTTTGCGGGGAATTGCCCCGCCGCGGGTACCGTAACGATCGGAGCGGATCAGAATTGCGGCGACGTCCAGATGTCGGTTGCCCTTGCCGCCGGAACGTACACCCTGGTACTGACCGACGCCAACTATCAACCCGCCGCCATTTACGACGGTGGGACGCTCTCCGAACCCTTCATAGATTTCACCGGAGGCGGGACGGAATTCCAGACCTGCGATCCCTCAGTCTGGGTTTGTATCAATCCCAACGGCAATTACGCTGTGGACATCACCTCCACCAAGGCTGATCTGCCCACCA
>Ga0335072_10003580_pt1 | contig 23314 bp, 11 predicted proteins | sample Lox_Sample_21_FD_206725 | JGI IMG/M metagenome (GOLD analysis project Ga0335072, IMG submission 206725) | Soil microbial communities from Loxahatchee National Wildlife Refuge, Florida, United States - Lox_Sample_2.1 | ecosystem: Environmental > Terrestrial > Soil > Wetlands | place: USA... | reverse complement strand
GCACGGCTCCCCTGCTGCCCATGCGACCGGGCCAGATTGAACGCCGCACCCACGATTATGCCCGCCACGGCACCACCAGCCTGTTTGCTGCGCTGGATGCCAAAACCGGCACGCTCATCGGTCAGACACAGCGCCGCCATCGCTCCGCGGAGTTTCGCAACTTTCTCGACACCATCGAACACAACGTGCCGCCCGAACTGGACATTCACCTGATCCTGGATAACTACGGAACCCACAAAACCCAGCTGATCCGCGACTGGCTGGTGAAGCGGCCCCGCTTCCACCTGCACTTCACGCCCACCTCGGCCAGCTGGCTCAACCTGGTCGAACGCTGGTTTGCTCTGCTCACCGACAGGCAGCTCCGACGCGGCGTCCACCGCTCCACCAGGGAACCGGAAAACGCCATCCGCAGCTTCATCCGCCACCACAACAAGAATCCCAAACCGTTTGTCTGGCACAAAACCGCCGACCAGATCCTCGACTCCGTCGCCCGCTTCTGTACACGAACTTCAGAGACAGGACACTAGGTCTGTGACCAGATGACGATGTATCTACACGGGTACTTGTCAGGGATGGGAAGCGGTCTGAACCTGGGGCCATGCAGAAATACCATCGGGTGCATGTGCAACTGGGAAACAGGGACCGGCAGCAGATCTCCGGGATGCTGAGCGGAGGACGGGAATCGGCGCGGGTGCTGCGACGGGCGATGATTCTGCGCCAACTAGATCAGGGACAGAAAGCGGCGTGGGTGGCTCTCAACGTGGGCATGGCGCCGAAGACGGTGCGGGCCATTGCACGCCGTTATGAGGAGGAAGGGCTGGAGTCGGCGCTGTACGAAAAGCCGCGGCCGGGCAAGCAGCGGTTGCCGGATGTGAAGCAGAGCCAGCGGATCATCGCGATGGTTTGCGGGTCGCCGCCGGAGGGCCGTGCGCGATGGAGCGTGCGACTGATCGCCGGGGAGGCAGTAAAGCGGAAACTGGTCCCGCGGGTGGGCCGGGAAACGATCCGCATCCTGCTGGAGAGCCATGATCTGAAGCCGTGGCGGGAAAAAAAAGCTGGTGCATCGCGGAACTCGATGAGGAGTACATCCGGCGCATGGAAGATGTACTGGTCCTGTATGAAAGGCCGCTGTCGGAAGAGGAGCCGGTGGTTTGCGTGGACGAGAAGCCGGTGGTGCTGCACGCCGACGTTCGTCCGCCACGACCCATGCGGCCAGGCCGTGTCCTGCGGCGCGATTCGGAGTACAAGCGGGAGGGCACAGCCAATGTCTTCTGCGGCGTGGAGCCGAAGGCGGGACGGCACTTTACCCGAGCCACGCGGAACCGCAGCTCGCCTCGCTTCGCCGATTACCTGGTGGAGATCGCCTCGCACTATCCCCGGGCAAGGACCATCCATCTGGTGATGGATAACCTGAGTTCGCACACACGCAAGGCGCTCACCGACTCCTTTGGAGAGCAGGTCGGCGGCTGGATCTGGAACCGGTTCACTCCCCATTACACACCGAAGCATGGCAGCTGGCTGAATCAGGCGGAAATCGAGATCAGCCTGTTCAGCCGTCAGTGTCTGGGACAACGGAGAATCCCAACCCTCGGCGAACTGCAGCGGGAGGCGGAGGCCTGGAACCAGAAGATGAATCGCGATCGCGCTCTCATCGACTGGCGCTTCACATGTGCAAGGGCTCGTCGCAAGTTCCGCTACAACAGAAGAAACCACATCATGCGGTCACAGACCTAGGATCCGGTTCGCCACGGTCATCGATTCTCAAGAAATCCTCTGATCACCTCCATGCTCTTTCCGGCAGGTTGATGTTGCCCGGCCTCCCAATCCTGCAGCGTGCCGGGATCGACACCCATTTTCTCCGCCATCTCTCGCTGGGTAAGGCCGAGTTCTCTCCGTGCTGAGACAAGGCGCTCAGGGAGAGAACCGGGCGGCGGTGTCGGGTCATAGCCAAGGAATCGGATGATGGCAGGCATGTAGCGAATGACCGGGGTGGGTGCGCGATGACTACGCCGGCAAGCGGCACGGCGAGGGCCAGCAGGGCGAAGTTTCCGGCGCGGACGGGACGGAAAAGCTTCCATGCACGCGACTGGCCGCAGGCACCGGTCACGCGGGCTTCGAGCCTTGCAAGACGCTGGCGAAGAGCCTCCAGTTGCGCGAGGGTGATGCTCTCGTTGTGTGCCGCCTGGGAGCGGCTGTCCTCGGGTTGTTCCATGTTTCCTCCAGTGCAGGATGGATCGGATGTTTTCCTGCAATCGCTTTGTTCTGGCCGCTCGGCTATGGAATTGTTGCTGGTGTGCCGCATGGGTTACCACGATTCATCAGGTGCGCCGATACAGATTGCCTGGCCCAAGAGGTCACGTCCAGCTCCGCCTTGAATGACCTTGAGGTGCCACCTGCCGTCCCCGTTTGCCTCAATCCAGATCTGTTCCCCGCCTCCAGCCCACCCACCGCGAATGAGAGTGAGGAAGCACACGGAGTGATCGACCCTGGTCATCGGGACATCGCGCCGAAGGGGATTATTCCAATCCACGGTGAAAGTACTGCTGTTCCATACCTTGCCGCGGATCTCACCTTTTACGTCGAGCGGAACTTGGGGGACTTGGGACCCCCCACCGCCGATTCCGACTCGGTCCCACATACGCACGACCCTGGTGTTGTAAGCGGTAGATTGGCGCCCCAGGATCATCAGTGCGTCGTAGTCCTTTGCATCCTCAATGGCTGCGAAGCCGGGCTGGTTGCCGAAGCCGGAATGGTTGTGGTCGGTCTTGGTGAAGTAGATGTCGGAGTTGCCCGCGTTGAGCTTGCCGTTGACGGTGAGATCGCCTGTCAGGTTGCCGCCGGCCAGAGGTAGCTTGCTGTTCACGTCCTGGCGCAAGCCGCTGAGGATCTGGGCAAGGTCTTGCCCGGCGAGTTGCAGGGCATTGACCTTGACGACGCCGTTGGGATCGACCGTGAGGGATTGGGCTGCGGCCAATGTCGCGATGACGAGGGCTACGCATCCAATGGCGGCCAATCCGCGCAAGGCGACCAGCCTGGCCTGGACGCGGCGGCGTGGGCGGGCTTGCGGCGATGCGTCCCCCATGCGAGCCTTCAACTCGGATAACCGATGCTCAAGCTCATGCAGTTCGGCCCTCATCTCCTGGTTGATACGATCGTTCGACTCATTTTTCATCGGCGTTCCCCTCTCCTCATCAAAACTCGTTGCGCTGCCTCATGCCGGCAAGTCCGTTGCCAATTGCCTGCAGCGGGCAATTTTTATGCCGCCGCGGCTCTCACTGCGCTGCCTCGGGTACGGACTCAGCGCTGGAGCGCGTCTGCATAGCTGCGCGCCGCTTCACCATGTCGATGACAGTTGCCAATGCGGCGTTGAGAAACCGCCGGATGGCGCTGCCACTGTTCTTACCGCGATAGTGCGCATTGACCGCCGCGGTCAGATTCACAAGAAATGTCCGAATATCTTGCTGACCCCGAACCCACGGAGTCTCGTCAAGACGCCGCTTGATCTCATCCGGCGAGAAATCCCTGGGATGGTCTTTGACTTCGAGCAGGCGAACCGTAGACTTCCGCCACGACTCGCACAGGGAACGCAGATCAAGCAGGTTGGCAAGCATGTCGAACGCGTCGTCGGGCAGATCGTCGAGGTAGGATTGCGGAACCTCATTCCGGGGCGTGGTATTTTTGGCAGGCCCCGTGAATCCTTTGGCTGCGCGCTCCAGCCGCCAATCGGGCATCAGCACGTCGCCCAGGAGCCTGAAATTCAGGCTCACGGCCGCATTGCCCAGGCGCACCATGTACTTGGATACGCTGACGGCAAAGTCGAGATTTGTGGAAGGATCTATACCCTTGCCGAGATGTTTCATCTCCTTAAAGATGTCGCCGGCTTGCTCGTTCATGGAGCAGAGCAGATCGATGTCGCTGAGCACCAGGCCGCGGCGAAGCTGGACATTGGCGACGATGTCGCGGACCGCACCGGCGGTATGGTAAGCCTCCTGGGCGTAGAAGCCCGCGAGGCCCAGCGCACCAGCAAGTTTGAGGCGAGCCTGGTCGTCCAGAGGCCGACCGCCGTTGTAACGCAGAATCTCCACTTGATTGAGTTGTTCCTGGTACAGCTCATTTTGGGCGCGGACCTCAATGCTGTCGGCAAATGTGTCGTTGTAGGGCTGGAATTCGGACCTCTTCTTCACTTCGGCAATGCGCTTCTCGACGCCATCCCGGAAGTCTGGCCAAGCCGCCGAGACTGCCTGGAACTGTAATGCGGCAGCGGCCTGGTCATCTCCTGACAGCGCACTGTTTACCGCGTTCGTGAGGGCCTTCCAGCGGTCGTCTGGAATATAGCGGCGAATCTTGAGGAGCGCGTACTTATCCTGCACTTCGCCCGCTTGGCGGCGCAACGTCTTGTCGGTGGGCCAGAAATCGGAGTCGGGAACATCGGGAACCAGAAAGCGCCGACCGGCATTCCAGTGATACTCGTTGGTGTACACGTTGACGTCAAAGACAAACGCCGATTCCAGTTCACAGGGAGCTTTCGATCCTGCATATCCCTGGCGCGCATTTCCGCTGTCATCGACCGTGCCGAGAGTCCATGCCCGAAAGAGAGTATTGAAGGCTGCCACCGCGTTGGCAGCAGCCGAGCCGCGCGCGGAAACATCGTGATCGGATTTGAGGCGACTGCTTCCCGGGGCTTCATAGAGAATCCACCGGAAGCGATCTCCGTACTGCGCTCGCGCATTGGGCGCCACCGTATCGATGGCTTTGTCCATTAAGGCCGCGGTCAGGTCGCGCCGAAATCCAATCATCTTCCGGAGTTTGTCTTGGTCGGTGTTGTAAAGGCCGTCGCGCAGCGTTTTCCAGCTCCAATCGGAGCTGGCGAGCAGGGTGCGCGCATCGTCTTCATTTGAAGATTCAACCACCGCGTCCATGGAGGCGAAGAATCCATCCAGCGAGGAGGTGCCTTGTGGGATCCAGAAATCGTCTCTCCTCAGATCCTCCAGAATAGGCTCGAGCAGTTCTGTTCCCTCAGTCAGCGCCCCATCGCCGCCACTCACGCGGTACAGATAGCGCCATCCGTAGAGGATCGCCTGCAGGGGCGGCCGCTCCGGGAAGACAAACAGGTGCGCTTCGGTGGCGCAGAAAAATGCCGCCCGCCCCTCCATCGAGTCCGTGTTGGAGATCCTTAAGTACACGCCGAGCAGCGACGGGTCGCGCTCGTGCAGAAGGGTTTTCACGGGCAGCAGACCCATCCCCGTTTCAGCGGGCGCGGCGTTGGCGGCAAGGCCGTTCAACGCGGCAAGGAGCTTGATACGCGCTTGGGTGTATTTGTAGGAAGCAGTGTTGAACTCAGTGCGGTTGGTGGCCGTCTCCATTTTGCCGGCCCAGCTGTCGGCCAACTGCGCCCATTGCAATCCCCCTTTGTTGTACTTGAGAAGAATCTGTTCGAGGACTGTGCTCATCGGGCTGCCTCCACCACGCTGGCCTGCTTGTCGAGGAAGATCACTGAGTCGCCCGCCAAACCCAGCCGCATAGCCGGTGCGGGATCGGTGCGAGCTTCGATATTCATAACAACAGCCAGCCGCAAGAGCGAGTCAGTGAACCCGGTGCGTTCCGCAACCCACGGGGAGCCCGCAAGCAGAGTACTGGCCGTGTCATTCCACGCGCCACCCTCTCCCTGGTAAGCGGTGGGATCGTCTTTGATCTTCATCAGGTTGATAGCGCGGTCGCGCCAGAGTCCAAGAGTGGCCTGGAGGTCGAGCAGGGCATTGAGCCGTATGTCGATGCCGAAGGAATAAGCCTCCAACGAGGGCATCGAGCTGGATGACGAGGAGCTCGACGAGGTGAGCCGCGCAAATTGCGCTTCAAAGATCGTAGTCACCAGGTTGTAATTCGCACTGAGAGCAGCGGCGGCCATGCGAGCCATATACTTTGAGGCTTCGACCGCGAATTCCAGCGTGGCCGTTGCGCCTTCCGGGAAGTGACCCGCGTCCTTGAAGCTGTCGGCGACCTGTTCGTTAAAAGAATGCATCTGCTCGTACATGGTCAGGGTGAGGCCCTGTCCCATCTGCAGATTGGAGACGATGTCGCGAACCGCGCCCGCGGTAAAGTAGGCCTCCTGAGCCAGGTAGGATGCTTTGCCGAGCTCCTGGATGAGGGCTAGTTTGCCTGCATCGTCCAATGCCGGGCCGAAGCCGCGCCTTGTGTAGACCACTTGTAGTTGAGTGGCGTAGAGATTGTTTTCTGCGCGTATGGTCACATTTCTCGGGAAGGCGGACATCGCCGGAAGGAGCGCGAGCACACTGCGTTTCTCGGCTTCCACCGCTGCCGCCAGGGCATCCCCGTGGATTGCTGCGGCGGTCACCCGGTCCACAAAGGTGCTTCCCGTCAGCGCGGTGCGAACGCCCACCGTGAAGGCGCCAAAAGCGATCGTGGGCATATAGCGGCGCATTTTAATCAGCGCATAGACGTCCTGCGATTTCTCGGCTTCGGTCCATTGCGGCGTGCCGGCAGTGGGCCACACGTCGGGCTCGGGCACATCGGGCTTCATGTAGCGCAGGCCGAGCTCGCGCGTGTAGTCCTGGGCATAGACGTTGACGTCGAAGACGTAGCCGGATTCGAGCTCTGCGGTGGGGACGGTGGCACCGGTGAGGGTCCAGGCGCGGAAGCGCCTGTTGAACTCGATGGCGACAAGCTCCGTGGCGGAGCCGCGCATGTTCACGTCGATATCCGAGGTGGGCCTCGTGCTGCCGGGTACGGAGAAGCGCACGCGGCGATAGGGTGTGAACTTCGGCCGCTCCACGGCCGCGACGGCGGCCACCGATTGCGTCATCAGAGTATTGGTGAGGTCCCAACGGAAAAGGAGGATGCGTTGCAGGATGAGCAGGTTATCGGGCGAGGCCTTGAGGGTGTCGCGCAGAGTTGCCCAAGCCCAGCTGAAGCGGGCAAGCTGGGCGCGCACATCGGCTTCGGGCAAGGCGGTCAATCCGGCGGCGCGTGCGGCGGCAGGAATGAGGGCTGCGCGGAGCTTGTCGAGCGACTTGGTTCCGGCCGGTATCCAGAAATCGCTCGAACGGAGCGCATCGACCATGGGAACAGCCCATGCGGCGTCCCACGCAATTCCCAGCGCGATCATGGCATCGAGCAGGCCATCGAGCGGACCTTTTTCGGGATAGACGAAGCAGCGCACTTCGAGAGCCCACATCAGGTCCGGAAGGTACCGGGTGTCGGCCAGTCTTTCCTTGAGGTTTACCACCACTTTGTAGATGGAAGCGTCTCGCTGGTAGATCCACGTCAGCACGTTGAGCAGCCCGCAGCCTTCGGTCGGGACGGAAACGAACGAGCGAAGAATGGAATGGCGGGGGACCCAGAAGTGAGTCTCCCGGAGGGCCGTGAGCTCGTTGCAGAGGGTGGTGCGGGCCGTATCGAGGCGCGCTTTGGCTGCCGCCGCGGCGGTGCCGTCGGCGGCTTCATCGAGATCGTCCGCTGCCGCGTCGGCGGCATTGCCGGCAGTGGTGATCCTGCCGATGCGGGCCCCGATGCCGGTGGTGTCGCCGTGGGCCCGGGCCGGAAGGCTGTGAAGAAAATAGGGCAGCGGCGCGGCGGGAACCCCGTCGATGGGGTCGATGCGGCTGATCGAAAGACCTAAAGCGGCTGTGCTCATCTTGTGATCGGCTCCCGGTTCATTGCTGCGGCGGCGGCTCAAATCCGCATCGGAGGGTTGCGCCTTGCTCGACGGTGAATCCTGGGTTGAAGGTAATGCCGTTGCTGGCGCTGCAAGAGACGTCTGCGCCAGACGGAATGGTGACTGCTCCAAAGGTGAGCTTGCCGCCGACGGCTGCGAAGGCAACAGGGCCGGTGGTGGGGATGGTTCCCGTGGGCGCCTGCATGTCGCCTTGCGCGGCATAACGGGTTTTGGCTTCGGGGTTGGTCGGCCAACTGGGCTGGGTGGGCTGAATCGCGAAGAGCTGTTGAACACTGCGGGCGTAGAAGACGCCGTTAGGGCCGACAGCGAGGGTGAAGTCGTTGCCGCCTTCGGTTGAAATGGGCAGCTTGACCTCTTTGGCAAAGAGGCTCTTGCACTGTTTGTCGAAGCCGTAGAAGACGGTGGCGGCGTAGTAGTAAAGATTGCCCGCACCATCCGCAATCAGGTTGGAGGCTTCCACTCCCTTGGGCGCCGGACCTGTGCAGATGCTGCTCCCATCCGGACTGAAGCCGCGGAGCTCATTATCCTGAACGCAGTAGACGGTTTGCTGCGCATTGTCGCCACGGGGTGGGGCGATGCAGCGGGCAATGGCGCCGGTCATGGGCTTCAGCCAGCCGGTGGGATTCCCGCTGGCGAAGTTGGCGTAGCCCTCGAGCACGCCGTTGGCGTTTTCAGAGCTGGAAAGATAGACCCAGTCATGGTTGTTGACGGGCACGGCCAGGGGACGATTGAAAACCGGGAAGTTGCCGAGGGTGCTGCCCTCGGGAAAGGCCGAAGTGCCGCCCGGAGGAAAGCGGAGCACTCCGCGCACGGGATCCGCTGCGTAGAACCCCTTGGTGTTGTTTGCATTCCCGAAGAAATAGAGGAGATTATCGCCGCCTCGAGGGCTGAGGACCACGGGCGGCACCTTGCCCACGGATGTGGATTGCCAGAGCACGTCGGGATTGGGTAGCGGGCTGAGCGAATAGACGTAACCGTCGTCATTGAGGTAGGCGATTCCGCCGCCCGCGCTGATCGCGGGCCGCTTGCTCAACAACATCCCCGGGATTTCCATTGTGGCGAGTCCATCGGGCGCGCCGTTGGGATTACTCCAGCTGAAGCGCCTCAGGCCCTGCTTGCTGGCGAAGGCGAACATGCGGTTCGGGTCGCCGTCCGGGATCAGATATTTCCAACTGGCTGACTTGTCGCTGAGCTGCGGGAAAGAGTATTGCCAACGCTGGCTGCCGTCCCAGCCGATGCCGTAGAGGGTGGAGTCCTTACCCTGCAGATTGGCGATGAGCACTATGTCGTCCCCGTGAAATGCGGGCCCTGCGGAGATGAGAGCGAAGTTGGTGCCGTTGAGGAGCGTGGAGACGACAACCCCGTTGGGTTGGCTGTAGCGCCAGGGCGTGGCGTCGCTGGGATCGCCGCGATAGCGAAGCTGGGCTCCGTTGCGGGTTTCAGCGGGGCTTGCGTCAGGCCAGGAGACGATGAGGCGCGGGCGGTTCTGGGGGTCCGCATCGTTGGCAAAGTACGGCTGGCTGGTACGAATACTGGCGGTGCGAAGATTCAGAATGAGCTTATCGCCTCGGTTGACTGCATCCTGCACTGCTGACGACAACCCGTCGCCGGTGGACTCAGTGGCGCTGGGCGAGTTTTTGTTGACGGAGAACTGGGCCAGCGATGCAGCGCCCTGCGCAGGAAATACACGCACCTGTTGTGTGCCGGCGGGGCGGTCGACGGTGACGACGCGAAGGACGGCGGAAACATGCGCTCCTTTGGGAATGGCGCTTACGTCGAAGGTCAGCATCGCGGTCCGGTTACTCTGGCCCATATTTTCGATGACGAAGGCATGCGGGGGCGTGGGGCCGGGGGTTCCGTTCTGCCCCACCTTGGGCACGAGGGCGACGGAGATGGTCCCGCCTTGCGCGCCACACAGGGCTGCCAGCAGGAAGGGAATGGCGGCGGCAAGCTTCCCCAACAAAGGCGCTCTCATTTTGCGGCTCCTAGCGTGGTGGTGTCCTGTACGAGATAGCTGAGCGATGTGCTCTTTGAGCCATAGACCAGGGAGACGGCAAAGATCAGAAACTTGAACTGCGTAGCGGTAAGGCAAAAGGGTTGCTGGAGATCACCGCCGTCCACCGTGGTGGCCCAGAGCTTGTTCTGGGGAATGGGGTCGTCGGGCTGCAGCTCCGCGAGGTTGGTCCGATAATTGAAGCCCTTGACGGTGAACTTGCGGGAGGTAATGCCAGCTGGTCGAGCCTGAAAGGTCCCCATGCCACAGAGAACATCGGCGCCCTTGAGCTTGCCAGGGGTAAGGCCGAGCGCGAATGGGTCGCCGTAGGGCAGTTCAGAGATGGGAGGGTCCGTGATGCCGCCAAGGAAGCTCATTTTCGTCCACGTTGCATCTTTCCACGCCGGGTCGTTCCCCTTCGATAGGTACCAAAGGAGTTTCTGAGGTGCTCCGAAGACATCTGCCGTTCCGCCGCAGAGCCAGAGTTTGCCGTTGTAGACCGTTGCGCCAGCCATCACCAGTGCGGGCACTTGGCTGGTGACCTGCTTCCATTCAGCGCCGTCTGTGGAACGATAGACCTCCGGGAGGGTATTGCCGGCGGCGTCGGCGCCGCCGATAATCCAAAGCGCGTTGTCGAAGGCAAGGCAGGCGTGTCCCATGCGCGGCTTCCACGGAGCCTGCGCGGCGTTTGACTCCTTGGTGAGCGGATCGAACCACCAGACGGTGTTGGAGCAGACATTGGGATCGATCTGGCTGCCGCCGGCAATCCAGATTTTCTGATTGAAGAAAGTGCCCGGGCTGGTCTCAAGGCCGCGCGGAACCTGCTTGAGGAAACGATCCTCAGCGCCCAGCGTGCCCTGATTGGGATTGAGCAAATAGAGCGAGGCGATTCCGTCCAGGAGAAAAACGCCGTACAGCCGCTCGTCGTGATCGTTCATCATCGACACCGGCGTGCCTTCCTGGCATTTTGGAATGCGGTTCCAGCCGGGACTCTGAATGCGAACAAAGACCCAATCGGTGACTTGCTTGTTGTTCTTTGAGGCTTGGATGCGGTAGTCCTGCAGGTCCGTGATGCGATCCGTCAAGGGGTCTTCCCATTCGCCTTTATTGCCGGCCGTGGCGTTGCCGGAACCTGGGACGGGCAGCACCTGCGTGGAGCCGCGGAAGAGCAACACGGTGTCCGCGTTCTTGACCTCCCAGTGCAGCTTGATTTTGGCGCCGGCACGCGGCTCAAAGACCTCATTTTCAGCCGCGAAATCAACGATCGTGGGCCAGTCGTCGCCGCTCAGCACCGTCACCAGAAGCGAGTCAGTGACCTTGATGCCGGACTCAAGCCACTGGACCGGCAGCTGGAAACTGCCTGCCCCCTCGGCATTGATGGAGGCAAGCTTGAGCGCGGTCTGGCCACCGGCGGGGACGGCGATGCCGCGGCCTCCGCCGATGTTCCATGTCGTCTGCGGAGCGCTGGGGTCGATCCTCGTTGGAACGCTATCGTTGTTGCCGGCAAGAAGGAATTCGATGTCGTCGACATGAGTGACGAACGCCGGTGGAAGCGTGAGGCTGAAGACCAGAGACGCATCCGTGGAGGTGTTATTGGCGATGAGGATCGTGAACCACGATTTCTCATACCCGAAGCGCAATTCGCTCTGGCCGCCGATGGTCAGTGTCCATGCCGCTCCGCTCATTGGCTTGCTCCCTTCTTTGCCGCCAGTTGCAGAGACTTCACGCTGCTGTTTCCCTGGAGGTCAGTTGCGGTGAGGATGATCTCGATGTTGGTGGTCACCTGCAGGGGGAATTCGGCAGGCAGGTTCGCGCCGGACTGCCGCGACCAGGATGCGATCGGCTGATTGGTCTTCTGGTCGGCGAGGGTGAGCGCGTCCGCGCCCTCCACGGTCCATCCCAGCGTGACGCGCGTGCCAGGATCCACGATGAGCGCGCCTTCCTTTACCCAGAAGGCGGAAATATTCACCGGATTCATAGCCAGCTTCAGCCAGCCTTCCTGCAGCTCGACCGGATTGCTGGCGAAGGCCGCGCGATCGCCGGGGTCGGCAATTTCTGCGCTTTCCAGCCAATAGGTGACGCGCGGCCGGACCGCCCAGGACCAGTGTCCGTAATCGTCGGAAGGCCGCGGAATGTTCATGGTGCCCGCAGGGCCCAGCAGCGGCGCGCTCTGGAAGAAGACATCGCGGATGGAAGAGACGCCCGCGGCCACTGCGGCGGGAAGATAGAAGGCGTGGCGCGGGAGCAGGCCGCAGCGCGCGTATACGGGCGCAGAGGGGTCAAGCAGGAGCGTGAGTCCCACCGCGGATTCGGCGTTGAGCCAGAGCGGCTGGTTGTGCTCAACAGAGCCAGGATATTCGGCGCCGTCGATGCCGAAACGGGGATAGAACGTGTTGTCGCCCGAGTCGAGCAGATAGCCGGCAAGACCACCCGCTGCGCCCGGACGTCCACCGAGCCGCACGGGAAAGTCTACGCGGGTGAAGCCACGCGTTGCGTCCTGAGCCGGCGCGTTTTGGCCGGGTGCTGCTGAGACGGGCGCATTCGCCATGCGAACCGGCGAGCTTGCCAGTTCAATTCGCAAGGAGGCGCGGGCCAGTGCGAGCGGCTTGCCCACCAGGAGCGAAAGCCGCGGATCCTGCTCGGGAGCCGAGCCGCTGTCGGTTTGCACCTGGGCGATAGATGCCAGCAGGCTCTTGCCCGCATCTGCGCCCATGGTGGTGAGCTTTTGCACAAAGCTTCGCAGACGTGCATCGGGAATATCGGCGGGCGTCGTTTCGCTTCCCGGCACAGGCACCCAGAAGAACGATTGCAGGTTTTTGTTGCTTGAGAGCTTGACGCGGATGATGGTCTGTAGAGCCCCGAGGAGTTTGCCATCGGAGTCGCACACCATCAGGCTCTGGTCGATATGATTGGGGAAGATCCAGCCGCATAGCGGGCTTCCGCCGGGCTGGCTGTCGTTAGCCGGAAGCCAATCCAGAGTAAGGCGCCCGGGCTGCACATAGCGCGGCGGCAGCGCGACCAGCTTGGATGGGCCGCCGGAGCCCGTGGGTTTGGGAAGGCCGAATGAGATGAGCTCGTCATAGTCCCATTCCGATGGCTTCGCAGTCTGGCCGAAGGAGTCGACGAGCCAGATGCGCTTGAGTTCGATCTTCCCCGCGCGAATGGGTTGCAATGGGTTAGTCAGGTCCGGAGCGAGCATCGCACGTGTATCGAGCAGGTTCCAGACCGGGTCGGCGACCGCGCCCGGTGAAGGCACCGGCGGCGGGGACGTCTGGGTGACGTACGCGGGCTGGATGGAGGGCAGTTGCAGCCCCTGTCGCAACTGGCGCAGCGCATCGTGGAAGCCGCTAAGAGCCTGGGCCAGGACGTCGAGGCTGTCGACCTTGGCGATGGCTGCGGCCAGTGCGTCGCCGCCTCCGTTGGGGAGTTGGTCCTTTAGCTTTTCGAGCCGGCGCCTCAGGATCCATTCGGGATGCGGATCGAGCATGGTGTACGACTGCATTGTGATGGCTGCGGAGTCCGCATTGGCCGGTTGAACGCTTATGGGAGCCTGTGGCAATTGAAATTCGTTGCCGCTGGCGTCGAGCGGCCACGGCTGCCAGGGAATGTCCGCGGAGGGAATACTGGCGTTTCCGGCTAGGCCCGGATCGGGACGCCAGACGACCTCCCATGCGAGCAGGACGGGTCGCCAGGGATTGACGATCCAGCGGAAGAGAGCGACGGGGTCGGGACGCTTGAGGGCAACGCTGGAAGCTTCGCCCGCGAAGGAAGGATCCGTCGATTTGGTATCTGGATTGGTGAGCAACTCGACGATGCTTTGCTTGAGCTTGGCGCGATCGTCTGGGCCGAGTTTGACCGGTCCTGAGAGCGCCGTTGTCAGCAGATCGGCGGCTGGAGGCACGAGCGGCGGCTTGGAGGGATCGGCGGGATCGAGAATCAGTATCTCGCTCAGCAGCGCGTTCAGCACATCGATCGTAGGTCCCGCGCCCATGGCGGGAACGTTGGTGAGAAGTGCCGAGGGGTACAGGTCTTTGGCGTGAGCCGTGATCGGGGTCTGGGAAAGCGCGGGAGTGCCCGTGACACCGGTGATGATCTCCGAACCCCAGCGGCAGGGCAGTTTGTCGGAGCGGATGTAGCGGTCGATGATGCCGGTGGGAGCGAGGCCGGTTCCCGCGAGCAGAATCGCCGGATCGCTGGCGCGGAAGAACGGCGGCTCGGTGGATTGCTCGAGTTCCAGGTCAGCGAAGCGAGAGATAAGAGTGGTCTCAAGGGCCTGGCGCGCGGTTACATGAGCCGTCGCAGCGTCCTTTGCCTGGATGGAAGCAGCGATGACGGCATCCTTTGCGCTTTGAAGCACATCGGCAGGAATCGTGGCCTTGGGGCCGAATGGCGCTGTGACGTAGTCCTTGGCCCAGATGCCCCAGAGACTGAATAGTGCCTGCTGAAGTGATGCCAACTCGCGCTGCTGGCGCGCATCATCGCGGGCCTTGGCATTCAGGTCGGCAAGAGCAGTATCCAATTCAGGGGGCAGGCGTACGACAGACGGCGCCTGGGTGGGCGTAGAATCGGCGTTCCCCGGCGTCGCGGGCTTGCGTTCGGGTTCAATCCAGTAACGGTCAGCTCCAGGCGTTCTGAGGAAGCGATGATTGTGGAACTCGGCGTCGACATCGTCCATCTGCTGCAGGCTGGCGAGCATCCCGTACTGGAAGCCGGCGAGCAGGGGTTCAAGCTTCTGAACCTCGGAGGTGTCCTTGCCCATTTTGGTGGCGAGCAGCGTAGAGAGTGTTTCGGCGGTGGTATTGCCCAGGCAGACCGTTGCATGAGCAGGCTTGGGGACAGGGGAAAAATGAGTCTTGGCGCCGTTCCAGCGGACCCGGCAGGCCGCTCCGTGGCACAGGACGCGCGCGGAGAATTGCGCGGTGGATGCAGTCCAGTCGAGCGTCTCCAGTTTCGCCATTACGCCAGCGGCATTCAGGCCGTTCAGCAGGTCGTTGGCTGGGTTGGAACACCAGCCGGCCACCTGGTAGCTGACCTGCCAGTCGCCGGTGTCGCCGTTGGAGGGTTTGGGGTCGTAGAGACCGAGCACACCCCTGCAAGCGGGATAGTGAGACGCGAAATAGGGCACGCCGGAACCCAGCGCGGTCAGCATAAATTCAGGTGTCGATTCAGTCCAGTCTTCGAGGGGAACTGCGCGGCCCATGCTGTCAAAGAGCTTCGATTGCGTAGGCCGCAGGATGGTGATGGCGCCGTCGACAGGATTGCTGGCCTGGTGAAGGTAGTCGCTCTCGACAATCCAGCGCGCGACGTCCTTGAGAGTGGTGGTGTCGGGGACGAAGCGCACGCGCTGGACGATCCAGCGATTGGGGATGGCAGGGTAGGCGTTTCCCGAGCTGCGGCCGAAGGCTTCAGGAAGGAACCAGTGCAGATGAATGCCCGGCAGGGGAATAGCGCTCTTCTGCTTGCCCTGCGGGAAGAGATTGATGAGGTCTGGGCCGATGAGCGTGGGCACGCTCCAGATTTGAGAGTAATCGGGCGCCAGATCGCTCCACGCGTAATTGGCCGCGTCCGTGCCCGCCACCAACACGGAGACCTCCATCGGAGCCAGCAGCCACTCGGAATTGTTGCCGTTACTCATCGCTTATCCTTGAGGCGGTTTGAAATCCACCAGGCCTGGGCTTTCGACCATCTCGACGCCGAATTCGCCCGAAGTAAAGTCGGGCGCGTCTTGTCCCAGACTCTTGAGGCGCTGTTGAAAGAGTGAGGCCAGTTCTGCAACACGAACCACGCGCGTCGGACGGGATTTGCCCTTGCGCATGGGCGCATCGATAGGTGCGCCGGAGTTGGGAATCTGCTGGCCGGGCTCCACGCTGCCGCCTGACTTCGCCGTGACCTTGCGCAGGCTCAGGCGCTGGTATTTTCCGTTGCCCAGCGGCGAGAGGCCAAAGTGCAATCCCTCCGGCGGCTGTTTGACGGTCATATGCATCACCTTGCCGTTGAAGATGCAGAGCAGGATGTCGGGAGCAAGACGATCGATGCGCAGAGGAGCCACTTCGACGCCATCCTTGTCGTAGGCCTTCATCTCGACGCCTTGCCAGCCATCAACCACGCTCGAGCGCAACAGGAATCCGGTGAGCGGCCACTTCGCCGCCGTCGCCTGCGGCTCGCCTATGTCCTTACCATTGCCGCGGACCAGCGCCGCGTCGACCATCGCCTTTTCAAGCGCGCGGTGACGCATAGTCGTGTCGAGGACGGTATCCTGTGCGTCGAGACGGCCCACACTGGTGGCTCCCTGAACCATCATGGCGATCCAGCCGGGATCGAGAAAGAAGAAGTGAACCGACTCCGGGATGAGCATGCGCTCATCGGGGACCAGGTACTGAAAGGGAACGCCGTAGAGCAGCACCGAGCGCGCGAGGAAGCGCTTGATCTCATCCGGAGGATCGTAGGAGACCGTGTCCGTCAGTTTGGTCCAGTCTTTATCCACGAGACGCTCCCGAACCGCCGAAGAGTTGAATGATGGAGTTGTCGAGCTGATCGGATGGACCGAACTGACTGTCGAGCGCCTTCTGCCTTGCTTCGGCGGCAATATCCTGCGCCACGCGGTTGCGAAAGCGTTGCATGGCGCGGGCAAAGCTGCGATTGTTGAGGGCCATCATGCGTCCCAGTTCGAAGGCCGCGGCGTACTCGGCGGCAAACATGCCGTTGCGCGGGTCGTAGCGCAAGGCATAATCGGCGCAGGGGATGGCCTCATAGGGATCGCGCACCGCCATCTCCAGCGGAACCAGCGGGCCGCGATACCAGGAGACCGTCTTCTCGCCGAGGCGAGTAGTGTGGTTCAACCCTGCATAGCCGAGCGTGAGGGCAGTGCGGGCAAAGACAGTTCCGTCGTCGGAAGCGGTGAGCTTGTCAGTCGGCAGGCCGATCAGTGTATCGGCATTGAGCGCTGCCATTTTGGTTTTGAAGTCGTTATCGCCGTAGCAGGTGAACTTCCAGCTTGCCAGCACTGCCAGGCGGACGGCGGATTTGCCCGTGGGGATGGGCGCGGTTGGTGTGCCGTCGCTGGCGACTGTGGGAAGTAATGCGGCAAAGCCCTCAAGCGAGACCAGGCAGACAAGATTGATCTCGCCTTCCGGCTTCACGGTGGGGTTGGGATTTTTGGGGTCCTTCCGGGTGAGCGGCAGGCGGTTGCCCAGGACCACCGTGAACCAGCCATCCTGCTTGAGCGAGAGCGTCTCTTTGCCGGCCAGACTGACCTCGCGCACATGGGCCAGGAAGGGAAGATCGTCTTTGGCAGGCACGATCTCCGCGAAGAGCCCGGCGGGAATGTCGATGGTGTTGCAGAGGTCGTTCAGGGTCTGGCCGCCTTCGAGGGCCAAGCCTATTGGACCTTGTATGCCGGCCTCGGGGTTGAGAAGACCGTTGACGGTGCGGGACTCCACGGTGGGAACCAGTGTGCCGGGATCGAAGTCGTCGCGGCTTAACAGGAGGAGTGCCATCCACGGAACCGGGTTATAGGGGTCCTGGCGGGTGTAGTTGCCCTGAATGGTGCGCTCCCACGGCAGAGTGCGGCGCGTGAAGACGATGTGGGGCAGGGCATTGTCAAAGGGGCCGAGGTCGGGAGGCGGATAGACGGAATACACCTCCTCGGGCTTGAGGTAGAAGCGTGGCCCGGCTACGGTGAAGGGCGCGACGGTGCCGAATGGCTGCGTAACACCCGTGGCAGTGAAATCCTGCTTGACCTTGAGCGAGTAGTCGCCGGGGGGCAGAGCAGGGGGTGAGGCCTGGTGGAACTGAATCTGCGGCTGCGCGTCGGATGTGGTGATGCGATTCGTGCTCATTTAGCGATCCTCACGCGGGAGCTCGCCCAGGGCGGCAATCCTCGGCTCTGATTGGAAGATGGTGGGCGCCTCCTGAGCGGTCAAAGACAGCGCGACGGTGTTCAGCGGATACGGAGTGATGCCGGCCAGCGCACCGAGGATGGCCGAGCGCGTCTGGCTGACTGCGCCGTTGCCCCAGATGGTGCCGGTCAAGGTGTCGATGCTCTGCGTGTAGTTCTTGATCGTGTCGGGAGCGGTGGTGTTGGCCCAGGGGATCGGCTTGTCGATCTCTTCGTAGTTGAAGTACGCCAGCAGCATGGGCGGCAGGCTGTGCTTCACCTGCGACTGCTTGCCTTGTTCACTGAGGGCGACACTGATTCCTGCGGGAATTTCCGAAAGCACTTCGCTGGAAGGACGGGAGAGATCCGGCTTACCTGCGCCCCACAGGGCTTTGGGGAATCCTTTGTTGACCACCGAAGTGGTGAAGAGCGCACTGTCGAGCTTTGAGCCGTCGGGTGTTTCGACACTGACATCGAATTTCGAGTCGAGCCCACCGGCGTACATCGGAGCCACGCCGAGTTGAGCCTTATTGTTTGCTCTCAGCAACTGGGGCTTCGCGGCGGCGCCGTTCCAGTTAATCTCGGTGAGCGGAGTCTGCGACTGCGCGGTGAAGGCGAACTCGTGGGCATTGACGATGGCTACGTTCGTCCCGTCGTCCTTCTTCCACTCCTGCATCAGGCCGCCGGTAAAATTCACGCCGCACACTGCCTCATCCTTGGGCAGGAAGCTCTGTTTGAACTCATCCCAAGCGATGGGAGCGGGCAGCTCGGGATCGCCGCCGAAGCCGATGGTGAACGAGACGACGTAGAACTTGATGCGCGCTGTGCCGGAGAAATCGGGTCCATAGACGTGCAGGTCGACGCCGAGCTCGAAGCTTATGGTCATCGAGATGGAGAAGAGGCCGAGGTCGATGCTGACAGTGGCGCTTGCTCCCAGGCTGACGCCGATGCGGATGTCGTAGCGGAAGGGCTTCCACGCTACGAGGAAGTCCGCGTAAGCAATGAACCACGCCTTGACCCATCCGCCATCGTAGACCGCGCTCAGCTTGCCGCCGGCCATGAGGCAGGAAGGGGTGAGGGCAAAATAAAGCTCGCCGGTGACGCGAATGGCGCCGGAAACGCGCCAGTCGATGCCGACGCGAGGAACCAGCGGGTAGTGGGGTGGAGGGACGAACGATGGATGATAGCCACCGAGCGTTACGACGAAGTCGCCGGAATGCGGGCCGCTGAACCAGGTGTAGAAGGCGAAACCGCCAGTGAGCCGGCAGGACTTGTCGAAGATATAGGAGTTGGAGGTGAGCCGTGCCTCCACCGAGAGAACACCGACGGCGGGATTGAACTCGGCGCGCAGAGCCAGCTCGGCGTAGCAAATAGCCGTCTTGCCATCCTGAATATTGCTGGGAATGGTGAGCTTGGAAAGCCCCAGGATGGATATAGTGAACTCTGAGCCGAAGGTGGCCGAGAGCAGGGCCACGGTCTCAATCAAGCCGAAGGAGCGGAAGCGCACGCCGACGGCGAGCCAGTAAGATGCGGGGTCCGGTGGAATGGCAGTGCTGATCTTGGCCAGTGCGTCCTTCGGATCGGCGCTCTTGTCGATGTAGCCGGGCTCCTGGATGACGCGCACCAGAGGGAAGTTCTGGACCTCTGTAATAGTTGGCAGAATGAGCTTGCGTTTGAAGCCGAAGCCTGCAGCAAGCGCGGTGACAAAGAAGAAGGCCGGGCCGCCCAGGTCCTTGTTGAGTACGGCGAAGACGAAGAGCGAGGGCGTGCCGTTGAGGGATGCATAGGAGCCGAGGCCGGCGAGCGAGAACGCTTCTGTGCGGATCATGGCCGCGCCGGTGTACTCCGTGATGCCGTTCGCCTCTGACTCTAGGAAGCTTCCGCTGATGGTAAGGGGTCCGCCCTGGAAAGACAGATCGAGGCCGGCGAGGCCGAGCGAGTAGTCGTTGAAGCTCTGCGGCGTCTTGAGGGGGATGCCGATGGTGAGATCGATGAGGTCGATACCCAGCGGCCCGAGCGAGACCGAGCCGTCATAGCCTACCAGCAGGCGGAACTCGTCGTTGTTGAATCCCAGCCCGACCTTGCGGCAGAGCAGCGGGCCGAAAGCTTTGCCCACGGGAATCCAGATCTTGCCGCTGGCCAGCGGATCGTCGCTCAAAATGCGGGCGTCGAACTGGTGGACATAGGAGATCTGCAGGGCAAACTCCGGGTTCACCGGGTCAGTGCCCTTGTCGTCGCTGGCTGCATTCGAACCGGAGGAGAGCAGGCCGGCCGCTACCGGGTTCCTGGTGCCCGCATCGAAGCCTGCGCTCGGGCCCAGCGGAATGGAAGCCTTGTCGAGCTGAGCCCCGCCGCCGACCGTGACGCCCGAACCGGAAGCATCGAGGTAGGTGCGCAGCTCAACGCCTTCCGCGCGATAGCCCTTGATGTTGAAGAGGGGGCTCTTGGCGGTGCCGGTGGCATCAAAGCCAACGCTGACGAGCTTGAGCGCGGGCGCGAATGCGATGCTGCCGTCTTTGGCCCTCACCACATCGATCTGCACGCCGGGCTTCGGAGGCTTGTCGTTGCTGCCCCAGGAGCGCGTCAGCCAATTTTCATCTGTTTCGCCCGACATCCACTTGCCGGCCTTGAGAGTCAGCTTGGTGCCGGCGGGCTTGCCTGTGTCATCGCCACTGGAGCCGCCGAAGCTGATGTCGGGGAGGGTGAAGCGCACGCCGTAGGTGGAGGATGCCTTGTCCTGCGTGAAGAAGAGTGCGTCGTCCCTGCCGATCTTGAAGAGTTGTAACTCCTCGACGCTGGCGAGGAACTGCGAGAGTGCCGTGAGGATAAGCTTTTCCGGCCGCAGTGCCTTGATAGCATTGACGTCGATTGCGCCGCCGGTACGCGGGAAGCGGTATTTGCCGTCCTGCTGGATCAGGAGCCCCCAGCCCGTGAGGACACTTGCCGGCGTGCATTGGGCCGCGCTCTGGCTGAATGCAGACTCCATCCATTTCTTCGCGGAGGTATTGTCAAAGACCGCCGACTCGAGGATGGTCCAGATCTTGTCAATGGAAAAGTCCTGAACGCCCGTGAACGGCACCAGCGAGAGCCGGATCGGCTGGTCATCGAGAGGCATTTCGAGGGCGAGCTGGAAACCGTCAGCGCCGAAGCCGGCCGTGATCCGCGGCACCAGCTTGTCGGTCGGCGCGCCGCCCAGATTCGCTGAGATGTCGATTGCCGGCGCACTTGGGTTGGTGATGTCCGCCAGCGTCAGACTGCCCTTCAGCGCAAGGTTGACCCACTCCACCGCGCTGCCGGCATTGAAGGTGACCGCTATGCCCGAGGTATTCGCGAGAGCGGCCCGGAGTTGAAGCGACGAGGCTCCGTCCTCCGACGTGTACGCGTACTCGATGCCGGAATCCCGCCACGCCAGGCCGGAGCTCTCGGGCAACATCCGGGTCATCACCTGATCCCAGAGATCCTCGTCCTTAAGCCGGTCCAGCAGCCATCCGACGGGATCGCCCAACGGATTCGCCTTCTGCCACAAATCGATCAGCGATGTTATCTTTGCATCGCGGCCGGGGCCGGCGGTCTGCTCGAAATCGGCGAACGGAGCCAGCTTCGGCTTGCCATCTTCCAGAGCAAACTGGATGCCGGCTTCAAAGCGATTGGGGCTGATGGCGTCGTCAGGTGTCTCGCCGGCGAAGTTGAAGAGTGCTTCGCCTTTGTTCTGCTCTGCGATGGCCGCGAGCTTGAACTGGGGTTGGATGCTGGCGCCGATCCCGGCGAGCTGCGCAGTCGCCTCCACGCGGACATCGACGTCGTTGGAAGGTTGGATGGCTGGCGAAGCCAGCTTCAGGCCGGGAACGATTTTGACCCCGCTCGTGGTATCGACCGCGAACGTTCCATCGAGGATCCCGTTTCCGTCCTTGTCCGCCACAGTCGACACGTCGAAGGGGTTTGCAAGGGTGCCGTCGCCGGGGATGTCCTTGTCGCGGTCGCCCTTCCGCGTGGTGACATCAAATCCTTTCGCCAGGCAGTAGAAACCGTGCAGCCACGCCTTGAGCGTTGCCGGATTTTTCAGAGTCGAATCGAGCCAGCCGGAGAGATCCGTCCACTGGATGGCGGGAACTCCGGAGTCCTTGTCCCCGCTGAGCCCGAGCACCCAGAGCAGGTCCGCGAGAATCGCGTTGGCGATCTTTGGATCGGCTTTGTGATCGATGGCGGCCTTGGTAGCAAGTTGCAGCGCCAACTCAACCGCGGCATTCAGAGCAGCGCCGATCAACTTGGAGGGGTCTTTGGCCAACTCCGCAAGGTTGAGATCTTTGGGCGCGGATCCGCCGATGCTGAACTGGGTCAACACCAGGTCAATCGAGGGCGCGTCTTTGAGGCTCAGCTTCGCGGTGAGCCGGAGACCGCTCAGGGAGATGTTTTCCGTGGTGAACTGCTGGCCGTTGGGAAATCCAAGTTGCAATCCCACCACCACGGGTTCTGAGCCGGACGCGAGCGGAAACGCGCCCGAGCCCATATCGAAGACTGGAAGCTGCAACTGGAGTTGTGCGGATATCGGCCCGATGTTCTGTTCGAACTGCGCTCCAAGGCGGATGGGGAGTGAGGTTTCAGTCGACTCGGCGTCCGTCACCACGTACAGGCCGGTGGGGTTGGTCTTCCCATCCTTATCCGGAAACTCGATGGGATACCATTCTTGCGCGTCTGCACCGGCAAGGGGACTGGGCTCCGCCTCGCCGAGGAACGAAAGGATCAGATCCAGCAGCTCCTTGCGGCGGCTGGTGGCGATTTCCTTGATTGGATCGATGGGATCGGTGAACCAGCCCAGTTGCAGCCTGTATCGCCCCGTGTCTCCATCAGAGTCGAGCAGGCCAATGAGTTCGCCAAGCCGGCCCAGCTGCGGGTCGAGTTCCAGAGCCAAATCATCCAGGGTCGGCGACGCCATCGGGAGAAGGCCTCATTTGCTTCAGACGACTCATTCCAGGGCGGCTGCGAAAAAAGGCCGGTATGGCCGGCGGTGCCGCTTTTTCGGCGTGCTCTCAATTGACCATGTGCAGGGTCTCGATGAGTCTTTTCATCCGGGAAATTGAAATCGCGTGGAAAGATGTCATGCAGATGGGGCGAGGACCATCCTAGCTCCGGAACCGGTTTCTGTAAACACAGATTATTCTCGAATGTCGGCCCGGACCCAATTCGCCGGATGGGTGAATGCACGCCAGTTGCTTCGGACCCATCACTTCCTGCACCCTTCCGAGGACTAAGAAAAACCATGAAAAAGGCTGAATGGTCTGCAAAGTGACATCGTGGTCCGGTGAAATAAGCGGGATTAGCGTGGAACCGGTCTTGGATCGGCTCAGATGCCGGCCGCCGGGATCTTCCACGGGGTATTGTTTTGAAGCAGTCCAAATCCCGTGCTCATGCCCGAAAGTGATCTAGATGTGAAGTCTCAACAGGTTGTCCATTCGATCCGGATCAGAGAAGCTGATGGTGACCAAACCGCAGTTTCCAGGAAGGAGATCGAATGGACTACCACCAGAATGCCCGACTCACGAAGCGCAGTCGAGAGCTGTTAGCCAGGCTGGTTGTGGAGAAGAAGTGCACCCGGAAGCAGGCCGCGGCATGTTTTCAGGTAAGTGCGAAGACTGCGGGCAAGTGGGTGCGGCGTTATCAGCAGGAAGGGGTTGGCGGACTGGGCGACCGCTCCTCGCGGCCACATCGCTCACCCCGGCAGACTGTTTTTTCTTTAGTGGAAAGGGTTTTGGCA
>Ga0335072_10003578_pt1 | contig 23317 bp, 19 predicted proteins | sample Lox_Sample_21_FD_206725 | JGI IMG/M metagenome (GOLD analysis project Ga0335072, IMG submission 206725) | Soil microbial communities from Loxahatchee National Wildlife Refuge, Florida, United States - Lox_Sample_2.1 | ecosystem: Environmental > Terrestrial > Soil > Wetlands | place: USA... | reverse complement strand
AGCAACTGCGCTGCCCGGGCCCGCCGTGCCGTCCATTCCGCGCTCTTCGACAAACACAGCAGTTTCGCGATCTCCTGCCGCACCACCGGATCGTCAAACCGCCCCGTCTCCCGAGCACGCTGCACGATCAGATCCACCCGCCCCGCCCGCTGCGGATACCACTTGTACGGCTCCATGACCGTTGCGTTCTCGGCCCGCTCCTCGTCGTAAATCCGACCAGCCCCGCCAGACGACCGCCCCCACCGCGAAATGCCATCGGCACCACGCCGCTCATGCATCAGGGTCGTCGTCGCCACCGCCCACCCGCGCCCAACTTCACTGACCAGGTTCTCCGGCGGCACCTCCACGTCAGTAAAGAAAACCTGGTTGAACGAAGCATGCCCATTCATCTGCCGCAGCGGCTGCACCGAGACTCCCGGCTGATGAATGTCCAAAACGAAATACGACAACCCCTGATGCTTCGGCTTGTCCCAGTCCGTCCGAGCCAGCAGCAACCCCCAATCGGCATGATGCGCGCTGGTCGTCCACACCTTCTGCCCGTTGATCACCCACCGGTTGCCCTTGAACTCCGCCCGGGTCATCGCCCCGGCCAGATCGGACCCCGACCCCGGCTCGGAGAACAACTGGCACCACGTATCCTCCCCCGTCAGGCTGCGCCGCAAAAACCGTTCCTTCTGCGCATCGCTCCCATGCACCAGCAACGTCGCCGCCGCCAACCGCCGGATCCCGGTCTTGGCCACCCCCACGGCGCCGACACGCTGCATCTCCTCCTCAACCACCATCTCCAGAGCCATCGGCAGCTCGCGCCCGAACCAGGCCTTCGGCCAGCTCGGCACGCCCCAGCCAGAATCGATCAGCTTGTTGCGCCATTCCACCAGCCCGAGATCGGGATCCCAGTTCGCCTCCAGCCAGGCACCTACATCGGCACGGACAGAAGCCTCGGTTGTTTCGCTCATCGCTCGCTCTCCCGTCCGCCGCTATTCATTCCAAGCCTGCATCATCAACTCGCGATGATACGTCGCATCCCCCAGGAACACTTCCGAACTCTTCGCCCGCTTGAACCACAGATGCGTGTCGTTATCCCAGGTGAACCCGATCCCGCCATGAATTTGAATCGTATGGATCGCCGTCTGCAGATACGCCTCCGCTGCGGCCGCCTTCGCCAGCGAGGCCAGCGCCGGCAGCCCCGGATCATCCTCCGCCGCCGCCGAAGCCGCCGCATAGGCCGCAGACTTCGCCAGCTCCACATCCACCAGCATATCGGCCTGCTTGTGCTTCATCGACTGGAACGACGCGATCGACCGCCCGAACTGCACGCGCAAATTGGCGTAGTCCAACGCCGATTGCCGCAGCTTCTCCGCCCCGCCCACCATCTCGTTCGCCAACCCGATAACGGCCAGCACCATGGTGCGCGCAAACGGCTCCGCAGCACCGCCTTCCTCGCCCAACAGCGCCGCCTCAACGCCGCGGAACTCCAGCCGAGCCAGCTTGCGAGTCGGGTCCAGCACCGTCAGCGCCCGCCGCGTCAGCCCCGCTGCGTCCGCCCGCACGGTAAAGAACGACAACCCCTCGCCGCCCGCCGACCCAGGCCGCCGCGCCAACACGACAATCAAATTGGCCGTGTGCCCGTCGAGCACAAAACTCTTCACCCCATCCAGCCGAAACCCGCCGCCCGCCGGCGTCGCCGTCATGCCAACACCGGCGGCGTCCCAGCAACCATTCGGCTCGGTAAAGGCCAGCGTGGCAATCGTCTCGCCAGAAGCAATATCGGGCAGCAGCACGCGCTGTTGCGCCACAGTCCCGGCATTCATCACCGCGGTGGCGGCAAGCACGGTGGACGCAAAATATGGAGCGCACAGCAACGCCCGCCCCATCTCCTCCAGCACGATACAAAGCTCGACCGCCCCAAACCCCTGCCCCCCATAAACTTCGGGGATATGCACGGCTGACAGCCCCAGCGTCTCGTTCAACGCGCGCCAGGCATCGCGGTCCCACCCAACCTCGGTCGCCATCAGCCGGCGCACGACAGTCGGTGGCGACTTCTCCTCCAAAAACCGCCGCAGCACGGAGCGGAATTCTTCCTGCTCTGCGGTGAAGCTGAACTGCATGCGGTTTCCTCCGAAGGTCGTTGGCGCTGCTGATCCGCGGCGTGTCGAATCACCGGCAGATTGCGTCGCGAATGCCGACGCCGCAATGACGGCACGTTAGCAGCAGTGTGCCGACCCGATCACCCTCACCCCACCCTTTCCCCCGAAGCGGGAGAGGGTGATAGAGCCGCCCTTGCCGCCGCCAGGATCGCTTCCGCCATCTCCGGACGATCGGCCAGCCGCGCCAGTACCACCGCCCCCACCATCGTCGCCATCGCCGCCAAGGCCCCCGCCTCGTGCCCCACCCCGCAGCGTTCCAGCGCCGACGCCATCGTTCGCACCGAGTCCGCGATCGCCGGCCGAACCTCCGCCCGCCGCGCCACCTCCGGCCCCAGCGTCGTCAGCACGCACCCACCTTCCACATTGGCCACATGCGTCGGATCCAGATATGCATCCACGATCCGCCCCAGCGCTTCCTCCCGCGGCACCTCCTCACTGATCCGCTCCCACCGCGCCGCCGACCGAGCGAGTGACGCCGCAGCCACCTCCGCCACCAGCGCCTCTTTCGACGCGAAATGCCCGTAGAACCCCCCATGCGTCAGCCCCGCGGCGTGCATCACCGTGTCCACGCCAACCGCATCGATCCCATGCCGACGGAACAATCGCCCCGCCGCCTCCACGATCCTTTCCCGCGTTTCCGCCTTCTGCTCTCGAGTCCCACGCATCGGTTCCATTCCCCGGACGCATGACGCCCGTGCTCAACCCGCTTGCACAACCATATGACGACCGTCATCTTTGTCGCAACCGAGCCCCGAGGAGTGCCCGCCGGATGCCGCCCGCCCAACGCATCGCCCGCCAACTCTCGGGCCGCATCCATTATGCGTGGATCGTCCTCGCCATCAGCTTCACCGTCATCCTGATCGGCGTCGGCGTCCGCGCAGCCCCCAGCGTCTTGCTCGTCCCGCTGGAGCACACCTTCGGCTGGTCCGCCGACACCATCTCCGGCGCGGTCTCCCTGAACATCTTGTTGCTTGGCCTCACCGGCCCCTTCGTCGTTGCCCTGATGCAGACCTTCGGCCTCCGCCGCACCATGCTGATCGCCATGGTTCTCCTGATGGCCGGAGCCGGCGGCAGCGCCCTGGTGCGTCAGCCGTGGCAGCTTTATCTGACCTGGGGCCTGCTGGTCGGCCTGGGCGCCGGCGCCACCGGCTTCGGCATCATCGCCATCATCGCCAACCGCTGGTTCACCGCCCGCCGAGGCCTCGTCACTGGCTTGCTCACCGCCAGCAACGCCAGCGGCCAACTCGTATTCCTGCCCGCCCTGGCCGCGCTCGCCACCAGCTTCGGCTGGGTCAGCGTACCGATCGCGGTGACGCTGCTGGTCGCCGCCATGGTCCCCCTGGTCTGGCTGTTGCTCGCAGAAAGCCCGGGCGCGATTGGCATCGGTCCCTACGGTGCCGCCGAGGAACCCCCAACGCTCCCCACCTCAGGCAACCCGTTCCGCGTCGCCTTCGCCGGCCTCGCCCGCGGCGCGCAATCGACGGATTTCTGGCTGCTCGCGGGCAGCTTCGCGGTGTGCGGCTTCTCCACCTACGGGCTGATCGGCACCCACATGATCGCCTATTGCATGGACCACGGCATCCCGGAGGTCACCGCCGCCGGCCTGATGGCCTCGCTGGGCGTATTCGACTTGTTCGGCACGATTTGCTCCGGCTGGCTGACCGACCGCTACAATCCGCGCGTCCTGCTGTTCTGGTACTACAGCCTGCGCGGTCTTTCCCTCCTGCTGCTGCCCTTCACCCAGTTCAACTTGTTCGACTTGTCGATCTTCGCCGTGTTCTACGGCCTGGACTGGGTCGCCACGGTGCCGCCGACGATCACGCTGAGCAACGAGGTGTTCGGCCGCAGGGACGCGCCGGTGATCGTGTCCTGGATCTTCTGCGCCCATCAGGTCGGCGGATCCCTGGCCGCAGTCGCGGCCGGCGCGGTGCGCGACGCCACCGGCAGCTACATGCTGGCGTTCCTGGCGAGCGGGGCCGCGTGTCTGATGGCGTCGCTGCTGGTGCTGCGCATTTCGCGGCGGCCGGTGATGGTGGCGGCGGGGTAAGAAGGCCGGTCGCAGCTGAAGCCGCCGCGACCCATCAAGTGCGGCTGCGATCCTGGCCGGGACCATAGACCCGCAGCACCGTCACGTCGCCGGCAGTGTCGTCGCGACCGGTGTCCGGGTGAACCTCATAGAGCACGCGCTAGCCTCCATCCCCGGGCAACGCGCGGACGCCCGGGTGCTGCCCAACCGGCCAGAGGCACGGGGACCGCGTCAGCCGGGCGATCGCGGCACTGATCGCCGCCAGCTGACGTCGTGCCCGCGGTCCGGAGCCGGTTGCGTCAGCCAGCGGCGGATCGCATCAAGATCGTCGATCGCCTCGTCCGTGTATTCGAGCGTTCGCGGCACGCGCCGGCCGGCTCAGCGTCTCAACGCCCGGAACGGGGTGGCGGCTGTTCGTGATCGGTCCCGATGCTATCGATCCAGGCATCGACGGCCTCCGACGATACCACACGTCCGGCAGCAGCCGACGCGCGCGCACGGGCAATGCCTTCAGCTTCGCGGGCAAGGCGGGCCTGACGCTCGGCCTCGGTCTCCGGGCGAGGGTCAGGAGTATCGTTGTCCGGGCGGAGAATCGTGTCCATCGGGCGCAATTTAGCGATGGTGGTGGTCAGCTGCCAGAATTGGTAAGGCGAAGCCGTCTGCACTATCACCGCCAAAGGCCAGACCACCGTGCCCAAGGCGATCCGCCAGGCGCTCGGCGTCAGCTACGGCGGCCGCGGCATCTTCCGGGTCGAGGATGGCACCGTCACCCTCCACGCCGCCGCCGAATCCACGGAAGATCCGGCGCTGGCGCCATTCCTGACCCTGCTCGAGCGCGATATGGCAGCCCGCCCGGAAGCGCTCGTCCTGCTCACGCCGGACCTGGCGGCCCGCATGGCAGCAGCGACCGAGGGCGTGAACCCCGATCCCGACGCGCCGATCGACGGCTACTCCGCCGCCGCCCGCATCGGCACGTGCGCCTGCAAAAACCGCCGCACCCGCTCGATCGTGCGCTGCTTCAGCTCCGCCGGCTCCTTCCACGGGTACACCGTGATCTCCGCATTCGGCGCCAGCGACGCGACGTCGATCGACGTCTGCAGCGGATGCGATGGAACATCGTCCGGCAGCACCAGCATCGGCGTCCGGCAATTCGCAATAAACTCCCGCGACACGCTGTACAGAAAATCCGGCCGAGCCGCGTATAAATTATGCAGATACTTCTCGATCGTATCCCTCAAAACATCCGGTCGCCGCTTCATAAACTCCGGCACCCAGTTCTCGCTGCTATGCCGGTACATCACCGTCGGGTCCTCCGGCCGATGCCCCACGCTCTGGACAAACACCGAAGCCACAACGCGGTCCGGTGCCCGCTGCATCAGCTTCCCGGCAAAGCACCCCCCGATGCAGTACCCCATATAAAAGAACTCGCGAATACCCAAATGATCCATCAGCCCGAGCTGGTCATCGGCGAACGCGTCCCACGGACTATCCACCGGCACGGGTCCCGTCGATTCGCCGCCATTGGCGTTGCGCTGGTCCATGGTGATGCAGCGGAAATTGTTCTTGAATGCCTCCGGTGCATTGAACACCGCGGTCTGCCAGTTGCTGACGCGCGAATTCAGACCGCCTCCCGGCGTGACCAACAGCGGAAAACCCGAGCCCATCTCCTCATAGCGGATCCGGACGTCGCCTCGTTGATAAAACGGCATGGTTTCTCCTCCTTGGCATATTGGTGCCCCGTAGCGGCTGCCCGCCCAAACCGCGGATGACAGCCATCCACCTAACAGGGCTGCTCTTCCCGGCTGCGAGTTCACCCCAATTTGCCCCGGCGCTCAACCTCGCACGCGCTAGGAGGCCACGGCGCCATGCCGGATTCTGCTTATTGCCGGCATCGCGGAGGACTTCGCCGCCGACAGCAGTCAAGACCCCGGTGCCGCACCACCAGCCGCTAACCTGCCGTTTGAAATTGCCAGTTATTTTCATTGACGACATGAGCCAAGCTATGCTAACGTTCCGACCGACCGTTCAACCCGAGCAGAAAGGCACTTCCCTATCCGTACCGCAATGATCAGCCAACAACCCACACCTCCGGCCGACGCCCGCGCCCCCGCTGCATCTCAGGCCAGCCCTGCCACGCCCGAAGGCATCGCCAGGCTCCTCTCTATGGTGCGCATCTTGCTCGACTTCGGCCGCCATCTCGCCGCCGCCATCGAGCATCACGCCGCCGGCCGCGGCGCCTGGCTGTTCTCCGCCGTATTCGGCACCGACAAACTCCCCGTGATGTCCGCCTATATTCACCGAGGCATCCTGCGCGCCATCGCCCTCGAATCCCTGTTGCTCGCACAAGCCGCCACCGGCCGCGACCTGGCGCCCGCTTCGCCTCGCCCCTGCGCCGCGCCCAACGCGGACGCGAACGACGCCCTATGGAACGAACCGTTCGATGCCCAGTCAGCGCGCCTAACCGCCGAGCGCGCCCAGCACGACGCCGGGATCGATCCCGTTCATCTGTCCACGCAAGAGGCGATCGAGGCCGAAGTCCTCTGCCATCCCATCGGCCGCACGATCGCCGCTATCTGCCGCGACTTCGGCATTGTCGCGATGATGTGCGCCCGCGAATTCTGGGACGCCACGATGCAGGCCATCGCCTGCTACGACAACATCGCGATCGATTGCCCCGAGGCCCGGCAGCCCAATCCGCAAGCGTCCCGCCGGCAGCCCGGCCAGGATCTCCCTCCAGAACAACTGGATCGACCCCACAGCCAGCACTCGCGCCAATGCGCCGCCCGCATAATCGGCCGGCCCCCATTTGCTCCATTCCGCAACGGGTCGGCGCCAGCACACCTGCCGGTCAACGATAACGTTCCATATCCAAACGGAAAACCCGCGCCGACGCCCGCGGCCACAGGTCCGCCGCGACGTGCCCCGATGAAGCTCGCCGCCTGAGCTTCACAGCAAAAGCAAAGCAGGAACGGGACCGGGAAGCGGCCGGCCCCGCCACACGGATTCGTGCCTGGCGTTGCGATCCTGAAGGATGCCAACCACGCCACACGTCATGGCAAGCAAAGCGAAGCAACCCCAACGAGTGATCGTACATTCTCTCCGCTGAGATGCTTCGCTCACAATGTCAACACGCCCAATCCGTCAAAGCCATACCATCGGCACAAACGCATTCGGCTCATAACCAAGCCCCAAACAACACTCGCCTGACTCGGCCTTACTGCGGCGTTGCCACCGTCTGTTCGGGACCGTTCGGATCGAGCAACGTACTGGTGCCATTCCCATTGTTCAACAGCAGGCCCTGTCCGGCCTGGCCAGGCACGGTCACGATACCTGTCGATCCCATGTCGCCCGTCACAACACCCAACCCGCCCGAGGTCATGACCGGCGCTCCCAGCCGGGGCGCCGCCGAAAACGGTGCGACCGGCGTTTCGAAAGACGGCGCCGCCCATGCCCTGCCACCAGCCATCAGCAGCGCCCCAGCGGCCGCCAAGAAAATCACCTTACGCATTTCTAACTCCTGAATTCACACCTGCACACCGCCATCGCTGCCGCAAGCTCCGCCAAGCATGCAGGCTCTGCGGCCTTCGACGCGGTCGATATCGGTGCTTGCACGGATTTCCCGAATGCAGGCTTGTCATAGCCCTATGTCCTGACCGCATCGCCGGCATTGGGCCTGTCACGATGCCGTCCGTCTCGATCAGTCGCCCGACACCGAGGCGCCGCCCGATTGTTGGCCGCCCTGTCCGGCGACCCGGCCTGCGGGAGGCATCGGACTGCGATCCAGGACGCAGGTCTAGCCGGTTGACCGAGCCTCGGCGTCCCGCCGATAGACGGCGAAAATCGCTTTACCGATCAAGGATGTTTCCGCTCCCATGCATTGCGCGTAGATCGTCGCGCGCAAGGTCTGGACCTCCGTCAATGCGGGGGCGGCGTTGCTCGCCAGCTCGATCAGGTGTGCCGCCAACCGGGTCTTCCCGGCCTCCGCGAGCGCCCTGGCGCGGTAGGCCAATGCCACGGCCCCGCCCGCCAACGCCGCGATCTCGCCGGCCAGTTCGGCCGACGGAGCCGGCTTGAGATGCGCCGGATCGCCATCGAACCATCCCGCATAGAGATGCCAGATGCCGCGAACGACAAACTCCGGATCATCATACTTCGGCTGCAACCACGGCTTGGCGAGCAACGCCTTGGGCGCCGACACCATGTGCAGGACCGTATCCAGCGTCGCCCCTGTGTTCATCAGCGCCAGCGTCTGCCGCACCAGGCTTTCCAGCACCTCGGCCCCGTCGCCCAACACCTGGTCTGCGCGCTCCCGGCCGAAGATGACAGGACCATGGCCAGGTATCAGCACGTCGGGCTGCAATGTCTGCATCTGGCGCAGGGCGGCAGCCCAATCCGCCGCATAACGCTGGACCTTGCGCGGATTGCCTGCGTTCGGGAACATCCAGATCACAAAATCTCCGCTGACCAGGACACGGCGTTCAGGCAGCCAAACAAAGGTGGCATCGTCGGTTTCACCCCGTCCGTGAAACAGCTCGATCCTCTCACCGCCAATCGTCAAAGATAGAGTGTCGTCATAAATCTCATCGGGCCGGCGCTGCCCGATGGGGTATTCGTAATCCGGATAATTGAATTGCTGCCCCTGCACGATGCTGTTGAAACCTTGCGTCGCTTCATAGCGGCTCAGTCGGCGCTGCACGTTTCTATGGGCGATGACCCGCGGCCTGGGCATACCCCGTGCGTCGGCTTCCTGGTCGATGACCTGGATGCCGCTGGTATGGTCGATATGGCCGTGCGTGTAGATCACGGTGTGAATCGAGCTGTCGTCCCAGCGCCGGATCGCAGCGAGGGTCTTGGCCGCCGTATCCGGCTTGGCCGTATCCACGAAGACAAGACCCGCTGCCGTGCGGATAACGGTGACGGCGCCGCACAGATACGTGGTGTGCACAACAATCACGTCGTCTGCGACGGAGGTAACGGCACCGTCGGAGACCGCCTGTATCCACGCTTCCATCGGCGCTACACCGTTCCAGAGCCGCTCGAAAAGCTGATCTTGTTCCATGGCTGTTGTTCCTGGTTGAATGAATGCGCGGCAGCGTTGGGCTCGGGCAATGCCCTGGCATGATGCGGACGCGGTCCCGCTCCGCCAACCCCCGGTCCGTCACTTTCTGCCAAAGGACGCGGAACCCCAGAACATCCCGAAACCAGGCAGCGGTGCGCTTGCAATCAGGAACAGCGAGCATGAATGCCGATGGTGCGATCTCCGGCATGTTGATCTGCCTCTACCGTCGATTGAGCTGACAGCAGAATGATATGACACCCGGCCTGTTGACTCGCGGTACAAATCGCCAAAGCGGCTACATCGTTCGACGGGATAATTCTCGAAACCCCACAGCCGTACCAAACGTGTCACGCCCGTGGGGCCCAACAAGGCAATCAGGCACAGAGTTTCACCGAGTGTGCCACAGAGTTCCACCGAGAAAGTGCCATTACCCCTGGCATCGCGATCCCGCGTGGCTTCGCACGATGCCACGACGCGGCGATAATGTCTCTCGGTGCAACTCTGTGGCACACTCGGTGAAACTCTGTGTCTGCTGCCTTTCTATACCGCGAACAATACATGCGTGCGCGCGATTGGGCAGCCGGCGCCACCGTCAGAACCGCTTGCATGCCGGTACTGTTCTCAAGCTCGTCTCAGATCATCAGCTCGATCAGGAACGGCCCGCTGCGCCCCAGAGAATACCGCAGCAGATCGGCGAACGCCTCCGCTGTTTCCGCCCGCGCCCCCTCCACGCCCATCGATCCGGCAAGCTGTGTCCAGTTGATGTCCGGATTTCCCAGATCGAGCATGTCCATCGCCGTCCGCCCCGGATTGGCCCCGACATTGGCCAGCTCGCCGATCAGGATCGCGTATTTGCGGTTGGAGAGAAGCACCGTCGTCACGTCCAGCTTCTCGCGCGCCTGGGTCCATAGCGCCTGCACCGTGTACATGGCCGACCCATCCGCTTGCAGATTGATCACCCGCCGCCCCGGCGCACCGATCGCCGCGCCGGTCGCCAGAGGCGGCCCGCCGCCGATCGCCCCGCCCGTCACGTTCAGCCAGTCATGCGGCGCGGCAGCCTTGGTCAGCGGAAAGAACCCGCGCCCGAAAGTCACCGACTCATCCGCGATCACCGCCCCGTCGGGCAGCAACGCCCCAACTGTCGAAGCAACGCTGTCCGGCGTCAGCGCACCACGTCCCACCTCCGGCCGGGCCCCGCTCTCGAACCGGACCGTGGCCGGCGCCCCCACCGCCTCGGCCAGCCGCGCCAGCGCATCGACCACATCTTGCTCTGGCCGCGCCAGCACATGCAGGTCGGCATCGGCCGGCACCGAGGTCTGCACCTTGCCGGGATAGGCAAAGAACGTCACCGGCTTCTTCGCCCCGGCCAGGATCAGGTGCTTCGTCCCGGCCAGCGCCTTCACCGCCACGTCCACCACATAGGGCACGCGATCGACCGGCATGCGTCCCTGCCCGCGCGCCGTCCGGGCATTGGAACCGCCAGCCATCACCCGGCAGCCCGTATGCGCGACAATGCGCTGCGCATAGGCCAGCCCTTGCTCCGACAGGCCAGGACCGGACAGCAACAGCAGCACGCCGGCACCGCCGCGGCGCAGGACGGCGGCGGTTTCGTCGATCTGGCTTGGCGCGCTGGCAGGCGCGGCCGGCACCGGCAGGGGATCGGCCACCACCCCACCCTCGTCCCAGGACGTGTCGGACGGCAGGATCAGCGTCGCGATCTGCCCCGGCGAGGTCCGCGCCGCCTGCACCGCCACCGCCGCATCGGCCCCCACGCTGCGCGCCGAGGTCGCGGTGCGCACCCAGCCGGAGACGCCGCGTGCCCAGCCCTCGGTATCCGCGGTCAGCGGCGCGTCGAGCGGGCGGTGGTACGTCGCCTGGTCGCCCGGGATGTTGACAATCGGCGTATTGGCGCGCCTGGCGTTGTGCAGATTGGCCAGGCCGTTCGCCAGCCCCGGTCCGCAATGCAGCAGCGTCGCGGCCGGCTTGCCGGCCATGCGCGCGTAGCCGTCGGCAGCGCCGGTTACCACGCCCTCGAACAATCCGAGCACGCAACGCATGCCGGGAACGCGGTCCAGCGCGGCGACGTAATGCATCTCCGACGTGCCTGGGTTGGCGAAGCAGGTATCGACCCCGCTTTTCAGCAGCGTGTGCACCAGGCTTTCGGCGCCGTTCATGTCGGGGACTCCTCATTGTTGCGGAACGGCTACCCTGTCCGGGGCGCGAAGACCAGTCTGGTGGCGGGGTGTGGCGGCGTGGTTGGGCGAATATTGAAGGGATGGACTTTTCTGGCGGTAGATGCGGTGCATGATGGACCGGTGATTGGACAGCGTTTTTGTGCTATAAGGACGCCTATGGACAAGCACGAGATCATTGCCCGCTTGCGGGCGAACGAGGCGGCGCTCAAAGCGCGGGGCGTGACCCATATCGCATTGTTCGGCTCGCGCGCGCGGGACGATGCTCGCCCCGATAGTGACACCGACATCATGATCGAGGTTGATCCCAAGGCTCCTATCGGGGTGTATGAGTATGTCGGGTTGAAGGAATATATCGCCAGTCTGTTCGAGGGGCCGGTCGACGTCGTGAACCGCGACGGCCTGAAACCCTATGTCCGACCCGCCGTGACCGCTGATGCAATCTATGCCTTCTGAACGTGAATCCACCCGCCGTTGGTTGAACGACATCCGCCGCAACATGACGATGGCCGAGACCTTTGTTGCGGGAATGAACTATGAGACTTTTAAAGACGACAATCTACACCTTTATGCGGTGATCCGATGTCTGGAGATCATCTCGGAGGCGTCGCGCCGTTTGCCGGACGCCCTGAAGGAGAAATATCCGTCGATTCCATGGCAACGCATGGCCGCCGCCGGGAACGTGTATCGCCACGAATATGAGGACGTTGCCGCCTCGTTTGTGTGGAGAGTGATCCAGAACCACTTTCCACCTTTGCACGCGGTGGTCGAGGCGGAGCTGGCCGCCCTGGGTGCCCGGTGAAATATGCCTGCGCCCGACGTTCGACCGACGGCCAGGGCGTTGACGCCCGGGTGCGCCAGCTCACCAAGGGCCGGCCGCAAGCCGACGCTGGCCGCACACCAGAGGCAGGAGGCGATCAAGCGCCGTGACGCCGGCAAGCCGGTGCGCGAGATTGCGCTAGATTTCAACATGCACAATACTGCGATATCCAGACTGGCAGCATGACCTTGTGGCCGCCAATCCATGTTATGGTTCCTGCTTAAGGTGAAGGACCGATGTCTATTGATTTCGATCAGTACCTTGAGCTTCCCGAGGACCCGGAGCTCCGGCTCGTGGCGTACGAACGGCTAGCCCGGCAAAATCTGGATGAGTCAATTCGAGTAATCAATCGTAATACAGACGAGCGGTATGTTTTGTATGAGACCCGAGAGAGACAAGCTTATTACGCGACGAAGCTAATGGCATTCCACGATGCGCACGGCTTTCAGATGCTCACACAGCCCAATCTTTGGAGGAATAGCGACAGATTTGAAAATGATTTCAGTACTTTCCTCGATGAAGTGACATATTGGATGCCTCAAATTGAAGTCCGTCACGCAACCGGCTTCGACCAGTTGCCACAATTCTTTAGCTAACGCCAGAAATTCGTCAGCAATTACATTTTTACTTAGCAAAGATCAGGGAGGTAGTTGTGCCACTAACTCTGACCCCCAAGAAGAAGGAAGCCATTCTCGGTCGTCTTACTGTAATGCATTGGCTGACGAAATAGACAGAGACCGGACCAAAACGGAGACGTGGACTGCATTTGTTTTGGAAATTGCCGGCGCAGGCGGCCAAGCGGCAAAAGAACTCAAGCCTGTCAAAGAAATATCCGATGCCATCGGCAGTCTCTTTGGCAAGGTGAAAGATCTTTCTGATGAAATGCGCCAGCTACCAGCCCTTACTCCGCGTGGGCGAATTGAGGGGCCAGCTAAAGCCGCGCCACCGCGGACTCCATCGTGGGACGCTCCTAAAAGTGATGGTGCTCCAGACGACGAAATTCCGTTCTGGACCAAGTCAACAATGACGGACCAGAGGGACTATGGATCAATCAACATGCCGGCGATCGTAGTTCACCGCAAAGCACCACCCGGCTGGTGATTGCCTGACGCGGGACCCGACTCGCGCAATTCGGGATGTCCGCCTTACCCCGTCCCCCACAGGCCATCCTACGGCGTCCGCGCATCCGCCCGCAGCAAACCTTCGTGTTTCAGCTCCGCCCACAGCGCCGCCGGGATCGGGTGGCGGAACGCCGCGACGTTCCGTGTCACATGCTCCGGCGCCAGCCCGCCCGGGATCACCGATGCGACCGACGGATGCCCGAACGGGAATTGCAGCGCCGCCGCCGCCAGCGGCACGCCATGACGCGCGCACACCGCCTCGATGCGCGCCACCTTCGCCAGCATCTCCGGCGCTGCGGGTGCGTACGCATAGCGCGCGCCCTGCACCGCGCCCGTCGCCAGAATGCCGGACGCGAACACGGCCCCGATCACGAACCCGATCCCCCGCGCGGCGCAGCGCGGAAACTCGCTGTCCAGCACGTCTTGCTCCAACAATGTGTAGGGCAGCGCCACCAGGAAGAAATCGACGTCCACCAAATCCAGAAACCGCGGGATCATGCCAAGCTCGTTGATGCCGGCGCCGAACCCGCCGATCAGCCCGCTCGCCTTCAATTCCATCAGCGCCCGTGCGCCGCCGTTATGCAGCTCGGTCAGCAGCGCCGACACCCGCTCCGGCGTCCGGTGGTATTGCAGGTCCAGGTCGTGGATCACCAGCAGGTCGATGCGCGGCAGGCCGAGCCGTTGCAGGCTGTCCTCGAACGAGCGCATCACCCCGTCATAGCTGTAGTCAAACCGCACCCGGAACGGCAACCCGCCCGACCACATGCCACGATCATAGGTCTCGGCGTGGTGCACGGCATGCATCGTGCGGCCGACCTTGGTGGAAATTACGAAATCACGGCGCGGCCGCCGGTACAGCGCACGGCCGAAGCGATGTTCGCTCTGCGTCAGCCCATACCACGGCGCGGTATCGTAATAGCGAATGCCGGCGTCCCAGGCGGCCTGCAAGGTGGCGGCCGCCTGCGTCTCGGCAATCACTTCGAACAAGTCGCCAAGGCCGGCACCGCCAAAGCCGAGCTGCGTTACCTCTGCCTGCGTCCGGCCGAGGCGGCGGCGGGCAAGTGGATCCATGCACATGCTCCCCGCGTTTCGGGCAAAGGATTGCGCGTCAGCGGCCCGCGCCATGCCTCGCGGCCGATGCGTTCGCCGGTCCGTATGCGCAAAAGCAAGGTGCGCGCGACAGTCGCGCGTGGCAATCGCCCGGCGCAGCAGCAGGCATTGGGGTCCGCCTGTCCGCTGGTCGCCGGGGGCGCACAGCGCCGCGCCGCGAGTGGCGTGCCCGTAACAGGCGAGCCCCTGACAAGCTTGCGGTGACAGGGCATGGGCCCGCTGGCAGTATTTGCGCTTCCGCAAGGCGCGCCGGCGTCGGAACCACCTGCCGTCTGCCCCGGCGACGCGGCAGTCAAGAACAAGGATGGGAGCGTCATGTCCATCGGTACGTACGCCGCCCTGGCACCCGAGCGTCCTGCCGTGATCGACAGCGGCAGCGGGGCGATCATCACCTATGGCGAGTTGAATGCGCGATCCAATCGCCTCGCGCAGCACCTGTACCGCATTGGCCTGCGACGCGGCGACACGATCGCCTTGTTCATGGAAAACAACCCGCGCTTTCTCGAAATCGTCTGGGCCACGCGCCGCTCCGGTCTTTATTTGACAGCGGTGAACCGCTACCTGACGCCCGACGAAGCCGCCTACATCATCGACGATTGCGATGCCGTATTGCTCCTGAGTTCCGCCGCCCGTGCCGATGTCGCGGCAAATCTGCCGGCGAAGCTGCCGCGCTGCCGGCACTATTTGATGACGGATGGCACGATCGATGGATGGGACTCCTATGAAGCCGCCGTCGCGTCCTGTCCCGCCGCGCCCCTGCCGGACGAATGGCTCGGCGACATCATGCTCTACAGCTCCGGCACGACCGGCCGCCCCAAAGGCGTGCGGCGGCCCTTGCGCCCGGTGAGGGTCGACGAAGACGACGTACTGGCGATCTTCACCCGCGGTTATGGGTTCGATACCGATACGGTCTATCTTTCCCCGGCGCCCATGTACCACGCCGCCCCGCTCGCCTTTTCTGTCGGCGCACAAAGCCGAGGCGGAACCATAGTGATGATGCCGCGGTTCGACGCGGAGGCATCGCTCGCAGCAATCGAACGCTACCGCATCACGCACAGCCAATTCGTCCCGACGATGTTCGTGCGCATGCTGAAGCTCCCCACGGAAATCCGCACCCGCTACGATCTCTCCAGCCATAAGCTGGCGATTCATGCCGCCGCGCCATGCCCGGTCGACGTGAAGCGCGCGATGATCGAATGGTGGGGACCGATTCTTCACGAATATTACGGCGGCACCGAGGGCAACGGCATGACCCGCATCGATACCGCCGAATGGCTGGCGCATCCCGGCTCGGTCGGGCGGCCGATCATCGGCGTGCTGCATATCTGCGATGAAGCGGGCAACGATCTGCCGCCCGGCGAGCCCGGCCTGATCTATTTCGAACGCGACGCGATGCCCTTCGCCTATCACAAAGACCCGGACCGCACACACGCCGCGCAACACCCACAGCATCCCAACTGGTCCACGCTGGGCGATATCGGATACGTGGACGCGGATGGTTATTTGTACCTCACCGACCGCAAGGCGTTCATGATCATCTCGGGCGGCGTCAACATCTACCCGCGCGAGATCGAGGATGCGCTGATAACGCACCCGCTGGTCCGCGACGTCGCGGTGTTCGGTCTGCCGGACCCGGATATGGGAGAGCAAGTGAAAGCCGTCGTCGAATTGATGGACGAGGCGGCGCCGTCGGACGCGCTTGCCGCCGCGCTGATCGTCTTCGTCCGGGATCGGCTGGCGCACTACAAGGTGCCAAAATCGGTGGATTTCGTCACAGCGCTCCCCCGCCTGCCAACCGGAAAGTTGTACAAGCAGGCGTTGCGGGCGGAGTATCTGGCAAGAAGCGCTCGATAGTGGCTGGCACAGCGCCGCCGAACTCGGGCACGCCCGCCACGTCAACCATTTCCTAGCAATTGGCCCCTAGCCTGCGGTGCTGGAAAAGGATCGCCGCATGACGTTCCCCCCTGCCTTGCTCCGCTTCTCGCCCGGCACGCTTGCCCGCGTCGGCCTCGCCTGCATCGGCGCAGTCACCGCAGCGTTCATCCTCCTCTGCCTCGCCGCATTGTTGCAGGCACGGCAGGATGCGACCGCGGAAGCGGAAACCCAGGCACGCAATATCGCCGCCACCGTCGCCCAGGACGTGGCACGTAATCTGGACCTCTACGACCTGTCCCTTCAGGCCGCGGTACAAGTGATTCAAACCCCCGGCCTCAACCGGCTCGACCCTGAACTACGCCGCATAATTCTGTTCCCACGCGCTGCGCGCGGCCCCTATTTCGGCTTCATCAACGTGCTGGACTCCACCGGCACCGTGGTTGCCGACTCCGAAGCCGCAACGCCCCGCGGCGGCAACTTCGCCAACCGCGACTATTTCATGGCACAACGAAACGACGCCCGTGACGTATTGTTCATTGGCGCACCGTTCCTTATTCAAAAGGGCCAGTCTCCCACCATCTCCCTCAGCCGCCGCATCTCCAACCCGGACGGCAGCTTCGCCGGCGTGGTGGTTGGCAGCATGCGGCTCGGCTATTTCCGCGATCTGTTTTCCCGCCTGAACCTTGGCCCGCACGGAACCATCGCGCTGCTGCGCCGCGACGGCGTGATCCTGATGCGCCTGCCATTCAACCCCGACGACATCGGCCGCACGCTCCCCGCCGACGCAGCGTTCTTCCACGCGCCAGACGGTGTCGAGATCACGGCCGTCGATCCCACAGACCATCTGCACCGGCGCTTCCTGTTCCAACCGATCGGCTCTTTGCCGCTGGTCGTGGGCGTCGGGCTGGCCGACGCAGATATTTACGCGGCCTGGCGCAGCAGGGCCGTGGCCGTTGGCCCGACGCTCGCTGCGCTGGCCGCAATCGATGCGGGCCTTCTTCTGGTACTCGGCTATGCCGTCGGGCAGCGCGAGCAAGGCGAAGCAGCGCTGCGGGAAAGCCATACGCGCGTGGAGGCACTTGCCGCGCAGCGCGAGGCAGCCCTCACCGCAATGTCGCAGACGGTGGCCATGAAAAGCCGGTTCCTGGCGACCATGAGCCACGAGTTGCGCACGCCGCTCAACAGCATTCTGGGCTATGCCGAATTGATGGCACTCGACGGACCGCTGCCACCAGCCCAGGCCGCCCGCTTGGCGGCCATGCGCGGCTCATGCGAGCATCTGCGTGCCGTGATCGACCGCCTGCTGGATTTCAGCCGCCTCGAGGCCGGCGAGCGTCCCGTACTCCCGGTCCCCACCGACCTGCCGGCTCTGGTGTCGGACTGCCACGCCGTGGTCGCGCCCCTGGCAGCCAAGAAAGGCCTGACATTGCGCGAGCATATGGCAGCGGACGTACCGCACACCGTGTGGGCTGATGCCACCGGTCTGCGTCAAATCGTGTACAATCTCCTGGATAACGCGATCAAATTCACCGACCAGGGACAAGTGTCCTTGCTGGTGTCGCGTTGTGTTGCGGGAATCCGGTTCGCCGTCACCGACACCGGCATCGGCGTGCCCCCCGCGCAACGCAACAAGCTGTTCCGGCCCTACGAAAGAGGGCACGCCGACCGGATGGGCGTCTCCGGCACCGGTCTCGGGCTGGCGATTACCGCCCAGCTTGTCAGACACATGGGTGGCCAGATCGGCCTTGAAGACAATCCCGACGGCGGCAGCATGTTCTGGTTTGAAGCGCCATTGCCGGAAGCAGCGTCGGCCACGTCGGGGCCTGGGCACCAGGCTCCCGAGTCAGCCCACACGCGCCCGCTGCATATCCTGGTCGTGGACGATTCCGCGCTCAACCGGGACGTGGCGACCTCGTTTCTGCGTCGCAGCGGCCACACCGTGGTCGAGGCCGAGGACGGCGAAGCCGCTCTTCGCCGAGCGGCAGCCGAGGATTTCGACGTCATCCTCATGGATCTTCGCATGGAACGGCTCGATGGCATTACCGCGGCCCGCTGCATCCGCGCACTGCCGGCGCCGCGCGGGCACACGCCAATCATCGCGCTGACGGCTCAGGTGGACGAGGATGACGGCCAGGAACTGCGCGAAGCCGGGTTCCGCGGCCGGCTGGTAAAGCCGATCGACCGGCACCAGCTCCTGGCGGCGGTCGCGGACGCGGCAGCTTCGGCCCCCACCGCTTCATCGGACAGCGCCCCCCTCGAACCTCCGGCAAGCCGCCCGGATGTCCCGCCCGATCCCGCCAGAGCAATGGACGCGGCGATCATGGAGCATCACCTCGCAACGTTTGCCGGCGTGCTCCACCGCATGCTGGCGCTGCTTGATGGCCAATCCTCTGGCCCCCTGCTGGCCGATCTGGTGCACCGAATCGTGGGCGATGCGGCCCAGTTGGGCTACGCCACATTGACGTCGGCAGCGCGGCAAATGGAGACCGCTGTGCGGCACGGCAATGAAGACCTTGCGGAACTGGCGGATACGCTGCGTCGCGCCGCCTCTGATGTCCTCGCCGGCCTCAGCGCCGCGGCTTTGCGTGCAACGCCGCCATCGCCTCGGTAAAGCTGCCGGTGAAGCGGCGTTGTTCCGAGGCCTGGTCCACTTTGCGATGCACGGCCAGGACATTGCGGCCAGCCGCAAGACCCGCGGCACCAGCTGCGGCGGTATCTATAGAACCCAAGCTCGCCGGTGCCGCCGCGCTGTCCCGCCCGAGGGCGATCAGCGGCAACACGGCCTCGCGCAGTTCGTCGGTGGTAAAAGGCTTGGCAAACACCGCCGTTGCCCCCGCCTTGGCCGCACGGCGGCGCAGATCGCCGCTGTCATAAGCGGTCAACAGCACGATCGGCACGCTGGCATAACTTGGCATGGTGCGAATCAAGGCACAGGCATCGATGCCGTCGCGTCTTGGCATGTTGAAATCGAGCATGACCAGCGCAGCGTTGATACTGCGGGCGTATTCCACTGCCTCGGCGCCATCCACAGCCAGGAACACACGCCAGGGCTCGCCGAGAGCCACACGGACGTTGCCGCGGATAATGGGGCTGTCGTCGGCGACGATCACGGCGCGGGATACGGACTGTCCTGGCATGCGGCGAATGGTACCGTGCGGACCACTAATCGATCGTTAACACCCTGCCATCGGCTCGCCGCGTCCGCTGTCGCCCCGTCATTTGGTCGCGCCTGCCGCTCCCCGGCCGCGGTTCACGCGGGCTTGTCCCGATCCCCCGGTCCGCCCATGTAAGGCCGTCATGCAAAACCCACACTTCGCCGCCGCCGACCCAACTGGGTGGCACGGCACCACCATCCTGTGCGTCAGGCGGGATGGACATGTGGCCATGGCCGGAGACGGCCAGGTCAGCCTTGGCCAAACAATCGTCAAAGGCAACGCCCGCAAGGTCCGCCGCATCGGCGCATCGGGCGGGAAAGGCGGCACCGTGCTCGCTGGCTTCGCCGGGGCCACGGCCGACGCCTTCACCTTGCTCGAGCGCCTGGAATCCAAGCTGGAGCGCTTTCCCAACCAGCTCGAACGCGCCTGCGTCGAGCTGGCAAAGGATTGGCGCACCGACCGTTACCTCCGGCGTTTGGAGGCGATGATGGCCGTCGCGGACGCAGATCGCAGCTTCACCCTCACCGGCACGGGCGACGTGCTGGAGCCGGAGGACGGCGTGATTGCCATCGGCTCCGGCGGCAACTACGCGCTGGCCGCCGCCCGTGCGCTGATGGCCGTGGACGGCCTCTCCGCCGAGGAGATCGCCCGCCGGGCCATGAAGATCGCCGCCGACATCTGCGTCTATACCAACAACAACGTGATCGTTGAGACCCTGTAGAATGGAAGTCCCCACCTACTCCCCGCGCGAGATCGTCTCTGAGCTGGACCGCTTCATTGTCGGCCAGGGCGATGCCAAGCGCGCGGTGGCGATCGCCCTGCGCAACCGCTGGCGCCGGCAGCATCTGCCGGAGGCGATGCGCGAGGAGGTCGTGCCCAAGAACATCCTCATGATCGGCCCCACCGGCTGCGGCAAGACCGAGATCGCGCGCCGCCTGGCCAAGCTCGCGCAGGCGCCGTTCCTGAAAGTGGAAGCCACGAAATTCACCGAAGTGGGTTACGTCGGGCGTGACGTGGAAAGCATCGCCCGCGACCTGGTGGAAGCCAGTTTGAACATGCTGCGCGAGGCCTCACGCAAGGAGGTGCAGGCGAAGGCCGAGCTGGCGGCGGAAGAACGCCTGATCACCGCGCTGGTGGGCGAGGGCGCCGCCGCCGATACCCGTTCGAAATTCCGCCGCATGCTGCGGGGGGGAGAGTTCGAGCAGAAGGAAATCGAGATCCAGGTGTCGGAGCCGCAGGGGATGCCGATCGGGCAGCTCGATATCCCAGGCATGCCGCCGGGCCAGGTGATCAATATCGGCGAGATGATGAAAGGCATGTTCGGCCGTCCGCAGCAGAAGCGGCGCGTTACCGTGGAGGTGGCGCGGCGCCTGCTGGAAGCCGAGGAAGCCGACCGGCTGCTGGACAACGACCGCATCGCCAAGGACGCGGTGGCGCATGCCGAGAACAACGGCATCGTGTTCATCGACGAGATCGACAAGGTCTGCGCCCGCACCATGGAAGGCGGCTTCCGCGGCGGCGACGTGTCCCGCGAGGGCGTGCAGCGCGACCTGCTGCCGCTGATCGAGGGCACCACGGTGTCCACCAAGTATGGTCCGGTGAAGACCGACCATGTGTTGTTCATCGCCTCGGGTGCATTCCACCTGGCGAAGCCGTCGGACCTGCTGCCGGAACTGCAAGGCCGGTTGCCGATCCGGGTGGAGCTGGCGGGCCTGTCACGCGATGATTTGCGCCGCATCCTGACCGAGCCGGAGCATTCGCTGATCAAGCAGTACGCCGCGCTGATGGACACGGAGCAGGTAAAGCTGGAGTTCACCGACGATGCGGTGGACGCGCTGGCGGAACTCGCCGCCGACATCAACGACCGGGTGGAGAATATCGGCGCCCGCCGGCTGCACACGGTGCTGGAACGGCTGCTGGAGGAGATCAGCTTCACCGCCACCGACCGGGCGGGGGAGGCGATCACGGTGGACGCGGCGTATGTGAACGAGCGCGTGGCGCCGTTGGCGCAGAAGGGCGATCTGAGCCGGTTTATTTTGTAAGCGGGCAGGCTGGGAGCAGGCAGGTCGTAACTGCCCGGCCGGGATTAACTGGTTGAAGCGGCCTCGGCCCACCGATGTCATGAGGCGGTCTTGCCTCTCCGATGTCGTTGCGAGGCGCGAAAGCGCTGAAGCGAGCTCGGTGGGCAGGGCCGCCTTTGCCCCCTGCTCTGGCACGACGTTCCAACTGGTGTTATAACTCGCCTCCGGCGATGGAGGCGGGATATGAGTGCACTGAAACTGACCCAGATCGGCAACTCGGTCGGCGTGATCCTGCCGAAGGAGCTGCTGGCGAAGCTGGGCGTCGGCAAGGGCGATACCCTGTTCGCGATCGAGCAAGCGGACGGGGTGAAGCTGACGGTCGCCGACCCGGAGTTCGCGGCGCAGATGGAAGTCGCGCGGGAGATCATGAAGCGGCGCTTCAACGCGCTGCGCGAACTCGCGAAGTGACGATCTGGCTGGACCGCCAGCTCGTCCTTGCGATTCACGAGGAACAGCTTGCGGCGCACGGTGGCGCTTCGGGGGTCCGGGACGAAGGCTTGCTGGAAAGCGCTCTGGCGCGGCCGTTGAACCATGCTGGCTATGGCGAGACTGACACCGTGCAACTGGCGTCGTTGTACGCGATTGCTATTGCGCGGAATCATCCGTTTTTGGACGGCAACAAGCGGACGGCGTTTGTCGCGCTCGAAGCGTTCCTGATTTTGAATGGGTGCAGATTTCCGGCAACCGATGCCGAGGTCGTCGTTGCCATGCTCGCCATGGCGTCGGGGGAGATGTCGGATGACGAGTTCACGGTCTGGGTCCGGCAGCATGCGGGAGTGTCGGAGTAGGGACGGGGGGTGGGATATTGGTCGATGGCTGGACGTTGGCCGATGCTTCCTCTTCGTCTTGTGAGGGGTAGCCGAGGTAACTGGGCTTGGTTATTTCATGTTCGATCCAGCTTCGCCACGAACATGATGATCGTGCGATCCCGGAATCGGATATCAATCCACACGTCATCCCGGCGATACGAGGCCGATCCCGATCATCGACCCCAAGCTGCCAACTGTCTGGAATTGGCAGGCCAGCTTGCAAGGCGGCCTGCTTGAAAGGATCGTGGCAATGGCCTCATGGCGCGGGCCGCTAATCTTCGTTGAGCCAGTCCTGCAGAACCTGGATGTGGACGGCGAAGTCCCGCCCTTCCGCGGGTCCGCCTCAAGGTCTAGCACGAGGTCTCCTCTCCAATCACGCCAGCATCGTGTCATTCGACTGGCGCACACGACATGTGCAGACGTTAGCTCTTACGCCGCCGCAGTTACGACAGCGCGTATGCGAGGAGAGACCCCGTAAGGGCAACATATTCTGGTCTGCATCGGAGTTCCAGTCGGTTTCGGCCATTCCGGCCCACGGTCTCCGTGGGGACAAGCTCCATTGCGCTCGACCAGTCGCCACCGCTCCGTAACGTCCCGGTCTACGCCGGTTCACAGCGTCCACGGTCCGGAGGCCATGCGCGACGATGGGCCTCGCAGCGCGTTGTTGCTCTAGGTGAACTGCCCACTTCCAGCCATTTCCTCCATATCACAACATCTAATTGCCATTTGACAGGCCCGAAAAGTGGACCATCTGCTCCCCACCCAAAGCGGCCGCTCCAAACAACAACCACATACCGTTGGCTGTGGTGCCGCCGAGGCTGACGCCACGCTCATTCCAGGCTACACTCCCGCTATGTCCCAAGCCTTGGTCCTTCCCGACGACCACCCCGTCTCCACCGCCGAGTTCGAGCGGTTCTTGGAG
>Ga0335072_10003577_pt1 | contig 23326 bp, 21 predicted proteins | sample Lox_Sample_21_FD_206725 | JGI IMG/M metagenome (GOLD analysis project Ga0335072, IMG submission 206725) | Soil microbial communities from Loxahatchee National Wildlife Refuge, Florida, United States - Lox_Sample_2.1 | ecosystem: Environmental > Terrestrial > Soil > Wetlands | place: USA... | reverse complement strand
CACGCACCCCCTTCGGGGGTGCGTGCAAAGCCGCACGGATAGTCTGAAAGTATTATGGCGTCGAAATATAATACAATTTAAACCAAGATGATGTAAGCACGCTAATGCACGCCAAGGCGCGCTGAAAACACCCACACCACGTCGGCAGACCCCTCATTCACCCGGCGAAACTGTCGGAATACATATCCTTGCGGGCAGAGTGTCTTCAAAGCTTGGAGCCATCCTCTTTCTTGATAGAACTTTCGTCCTAGTACTCCGAACTTCGAAAAGACTCCTACAGTGGCGATTGAGCAGGGAGTAGCAGCTGAAGCGACCAGCGATGACGCCAACGAAACGATCTACAGCGTGACCGACACCGCGGTAGTTCTCGTTGCAGACTGGTTTCCTGGAGGAGAAATGGCTGTGGATCATTGACATATTGATTATATCGTCATAGACTTTCGAGGAAGAGAGTTCAGATGTCTAGAGTGTAAATTCGTCCCGTGACGGTACGCGTCCCGCGTCGTAGGGAAAGACGTTAAATCACGTAATGTCAAATGTTATAGTTAGGACTTCCTCGCCTTTTCATCGAGCTTACCTCAAAAGATACCATTCCTCAATTAGCCTCCCACTTTGCCATTCTCGGATCGCCTCTCCTTCCATCAGGCCGTACACGTAGGCCTCTCCAACAAGAGTATAGAATAATAATCGTCTTTGGCGCGAAGAATGAATGGTGTTATTCCGCCAAACAAGATACATACAAGATCTCCAGGTTGCATGGTAGCCGGACCTAGACCTATATATCCCTTTGTGGTGATAAGGAAGAGTCGATCACCGCAAAAAAACCTAAAAGGCGGAGGTTCGGATGCCTCTTTTGTCTTCTTAGACATCGTGGATATACCATTGGTATCGAATCGTATATCTTCTTCGCTCAGCCTTTAGTAGAATGCGTAAGGGAAAGGACATGTACATGTAGTTATATCAGCGAGCTCAGACCACAGCCACATGCCACATTATGTACGATACAATGCCAACCGTAATTATTCTGCGGGATGCGCCTAGTTGACTCTCGTGGAAAGGTAAGGCATTTAACGAAGCATTTGGAGCACGTGATTAGGTGACTAATCGCACAAATAAGCGTGCCAAGAACTGAGATATTGTCCAACGAGAAATCATCGCATCGACGAACGTTTTCTCAATCACGAAGAGCGAACCCACGGCGCTAAAACCAGAGCGTATGGAATACTAGCATTCTCTACAGGATCAAGTCATTAACTAATATTTCACCTCAGAAAGCACCGTCTCCCAACTCACCTATCTCTTTCCTCACGCCTCACCACAATGTCTCACGAGAGTATCTGGTATTCGCGCCCACGCAACTTCGGCAAGGGCTCAAGACAATGGTATTTCTCCCGCGCTCCCTATCCAGAGCCTCCTGTTCCTGCTGGACGCGGCGGGTATGACGTGACCGACACTCCGAAGCCTGTTCCAGCGCCTACAGAACCAGAGAACCCGCCTGTTCTTCCAACCCCAAATCCTCCGACGGTGGAAGAGCCAGCTGCGGAACTACCCACTACATAATCGATGATGGTTGACGAGATACTAACGGTTGTATAGCCGCGTCTGTGCTCACAGGGCTGGTTTGATCAGAAAATATGGTCTGAACATCTGCCGACAGTGCTTCAGGGAAAAGGCCGATGATATTGGATTCAAGAAGGTTCGTACACAGAATGCGAATTTGGTAGAGTCATTTCAAGCTAACATTCTCGTAGCACCGATAAATTGTCGTCAAGTGGTGCTAATTGCGGTGGATAACACTTTGCTAGTTGATGGACATCGATTCAAAGCATGGAAGGAGCTGAATCTTGCTGGATGGAAAGACGCGGTTGAAATGTTGTCTCCAGCTGCATTAGTCATTGAGGTGTACTAGGCGTCATTAACAATGAATCAATTAAGAATCTTTTCCAAAGAGAAATTCGTACTTGCAGGGTACACTATTTGCGTACACCATTTGTTCTCGTTGAACCCCAAGCTCAAATACCTCATTTTATCTACATTCAGTATCTACAGGATGGTTTAGTGAATCTACAGGTATCTCGACGCGCATATCTTGAGTGGAGGCGAAACTCTAAGATATCAACCAAGATCCGATTCTAGGGTGAGGAGACTTGGACGCTATTTTTCCGATGGGTGATGCATATCATATCTTCGTTTCAGCTTTAACATCTTCGGCCTTGACATCTTCAGCCTCGCTCTTCTCAGCTTTTGCCTCCTTAGTCGCAGCAGCAGCAATTTCCGCAGACTTCTCTTCGACTTGCATCTCGCTCTTCTGCGCGACAGCATCCTCCGACGCGTGTGAAAAGCCCTCGGGGAAATCCGAGCCGGAGTGCAAGCCGGTGAAGCACTTGGCATCGCCGCCTCTCAAGAAGGCCTCGTGCTCGCCGATGTGCTTGCCGGCCTTCTCCCAGCGCGCGACGTAGTCCTTCCTGCGTTTGGCCGCAAGGTCACACAGCGCGGGCCAGTACACGTCGTGGTTGTACTGGAAGTCGGCGTCGCCGCCGAATTCCCTCTTTAGGTAGCTGGCCGGCACGTAGCGCGACAGCGGCTCGTTGAACTTCATCTTCTCCTTCGTCACCGGGTCGATGAACGGCGAGATCAGCCGGAAGAACGTTGTCACGTACCAGGGTACTGCGCGCGGACGTTAGTGCATCGGAGTGACGCTGTGTGAGCTGTGGAAGTTACTTACGCTCGCTGATTAGGGCGCGTCCGAGACGTTCTGGATAATGGCCTTGGAGGATGTTCAAGGTTTGGCGTCCTTGACTGACGCTCGGATTCTTGCCGCTACTCGAATCCTTGAAATTGATCAAGAGTGCGTTTGTTTCCTGCCCAGCTGGCATGATATCAATGAGCCGCTCCAGCATAAATACAAGATGATGCAGTTGCCGGTCTGACTTTGCCGTGTTTTGTTTGGAAGGACTCATATACAGACAGGGTCTTCCATCATTGTCGAAGCCGAATATCGTTTGCTTGCCCGTCTCGTTTTCAATAGAGATGTACTCCGGAGTGAACTTTGCGAGGCCGTACTCTCGCCGCCATGTAAGAGTCGCTAGAAGACGCTTCGCGGCCGCATCGGCACTGTGCCAGGATGTTGCTCGAAGGTACCGCAGGAGGCATTCATGAGTGAGCCATAGGCGATCTTCGTCAGTCAGAGGTTCAGTCTCAGCGTTCTTATGGGATGTCTTTGGGACATGGGTCCACGACTTGACATGTAGTAATAGGGCATCGTACTTCTTCCGTTGGTCTGCTGTGAGCTCCGGTCGTGGTTTGGGAGTACATTGAGGTAGCGGATAGGCAGGAAGAGTGTAAATTGGCCCATCGTCGTTCTGCTGAGCTTTGGGGGCCGTATTCTCCTTGCCTTTACTGACATCCGTCTGAGAGTCCGAATGAGCACTTGGGGTACACGACGCCTCTTCTGAAGCATCTACGAATTCCTCCTTTTCAGCTAGATATGTATCCATCTCGTCCGGCTTCTGTTCAGCCTGTTTCTGCTCGACTGGAAGGACTTCAGCCATGTTGGAGATAAGGATCGAAGGTATTAGCTTAGGAATAGGCAGGAAAGTCAACTGCACAGCACTTTCACTTAGGAAACGAGAAGAAGATATGAGAAACAGTGTGAGCCTCCTATGGCGGCTTATGTGTATGTTGAGCAATCTTGCCCGGATCGCTTGGAACAGATAATCCTCGCCTGTGATACTAGTAGCTCGTCCTTTGGGTTGGCGGTCAGCAATTTTGTTGACTGCTGGTGAATGGCTTGCAGCACCCGCTAATTCGGCTGACGGAACGTGCTGTTTTCTGCAGGAAAATAGGAAAGGCGTCAGCGGCATTTAGGGTTCGGAGTTAGCAGCCCTGTCTGTCTCTTCGACCCTGAAAACGCGCTCTCACGTCCGCAACGCGTATCTGCAAAGAGGCTCAACCTCCACCGTCACAAATTGAAGGAGTACGACCATGGACGATACAGCAACAGAGCTGAACGAGCGTTTTGCACCTCCAAATGGAGCATTGGGCCCAGAAGTGCTTACCGAGCTTCAATCCATTCTGCGCCTGCACAAAATCACACCCGAAGAGCTATCATGGAAGTGGGACGCTTATTGCATGAAGATGGGCTCCGAGGAGACAAAACTGGATTTAAAGACAACCAGAGACTTCAAGAAAGATCTGCAGGACATTCTCGAGCGCGAATCCCGTGAGAAGGGCCACCGCATTCATGAAAAGCGGGCGGTAACAGCAACTCCTCGCGTGGGAACAAATAGTGGAGATGTCTTCGGTATGATCGATGGATTGGTTGGCGAAACACCAAAACGCTCAGCTATCAGCACTCAGAAACGCAAGTCAAATTTCGAGGCTCCAGCTGCGAAGTCGAGTAAAAGCCACGCCGAGAGCTCTCCCAATGGTATACCCACTCCAGACACTACAGGTCCCTTTGCTGAGAGGAAGAATGCCGGAGATATTGTGGAAACACTCAATCACAACATTAATTTACCGAAAGCCACTCTGGAGCCAGTTGGAGCTGGAGTCGAGGGACGCGTCAAGCTGAAGGCAAACACGGAGATGTTGAAGTTTGGCTACAAGACCATGGCAATGAAGCTGTCCGAAGCGTCTGAGATTCTCGATGATCGTATTGATGAGTTCATTAAGTTGGTTAAGGAGCATCACAAGCTGGAGGACGACGCTTTCGGCAACGCGTCTAATCAGAGTCCGAGTGAGATCATTGCAGTTGGTCGCATCTGCTCTGATTCCAACGAAGGAAAGTTGAACACCGCTTCACTCGTCCTTGAAACCTCAAGACGAACCGGCGCTGGTTTGCGTGTGCCGCTCAACATCGAAGGAATCTCCAGCTACTCGCTGTTTCCAGGTCAGATCGTCGCACTGAAAGGGACCAACGCATCAGGAGAGAAATTCACTGCTACGGAGATGCTGGAGATGCCTCTACTTCCACCAGCTGCGTCTACGCTAGCTGAAATTGAAATCATCAACAACAGGCTTCAGACGAAGGAGAATGCTGCTGATGAGGACGAAATGGAACAAGCCACGGAATTGACCTGGTTTGTAGCTTCGGGTCCATACACTATCGAGGACAACCTGGACTTTTCTCCTTTTCAAGCTCTCCTTGATGCTGCCGCTGAGGCACATGTTGATGTCCTGATACTCACTGGGCCATTCATCGACATTGAACACCCTCTGGTGCGAACAGGTGACTTCGACCTGCCCGCCAACTACCCTGTATCTCCCGACAAAGCCACGGTAACCGACCTCTTCCGGTACCACATCAGCCGGCCGCTGAGCGCACTGGCAGCGCAGCTCCCAAAGATCCAAATCATCCTCGTTCCGTCGATCCGCGACGCAGTCTCCAAGCACGGAGCGTGGCCGCAGGACCGAGTAGCGCGCAAAGACGCCGGGCTGCCGAAGGGCGCGCAGTTCGTGACGAGCCCGGCGACGCTGTCGGTCAACGAGGCGGTGGTGGGCGCGTCGTCGCAGGACGTGCTGGACCACCTGCGCGCGACCGAGCTGGCGGGCGGCCGTGCCCGCGCCGACAACATGCTCGCGCGCCTGACCCGCCACCTCGTGCTGCAGCGCCACTTCTACCCGGTGTTCCCGCCGCCGCTGCCGAGGGCCCCGGAGGCGGGCCCGCTGGCGGAGGCCGAGGCGCGAGCGCCGCTGGGCCCCTGCCTTGATGTTGCGTACCTTCGGCTTGGCGAGTGGCTCAGTGTCCGCCCTGATGTGTTGATTTCGCCGTCGGTGCTGCCGCCGTTCGCGAAGGTGGTTGAGAGCGTGGTTGCGGTGAATCCCGGGACGTTGATGAAGAGGAGAGGTGCTGGGACGTATGCGCGGCTGACGGTGAAGCCCATGATTGTGGAGAGCGCGAGTGAGAAGGAGAGGGAACAAGGACTCCTTGGTCATAGGCTTTGGGAGAGGTGCAGGGTGGATATTGTTAGGATCTGATCATGATAGACCTGTATTACGGCGTTTACTGGGTCGACCTTACGTTGATTAGTTGCGGAGCATTTGGCACGCCTCTTCTAGCGATATGAGTTCCAAGCATAATGGCAAGTCATTATACACTTCTACTGCCTATCGACGCAGTTGCTTTGTAAAAAGTTTCATTTCTAGTCTAGAACATGAAAAGTCGGGCGTGGTATCGACCCTTAGTGGTTACCAACGTTGGTTATATCGTTGACTCGTGAGAAGCGCATCGCGCAAGCTGTCCCTATTCGAAGAAGATGCATTGTTCCACTAACCACCACTCTTCTTGGAGATGATGTAGATATACTCGTAGCGCTCCTTCTGGAAAAATCCAAGCTTGACTTCGACCAGCGAGTTCGCCATGTTCGGATGATCCTTGTACTTCTCTTGCTCTGCCTCATTGTACAAATCAACTTGCTTGATCTCGATAGTGATTCTCTCGATCTTCTTTCTGGAGATGCGCATAGAAGGGTCTGAAAGATAATTAACTGCTGTTTAACTTCTAGTTACGGTTCCATGGAAAGAGCTGCCATCGAATGGAGTCCACTGGGAAACTCACCGTTCTGTGCAGCTTCATGCAGTGTCTTCTGTGACCAGTTCATCTCGTCGAATCCTCCGTCTTTGCTAGCCTTCCATGTAAGCACACGTTGATTGTCGGATGCGTCCAGCTGACAAATACGACCAACATCGTCGCTGATGACTGCCATCTTCCGTTTCGCCGACTGAGAGAGTTTGAAGGATTTGGAGAGAAAAGGAGGAATGTCTGCCATAGGTCGTGGTGAAGGAGATGTCCGGTATCGCCCTTTCTTGAAGGCCGTAAGCAAAATTATGAATGATAGCAGTAGCTGTAGGGCGATTTCGGCAAGCATTTTCGCAACAGGAAGCTTCAACCGCTTCTTTTCAGTGAGACGTAGAGATGTTACGCTAGAAAGCTATATCGTAGTATCGCAGAAATGTAGTAAACTGAAAAAATTGAAAGAGTTGAAAAGTGGTGGTTCGTGATGAAGAGCGCTGGTAGGATTCACTTGTTGTGTTGCGTTTGTTGAAGTGAACCTTCAGACACACACACACTTCATCTTACGTGCAGCAGTATTAAGATATTTGCCATAGCTGAAGAACAGGTGCAAGGCAGAGCAGCGACGCTTGCTCGCAAAAAAAGTGGCAACGCGCAAAGAGAAGTGGCTGCGATGCCGAAGTAATAAGAGAAGCTACTCACATATCAGAGAAGCCAGGTAAACGTTCTGTTTCCGTGCAGGATTTATATAACCACATGATGGTTGAGCCTCCTCATATAAGCCTTGAACTCCGAAATGGAAGATGTATTTGAACCTAGCTGGTGAATTACTGGGACGATGAAGCCAAGGTCATGTGCGCAAGAGGCACTACGACAGGTCTACAGATCTATCAATACAAGATGCATAACAGCAAACACTAGATGGCAAGCTGATTACAAGAAGATGGACGTATTAGGGACAACGGAAGAGCTTGTGGGTCTATCTTCATCGATGGAAGCGAGGATGTCTTGTCTCGTTGCGCGCCTAGCTTACCTGATGCATTGAAGCCGCGCTAAGACCGCCGTCGCTCTGAGCAGCCACAAATGCCAAGAATCTTCCAAACAAAGAACCAACATCACCAACACAGCCTCCCTTTCCTTCAACCTCTTCAATCCACTCTCACGCACCACACTCGCCATCAATTCTTAGTGGAGCACATATTCCGCGATCCGTCACTCAACCTCTTCGGTTCGCCGTCCATTCGTTATACCTGACCTTCCGTATTGCTCCCTACCAGTCGTTCCAACAACATCAGACGCTTGGCTTTCTGGCCACCCATCGCGCATTCAAAGGTCATACGGCTCTGAATACGCACATCTACTCTCAAAATGGGTTTCGGTGACTTTGAGTCGCTGTGTGCGAAAGCAGCACTCCCGCTTTGCTCCCTTATTGGACCTCCGTCAAACATCGCCGGCCAAACTGGCATCCCAACCCAATGTTACTCCCGCTCTGTCGGACTTGCCAACACCATCATTTTCCAAGGTGCTGCGGACTTCGCTCACATCATAGCTCTGATTATGACTACAATCATGATCATCCATGTGCGGTCCAAGTTCACTGCAGTTGGTATGGGTTCTTCTACGCTGACTCTATCCAATTCCAAATACTCACTAGGTCCTACAGGTCGAAAAGAGATCACCACCTTCTTCTACATCTACATGGCTCTGACTACAATTTCACTCATCGTCGATGCCGGTGTCATAACCCCGGGCTCCAGTGCCTACCTTTACTTTGTTGCAGTACAGAGCGGTCTCGCTTCGGCTCTATGCGTCTGTCTCCTCATCAACGGCTTTGTTGGCTTTCAACTATACGAAGATGGAACGACCTTGTCTGTGTGGCTGCTTCGGATTGTGTCAGCGGCGCTGTTTATCGTATCCTTTGCCATCTCACTACTCACATTCAAGGGTTGGGCAGGTCTTGGTCCCACGCACACCATTGGACTTTTCACAGTGCTCTACATCTTCAACGGCATATTTTTACTGGTGTTTGTGGTCATGCAGATCATGCTCGTCGTCAATACACTCCAAGATAGGTGGCCGTTGTTCGACATCGGTTTCGGTGTCTTTTTCTTCATCATTGGTCAGGTCATTCTTTATGTCTTTAGCGCCTTGATCTGCGAAAATGCATCTCACTATCTGGATGGACTGTTCTTTGCGACTGTCTGCAATCTGCTTGCCGTCATGATGGTCTACAAGGTATGTTTTGTTAACGTTAACTCTGGGATGAGATATGCTGATGTGTTCTTAGTTCTGGGACTCCATCACGAAGGAAGACCTCGAATTCAGTGTTGGCACGAAGGTCAATAATTGGGAGGTCAAAGAGCTTCTCCCCGAGGACGACCGTCGCCAGACCCTTTACATGGATGCCGGTTCCGAGTATGCCAGCAGCATCTATCAGCAACCTGTGCATCACCGTAACTCTGCCTACAATCCGCAGTACTGATTGAAAAGTATATCAAGAAGTGCATTGTTGGCGCTCCGGGGCTTACCTCACCTTCCTTGTATAGTTTATGGCGTTGAGTTGGTTCTGTGTTGCATTACGAGCGAAATGGTATGGATCGAGTATTGATTACGAGCGTCTTTCATCTGTACCTCTAGACCAGGAGCATTCTAGAGGCGCACTACAAATCTTAATGCCCTAGTATCCGTAACAATATGATTTATCGATGACTCCAGCATTCCCTTTCGTGTTTCCTTTTGAACCAGCACAATTACAATTGCGTAAGCATGTGAAATTGTCGTAGATCTTCAAAGGCTTTGCTTCTCCTGAAGTTCCGTACTTTGGTTTGTTTACACCGCTGGGTTGCCCGGCATCGAATTGAGATGCACCCAGAATGTCCTGCAGCCAACCGAAGGTCGCCGATAAACTGCCTAAGCTATCCCGATGAGGTAATCATTGGACATCCGCTCGACCATACGCTCGACATCTCTCCTCAATATCTTTCAGTTCGATGTTCACACGTTGGATGAATTGGATTCGCGAGGTCTCGATTGCTCTAATCTGAAACTGGTCATTGTCAAAGTCATTCTTCCATGGACATGCGCGCCGCATCAGATAGCATATCTTGGGAAGAACAACCCTCAGCTGAAGACGACAAGATCTTGCCATTCCTTCGTCTTCCTCCCGAAATCCGCAATCAAAGTCGGTAGCACACGATATAAGCGCGAATTGCACACGCACGACTAACCGCCACAGTCTACGTCCTGTGCCTAACAAACGACAGCATCTCCTCGATGCAGCGCCTTACAACGCGCAACCACCTGAGCTCGTACCTGCTCCCAACCCTCAACCTGGCGCCCGCGCTCCTCCAAACCTGCCGCCAAATCCACACCGAAGCGACGCCCATCCTCTACACCCACAACACCTTCTGCGCGCACCCCACGCTGCTCACCGCGCTCCCCTTCCTCCTCTCCAACACGCGCCCCGTGCTGCACGCCCCGCACGCCGCCCTCATCACGCGCTGGTACGTGAGCGTGCGGCTGGATGCGGACGCGCGCTTCAGCGCCGCGGCGGCGGCGGCGGCCTTCTCGGGCGCCGCCGCCCTCGACGTCGAGGCCTGGCAGGCCATGTTTGCGGCTGCCGACCACGCTGTGCTGCGCCTGTTTGAGGGCGTGAGGGGCGTGCGCGCCGCGCGCGTCCGTGGCAGCGTCGCTCCCGCGTACGCCCGCTGGCTCGAGGTCGCTATGATGAGTGCGCCTGGGGTGGCGCCCGCGGAGTGTCCGCTGGAGGGCGGTGCCGCGTATGATATTTGGACGGAGGGGAATCGCTAGGGGTTGGTTGTCGCGGATGGCTTTGGAGTGGTGGTATTGGTTGGATACGGAGGATAAGGAGGATAGGGAGGATGTCTTCGAGCGTAAGTGTCTGCCATTGGTATCGCATATATATCTGCATCATTACATTAACATTCACCAAGGCTTGCTGGAAAGCAGCTGCCATGTAGGTATTCTCCGAACGCCACGCTGTACTGCCGCAATATATCTCGACCGAATAATCATTGATAGCCAACACTTTGCTGACCTTGTTAAGTCAAGCTATTCCAACGCGTCCAATTTTGTCTAAGCAAGAAAGCAATCCAATGCTGTTTAATGCAAGGTGTCCAAGCAGGATCCATCCTAGGGCAGGGGTCATACCGCGAACAAAGCGACGGCGACGGCGACGACTGCACTTCCTAGCATAATCCTCTTTGAGGCTGCTCCGCTCCACTTTGGCTCGGTCGTCCTGACGGCACCAACCGTTCCGCTTATTGTACCAAGACCAATCGACCCAGAAGCTGCCGTCGGCCACACTTCGTATGTGCTCGGGAAAGTCTGAGTATAGACAAGGGGAACCCACGTTTGGGCGCCGCCAATCGTAGTCTCCACCCAATCGGTAGTGAGTGTGGGGTATTGGGAAGCTGCCTGGGTGGCCGCAACTGCTGAGACAATCTCACGGAGATCGAGGTTCGCAAGAGCTTCGGTTGGCAGTGGTGCGTTGGGTTCATTGACGTTGGCTATTGACAACGAAGCAGCCGCGGAGAGTGTGGTTTGAGGAATCGGAGGTATAGATGATATATTTGAGGATAGATGTGTCGGATGGCAGTTCAGGCGACTTGCTACTGCTGCGATGGCCACAGAGGCCCATGACGGAAAATGCATCGTTTGTGGAGTTTATGATAGCTTTGGGTACTGCTTGGACAGCAAAAGAGTGTGCTCTTTAAGAAGATCTGGGCCGCAACGAAGGTATAGATCAGGAACTCATGTCAAGCGCGGAGTTGACAGGCCATAGACAAGGAATCAGGAGAATGGTTCGTAAGTTCGTAGCAGTTGTTTGCTTCGTTGGTTGGTGAAATGCTGACAGCGGGTCGATTGCTGACTCTGTAATGTTAATTCTTGTCCAAGAAAGCTCCAGTCGCAGGCTGTTTTCCGGCAGCAACAATTGACAAACGTTCGACCAGCGGAGAGAAGACCAGTTTTTCGGATCCACAGGTTCAATGTTGTTTTTCTTCAGGCGGTGGCGTCGCTCAAGGCTCGCTGGTTTCCGTCGCTCCTGCCCACGCTCGCGTGTTTATTAGAGGACCAGTCTGCCGTTGAGGATGAATTGAGAATGTCCGTGAGGATCCGGGACAGAGAAAAGGGATCACGGCTCTGCGCTCAGAGGCCGAGATCTGCGTGTATCAAATTGGACGGGACTCGCAAGCCTGTGTAATTAATGGCAAATGTCCCTATTCCCTGAACGGGAGCGCTGCGCAAAGCCACACGGGAGATAAACGTCAAGCTGGCCATTCCATTCGTTAATAGGCGTTCTGTCAGCCAGCGTTAAGCCATTGACGGTCAAAGTCTGCAAACCCCTTGGCCTTTGCTTGGCTCATTTGCCAGTGTTATTTGACGATGCTGGAGCCGGAGTGAGAGGGTGATTACTTCTAGGCTTCGTACGCGACAGTGCCATGCTGCCATCCACCGCGACACTTATGTCCCATTGTTGTTCCAGATCTCAACAGCTTTCATGGAATACTTGAATCTTCTCCTGGTTTAAGTACGATAACAACTTTGCAAAGTCCACAAGGGCGCACAGGCTTTCCAGTGGGTTCTGGCTGGCGATCAGGTAAAACATGCTGACCTTTGGTTTTCAGTCACAAAGCGATCAAAGACAAAAAAGTACAGTCTCGCGCGATTGCAACTTGACAAATTTCATTCAACTCTTCATTCCATCGGGTTCTCAGCTTCATGATCTGTTCTAATGCGAAAATAAAATGCCTTGTAAACCCTCGATGCTCCCTCTGCTGCAACCTCGGGAGTGCCTGCGGGGCTGAACGAAAGCATATCCAAATGCTTGTAGTGCTTTGCATTCTTTCAATCGTACTTCGCATGTGTCTTTTCAAATTCTCCTATTCATAGTTCTCCATATCTCGTATATTTTCAGTTGCAGCATATCTTTTTCGAACGAATTCACAGGGCGACGCTACATTGCCTCAACGGTTAAGATACTGAGTATTCGATATCCAGTTCACTCCCGCAAAAACCAAATACTTTCTCTGGTGTTCCCACGGTAGAAATTGATTGTCAATATGGCGCAGATAATTGAGGTCGACTGCATAAAGCAAATGTCATGGACAACCAAGACATCATATACCGCCTCTAATATCATCACATACAACATCGCTCTGGGAGTGGATGGTACAGATCTTAGTCTATGCTTCGAGGGTCATCCCAACTTCCATCCACTCCCAACTTTTGGTTCACTTCCTGTCATTGCGATCATGGGTGATGTGACCCGCTCAATGGCTAAGTTTCTACCCAAATTTCAAGCTCATAACCACGTCCACGGAGAGCAGTATTTCGAACTCATCCGACCATTCCCAACAGCCGCTACGCTCGAGACGACAGCTAAAGTCGTTGATATCGTCGATAGAAGAAGCGGTGTCACTGTATGCGTAGGAATCTGGACGAGGGATGCATCAACCGGTCAGGACATATGTTACAATGAATGGACATCATTCGTCATGCGCGTACCCGGCGCCGGTGCAGCATCCAAGCCGATTCAACGCGGTGCCAAAACTGCCTCTCACCCTGCGCCATCGAGGAAACCAGACGCCGTCGTTGAACAAAAGACTTCGCCTGAGCAAGGAGCGCTGTACCGCGCGGCCTCGGGTGATCTGAATCCTTTGCACATCGATCCTGCTGTCGCGAAAGCTGGTGGCTTTCCTGGTCCAATATTGACAGGCACTTGCACCATCGGTATGGGTGTCAAGCATATCGTGGACACGTTCGCAAACGGTGACACCTCACGATTCCGTAATGTCAAGTTACGATTGAGCAAGCCGGTGTTTCCGGGAGAAGTGGTACGGACACAGATGTGGAGTGAAAATGGAGGCAAGAAGATTATTTACAGGCAGTTGGCAGGGAAAGACAAAGTTGTCATTTCGCAAGCGGCAGTGGAATTGACGGATTCAGCCTCAAGTCGTCTATAGAGAATTTGCAGTGAATGCCTGCATACATGAGTTGTTTCAAACAGGTAGCACGCAATTTTGTTCAGATAGTTCATCTAGTTGATAAAATTGAGTACCTACCGTAATTCTCAAATGTGAAGTTGGTTACGTCACGTGTGAGCGCGAATAGGCGCAAATCGCGTCTTCCACACTTCTCGTCGTCCGCTCTCCAACTTTTGGCATTAGGTATCCGTGCTTGCTTCTTTGCTTTGGCCATTTTCATTCATTGTAGATTATCGTGTCCTTTGTTTGCAGACTTCTCAAATAATTACCACACCGCCTTTGCTACGAGCAACGGTTACAATCGCAATGACTTCAAACCTCGCTCACAAGCGGCAAACACGCCTAAACATAACTCCTGTCATCTCTTCTTCTTCTTCTCCTTCTTCGCTTCCCTCTTCAACTTTACCTACCACTAGGGCCAAGCGGAAGCGCTATCAGAAGAGGCAAACAACATTGGAATTTCCTCCGAACATCGAAATGCCTACGCCTGTCTCGGTGAAAGATGGTGCCGGTTCGAAAACGAAGCCAGAGGACCCAGATGAGTCATCATCATCTGACGACGACATTGTAGTGCCAAGTGGTCCGCATAGCACTCCATTCAAGCGGCTACAGCATAGGCGCACAGTATATGTGGTTGAGAGTGAGGACGAGAACAGCGCTGAAGATGAAAAGCCTCAGTCGGTCGGCGAACCTGAGAGCACTGGTGATGAAAGGATGCAGTCTTCTCCGACCAAAAGACGCGGAGCTAAACGGAAGCAGACCATTGTCCCCGAGGACGATTTTATAGTTCCAGACTCAGATGTAGAAGAAGAGGACGAAGAGCCGATCAGAAGATCCCCCAAGAAACGAATCAAGGCAAACTCCGAAACTCCAGCGAGTTCAGACGATGAACCTGTTCAGGTTTCACTCCAAAGCAGCAGCAAGTCCAAATTTCGACGTTCAGCGATTTTGGAAGTGAGTGACGACGACGAAGACATCGAAGATCCTGAGGAAGAATCCACCCGCAAACCAAGAAGAGCAACAGCTCTTGAATCTACCAAGATAGGCTCTCCGAATTCTGGAATCAACGAGGACGAAGAGCTTAAGAAGGAACTTGAAGATTTACAGGAACTGGAGATGTCCAGCCAGAAAAGCCCAACGAAGAATGCACGTGATGCTAGAAAGGCATCACTTGCGCGGCTTCGAAAGGCCCGAAGCGCTGGGGTTTCGCCGCAATTAACTCGTCGACAGAAAGTGGTTTTGAGCGATTCTGAGCATGAGGAGGAAGAAGTTGAGGGCTACGACGAAGCTTACGGAAGCACGTACCGAGACCACCAGCTTGAAACTGAAGTGGACCGTGAATTCATAGCAGAGGATGAGCCCAACGCAGAAATAGGTGTGCCAGATATACCGCTACAGTTCTCCAAATTCGCAACAGCAAAAGCGAGCAAACTCTTCCGATACGTAGTCGAATGGATGTTGCAGAAACGACTGAATCCCAAATTCGAAGAGAAGGAGCTATACCTCTTCGCCTTCAAGCGAGTCGGCGATGAGATCACAGGCCTGGTTCACAGCTACATGAGCACGGTGTGGACGCCCGAGTTCACATACACTCTCCTCGCGCGACCTGAGTACTCCGAAGTGGAAATCGGCGATGCAGAACGCATTCTCTATCCCAGCTGTGAAGCTTGCAATCGCACCAACCATCCCGCATCATGGGCCATCCAGTTCAGCAAGAACGCGTACGACGCGAAGTCGCTCGAGGAAGTCGAGCGGAAGAACCGAGACAATCATGGTAGGGCAATCGCGTCGGAGTCAAAGGTGTTCCATCTCGGCCGCGAGTGCGCGACCAACGCTAGGAATGCCCACCCTCTCGTCCACTGGTCGTACATCCTATACGATCATATTAACGAGCAGTGGGACGCAAGGCACAGGCTGAAGATTGACGGCCATTGGAGCACAGCTAAGAAGACGAGGAAGATTGCGAGGTTTGTGGACAAGATGCAGGATGAAGGGCAGATTAAGAAGTTGTTTATGGACTTCAGGAATGATATTGACGTGGCTCGGCAGATGAAAGTTGAAGACTGGTGAACGGTCGTTAGATGGAAAATGGATACATCAAGAACCGATGGCTATGATCACGCGTGACGTTAAGAATTCTCTACAGACTGCAATGCACCACAGCTAGCATTTTACTTCCTATTCAACTACAAAGCTGGACTAATGAGAACTGTTCATAGAATCATACCAGGATAGTCTTCTTGCAAGATGTCCATAAGATCTTGTGCCTGTAATTCTGGCTGCGATAAGTCATTCTCAAATGCGCTCTGCGCTGAAGTCAGCATGGAACAACATAAGAAAACCACGAATGCCACTTACGAAGTCAATTGACTGTACCAACGGCGTGGCATATTTGACATTATCCCATTGATCGTGAGGCAGTGGTGGAAATGGATTGAAAGGTTGCCATTCAGGCGCGTCCGCCGCCTCGGGCGTTAGAAAATTCGAAACTGGTGAAGATGAGAAGCCTGTTCCTAAATACCTGTATCAGCATTAGGTGTAAGAGAAGCGCGTCGCAAATCTTACCGAAACTGAAACTATCTGCTTCGTGGGAGATGTGCGGCGACGAAGAGCTTCCATCTTGACGAGATCTTCGTGATGCATCTGTATTTTTGGCCTTGTCGAGAACAAGTTGCAATGCGCTTTGGGCTTTCTTCGCCTCCAGTGACTCTCCACCTTCTTGCTCCCATATTGATAGTGCAATCCTTATTGCATCAAGTATCCGATATCGTGATTGCTTGTCCACTGGATACTTGGGATTAGCAGGCGAGTCTTCCAGCTCCAGGTCTGTGTAAACATCAACACAAAGAATGGCAACAGCTAGAAGATATTCTTGCTTAAGCATTGATGAATATCTCCAGTACTCCTGAAACAATCGGCCATTCGGAAGGCTCTCTCCGTATAGCATGTTCTGCAAACTTAGCATCTGCAATGCTGAGTCAATGCATGTGATACGGGAGTAAGTACACCTCTTGTCAAGACGACCGACCCGAAGGTATCGTCGATGTAGAACACATTTGCATTTGAGGTGAAGAAGTGCAATCCAGATACGTTGGAAAATCAACTCAGGTCTGTCCGTGATTGATTGTGTCATAGAACGCATCTTGAAGCTTGGGGGCATGTTCTTTTGAAAGTCGTCAAGAGCCTTATCTAGCGTCATGACTTCTGCGTATGGTGCTTGCGTCGTCTGGAGAGTCAGTTCTGAAATCCGCCCGAAGATGGAGAAAAGATTTGTCTTCGTTATGAGATAGAGGCTTGGAGTGACCGTTGTAATCGGACGAGATTCAGGCAATTTCGTCGTCGACTCATCAAAGTCCTCATCGAACAAGTTATGCGGAGGTGCCACATCCGATTGAGATTCTTTAATCATTTTAGGCAAGCCGAACTGCGTTGAGGCCATGGTTTCCATCTGAACAATTGAACACCAACGCCTGCGGCGCATCTCTGCCTCAAACGGAGTAATGCTAGGAATTTGAGAACCGTCCCGGTGATACCCTAAACGATAGGCAAGACGAACAAGAATACCAAGTAGGAGCCAGAACTCGGTAGGAGAATCTGGTTTTCCCAGAAATTCTACATGCAAATAAAGCAGTAGAGTCTCAATAGTATGTGGAACTCCTTTGGTATAACCTCCAAGGACGATACATTGAATCATCTTTCGACGGAACATCTCTACCTGGTTTTGGGATTCTATTGGAAGAATTCCAGCGGCAATTTTTTCGGAGGCAAGCACTGAAAAGAATTCATAATGGGTTCCCATACACATCAAGCCGTAAAGAATTGCCATCCACATAATCGGTGTCGATTGCGGCTGCTTCCAAAAGCTTTCGTATTGCTTCTGAAATGTTGGTGCATGGAGAAGGACATAAAGTATCTCCGCATGCGTAAAACATGTGGCAACTAGGCTGTCGACGACTGCTTTTGGTGGAATAGCGGCTAGAATATCGTGCTTGCTGATAGTATACTCCTCAGGACAAAGCAACGTTGGCCGTGAAGTCTCCTGAATATTTGCAATTGTCTTCGGCACGTTTTCTGGTTCGACCTTTTCGTTAAGGGAATCCTTGAGCTCGCTGATGCCATCAAGGATTGCGGTCCAGTGCGTACTTTCAACATAGTTCGGTTCCTCATTGTCGAGATTGATACGACCGAGGTTTTCAGATAGGCTCTGCAAATGTGATACGAGTGAGCTGTCTACTGCTCTATCATCAGGGATTTCAGACGAAATTTGCTGAATAGATGGTTTTGCTGTATTCTTTGAGGCCGTGAATACCATAACAAGCTTTTCCAATTGCTCGATGCGCTCCTGAAGGGTTGACTTTTTAAGTATGCGACCGGGTGGTGTTTGTCCTGTGGTACTGGAGTCGACGTAGACGCATGAAAGCGACAGGCCGCGACGAGCGCAAGAATCGCATGGATGTCCGCGATCGCATTTCAATCTAGAGAATTAAATTCTCAGCGGAAATCCCTAGAATCTGAAAAGTTTGCTATACTTTCTGCGTCGACAAAGGTTACAAGACAATTGAGGCTTGTCTCGACGTCTACTTGGAATTGGTTGTGGCTTTTCTGCCCTTTGAGTTGCTGCTGTTGCTGCCGTGACTTCGGCCGAAGACGTCATTATAATACCACGGCCTCTGCTGGTTATTTCGTGACATAAACGAAATGAAGTAATGGAAAACTTCGTGATAGAAAAAGATCTCTCTTCAGTATTTGCGCCATAAGTTGGCAGAGCCAACGGATAGGATATAGTTCTGTCGTTGATACTGCAACGGTAATATTGTTGTCGGGAAATCTGCCTCCGGTTTAGGCGGCACCCGCCCAAACCAGAGGCAGATTTCCCGCTCACGGGCTTCGACCATCCTTTGGGCCATCTCATCATTCTATTCTTTCACAACCCACTTTGCCCATCACATGTACCTCAATTCCATAGCATCGTCCGAAGTTTTGAACGAGTCCTTGGACGACAGCTTCTGTCCCGGACTGTCCAACAATGAAGTCTGCGGAGATGACTTGTTGCCTTACGTAGTAGTTCACTTTTGAGTGGATGTTGCAACGGTGCAGTGAGGAAATAAGCGGCGGGCCCGGTGAGTTCACATGACTGAACCACCATTGTGGGATCCTGATTTGGCTCCTTGTTCTTTGCCAGAGTCATACCAGTTACCTGTTGTTTACTTCCTACATTATCGCCCTTCATCGTTTTGTACGGCTCCTAGTCGGAATGTTGGAGCGAATGCCACGTGTTGCCAACTTCAAGTAACGATGGGCGTCGCTAGATCCGAATTCGAAGCTCTCTGCTCACCTGCACCCCACAACAGCAAATTCTCACAATGTTTTCATCCTCACTAAATCAATTCGCTTAAACAAACACATCATCTCCCGAACTTGACCCTACAATGGACGACAATTTACAGTAAGTCCATGTGAACAATGTCCACCTCAGCAGAAGCTCACCACCGTCTTTAGCTTTGGACTTGATGACGTTTACGGACCCAGCACCCCACGTTCCTCCAGCTTCTTCTTAGAGACCAACCAAGCTGTTTCGATTCCTCTCGCGGCAGCACTGAGTCCCTCCACACCAACAAAGAAAGAGATAGGCGAGAGGAATGCACGTGCCAAGCTCTGATCAGCTCAAGCTTGGCCGATCTTGTCCTTATCGTTGATACTCCATACCCCCGCCGTCCTTCCGGGAAACTTGGCTTGGATGAGGCTCTGCGTCGGGACAAAATGAAAGGCCGAACTCTCTCCACCAACTAGTGTGCGGAACAAAGAAAGTGGTCTGGGAGGCTGTCGTCAGCTGTCCATTTACATCACAAGGTTGAAGCACATGCTGTACACAACAATCCGTTCAGCTCCTCGTTGCTTCTGCTAGCTGAACAGCGGGAAATAACTCAGCTGCCGAAAGGATGTTTCCCATTCCGGCGTTCCTGCCGGTACGAGGCTTACCGCCGTGAACTTGAGTGGATGAGGGTGGTCTGAGAATGGATCGGCCGTAGCCGAAGAACTCCATCATGCATCTCTCTGTCGGCAATGGTCGTCCCAGCCAAATGGTTCCCTCAATTCCGGCCAAAACCTAGAAGTTATGGTTGACCAGGTATTCGTATTAGGGCCCACACATTGTTGCATTACAACTGTTCTCCGGCTAGACAGAACAATAGGATAATCTTTCGTTCGTGCAACCCTGCATCTTCAGCGTCTTCCACCACTTTTAACCATCTAATTTTCTTATCAACTGGAGTTTCGAATAGCTTAATTGTACTTGATTGCTCTTAACTGCCAGAACCCAAAGAAGTCGGACCGAGAAAGCCCCGTGAGAATTGTGATTACGGGAGTTTACGCCACCACGACTCGGGCAACAGCCCTGATGGTGGTGTGGTATCCTAAATGAGGTAAGTCTCAACACCGCTCACCGGATGATCACATCATCCTTGGGGAAAATGTGTTGAGATACAATTGAAAGCCTGAGACTCCGAAATCAGAGAGACGCTCACAACTGTAGAACAATATTGGCCCAAAATCTTGCACCAAATACCGACCTTCCTATCCTCGAGCAACCTTCACACCAAATCATCAGTATACAAACCACACTCGGTGCTTTTGTTGGGAGGCGACACATAGAATCAAACTGCCCAGTGCCCACATCGCTACTCAGGGATCCACTGTTCCTCCATAGGGGAGTTTGATTGGCATTACAACCCAACCTACATCCAGTTTACTAAATCCTTCGGTGAAAGGAAGCAGGGTAGAGGGCGTCACGATACGGGGCATGTGAGACTGTGCCGTCGATCCAAACCATTTCAATTTTGCTTTTTTGATGTGGGTTGTGACCAACTACCCAATTAGCTGCACCCCGTACTTGTCATCGCCTCTGAAGCCTTGCTTCGGATGTGTTCAGCTGAGGGAATTCTGTCAGTTGGTGGGTTGAATCAGATTTTCGGGTTCTACTGAGTCCTCTTAAGTCTTGTGGAGCAAAAGGTGGAGAACTTCCTTGATCAATTTTCATCGTTCAGCTGGACTCCATTTTCCATTCTGCTACTAAACTCAACGAGAATTGAAATCGAAAGAGTGTAAAGACTCAACTGGAGCACTCATGGCAGATAATAGAGCGGTCCCTGATACAAGGGTTGGTAAGTACGCATTAATGTGTCAATCACTCTTCTTACTACTTTCCTGGCAACTTGAAATCTTGAAAGCTGAAGCTGATGGCATACCTTGCAAGACAATTACACGGCCATTATCGAGGCCCTTCGGACCGAACAAACGAATATCCGGAACGAAATCCAACCGCTGCTCTCGAGCACTCAAAATCGTGCAAAAATCGTGCGAGACATTTACAACCAGAAGTTTCACATCATCGAAGACCAGATCAATATGATGGCAGAAAAGCGCAATGCGGACGATCCTATTATGAAGCAATGGTGGCAGGACCACTATAATGCCCAAAAGAAGATGATGCTTGCGTGTTTGATGGTGACGCCAGAGTCGGCACACTACAACCAATTGCAGATGCAAATCGACGGCTGGATAATTGAGATTTTGAAACCTGGCCAAGATTAATGTCAGAGATGATCTTGGACGGTTCCTTATGTTGACTACAGATTTTGAAAGTCGGTGACTTCATTTTTTCTATCACTTTTTTGGCCTTCGTTCTACTTGCGGTTTGTTGTGGTGGTGCTTCAACAAAGTTGCTTGTGCCCAGACGTTATATTTTGATTGGCTCACCTTTGGATTGGATGCTATCACTTATGTTTACTCGGCCTGGATGATGGCAAAAGGGTTTGTCATTCGTAGCTACTTTGCTCGTCAATTAATGAAAAGATGTATTTCTCAAGTCTAGCTAGTACTAAGAGGCCACTGAGTCCACTCATTTCCTTGCTGTGAGCCTGAACGTTCCTTATCCGTTGTCGACGGTCTTATCTGACAAACTGACTCTTCAGCTGGGTATGGAGCAGAGCTTGCCCAGTGGTAGCACCAATTTAGCTGTATTCATAGGTATGTGTAACCCTCGGCATGCGTGTCTCGCACATAAAAACACGTTCAATACTCCGTTACTCCGTAATATCTAGGTACACTCTAGCACCCACGAGCTCCCATGACTGCTCTGCCGGACACAGCGGCAATGAATAGAATTTGGACCCGATGCGGAGTTGATGCGCCTTTGACCTGCTTCCAGAACCTGCACACGCCTTGATGTCGAGATCCCGAGCTCGCCTTGATAGCACACGCCTTGACGGTGCACACCTTGATGGCAGACACCTTGTTGGCAGACGCCTCGATGGTAAGAAACCTAGAGCCTTCTTTGATGGCACCTGACTCGAAAGCCAGAAGCACTAGCACGACCATCTCCGACAAGCTTCCTCCTCCACGTGCACCACGTCCACAAGCACAATCAAGCTACCAAGAGGTAGAGAGTGGGCATGCATTAGATAGTAAACAGGAGCTGGATGGCAGGCAAGAGTTGGATAGATAGCGGGCAGGTGTCAAGACCTAGCCTGGGTCAATGGAAGTAAAGACGGGATGCAAAGGCACAGATGCAACGAAATGGTATTGAATGAAGACAGTGCTAACCGCTGGCCTCCTTCCTCGGCCAGCGAGACCCTACTTATGCCCACCCAGGCCCCCGCTACACTTCAAGGTGTCGGACGGGGCCATATGGAGGTGGGAAAGCCCTTCGAGTACAGTTTCGCCTCAAGATGCGACGTCTGGACCGTCACGGTGCCGTGACCTCCGATTCATGCCTCTGCCAGGGCCTTTCCAGGCTGCAAGGCCACGAGTTCTTGACAGCTGGATGGCGGACAAGAGCTGGCTGGATGGCGAGCATAGTGACGGGGATGAGTAGGATAACGGGTAGGAGCTGGATGGTGAGTAGCAGCAACGAGGGGTTTCCTTCATGAAATACCGTTTGACATCACGGCTGAACCAAAGTGAGATAAATAATAATAGAAAGTTAGGCAGGAAGAATTCAAAGAAGCTGTCGTATGCTCATTTGTTGTATCCTAGAACCCTGCTGCCAAGACACAACGTCCAACACCAGACATAGAGATGGGATTAATGATTGAAGGCTTCGAATATTTGGCTCAAAGACTCATCGTTTTGCTTGGACTCAAAGGAATTATAAGATCAGGTTTTGCGGATTGTATCGCATTCATGCCTTTTTGAGATTCCCTCGGGCATATACAGCTCACAATCGATGTTTGAATGTCCATTGTGGTGGGTGTGAGTTGAATTTTTGGGGGTAGGATATCCTATGCAAGAAATCCCAAGCGAACCATTGTAATTGGCCCAAATCGACGAACTTCAACCGCAAATATCTCAGCAACCACAAGCTCAATCACTTCGAAACTTGGCTGGAAGGTTTAAATAGGCCTAGAAAGTACTTATATGGAGTTTGAGAGCCATTGACATCGTTGTTGCTGAGATGGAGCACTTTGGGTCGAAAATGGGGGCCAAAATAGCCTATCTCAACAACTACGAAACGTATCGATCCCAAACTTCGTTGCAAGGTTTAAATAAGCCTGAAAAGCCCATGTATGCAATTTTAGAGCCATTGTCTTCGTTGTTGCTGAGATATTTGCGGTTGAAGTTCGTCGATTTGGGCCAATAAACGAGTGGACCATCTGGGGGTGTGGACCACGTGCGGGTGAAATACATACTGTCAAAACTCGATGGCGCGATGCAATTCAGACCACTTCCAAATATCGCTATAATCAGTTTATCGGTATATCAAATTGATTATGTAATCCAGCTCTCTAGAGTTGTTTGCCTCCTATTT
>Ga0335072_10003576_pt1 | contig 23331 bp, 19 predicted proteins | sample Lox_Sample_21_FD_206725 | JGI IMG/M metagenome (GOLD analysis project Ga0335072, IMG submission 206725) | Soil microbial communities from Loxahatchee National Wildlife Refuge, Florida, United States - Lox_Sample_2.1 | ecosystem: Environmental > Terrestrial > Soil > Wetlands | place: USA... | reverse complement strand
CGATCCGGGCTGGATCGCGGTCGTGGATCCCGATGGCACCGAGCACGCCGCTGGTGACTTGCTCAGCCGGGCTAATCAGCTGACGCATGCCCTCAGGGCCCGTGGCCTGAAGCCGGGTGATGGTATCGCTTCGCTGCTGCCCAACGGTGCGGCTCCGGTCGAGGTCTACCTGGCTGCGCTCCAGGCGGGCTGGTACCTGACGCCTATTAACTGGCACTTCACCGCGCCCGAGGCCGCATACATCGCCACCGACTGCGGCGCACAGGCGTTCTTCGTCCACGAGCGGTTCGCCGAGCTCGGCATCGATATCGCGGACCTCGCGGGCATTCCGGCCGACGCCCGATTCAGCTTCGGCTCTGTCCCTGGCTTCACTGACGTGAGCGAGCTGCGCGCGGGCCAGCCTGACGCGCTGCCGGAGGACCGGACCGCGGGTACGACCATGCACTACACCTCCGGCACCACCGGCCGTCCCAAGGGCGTGCGGCGTGCACTCACCGGCTTTGATCCAGACGACGCCGTTGTGCTGGCCGCTGGGCTGCTCTCCTTCTTTGGCGTCACGGACGGCCAGCCCAACGCGCACCTGCTGACCTCACCGAATTACCACACCGCCGTCACGGTCTTTGGCGGCGGTGCCCTGCACATGGGCCACACACTGGTCTGCATGGACGGGTTCGACGCGGAGACGGCGCTGGCCCTGACGGAGCGCTACAAGTGCACGAACTCGCACATGGTGCCGACGCAGTTCAAGCGGATGCTCTCGCTGCCCGACGAGGTGAAGGCCTCCTACGACCTGTCGTCCATGCGCTGGCTGATCCACGCGGCCGCGCCCTGCCCGATCGGCATCAAGCAGGAGATGCTCGACTGGTGGGGCCCGTGCGTCTGGGAGTACTACGCGGCGACCGAGGGCGGCGGCACGATCGCGTCGCCGCAGGACTGGCTGGCCCATCCCGGCACCGTGGGCAACGCCTGGCCGATCAGCGAACTGCTGATCGCCGACGAGAACGGCAACTCGCAGCCGACCGGCACACCTGGCACCGTCTACATGAAGATGGGCCTCGCCGATTTCGAGTACTACGGCGACAAGGCCAAGACCGAGGCGAACCGCCTGCGCGGCTACTTCACCGTGGGTGACATCGGCTACCTCTCCGAAGACGGCTTCCTGTTCCTGTGCGACCGGAAGTCCGACATGATCATCTCGGGCGGGGCGAACATCTACCCGGCCGAGATCGAGGCTGAGATCATCATGAACCCCAAGGTGGCCGACGTCGCGGTCTTCGGGATCCCGGACGAGGAGTGGGGCGAGCAGATCAAGGCAGTCGTGCAGCCAGCCGCGGGGGTCGAGGCTGGCGATGAGCTAGCGGCCGAGATCCTTGCTGGGCTGGAGGGCCGGCTCGCCAAGATGAAGTGGCCCAAGTCCATCGACTTCACCGCCGAGCTGCCCCGTGACCCCAGCGGCAAGCTGCTCAAGCGGCGCCTGCGCGACCCGTACTGGGCGGACCGGGCCGCCAAGATCTGACTGCGCTGGCCCGATACCGCAGCTAACCCGCGGCGCTGGGTCTGGCAGGCGCGGCCGCGGACTCGCTGCCGAGCCTGGCCGCCACTCGCTTGAGCATGTCGATCAGCCGCACCGTCGATCTTGAGTCTGGCGGCTCGCCGTAAGTCATCGCGAACACGTGCCGGCGTGCTCCCGGCAATTCGGCGGTCGCGATACCCGGATGCTGAGCTGCACGCAGACACAGGTCGGGCAGCGTCGTGACGCCGAGGCCGGCCGCCACGAGCGCCTGCACCGCCAGGTAGTCGTCGGTGGTGAAGGAGATCCTCGGAGTGAAGCCGGCCGACGCGCACTGGCGGACAAGGTGGCTGCGGCAGCGCTCGCAGCCGGCGATCCAGCGGCTTGCGGCATAGGCGGCCAGGTCCGGCGTCGGCTGCTGGCCTGCCGAGGCCACCAGGTGCACCGGCTCGTCCAGTAGCAGCAGGCCCCTGGTGCCCTCGTCGGCAGGTTCCGGCGGCGCTAGGTCAAGATCGGGCTGGTAGTGCTGGAAGACCACGGCAACGTCGACGTAGCCGGCCCGCAGCATCCGCAGCGCCTCGGGCGGCTCGGCCTCGGTGAGCATGAATTCCATGCCGGGCGTCTCGGCGGCCAGCCGTGCTGCCGCGGCCGGGACAAGGGTGCCCAGGGCCGACGGGAACGCCGCCAGCCTGACCCGGCCCTCGCGGAGGCCGACGTGGGCGGCGAGCTCAGCCTCGGCCGCGTCCAGCCGCCCGATGATCTCCTCGGCCCGCTCGGCCAGCAACCGGCCAGCGTCGGTCAGCCGGATGCCGCGGCCGACCCGCTCAAGCAACTGGGTACCGGTCTCGGCCTCGAGCCTGGCGATGTGGTGGCTGACGGACGGCTGGGCATAGTTCAGCGCGCGGGCGGCCGCTGTGACGGAGCCGTTCCTGGCGACCGCCACCAGGACACGTAGCCGGGTCACGTCCAGCATTCACCAACTATAGATCCCGCTGATATATCGGGCGCAGGGTGGTTACCTCACCTATCCCCGGACCAGGCGTCCGACGTGCCTGGGTTGCCCGGCCATGCGCCGCTTCCGCCCGATGGGTCGGCCAGCGGCCAGCGTCGGCTCGGCTGCTGCATGATGATGGGATGCACCCACAACCGATGAGCTGGCGGCCGGCCCCGGGATGGCCCGACGCGCCGCCCGGCTGGCAGCCGCCGCCAGGCTGGGCACCACCGGCTGACTGGCCAGCAGCGCCGCCGGATTGGCAGTTCTGGGTGCCCGCCGGGCCGCGGTTCCCGGTGCAGCAGCTCAGTGAGCCGACCCGGCGCGGCCTGGTGCTGGAAACCAGGCTCGTCATGCTCGCCGTGCTCTTCCCGTGGATCGTCAGCGCGGTGATCACGCTCGCTGTGCATGAGACCCGGAATGTCGGCCTCACCCAGCTCCCGAACTACGACCCGCGCCAGCCAGTCGTCAACGTCATACTTGGCCTGCTCAGCTATTTTCCGGTGGCAGCCGTGATCCCCCTAGTCCTGCTGCTGCTGGCCAGGACCGGCCAGCGGCCGTCAGACCTGGGCCTGACGAGCGCCCGCTGGAGCGACGTCGGCGTGGCTGTCGGTCTTGCCGCCGCTGGCCTAGGCTGCGAGTTCCTGCTGGCGATCCCGTTCGCGCGACTGAAGAACTCGCCTCTCGTCAATACCGCCGGGCCGCTGCATGTGCCGATCTACTACCTGATCTTCGGGCTGAGCCAGGCGCTGATCACGGCAATTGCCGAGGAAACCGCCGTCAACGGGTACCTCCTGACCCGGCTCGATCAGCTGGGCTGGTCGCCGTGGCGGGCATTCTGGCTCAGCCTGGCGCTGCGGACCAGCTATCACGTCTACTACGGGCTCGGAATCATCCTGACGCTCCCGCTCGGGTACTTCCTGACCAGGTCCTTCCAGAAGCACGGCAAGCTCAGCCGGCCGATCCTGGCCCATTTCCTTTACGACTCACTGATCTTCGTGATCGCGATCCTGGCGCACTAGGTGCATTCCGGCACGCACGTCATCGACGATGACCTTGTACGGCGGCTTATCGCTGGGCAGTTCCCGCGGTGGGCGGGGCTGGCGGTGGAGCGGTTTCCGTCCGGAGGCACGGTCAACGCCATGTACAGGCTGGGCGACGACATGGTCGTGCGGCTGCCGCTCGTGCGGGGCGGCGTCGGCGACGTGTCCCTGGAGCGGGAGTGGCTACCCCGACTCGCGCCCCTTCTGCCCACGCGCGTCCCTGAGGTGCTCGGGAACGGGGAGCCCGCCGAGGGGTATCCGTGGCCGTGGTCGGTGTACCGGTGGCTGGCCGGTGAGAATCCCCAGGCGGGAGCCCTGAGCGAGCCCGTGCTGATGGCCGAGGATCTAGCCGAGTTCGTCGCTGCAATGCGGAGCATCACGCTGCCGGGTGCGCCGAAGGCCCATCGCGGCGGGCCGGTTGCCTCGCTCGATGCGGCGACCCGTGCGGCCATCGAGGAACTGCGCGGGATCCCGCAAGAGGGCGTCGACTGCGATGCCGCCACCGCCGCGTGGGAGGCGGCGCTGCGTGCGCCGGGCTGGGACGGGCCGGCGGTGTGGCTACACGCCGATCTCATGCCCGGCAACCTGCTGGTGGACGGCGGCAGGCTGATTTCGGTAATCGACTTCGGGTGCGTGGGGGTGGGCGATCCCGCCTGCGATCTGTTCCCGGCGTGGAATCTGCTGCCGGCCAATGCGAGGAAAGTCTTCCGTGAGGCGCTGAGCGTGGACGACGCGACCTGGACCCGCGGCCGGGGCCGGACGCTCTCGCAAGCGTTGATCGCGCTGCCGTACTACCGGAACACGAACCCGGCGATGGCGCGCAACGCCCGGCACGTGATCCGGACGGTACTGGGGGAGGGCTAAGCCCGGCGAATGCCGGGTCTGTGTTAGTGGTTGCCCCCGGTCGCAGGACCCCGGCCGTCGAGCAGCGGGGACGCTGGGTTCCTCGCCGGGCGGCTGGGGTCGCCCGCCAGGCGGCGACGCCGCCAGGCAATGCCAGAGAGCGCCTCGAGCACGACCCGGTTCGCCAGGTAGGCGGTCACCTCGGCATGATCGAACGGCGGCGCAACCTCGACGACGTCGATGCCGGCCAGCGGGAGCTCCATGGCGATCCGGCGGACAGCGTCCAGCAACTGGCGGCCGCTGAGACCGCCAGGTTCCGGCGTCCCGGTGCCTGGCGCCATGCCGGGGTCCACCACGTCGACGTCGACCGACAGGAACACGCCGTCGCACTCGTCGGTCGCGATGGTGAACGCCTCGGTCAGGCACTCGTTCAGCCCGCGGTCCACGATCTCGGTCATCTCGTAGCTGCGCATCTGCTGGCCCGCCATCCAGTTCAGGGTCTCGGGCTCGGGCCAGTAACCGCGCAGCCCGATCTGCAGGAAGCGGTCCCCGCGAACCGCGCCGGACTCGATCAGGCGGCGCATCGGCGTGCCGTGGCCATACAGAGAGCCGAACTGGGTGTCGCCGGTATCGGCGTGGGCGTCGAAGTGGATCATTGAGACCCTGCCCCAGCCGACGTGCCGGGCGACGCCGGTGGCGTCCGGGAACGCGATCGTGTGGTCGCCGCCGAGTATCACCGGCAGAGCGCCGCCTTCGCATGCCCGGTGCACGGCTTCCTCCAGGCGACGCAGTGACAGCTCGGTGTCACCTGACGGCATCTCGACGTCACCCGCGTCGGCGACCTGCAGCTCGACGAGCGGGTCGACGCCAAGCGCGAGGTGCGGCCGGGAGCCGTCATGAGGCAGGTAGTCGGTGAACCGGATCGCCTGCGGCCCGAACCGGGCGCCTGGCCGGTGCGAGGTGCCGCCGTCGAACGGGGCACCGATGATCATGATGTCGGTACCTGCCCAGGACGGGGGATCGGCTAGATCGGCCCGCTTGACCCCGAGGAACGTTGCATCCGGGCCGTACATCCCGCCGAGTCGTGTCATCGTCTGTTCCCTTCGCCAGCCGTTACGGTACCGGCCAGGCGTAGGCGGCCGCCTCGTTAACTAGCTGGCCAGGATTAGGATCACAGCCGGAAATGTCGGTGTGAGATGGTGCGAGTGCGGGTCGATACGAACGGAGCGGAACGTGACGCAGCTAGCCGGGCAGCCAGGGCAGGCCGGACCGGAGGCGCCTGGAGCCTGGGATCAGCAGGAGATTGCGGGCTTGACTCTCGCCTACGGCCGACGGATCGAGCTGGGCGGCACGCTGAACCTGCGGGATCTGGGCGGCTACCCCGCGGCTGGCGGCGGATTCGTGCGCTGGCGGACCCTGCTGCGGTCCGACGCGCTGCACAAGCTGGACCCGGCGGGCCTGGCCACGCTGTCCGAGCTCGGCTTGCGAACCGTTGTTGACCTGCGCACGCAGCTGGAGGCCGAGACGGCGCCGAGTGCGCTGGACGGACTGCCGGTCCAGCTCGCGCATATCTCGATCCTGTCCGGAGACATGCAGTCGCTCCCAATCGAGCTGGAGGCCATCTACCGGTACATGATTACCGAGTGCGGCGATGCGATCGGAGCCGCGATCAAGGAGCTGTGCATGGAGCAGGCGACGCCAGCCCTGGTCCACTGCAGCGCGGGGAAGGACCGGACTGGAGTCGTGATCGCGCTGGTCCTTGCTGCTCTCGGGGTCCCCGACCAGGTGATCGCCGCCGATTACGCCCTGAGCTCGATCTACCTGGATCCCGACCGAACACCCGCCATCGGGCAGGTGCAGGCCAGCACTGGCCTGGGCGACGACCTCACCCGGCAGCTGATGACCAGCCCGCCCGCGCTCATCCTGGACACGCTGGCCTGGGTACGAGCGGCGAGCGGATCGGTAGATGGCTACCTGGTCGAGCACGGCGTTGACTCAGACGACCTGGCCGAGCTTCGCGCTGCGCTGATCGCCTAAACCGCTAGCGTCAGGCTATGACGTTCGACGATCTGGACCGGCGGATTGTGGCGGCCCTCGTGGATGATGCGCGGGCAACGTATGCGGAGGTCGGCGCTCAGGTCGGGCTGTCCGCCCCGGCGGTCAAGCGCCGGGTGGACCGGCTGCGGCACTCGGGCGCAATCACCGGATTCGCCGCCCAGGTCGATCACTCCGCGCTGGGCTGGACTACCGAGGCTTACGTCGAGTTGTTCTGCCGGGGCCGCACGTCACCGGCCGAGATCGCCGCGGCTGTTAGCAAGCACCCTGAGGTCATCGATGCCTGCACGATCACCGGCGAAGCCGACGCGCTTGTGCACATCAGGGCCGCCGACATCCGGCACTTCGAGCAGGTGGTCGAACGGATCGGGGCCGAGCCGTTCGTTGTCCGCACACGCAGCGTGATCGTTTTGTCCACGCTCGTGCACCGCCCTGACCTGCTGCCTCCTGGCCCGGCCGGATAAAGAAGGCAGTTCAGGCGGAAATCTGCTGACTGGCGGTTGTGGCCTGCCGCATCGGCTACAGTCATGGCCATGACGGAGCGTCATGATGACCCAGTAGCCAGCGGCCGACCCATGACCACAGGCGAGTTTCGCGCCGCCCGTGATATCTCCGCGAGCACGGCGCAATTCCGCGCGTTCGCCGAGGACCCCGAGTTCGGCCGGGAGCCGGAGGTCAGTGCGCCCGGTCGCAGTCCCGCACAGGTCGCCGTTGTTATCGCCTTGGTGATCGTCGTGCTGGCCATCATCGCGCTCATCGCTTACGAAATGAAGGGCTAGCGAACTGCTGAGCTAGCCATTCCCGGCCGAGTCGTCGCACGGCCGGTTTTGGCGGCATGCTTGTATTGGCAGTCATGACCGCTGGGCCAGAGACTGTGACGGCCGGCCAGCCTCCTTCCGGGCAGCATTCGGCGGAAGAAAAGAGCAAGCTCACTGCCCTGGAGGGCCTCGCCGCCCTGTCCCTGGACGCTCTGTCGTCGGTGGCATACGGTCCGCAGGCCATCCTTATCGTGCTGGCGACCGCGGGCGCGGTCGCGCTGCACTACACCCTGCCGGTCACCCTGGCGATCGTGCTGCTCCTGACCGTCCTGGTGATCTCCTACCGCCAGGTGATCGAGGCGTTCCCGAATGGCGGCGGCGCCTATGCGGTGGCCAAGGCGCATCTGGGCGTTAAGCCAAGCCTGATCGCGGCGGCCTCGCTAGTGGTCGATTACGTGCTCAACGCGGCCGTCGGCGTGTCAGCGGGCGTCGAGGCGCTGACGTCCGCCTATCCGAATCTGTACTCGGATCGGGTGTGGCTCTGCCTGGGCGTTCTCGGGTGCATCACGGCAGCGAACCTATGGGGAGTGGCCGAGTCAGCCCGGCTGTTTATCGCCCCGACGATCTTGTTCATCGCCGGGATCTTCGCCGTCGTTATCGGCGGCCTGCTCCGGACGCATCCGCTGCCGTTTCCGCAAGGACACGTCTCATCGGTCGCCGTGGTAGGGGTCCTGCTGCTGCTGCGGGCATTCGCCTCGGGTTGCTCGGCGCTGACAGGGGTGGAGGCGATCGCGAACGCTGTGCCGGAGTTCCGGCAGCCGCGGGTGCGGCGCGCGCAGCACACCGAGGCTGGGCTCGGCGTGATCCTGGGCCTGATGCTCATCGGAATCGCCGTGCTGGCCGATAAATTCCATACTTATCCGTCGCCGACCACGACGACGCTTGCGCAGCTCACGCTCGCATCGCTCGGGCACAACTTCGTCTTCTACGCGATCCAGCTGATCACCACTGTCCTGCTGGCGCTGGCGGCGAACACTTCGTTCGGCGGGCTGCCGGTGCTGGCGTCCCTGCTCGCCACCGACAACTTCCTGCCGCACCTGTTCTTCCTGCGGGCGCAGCGCCAGGTGCACCAGTACGGAGTCATCGTGCTGGCGGTTCTGGCCGCCGCGCTGCTGGTGGTCTCCGACGGCGATACCCAGGCGCTGATCCCGCTGTTCGCGATCGGCGTCTTCGTTGGCTTCACCCTGTCGCAAGCCGGGATGGTCCGGCACTGGCGCCAGCAGGGCGGGCCCGGCTGGCGCGGGCGAGCGATCATCAACGGAGTCGGCACACTCTTCACGCTCGCAGCGCTAGTGGTCGAGCTAGTCAGCAAGTTCACTGAGGGCGCGTGGCTCGTCGTCGTCGTGGTGCCACTGCTGGTTCTGATGTTCTCCAGGATTCAGGCGATCTACGCCCGGATCGGCCGCGCGCTGGAGATCGGCCTGGTCCCCGCGCCACCCCAGCCCCGCAGCTCCCTGGTTGTAGTGCCGGTGGCGAGCATGTCCAGGCTCGTCAGGGAGGGCATCTCGGCCGCACTGTCACTCGGCGATGAGGTCGTCGCGGTGACAGTCTGTCACGACACTACCGAAGATCATGCGGCTACGGAGCGCCTGAACGACCAGTGGGCTCAGTGGCACCCGGACGTGTCCCTGGTGACCTTGCATACCACCAAGCAGTCGCTGGGCGCGCCAATCGTCAAGTACCTGCGTGAGCTGGAAGTTCAGACCACGCATGACCAGCTGGTCGTGCTCATCCCCGAAGTACAGCCCGCCAGGCCGTGGCAGCGAATCCTGCACAATCAGCGCGGCTTCGTGCTCGAGCAGGCGATCCAGCGCGGCACTGAGAACGTGGTCATCTGCCGCCTGAGGTATCGGCTGTCGACGGTCGCCGTTGACGGCACGGATGGCGATGGCCAGTCACCAGGCGGAGGGTCAGCTCCGACCGGACCAGAGCTACCGCCGGTGCAGCGGCTGCCTGACTAGTCGGGCTGATACCGGTAGCCCATTCCCGGCTCGGTCAGCAGCCATCGCGGCCTGGCCGGATCATGCTCGAGCTTGCGCCGCAGCTGCGCCATGTAAAGGCGGAGGTTACCGGTGGCATCGGCATAGCCGGGCCCCCAGACCTCAGCGAGTAGCTGTTGCTGGCTGAGCAGCTTGCCTGGATTTCGCAGCAGCACCTCAAGCAGATGCCATTCGGTGGGAGTCAGCCGGACATCCCCGTTCCCATCATTGTGATGGTTGTCGTCCTGACGCCTTATCACGCGCTTGGCGGCCAGGTCCACGGTGAGATCGCCGAGCTGGATCTGGGGTGCGTCACCGTCGGCGCCCATCCGCCTACTGACCGCCCGCATCCGGGCGAGCAGCTCGTCCATCCCGAACGGCTTGGTGACATAGTCATCAGCTCCGGCGTCCAGCGCCTCCACCTTGTCGGTGCTGTCAGCCCGGCCGGACAGCACGATGATCGGCGCATCCGTCCAGCCGCGCAGGCCGTGGATGACCTCCACGCCGTCCAGGTCGGGCAGGCCTAGGTCGAGGATGACCAGGTCCGGCGGGTAACGCGCAGCTAGTTCGAGCGCCTCCCCGGCTGTGCCCGCAGTATGCACGTCGTACTGGCGGACGCGCAGGTTTATCCGGAGCGCCCGGACGATCTGCGGCTCGTCGTCGATCACCAGAACGGTCGTCACGGCACCAACACTCTCATGCGGGACAGTGAGCCGGGCGGCCGGCAGCGTCACGAGGTCGTCCTGGCGTCGTGGTCGCCGTGCTCGTAGTCCGCATCGTCGTCGTACCCGCGGTGGTCCTGGTCGCTGTCCCGCCCTCCGGGCAGCGATCTGTCCGGGCTGGGCACGGCTGGTAGCGACAGCGTCATGGTCAGGCCACCGCCTGGCGTCTCATCCGCCTCCAGCGTGCCGCCCATGGCCTCAGTCAGGCCGCGGGACAGGGCCAGTCCGAGTCCTACCCCGGTGGTGTTGTCGGTGTCACCGAGCCGCTGGAACGGCACGAACATGTGATCGCGGTTCTCTTCCGGTACGCCGGGGCCGCGATCGATGACGCGCAGCTCCACCCGGTCCTTCAGCACGCTGCCGGAGAGGGTCGGTGGCGAGCCGGACGGAGAATAGCGCAGTGCGTTCGCGGTCAGATTGGCAATGACCCGCTCCAGGATGCCGGGGTCGACCGCGACCTCCGGCAGCCGCTCGGGAATGCTGACGGTCACCCTTCGGGCGGCAGGACCAAGGTCGTCCAGCGAGCGGGCCACGATCTCGGCCAGGTCAGCCGGGCGGGGGAATACCGCCAGCGCGCCTGCCTGAAGCCTGCTCATGTCGAGCAGGTTGTCGACCAGGCGCGCCAGCTTGTCGAGCGACTCGTCGGCGGTCGCCAGCAGCTCGTCATGGTCTTCGGCGTCCCACTGAACGTCGTGCGAGCGCAGGCTGGTGACCGCAGCCTTGGCCGAGGCCAGAGGCGTTCGCAGGTCATGACTGACGGCGGCGAGCAGCGCGGTGCGGACCCGGTCCGCCTCGGCGATCGGGCGGGCAGCCTCAGCGACCGCGGTCAGCCGCCCCTGCTCCAGCGCGGTCGCGGCGTAGGCAGCGAAAGCGCCGAGCACCCGGCGGTCGGTGGCGGGCAGCGTCCGCCCGCGCAGGGCCAGTACCAGGCCATCGCCAACCGGCGCCTCGACGTCGGCTTCCTCGGGCCGGCCGACGGGAAACTCGCCAGATGATCCGACGATGGTCCACCGGCCTACCCGCCGTGGCCGGGCGGAATCGTCGACCTCCGGCGTGAGCGGCGTCTGCTGGCCGTCAGTGCTCTGGCCCGACAGCTCCAGCAGGGTCACCGAGTCCATCCCGAATGCCTCGCGCACCCGGTCAAGAACGGCCGACAGTGCTCGTTCTCCGCGCAGTACGCTGCCCGCGGTAGTGGCCAGCAGCTCGGATTCCGCTCCGGCTCTGGCCGCCTGCTTGGTTCGCCGCGCGGCGGTGTCCACTACCGAGCTGACCACCAGGCCGACGATGACGAAGATCACCAGTGCTAGCGCGTTGTTGAATTCCGCGATGGTGAACTTGTGAATCGGCGGAATGAAATAGAAGTTCAGCAGCAGCGAGGCCGCCACGGCGGCCAGCAATGCCGGGATGAACCCGCCAAGAAGAGCTACTGCGATCACTGCGGCCAGGAAGACTAGCACGTCGCTGGTCAGGTGAAGGTCGCCACGCACTTGCGATAGCGCCAGCGTCAGCAGCGGCAGCAGCACGGCCGCCAACGCGTACCCGGCCAGCTGACGCCGCAGGTTCAGTCCGCCGCGGACCCTCGGCAGGCCGCGGCCGCGGCCGACGTAGGAGTGCGTGACCATGTGCACGTCAATGTCGCCGGACTCACGCATGGTCCGCATGCTGACGCCGGGCCCGGTCAGCAGTGACGACAGCCAGCCGCGGCGGCTGACGCCAAGGACCAGCTGGGTAGCATTCTCGGCCCTGGCGAAGGTCAGCAGCGCGTCCGGCACGTTGTCGCCGACTACCTGATGGTATGTGCCACCGAGCGACTCGACCAGCTGTCGCTGGCCCGCCAGCGTGCCCGGATTGGCCCCGGTCAGGCCGTCCGAGCTGGTCACGTGGACGGCCAGCAGGTCGCCGCCGGTCGAGCGAGCGGCGATCCGGGCGGCTCGCCTGATCAGCGTGTCGCCCTCCGGGCCGCCGGTAAGCGCGACGACAACTCGCTCCCTGGCCTCCCAGGTGGCGTGGATGTCGTGCGCTTCCCGGTAGCGCTGCAGGCCCTCGTCGACCTTGTCGGCCAGCCACAGCAGAGCCAGCTCGCGCAGCGCGGACAGGTTGCCGATCCGGAAGTAGTTGGTCAGGGCCGCGTCGATCTTCTCGGCCTTGTAGATGTTTCCGTGCGCCATCCGGCGGCGTAGTGCCTCGGGAGTCATGTCGACCAGCTCGACCTGATCCGCTGCCCGGACCATGGCATCCGGCACCGTCTCCCGCTGCGGCACGCCGGTGATCTTCTCGACCACGTCGTTGAGAGACTCAAGATGCTGGATGTTCATCGCGGAGATCACGTCGATGCCGGCGTCGAGCAGTTCGGCGACGTCCTGCCAGCGCTTCTCGTTCCGCGACCCGGGCACGTTGGTATGCGCGAACTCGTCGACAAGGGCGACTTGAGGATGGCGCGCGAGCACCGCGTCTAGGTCCATCTCCTCGAATGCGCTGCCGCGGTAGGGGATTTTTGCCCTGGGGATGAGCTCCAGGTCGCCGATCTGCGCTTCGGTGTGCGGTCGGCCGTGCGCCTCGACGTAGCCAATCACGACGTCGGTGCCGCGCTCCTTACGGCGATGGCCCTCGTTGAGCAAGGCAAACGTCTTGCCGACGCCGGCTGCGGAGCCAAGGTAGATCCTCAGCTGGCCCCGGCTGCCAGGCACTCTGGCAGCCCGAACATCCTCAAGACCCTCAGAAGCCATGAAAACCCCTGTAACGAGCGTCTCACGCTTGGTACCTGTATCCCATCCCGGGTTCGGTCAGCAAGTGCTTCGGTCGCGGCGGATCTTCCTCGAGCTTGCGCCGCAGCCTGGCCATGTGGAATCGCAGGTAATGCGCCCTGTCCTCGGCCCCTGGGCCCCAGACCTCGGACAGCAGCCTGGCGGCAGGCACGAGCTGCCCGGCGGACTCCAGCAGGATCTCCAGCATCCGCCACTCGGTTCTGGTCAGATGCACCAGCTCGAGCGCGCCCTGGTCATTCTCAGGCTGCCGGGTGACCGTCCGAGCGGTCAGATCCACCAGGCACCGGCCGATCGTGAACTCGGTGATGCCGAGGTGATGGCCGTCGCGGCGCAATGCCGCACGCAGCCGGGCCATCAGCTCTTCCATCGAGAACGGCTTGGTGACGTAGTCGTCGGCGCCAGCATCCAGCGCCCCGATCTTGTCACCCGAGCCAGCCCGGCCGGACAGGACGATCACCGGTACCGCAGACCAGGTGCGCAGCTCGCGGATCACCTCGATGCCGTCGACATCTGGCAGGCCCAGGTCGAGCAGCACGGCGTCTGGCGGACGCCGCGCTGCCTCGACCAGGGCCTCCCGACCGGCCGTCGAGGCTGCCACCTCGTACCCCCGCGCGCGCAGGTTTATCTGCAGCGCTCGCAGCAGGGCCGGCTCGTCCTCCACTATGAGGACGCGCCCGCTGTCAGACTGGGTACTTCTCATCGAGCGCCCGGTTCAGCAGCAGCACGTTGACCACTGGCTCGCCCAGGATCCCGAGTGCGCGGCCCGTCGTGTACTGACTGACCAGGGCCTTGACCTGAGCCGGGCTGATGTGCCTCGCGGCGGCTACGCGGTCTACCTGGATGGCCGCATTGGCCGGCGTGATGTCCGGGTCCAGGCCGGAGCCGGACGCGGTCACTGCGTCGGACGGGATCTTCGAGACCGGCACGTGGTCGAACGCGGCGATCTGCTGCTGCCGCTGCTTGACGAACTGGATCTGGGCCGGGTTGTTGTTGCCGAGGTTGGACGCGCTCGAGTAAAGCGGGTTACAGCCGTAGTTGTTCGGCCCCGTTCCCGTCACGACGTACTTCCCCTTTTCTTGCGTCAGCCCCCAGCCCACGATCGCGAAGGACGGGCGCGGCTGGAAGTACTGCGGCAGCGGGTTGCCCTTGGCGTCGACGAACTCCTGGCACAGCAGGCTCGAGCCGACAGTCCGGCCGTGGTAGCTGACCAGCGACCCGTTGGCCTGGCTCGGGAATGCCGCCTGGGCGATTCCCCACATGACGACCGGGTAGATGATCCCGGTAATCACCGTGAAGACCAGCAGCAGACGCAGTCCCGCGATGTGCTGGCGGATGAAAGAAGGTAGGCGATTCATTGTCAGATCACCGGAATCCTGGAATGAACTGGATGATGAGGTCGATTGCCTTGATCCCGAGGAACGGGATGATGAGTCCGCCGACGCCGTAGATCCACAGGTTCCTGCGGAGCATCGCGGAGGCCGACGAGGGCCGGTACCGGACGCCACGCAGCGCCAGCGGGATCAGCGCGACGATGATCAGTGCGTTGAAGATGATCGCCGAGGTGATCGCCGACTTCGGGCTGTGCAGCCCCATAATGTTGAGGTAGTGCAGCCCAGGGAAGACGCTGACGAACATCGCCGGGATGATCGCGAAGTACTTCGCCACGTCGTTGGCGATCGAGAAGGTCGTCAGGGCGCCGCGGGTGATGAGCAGTTGCTTGCCGATCTCCACGATCTCGATGAGCTTCGTCGGGTTGGAGTCCAGGTCCACCATGTTCCCGGCCTCCTTGGCGGCCGAGGTTCCGGTGTTCATGGCCACGCCGACGTCAGCCTGGGCGAGGGCCGGGGCGTCGTTCGTACCGTCCCCGGTCATCGCGACCAGCTTGCCGCCCCCCTGCTCCTTCTTGATTAGCGCCATCTTGTCTTCCGGCGTCGCCTCAGCAAGGAAGTCGTCCACGCCGGACTCCTCGGCGATGGCCTTGGCGGTCAGCGGGTTGTCGCCGGTGATCATGACGGTCCGGATACCCATCTTGCGCATCTCAGCGAACCGCTCGGCGATGCCCTCCTTAACGATGTCCTTCAGGTAAATGACACCGAGGGCCTTCGCCGGGTTGTTGCCGTCGCGCTCGGCCACTACCAGCGGTGTACCGCCGACCCCAGAGATCCCGTCCACCATGGAGCCGAGCTCCTCGGGCGGGGTGCCACCGTTGTCGCGGACCCACTGGGCCACGGACGCTGCGGCACCTTTGCGCACCTGCCGGCCGCCCGTGCCATCTCGAGCTGGCAGGTCGATGCCGCTCATCCTGGTCTGGGCGGTGAACTCGACGAACTCCGCGCCCTGCAGCTCGCCCTCAGCTCGCTCCCGGAGGTTGTACTTCTCCTTGGCGAGCACCACGATGGAGCGCCCTTCGGGCGTGTAGTCGGCCATGCTGGATAGCTGGGCGGCGTCGGCAAGCTCAGCCTCGGTCACCTCGTTGACCGGAAGGAACTCGGTAGCCTGCCGGTTGCCGATGGTAATGGTGCCGGTCTTGTCCAGCAGCAGCGTGTTCACGTCCCCGGCCGCCTCGACCGCGCGGCCGGACATGGCCAGCACATTGCGCTGGACCAGCCGGTCCATGCCCGCGATGCCGATCGCCGACAGCAGGGCGCCGATCGTTGTCGGGATCAGCGCGACCAGCAGCGCGACCAGGATCACCAGGGTCTGCGGCGCCCCGGAGTAGAACGCCATCGGCTGCAGCGTGATGACGGCCAGCATGAAGATGATCGTCAGCGACGCCAGCAGGATGTTCAGCGCGATCTCGTTCGGCGTCTTCTGCCGCTTCGCGCCCTCAACCAGGGCGATCATCCGGTCGATGAACGTCTCACCGGGCTTGGAGGTGATCTTCACGACGATCCGGTCGGACAGCACCTTGGTGCCGCCGGTCACCGCGGACCGGTCACCACCAGACTCGCGGATCACCGGGGCCGACTCGCCGGTGATCGCCGACTCGTCGACCGAGGCCACGCCTTCGACCACGTCGCCGTCACCGGGGATGATCTCGCCGGCCTCAACTATCACATGATCGCCGAGCGTCAGCTGGGTGCCGGGCACCGGCTCCTCGCGAACGTCGGTCCGCCCTGGCTGCCAGCCGACGAGCCGGCGTGCAACGGTCTCTCGCTTGGTCTTGCGCAGCGTTTCCGCCTGGGCCTTGCCGCGGCCTTCGGCCACCGCTTCGGCCAGGTTGGCGAACACCACTGTGAGGAACAGCCAGACCACGATGGTCCAGTTGAATGCCGCGCTCGGGCCAGGAGTGTTGCTGACGGCCGTGTAGAGGCACAGCACAGCGCCGACCTCGACCACGAACATGACCGGGTTCTTGATCTGGACCCGCGGGTCTAGCTTCTTGAACGCGTCAGGCAAGGCGTGCCAGAGAATCCTGGGGTCGAGCAGGCCGCCGCCGACCCGGCCTTTCGCCACCTCGGCCGACCTAGCGCGCCTGCCCGTGGGGGACTCGGGCTTGGTTGTCATTGCCATCTCAGTGCAGTCCTTCTGCGATCGGGCCGAGGGCGAGAGCCGGGAAGTAGGTCAGGCCGACGAGAACGAGGACAACGGCGATCACCATGCCGACGAAGAGCGGAGTCCTGGTGTCGAGCGTGCCCGCACTCTTTGGCACCGGTTGCTGTCTGGCCAGTGACCCGGCCAGGCCGAGTGCGAAGAGCTCCGGTGCGAAGCGGCCGAACAGCATCACGAAACCGCCAACCGTCTGGTACCACATGGCAGCCGAGCCGAGGCCAGCGAACGCGGAGCCGTTGTTATTCGCCATCGAGGCGAACGCGTACATAACCTCGGTGAGACCATGCGATCCGGGGTTGAAGATCGCTGCCTGGCCCGCGTGGGTGCCAATTGACAATCCCGCCGCGGTCAGGATGACGACGGGCAGCGTGAGGAAGTACAAGGCTGCGTACTTCATCTCCACCGGACGGATCTTCTTGCCCAGGTACTCAGGCGTCCGGCCGACCATCAGCCCGGCCACGAAGACCGTGACGATGGCCAGGATGAGGATGCCGTACATACCGGCCCCGATGCCGCCAGGCGCGATCTCGCCGAGTGCAATGTCGAACAGCGCGACGCCGCCGCCGAATGGTGTCAGCGAATCATGGAAGCAGTTCACCGATCCGGTTGATGTCACCGTGGTGGAGGCCGCGAACAGCGAGCACCCAGACGTGCCGAATCTCGTTTCGACGCCCTCGCTAGCGCCATGGGCGAGGTGTGCGGCCGTCGCACCACCGAGGCCGTAGTGCGCCTCGAAGAAGCTGATGCCGCCGACCGCGAGCATCCAGATGATTGCCATGACCGCGACCAGGGCGTAGCCCTGCTTGTTGTCTTTGACCATCTTGCCGAAGGCGCGCGGGGTGGCGAACGGGATCAGCAGCAAGAAGAAGATGATGAACCAGTCCGTGAACGGGTTCGGGTTCTCGAAGGGGTGCGCAGCATTGGTGTTGAAGTACCCGCCGCCGTTGTTCCCCAGATCCTTGATGCTCTCCATAGAGCCCACCGGGCCGCCCGGAATGGTCTGGTGCGCGCCCGAGAGCGTGGTGTAGGTCTCGTACGGGTGGAAGTTCTGGATGGCGCCGCCAGCGATAAGAACGAGAGCGCCGACGATCGCGAGCGGGATCAGCAACCGGAACACAGCGCGGGTGACATCCACCCAGAAGTTGCCGAGCTTGTCCGTCCTCGACCGGGTGAAGCCGCGGATCATCGCGATCGCGACCACTAGGCCGACGGCGGCCGACATGAACTGCTGCACGGTCAGGCCGGTCATCTGCGTCAGGTAGCCCATCGTGGACTCGCCGGCGTAGTTCTGCCAGTTCGTATTGGTCACGAATGACGCGGCCGTGTTCCAGGCCGTGTCCGGCGGCACGCCGGGCATGCCCTCGCTCAGCAGCAGGAAGTGCTGCAGGCGCTCGAAGCCGTACAGGAACAGCACGCTGACCGCGGAGAAGGCCAGGATGCTCTTGACGTAGGTGCTCCACTTCTGATCGGCCCTGGAGTCGATCCCGATCAGCCGGTAGACGAAGCGCTCTACCTTCCAGTCCTTGTCGGCAGTGAAGATGTGCGCGATGTAATTGCCGAGTGGTATGTAGCACGCGGCAAGGGCGGCGACGAGCAGGCCGAACTGAAGCCAGCCTGCGGCAGCGCTACTCATCTAGAACCTCTCAGGGAGCACGAGTGCCACGAACAGGTAGACGACCAGCAGGAATCCGCCGATAAGGCCGATCCAGTTCTCAGCGCTCAAAGCGCTCAACTCCCTTCACGATGAGCCAGAGCACACCGAACGCCACGATCGTCATCACGATGTAGAACCAGTCAGTGTTGAAGTTCATGGGTGTCCCTCCAGCGGACGCCTGGGTGTAAGCAGACGTCTCATGGAACCGTGCTGAACTGGGCAAACCAACGGTCCAAACGGGACCCATGCAGCCCTGAGGGGATTCCTAACAAACCCCATGCAGCCGCTCAGGAACCCTGTTCAGCAGCTGATGATCGGAGCATCCGGCCGGTGAGCCCTTGTATGCGGCCGCAGAGCCCCTGCATGCGGCCGGTAAGCCCCTGCATGCGGCCGGTGAGCCCCTGCATGCGGGCCCCGAACACCACCCTCGCATGGGGTTGAGCGGCCTTGGCATCGGGCCCGGGACTGGCACCGGGTGATGGAATGCTGATTCCGGACAGCAAGAAGCGGGGCCGCCCGCTGGCGGCCCCGCTCCGTGAACTTGCTTATCGCGTGCTTGTGCTCAGGCGGCGAGGTGGCTCAGGCCGCCGAGGTCTGTCAGGACCTGGCCGAACCGTGCCAGTGCGTTGCTGATCCACGGCAGTTGCAGCGGGTCTGGCGCGGCCAGCGCCTGCTCGCGCTGCTCGTCGGTGTCTCCGTACAGCAGTCCGGTCGCCACGCGCAGCCGCAGGCACGATGCGCTCTCGCCGAACGCGCTGCCAGGCAGGGTGCCGGCGCCGTACCGGTCAAGCAGCAGGGCAGCGAGGTCCGCTCCGGTGGCTACGCCAAATCTCGAGCGTAGCCGGTCGCGCCACGGCGCGAAGTCCGGATACAGGTAGAACGCGGCCTGAGGAGTCATCACGTCCAGTCCGGCGGCTGTGCACAGCCTGGCCGCTTGCTGGCAGACGACTGCGTGCAGGCGCCGGCTGCGGGCAATCCGTTCGGCCACATCAGCGGGCTCGTCCAGGGCCACGGCGGCCGCCAGCTGTACCGGCGCCGACGCGGCGGACCAGATCTCGCTGGCGATCCCGATCACGCGCTGTCGCAAGGCCGCGCCAGTGGCACCGTCCGGCATCCGCGCCACGCCGATCCGCCAGCCGCCGACTGCCAGGTTCTTGCTCAGCGCAGTCGTCACGACAGTTCGCTCCGGCGCGACCGCAGCCGGGCTGAGGACGGCGGCGTCGGGATCATGTACCAGGTCACGGTAGATCTCGTCGCTGATGATGATCAGGTCGTTTCGCTCGGCGACGGCGCACAGCCCCCGGATGGACTCAGGGCTGGCCAGGCGGCCAGTGGGGTTGTCCGGGAGCGTGACGAGCACCGCACCGATGGGTCGGCCAGCGCGTCGGCTGGCACGGACCGCAGCCTCAAGCGCAGCCGGATCGCAGCTGCCACCCTCGCCCGGCACAGTCGGCACGAAATGCGCTGTGGCTCCGATCAGCATGGCCTGCGCCGCATAGCTGACCCAGCTCGGCTGCGGGACGGCGACGTCGGTGCCGAGGGCGAGCAGAGTCGCGAATAGCAGCGCCTTACTGCCGGGACCGGCCACCACAGCGTCCGGGCTAGTCGGCAGCGACCGGCGGGACCAGTAGCCGGCTGCGGCAGCGCGGAGTGGCTGCGCCCCGGCGACCGGGCCGTAGGCGCCGTGGTCGGCCAGGTCGGCTAGCTCTGCGATCAGCCGGGGATGCACGGGAAGGCCGGCCTCGCCGAAAGCCAGCGGGAGAACTGGTTCACCACGCTCGCGACGCCGGGCGAGCGCCTCGTTAGCGGCGAGCGTTGCGGATACGGGTACGTTGCCCCGGACGCGGGTGGCCGTTGGCACGGTCGCGACCTGGGCGCCGGTGGCAAGAGGGGTCGGTAGGGATGTCGGTTCGGTGAGGGTGGCTGGGCCAGCCCAGGGCATGGCAAAGCTCCTTGCTGCGGGGGCAGTGGTGAGCGGGGGCTCTTCGCTTCAGTGGGTGAGGCTACCCGCCGCTAGCCCCCTGACCTGCCCTGCTTCGGGTAAAGCATTAGTATCTACAGGCATGTCTGAGGCAGAGATTAAGCCAGGCTTATGCTGTAACCATGCTCGAGGTGCACCGGCTCCGGCTGCTGCTTGAGTTCGCTGAGCGAGGCACTATTGCCGCAGCAGCCGCAGCGCTGGGCTACACGCCGTCCGCGGTATCGCAGCAGCTAGCCGCATTGGAACGGGAGACTGGTGCGGCGCTGCTTGACCGGACTGCCAGGACGGCCGAGCTCACCGAGGCGGGTAAGCGGCTAGCCGCCCACGCGGCCGAGATCCTGGCCATGATCGAGGCGGCCGAGGCGGACCTTGCTGCGCCCGAGCCGGCCGGGCGAGTGGCGATTTCGGCGTTCCCGACCGCTGCGGTCGCTTTTGCGCCTGCGCTGACCAGGACCGCGCGCGCGCATCCGGGGCTCAGCCTGCTGCTACGGCAGACCGCAGGCAGGGAGGTCCTCCGGCTGGTCAAGGCGGGTCAGGTAGATGTCGCGATCGTGGACGACTGGACTGGCAGGTTCGCGGCTGGCCAGGCAGCGCTCCGCTTCTACCCGCTGATCACCGACCCGCTCGTGCTCGTGGTCCCGCGCGGTCACTGGGCTGGTGATCAGCGCGTTCCTGTGCAACTGCAGAAACTGCGTGATGAGCCGTGGCTGGCGCCGCCAGCGGGCGAGGCGTCCCGCCGTGCGGTTGACCAGGTGCTGGCAACGACCGGAGGAGTAGCTGAGGCGCCATCAGAGTTCGAGGGTCTGGCGACGATCCTGAGTCTGGTCGCACGCGGCATCGGGGTGGCGCTCTTGCCGCGGCTCACGCTGGCTGCCGGCGACGCCAGGGTCACCGTGCGGGAGCTTCCCGGAGCTAGCCCGGCCAGGGACCTGTACGCGGTCGCCAGGGCCTCGTCGGTACGCCGACCCGCGGTCTCGGTGATCGTCCGGGCGCTGACGACAGCCGCGCGCGGCCTGCCAGGCGGCGTCAGGAATTCGGAAGCCGGGACTGCCGACTGACTGGTCGGGCGTGACGCATGGCGCCGTCAGACGTTACTGACGCCGCCGTCGACGACCATGTCGGACCCCGTCATGAACGAGCTCTCATCCGAGGCGAGGAAGAGAGCGGCGTTGGCGAGCTCCTCGGGCTGCGCGAGTCTATGCATCGGAGCCAAGTTCGCGTAGCCCTCGCGAATCGCGTCGGCCTGCTCGGGCGTAGTCGCCTGGGAGTCGAGCATCGCCGTGTCGACAACGCCCGGGCTCAGCGTGTTTGCACGGATTCCGCTGTCCTTAAACTCGGCCGCCCAGGTCCGGGAATACGAACGCAGCGCAGCCTTGGCCGCCGCGTAGGTCGAGTGGTTCGGCAGGCCCATGTAATGCATGGCCGAGGACACGAGGATGATCGATCCCCCTTTACCCATCATCGGGAGCATCTTCTGCACGAGGAACAAGGGCGCTCTGGCGTTCAGGGCAAATGTGCGGTCGTAGTGGTCCGGCGTAATCTCCGGCAGCGGTACCTGCTCGACCAGGCCGGCGCTGGACACGACCACGTCCACCTTGCCCTTCGCATTCCGGACCGCGTCGGCGACGCGGTCGAGGTCCTCAAGCCTGGACGCGTCGGCCTGGATGGCGGTGACGCTGACGCCGATGAGCTGCCGGGCCTTATCGAGCGCCTCCCGGTGCCGACCGAAGATGAACAGGTGCGCGCCCTCCTTCCCGAACCGCTGGGCGATGGCGAGCCCGATGCCGCTCGTACCACCGCTGATGACTGCGACCTTGCCTGCCAATCTGGACATAAGCACCTCCGTCAGGGTTGCTTCCCAGGCGGTATTGGTTTTCTTTCCCGCTCCGAGGTCCTCGCGCCCGGATCCGCCCCGGTACGTCGGACCGTTTTCCAACACCCCGGAACAAAAGTTGCTAATCGGACTACTCGCGGGCAGATCGAAGGAGGCGTCTCCGTGGGGCTGAGGTGTTTCCCAAGCCCAGCTCGACGTTTCACGGGTTTCGGTCGCGCCAACTTCGATGAACCGGACTATCTAATGCACGAGATCGATGAAATGTGGTTCCCGCTAATGCACGAGATCGATGAAATGTCGTTCCCGGCGACAGGCGAGTCCGGCGCGAAGGTATCGCCGGGCTGTGCCGGGAGCGCGGATGAGCGATGCTCGCGTCAGGACTGCGGCGCGAACGTCGGGGCGCGTCTCCGGCGCAGGCGACGGGGGTGTGTCTGTCAGCTGCGGGCTATGCTGCCCGGGTGCCTGCGAAACTTGATCTGTCCCGATCTGCGGGCGAGCTGACCGCGCACCTTGTCGACATCGCGTCGGTCAGCGGCGGCGAGCAGCCGCTGGCTGACGCTATCGAGACCGCGCTGGCGGACCTGCCGCACCTAGCGCTGCACCGCGACGGCAACGCGATCGTCGCCTGGACCGAGTTCGGCCAGGCCGAGCGGGTTGTGCTGGCCGGGCACATCGACACGGTCCCGGTGCACTCAAACCTTCCGTCGCGGGTCGCGGACGGGGTGCTCTACGGCTGCGGCAGTTGCGACATGAAGTCCGGAGTTGCCGTGCAGTTGCGGCTGGCCGCCCAGCTGACCAGCGCGGTGCGGGATGTCACCTACGTGTTCTATGACTGCGAAGAGGTCGAGGCCGAACGCAACGGTCTGCTCCGACTTAGCCGGGTGCGGCCGGACCTGCTGACGGCGGACTTTGCCGTGCTGCTGGAGCCCACCGGAGCCGTTGTCGAGGGCGGCTGCCAGGGAACCTTGCGTGCGGACGTCGTCGCTCGCGGCCAGCGAGCGCACAGCGCGCGATCCTGGCTCGGCAGCAATGCGATTCACTCAGCGGGCGGCATCCTGGACGTGCTCCGTGGCTACGCTGCGCGGCAACCAGTCGTGGACGGCCTCAGCTATCACGAGGGCCTGAACGCCGTGGGCATCCGCGGGGGAGTGGCCGGAAACGTGATCCCGGACGAATGCGTCGTGAGCGTCAACTTCCGGTTCGCTCCGGACCGCTCGGCGGAGCAGGCGGAGCAGCACGTCCGTGAGGTGTTCGCGGGCTTTGAAGTCGCGGTTACCGACGTTGCCAGCGGCGCGCGTCCTGGGCTGGGCCAACCCGCCGCGGCTTCCTTCGTAGCCGCCATGAATCGCGAGCCGCGGGCCAAGCTGGGCTGGACGGATGTGGCCAGGTTCGACGCGCTCGGCATTCCGGCCGTGAACTTCGGGCCAGGCGATCCGCAGCTAGCGCACACCAGAGATGAGCACGTCGGGCTGGACGAGATCGAGCAGTGCGAGACCCAGATGCTGGCCTGGCTAGGCAGCCTGGCAGGTTGAGCGGCCGGACGGCTGGCTCTGCCCGAAGTCGGCTAAGCCCGGCCGATGGCCG
>Ga0335072_10003575_pt1 | contig 23345 bp, 25 predicted proteins | sample Lox_Sample_21_FD_206725 | JGI IMG/M metagenome (GOLD analysis project Ga0335072, IMG submission 206725) | Soil microbial communities from Loxahatchee National Wildlife Refuge, Florida, United States - Lox_Sample_2.1 | ecosystem: Environmental > Terrestrial > Soil > Wetlands | place: USA... | reverse complement strand
GCCCGCCGTCCGCAAATCGTAAGCAATCCTCCTCTTGTCGTTGATCTAGCTTTAGTAGCGGCGACCGTTGGCCGCGCGGTTCGCGGCTGCATCTCGGTCGGCGTCTTTGAATTTGCTTTCGGTTTTGCCTCTCGCCGCGCGACATTCGCGCGCGTTCCTCGGTCGGGCGTCTTTGAATTTGCCTTTGCCTCCTTGCTTCCCTGCCTCTCACCCCCGCATCGCAAATTGGACCACGGCCATCGCCGCAATCACCGCCGTCTCCGCGCGCAAAATATTTTCTCCCAACGACGCTTCCGCGAACCCCGCCGCCCGCGCCGCCGCCATCTCTTCGTCCGTCCATCCGCCCTCGGGCCCGAACGCCAGCGTCACGCTACCTCCCTCGGCGTCCCGCAAACTCTCTCGAATCGACGGCGCATCCGGCCGCTCGCTGAGCAAAATCTTTCGCGCGCTCTTGTCTTCCCCAAACGCTTCCGCCGGACGCGCCGCCTTCGCCAGCGCCGGCGGACGCAAACGCCGCGCCTGCTGCGCGGACTCGGCCAAAATCCTCTCCCATCGCGCGCGCCGCTTCCCTGCCGCCTCGATCAACGCCCTATCCGAACGCGCCGCCGCCATCGGCACAATTTCGCTCGCACCCAGCTCGGTCGCTTTTTCCAGGCACCACTCCAACCGGTCAAACTTGATCAGCGAAATCAGCAGCCGCATCGCCACTCGCGGCTCGCGCGCCGGTACCTCCTCCACCAGCGCAAACTCGATCCGGCTCTCGCCCCGCTTCGTCAGCGCCACATTCTCGACGCGCCCGAGCCACACGCTCGCGCCGTCGCTCAACTCATAAAGCTGCCCCGCCTCCGCCCGCAACGCTCGCCCCAAATGCTCGGCCGTCTCGCCGCGCATCACCGCGCGCCCATCCTCAAATCTCTCGACAAAAAACCGTCGCCGCATCCCAAAATTCTACAGGTCATCACCCTAAAGTAAAACGTCCAACCGATCAGGCGTGCTTTCGCGCCTGGCGCACGCAATCGAAAACGCGCACGACATCACCCCTCTAACTTCGTCTCATGGGCGTCGTCGGGCGTATAATCAGCCCGTCACACCATGAGCTGAAATAACTAAAAATGGATGGGGAGAAGGAGACATCCAGTGAAGGCGACCTCGATTCTTTGTCTGGCGGCAGGAATAATCGGCGGCATCAAACGCGCTGGAACAATCGCTAGCGCCGCAACGAAGCCAAGAGGCACTCACGCATGAACGCTCTGGATAGACGCAGCGTCTTTATCATCGCGATTTGTTTGTCTGCGGTCGTTTGTGTTCCGTCCCTTCGAGCACAGTCACCCAACGCCGACTGGGAGAAGGCCGCCGGCGGCAAGATGTCTTTCGACGTTGCGTCGGTGAAGCAGAACACGTCTGGCAATTTCGTGCCCCCGAAGTTCCCTCTTGACGACGGAGACGCCTACGCACCCATCGGAGGCCTGTTCGCCGCTTCAGATTTTCCGTTGATCACCTACATTCAGTTTGCCTATAAACTGCACCTGACACCGGCCGAAGGCGCCGCCCTTCTGGCGACCATGCCGAAGTGGGCCAATGCCGACCGTTTTGATATTGAGGCTCGCGGCTCGGCCAGCGCGACGAAAGACCAGATGCGCCTAATGATGCAATCGCTGCTAGCCGACCGCTTCAAGTTGGCGGTTCACATGGAGACGCGGCAAGCTCCGGTGCTAGCGCTCGTGCTGGATAAGCCCGGCAAAGTTGGAGCCAAGCTCATACCACATTCGCAGGGTCCGCCTTGCGATGCCGCTCCGCAAGGCGGGGCCGGTTCGAGCCCGGCCACGCAAGCGGACATCTTTCCGACGTCGTGTGACGTGTTCGCCGTCAGAATCGCGCAAGGCGCTATGATTCTCGCCTCTCGCGGCACCACAATGGATCGAATCGCGCACATTTTCGGCACGCTGCCCGGCGAAGCGGTGATCAATCGGCCTGTCGTGAATGAAACCGGCCTCGCCGGGAATTTCGATTTCACTCTGGAATTTCGTCCGGACGCGCCGGTTACGATGAACGGCGGTAACGCGACATTTGATGAAAACGCCCCTACATTCCTTGAGGCACTTAAGGATCAATTGGGAATGAGACTCAAGGCCGAGACCGGCCCGGTCCAGACAATCGTCATCGACCACGTGGAGCCGCCAACGCCGAACTGATTCCAAAACCGGGGGGCCGGGCGCCGAACCATTTGCGTTGTTTGCAAAGGGTACGGGTGCTTTGCCCCCATCCCCTAACGCACCTGATTACGCGGCGATTCCATGTAGCTCGGAAATCGGGGGCAGGACGGGACAATTCCGAACCATCGGTCCTCCGCGGAAGCCCGGCAGATCACGATTCGAGGAACAAAGGCTCGCCGCAGCCCGCCCCGCGCAAGCCTTCTCACTCGCCCGGCCGTCTTGCAGGTATTTTTGTTCCGATTGTCCTGCCGTCGCCTGGTTCGTCACAACCTCAGGCCGTTTCCGAATTTTAGATCCACCGCATTCTGCAAAATCCGCTCAAACGTCGCCGCCGCAGCGGCAATCACCACCGAGCCGAACGAAATGAGGACGCCCATGAAAACCCCGCCCGCTCGATCATCCGAGTTGCCAAGCATGATGAAGATTTCTCCCACCGCGACAAAACCGATGATGGAGATCGCGCAATATCTTATCGTCCGCAAGGCTTTCACGGCCGCTTGCGAGAACACCTGATTTTGTCTCACGTATCCCAACACCCTGAACGCTTGATAGACCGCCACGAAAAACGGAATGGACCCTATATACGCATAGGCCAGAAACGGGTCTTTGAAATAGATCTCAAACACCGTGGCGTGCGCATTCCTGCCCTCAATGTGAGGTTCCCAAAGCAGCAGTGCCAGCGCGCCCATGCCCACCAGCACTGTGATCACCTGAAGAAATACTGTCGAGGCTCGCTTCGTAAAGGCCTTCAAATCAGCTTTGCTGTTCAAAGTACTTTTATTATATGCGAGGACTCGCCGTCTGTCGATCTATATTTCCATATCGAGCGGCTGAAGGGCTCGCTCGATTCCGTACAGGCATTGCTTCGCGTGCAGGGCAATCCGCTCCGCAATGAGCCGACTGTGCTGAAGGCCTGGCTTGATGTTCGTAAGCCCGATGCGGACAACCTCGTCTTCAACTCACAGAAGTCCACTCAGTTGAATCAAATCAGCGTGTACAAACTCTTTAAGGCTATCGCTCGCAAGGCCGGCTTGCCCGAGATGCCCCAACATCCGCAAGTGCTCAAGCACACTTGCATCATGCGGATGGCACAAGAGGTACAAACGCCTTTCTGATCCGCCAGTATGCCGGGCACCGCTCGTTTGATTCGACTCTTGGCCTGTATGTTTTATGGTCCAACCTGAGACAAGCCAGCCCGACCGGCAGTTAACCAGAGTAAAAGCGACTGCTCCGCTGTGCGCTCCTTGCCGTCCATTCGGCATGCCAGAACTACTCGGTACGGAGTCGCACTAACGGGCCTGTCTGCGTTGACAAGGGTCATGATTGGATCGTGTCGCGGCTTCCAGAATATTGTTTGCTGGCCGTCAGCGGGAACTACCCAATTATCCTTTGGCGCTGGCTTGTCTGGAGAGGAGAGGGCCACGTTGTCTAGAAAAAACTGTATTGAATCGATGGCAACCTTCGTCGAGTACGGATTTGTCACTTCTATTCCATACGGATTGTTGCGCGTCGCCTGAACCAGCTTGATTCCAAGCCGGAAGTTTTCGCGATCTAACCGTTCGCGTTCGTTTGCATCCACCCGGTCGTGAAGTTCTTTCACGCGGACTTCTACATTCTCAGTCGCTTTTCGAACTTCATTGACCGCAGGAATCGGATCGGGCGTCCACTTCCTCTGAAGCCACGCACCGAAGTACGACGCGCCGAACGCTGCAATTACCGTCACAATCCCGCCGATTATTAACGCAAGCATGAGCGTAGTATACCGTCACAGGCGGACGTGCGGCATTCGCTTGCGCCATTCGTCGGCAGGAATCCACCGCCCATCGTATTTCACTTGCCCGTTTTCGTTCACCTGAAAGCCCGCCGCCTTGATTTTCTCCTTCACAGGACTTCACCTGGACTTGGGCAGCGGGACTTCCAGTGTTAGTGTAACCACCGTCCGGCCCTGGCGGTGTGCCATTGAATCCGACTGCTAACACAGTTTTGCTGGTTATCTTTGTCGTTGGAATCTACATTGCGCTTCCGATTTCGATTGTAAGGGGTTGGGTGCGCTGGGCAACGCGACGACCGGCGCTTACTCCGTTTTCTCTTCTTTCTCTGGCCGGATTTGCGCTGGCTACGGCCTCGCGTCTACTCGCGGTCTCGTCCCTCGCATATGCGCACGTCATCCACGGTTTTCCATTCTATGACCCACTACTGCTGAGAATTTATCGCTGGGGAGGTTGGTTTTCCCTTTCCGGCTTCATCGCTGGCATCTGCGGTGCTTGGCGACCTGGCCCGCTGCGCTGGTATGCACCGATCTGTGCGCTAGGAATGCTGCTCTTCTGGTTTGCAGCGGCAATGGGTGAATAGCCTCAATGTGGTGAAGCTTCCACTAAACGAGCGGGACGACCTGCCCGAGCGTCGCAAAATTCCACCGTTCCATGTCGTCACCTCAATCGTGACACCGAACCGATCCTGCGGAAACGTGGCAACCATTAGAGTCCTGTGGGGTCTATAGTTGCGCCACGCTGTTCTTGAGCCCGCAGGATTCAATTCATCGACGGTTTTTCTGCATGGCTGATTACGTAATGGCCGACCCGACCTTTCTCTGGTTTTAGCCGCAGGCCGAATTGCTCTTTCAGGGCTGACGGGATGGCGGGGTATTTAGCGCTGGCCAAGGAATCATCGTACGTGTAGCGCAATACAAAATCGAAATTGCCCGTGAGGCCAGTGTCGTCCTTGACTGGCGCGTTCAGGTACTGCTCAAGTCGCTCAATCAAGAGAGCCATTGTGGCGTTGTGGCCTGTGAAGTTGTAATTGACGCCCCCTTGCGTGGTCTCTTCCTCCCGGCCCGACGTAACCAGCGGGCGCTCGTCGGGATGTTCGGGGGCACGAAATTGATCCCGCTTAATTCCGCTCCTCACCGGTTCAAGACTGTACACGGTGCCATCACGTTGCTCCTTGGAAAGCACGAGTTGAAACCGGCTTTCCAGAAGCGAACGAAGCATCAGAAGTTCGTCAGAGGGAGGCGGCGTTTTGGGATCGCTCGGCTTGATCTTGGCAGCGTCAGAAGCCTCTGGAGGTTTGGCCTCAATATTGAACATCTCGCCGTCTACCCACGAGGGACCGCCCGACAGCTGGTACGGCTGCAGCCTATAGGCTTCCATCACCAACTGCCGCAGCGTGTATGCCCGATACACTATCCTTCCGCCCGCGTCGAGCTGGCGATAACCTCTGATCGGATCATTCGGATCATCGGGCTTAACGCTGGCTACGTCGAAGGACGGCAGCGTCCCCGGTGACTGCCTCCTTGCCACGATCGGCGCGCCCAAGGTGATGGCCGCACTTGCGATGACGAGCAAAGCAGACGCGCATGTCGAAAGTCTCATAGCCGTACCCCGCCCAGGACGGATAAACGCCCCGCAGTCTACCACCTCGCATTCAAACAACTGTGTTCCCGTCCCTACTACCCCGTGCCAGCCAATCGAAGCCGTCGATCCGGCTAAGGGCGCAAGCCTCGTCTTCCCTCCGCTCAAATGCGTGCCCCGATTCAGCAATCGTGCAAACAAGCCAAAATAAGCCTTTTTAACCGTCAAAACCGTGCAATTTAGCCCATTTTAACGTGCCAATTTTGACGCCGCGTCACCTGTAGCCGTGCTCATCTGCCTCTCAACCTCCTCTGTTTGGTAGTCCTGTGAGTTCCATACTCAGTATTGCCCACAATAGAAATCGCATTTTCCGCATGCTACCCTTCGTTTGTTTTTGAAGCTGAAATCCGCAAAATCGCGGAAAAAAATCCGCGAAAAAAGTGCGGAAACAATAGAGCAGGAGTGTGCGCGGATCGCGCTAAGTCAGAAAACCCGAAATTTCTAATCGATAGTAATTACGATTAGAAATCGCCGCAACTGGCGCATTTTCAATCACATAAAAATTTCTAATCGATAGAAAAACAGCCCCTCCGAAAGGAGCAAAAGCGCACAAAAGGCGAAGCGAGAAGACCCGCGATGACGACGGCGTGCCGCGCCAAAGGCAGTTCTGGCGGCGGGGAAAATGCATAAAATTCGCGAAATTCTAATCGCAAATGAATAAAATTAAAAATCGACCTAAGCCACTGAAAACAAAGGCCGCGAAACTTTCTAATCGCGGTCGGCAAGGGGGGTAAACGAGCGCCGCGATTAGAAATGCATAAAATCGGTCCCGCGGTCACCGCGGATCAGGGCGAACACTTGAGACGAGACGAGGCAACGGGCGTATAATGGTCGAGTAGATGAACCACTATCGAACAGTTCCCTCTCTGCCGTTTCCCGCTGCGCGATGAAAAGTGCCCGTCCTGTAGAACGCCGAGAGAGAGTCTTGCTTGTCGGCGTGAGCCTGAAAAAATCGTCGAGGGGGCGTTCGCTCGCCGCCGCCGATCTTGGGCGCGACGGTCTCGCTGAACTCGAGGAGTTGGCGCACAGCGCGGGCGCGGAAATCGCCGCGAGCGTGCTTCAGGTTCGCGAAGCGCTCGATCCCGCGACGCTGGTTGGCCGCGGCAAGCTGGAAGAAATTCGCGCCGAAGCGCGGCTGCGCAAGGCGCCGCTGATTATCGTCGATCAAAATCTCACGCCCGTGCAGCTCCGCAACATGGAGAAAGTCACGGACTGCCGCGTGATCGATCGCACGCAGCTGATTCTGGATATCTTCGCGGCCCACGCCCGCACCCGCGAAGGCCAGCTGCAAGTGGAGCTGGCGCAGCTGAATTATTTGCTGCCCCGCCTGACGGGCCGCGGCGAAGAACTTTCGCGTCTCGGCGGCGGCATCGGAACGCGCGGCCCTGGCGAACAAAAACTCGAAACCGATCGCCGCCGCATTCGCGACCGCGTGCGAAAAATCAAAGACGCGATTGAAGTGGTTCGCCGCCAGCGCACCACGCGCCGCCGCTCGCGGCAAGCGGTTCCGCTTGCGACCGTTGCTCTCGTGGGCTATACGAACGCCGGCAAATCGACGCTCTTTAACGCGCTCACTTCGGCGGACGTGCTCACGTCGTCGCAGATGTTCGCGACGCTTGACCCGACGATTCGCGGAGTGCGCTTGCCTTCGCGCCGGCGCGTGCTTCTCTCAGACACGGTGGGTTTTCTGCGCGATCTTCCTCCCGGCTTGATCGCCGCCTTTCGCGCCACGCTCGAAGAAGTCCAGGAAGCCGCGCTCATCCTGCACGTGACGGACATTTCAGACCCGCAGCACGCCGAGCACGACGCGGAAGTTCTGAAAGTCCTCGCCGATCTGGGCGTGCAAGACCGGCCGCGCTTGCACGTGCTGAACAAATCTGACCGCTTGGCTGAACCCGAACGCAGCCTCCTGCAAGCGGCGAACGGAAACGGCCATCCCCGCCTGTTGGTCTCTGCCGCGACCGGCGAAGGCTTACCCGAACTCCTACACGAGATCGACGCCCACATGCCGGTCGACCCGGTGGTGCGCTCCCGCCTCCGCATCCCCGTCTCGGACGGCCGCCACCTCTCGCTGGTGCACGGATTCGGGCGGGTGCTCAGCTCCGAGCTAGCGGGCGAGGATATGCTCATCGAGGCCGAGGTCCCGCAGTCGCTCCTCCAGCGCCGTCTCGCGCCATTTGTAATACGGCCCCACAGCGCTCCTGTGGAAATCGCTGTGGATAAAGGTACTAAGTAGTTCCGGTCTATCAGGGTCTGTAGGCAAGCGGCCTACGACCCGCGTAGTCCGGCGATCAGCCCATCTCAAAGATATAGTTAGACTTAACAGCATCGGACGGCATGGGCACCCGGTTGAAAACCCGGACTTCCCGGCGCGGGAAGCGGCCGCAAAGATTTGCACAGTTTCGCAGCATCCGCAGGCTGAAGCTGGCGATGCCTTGCCGCGTCGGGGCACAGCCAAACCGCTGCAAAAGCGCTGGAAAGCACAACGTTCCGGCAAAGTAGCGTTGACTCAAAAACGGTGCGAGACTATATTCGACTAGCCAAATCGCGCCTTGGAACCGGAGCCGAACTTCACCGAGCGCCATCATGAGCAGACCAATCAGCCTGCCAAACCTGCCGAATAGCCTTACGATTCTACGGATTTTTTTCGTCCCCCTGATGGTTGTGGTTCTTCTCACCAGACAGCCGAACTGGCCGGTTCATTTCGAGTCGTGGGGCGTACTGATTCTGTTGCTGGCGGCGGCAACGGATCTCGCCGATGGTTATTTTGCGCGCAAGCGGCGTGAAGTGACGACGTTGGGCATTCTGCTCGATCCGATCGCGGACAAGCTGCTTATCGCAGCGACGTTTATCCCGCTAGTGGAAATGGGTTTGATGCCAGCGTGGATGGCCGTTGTCATCATCGGGCGCGAATTTATCGTGCAGGGCCTGCGCGAAATCGCGTCGGTTGAGGGACTTGTGATTCCAGCGGGCGCGCTGGGCAAGACCAAGATGCTTCTGCAGGTGATCGCAGGCTGCGCCGTGATTATGACGGCCAATCATCCGGCGCTTCGCTTGGTTGGCGTGGTGCTGCTGTGGCTGGTCGTGGTGACTGCTGTTGCGTCCGCCTTCCACTATTTCGTCGCGTTCTGGGGCCAAATCCGCTACCGAGTGGACGAACGCCGGCGCAGGACCGTGGTTTTGGTGGACCGAAAAGAAAAACCGCAGGATGTCCTCACTCGCTGACAGCGAGAAGAAACTGCTGCTGCAAATAGCGCGCCGTGCGCTGGTGGCGGGCGTTGAGCGACGCGCTCCGGACGACGCAGCTCAGGACGCTGGATTAAGATGGCCGGGCGGGGCGTTTGTGACGATTACACGAGCGGGCCGTCTGCGGGGCTGCATAGGCCAACTCCCTTCGGGCGTTGCGATTATCGACGTAGTGGCGTATTGCGCGCGTGCCGTCGCGTCTGACGATCCCCGATTTCCCCGCGTTACGCCTGGAGAGCTTGCCGAGATTGAGATCGAGATATCGGCTCTCTCACCGTTAAGCGACATCAATCCCGAAGCGATTGAACCTGGCAAGCACGGCCTATTCGTGAGCAATGGCGCGCGACGCGGGATATTGCTGCCGCAGGTGGCCGTGCAATTTCGCTGGAACGGTATACGCTTGCTGGAAGCGACATGCGAAAAGGCCGGACTGCCCCGCGACGCGTGGAAAAACCCCGCAACCCGCGTGCAAGCCTTCACCGCGGAAGTCTTTGCCGAGGCCGAATTTCGAGAAGCGTGACGCCGGGGTTTTTAAGAACTACTCCAACTCCACATAATCCCCAGTGTAAATTTCCCGCGTGGTGAAGGTGATCAGCACGGTCGAAGAGTTCGGGCCGGTCCGCAGCACAACACCTTCGCCGAGCACTTCGCGCGGCGTATCGCTCCAGCTGTATTTCGTCGGAACAGCGCCGAACCCGTAGATCGGCGACTTCCCGAACTGCTGATCGAAGGCATAGCGCGGAGTCTGGTAAGCGGTCTCATGCTCGGTTCCGGTGTAGCGGAAAACGCGGAAATAGTCACCCACGTGAACTCCTTGTGCATTCCCCAGGTTCACGTAGACGATGTCGTTGGTCCCGATCTCGTTGCGGAAGTTCTTGCCGGCGATGACCATTGCCAAAGCCTTGCCGTTGGGCGGCGCAAACCGGTCAAATTCGCCAAGGGGTCTAAGGGTAACTGCCGGCTCGGTGGTAAACGGCACGGCAATGTCGCCGCGCTGAATCATGTCGCACATGTGCTCGACGACGGCGACGGAGGTCTTTGGCAGCACTTCCACGATCTTGACGCGGCCTTCGTCAGCCCAAAGCGTGCCCATGCGGCTGAAAATACCGAATTGCCATTTGGTCCAAGGCTCTGTGAGCGGGTCTTTTGGCACGGCGCGGATAATCGAGAGCTCATCGCCAATTTTGGCGCCCGCGTCGGATCCCTTGTTGAGATAGACCATGTCGCCTAGCGTATAGGTTAGGCGGGTATTGGATTCCTCGCCCGTAATCACGAAGGTGCCTTGCGGGACCGCCGCGGTCGTGACCAGGCCGGAGCAATACACGTCGTTTGGGAACGGCGGCGTATAGCTTTGCGCCCGAGCCGACAGGCCGGACAAGCACAAAATCAAACCAGCAAAGACAATCTTCCCACGCATGGCTTTGGCTCCTATGGAACTCCTAACGCCCGGGTCCGGGCGCCCCATAAGGCGACCGTAGCATCCGCCCCACGGAGCGTCAAGATAATGGTCACCCGGGCTTTACACATTGTGTACCTGCATGGTAGAAGCAGAGCCTGACTCTCGCCGGGGGTGAACGCTCCCGGCCAAATCCTGTAAGTTGCAGTAAACACGGATGATAGGTAAGGACAAAATCTGTGCGGTAGTGGCTGCCTCAGACGTCGGCTCGATGTGGCGGCAGCTAGCCGTTGCAGATAGGGCATCCGGTACGGTTGAGCTGCGTCTGGATTGGCTCGCAGAGGACCGCGAGATCAGCCGCTTCCTCTCCCGGCTGGCTCGGCACACCATGAAGTCTACACTGCTCGCCACCTGCCGCCGTCGCTCGGCTGGGGGCCGCTATCGGGGACCGATCGCGCGGCAGCTGGTGCATTTGGCTGACGCAGTTCGCGCGGGGTGCGCCTGGTACGACCTGGAGGTTGAATCGGCGGCGCTGTGCCCGCCCGAGTTGCTGGACGTGATGCTCGGCCCTGGGCGGCGCTTAGTCTCCGCCCATTTCTTCAAGGGCATGCCGCCAAACCTGCCCCTGGTGGCGGCGCGGATGGTTCGGAATTGTCCGGACCTAATCAAGATTGCGGCCCGCTGCGACTCGCTTCGCGAATGCATAAGACTCGCCCAATTCGGGCGCAGCCGTCGGGACACGATTGTTATCCCCATGGGGGACGCAGCCCTAGCGCCGCGGGTTATCGGGCTGCGGGAGCCGAACGGGTTCGCGTATGCGCCGGTAGAAAACGCCACAGCGTCCGGGCAAATCGACCTACGAGACATCCACGAGGTCTACCGCGCCGAGCAGCTGACGTACAAAACGAGCATTTATGGCGTGATCGGCAACCCGATTGGCCACTCGCTTTCGCCGCAACTGCAGAATGCGGGCTTCGCCGCGCGCCAGATCGATGCGATCTACCTGCCGTTTCTGGTGCAGCGGCTGGACGACTTCGTGGAGGGAATCGAGCCGCTCGGCATTAGAGGGTTCAGCGTCACGATACCTCATAAGGAGCGCATCATCAGCTACCTTGATGGTTGCGATCCTTTGGCGCGCGCGATTGGCGCGGTGAATACCGTCGTGGTCCGCGGCAAAGGGAAGCTTTACGGCTACAATACGGATTACGTGGGCGTGCTTCAGGTTCTGGAGCGCCGTGTGCGCCTGCGCGGGAGCCGGGTCCTGATCGTTGGCGCCGGGGGCGCGGCGAGGGCCGTGGCGTTCGCGCTGGTACGATCGGGCGCCTCGGTGTGCATTTGCGCGCGGAGGCAGAAGAAGGCGCAGGCGATCGCGGAGGCCGTTGGCGGCACTTTGGTCGAATGGAGCAGCCTGCATCGGAAATTTTTCGACGCTATCGTGAATGCGACGCCGGTGGGAATGCATCCCTTCGAGAGCGAATCGCCCCTGGAAGCGCGCGATTTGAATTGCAGGCTCGTATTTGACACCATTTATCGCCCTCGAAGAACGAAGCTGCTTCAGTTGGCCGAACGGCGCGGCATCGAAACCGTTTCGGGCGTCGAGATGTTCATGGCACAAGGCGTGGCGCAGTGGGAGATCTGGATGGGGCGGCGCGCTCCCGTGAAGGAAATGCGGGCCTCCTTGTTGGCCGCGCTAAAGCGCGAGGAGAAACCCCGAGAAAAGAAATGATCGGCCCAGACTACAAGACGTTCGAGAAGCTTTCGCGCGAGGGCAACCTCGTGCCGGTCTACGACACGTACACAGCGGATCTGCTCACGCCGGTGGGCGCCTATCTTCGTCTCGCACAGGGCGCGAAGTACTCTTTCCTGCTGGAAAGCGTCGAAGGCGGGGAAAATATAGCGCGCTACACGTTCGTAGGTGCGAATCCGGCCGAGGTCTTTCGGGTGCGTGGCCGCGCCTGTACGCTGGAAACCGGCGAAAACAAATCTCGGTTTGACGACGACCTCGATCCGATCGAACGCCTGCGCCGCCTCACGCGGCGCTTTCATCCCGTGCGCGTCCCGGGATTGCCGCCGCTCGCAGCCGGCGCTATCGGCTACTGCGCCTACGATATGGTGCGCCTCGTTGAGAGCATTCCCGCGAGCGGTCGCGACGATCTTAAGCTCGACGACTGTGTCATGATGTTTTATCTCGGGCTCGTGGCCTTCGATCACGTACGGCACCGGATCAGCATCATTCGCAACGTGTTCACGGAAGGCCCGGGAATCTTGCGCGCCAAGTACGACGCCGCCGTCGAAGATGTCCGGAGCACACGGCAGACGCTGGAAAGCCCGCTACCGAAAGCGACTGCGGCGAAGCGCCCGGGGCCACTTCGCTTGGAATCGAACATGACGAAGGCAGAGTTCACCGGCGCCGTGCGGAAAGCAAAGGAATACATTCGCGCCGGAGACGCGTTCCAGATCGTTGTGAGCCAACGATTTTCCGCGAAGACGAATGCCGATCCGTTTGAAATCTATCGGGCACTGCGGGTGATCAATCCGTCGCCGTATCTTTATTTCCTGAAGATCGACGATGTCTCCGTGGCCGGCAGCTCACCCGAAATGCTCGTCAAGGTACAAGGCCGCGATGTGTTTTACAAGCCGCTGGCCGGAACGCGCCCGCGCGGAAACGACGAGAAAGAAGACACAGATCTCGAAGCAAACTTGCTCGCCGACCCGAAGGAACGAGCAGAGCACGTGATGCTCGTCGATCTGGGGCGCAACGATCTGGGCCGCGTCTCGGATTACGGGAGTGTGAAAGTCGAGCGCCTCATGTTCGTCGAGCGCTTCTCCCACGTGATGCACATCGTTTCCAGCCTGAGGGGCCGCCTGCGCGACGGAGTCGATTGCTTTGACGCTCTCATGGCCTGCTTCCCTGCTGGCACGCTTTCGGGCGCGCCTAAGGTACGCGCCATGCAGATCATCGACGAACTCGAACCAACGCGGCGCGGCATCTACGCCGGAGCGATCCTCTACCTCGATTTTTCCGGCAACCTTGATTCCTGCATTGGCCTACGCACACTCGTGGCGAAAAACGGCAGCGCCTACGTTCAGGCGGGAGCCGGCATCGTTGCGGATTCAGTGCCCGAAACCGAATACCAGGAGTCCGTGAATAAGGCTCGCGCCGTCATTAAAGCACTCGAAACGGCCCACGGTGGAATGAAATCCTAGCGCCCGGACATTCGCGCTAAAATGAAGTCGCGCAGACCTAAAGCTGATGATCCTTCTGTTGGATAACTACGATTCGTTTACCTACAACCTGGCCCAGTATCTCGGGCAGATGGGGCAAACGCTCGAAGTGCGCCGCAACGATAAAATCACGCTCGATGAAATCGAAATGCTGGAGCCTGAGCGCATCGTGATCTCACCCGGCCCTTGCACGCCCAAGGAGGCGGGCGTCAGCGTGCCGCTGATCGAGCGTTTCGCGGGCAAAATTCCGATCCTGGGTGTTTGCCTCGGTCACCAGGCGATCGGCGCGGCATTCGGAGGCCGCGTAATTCGCGCGCCGCACGTCATGCATGGCAAAACCAGCGAAATACATCACGATAGCAAGACGATCTTCCGCGGCCTGCCCCAGGATTTTCCGGCCACGCGCTATCACTCGCTCATCGTCGAACGCAAATCGCTGCCCAAATCGCTCGAAATCTCCGCTGAAACCGAAGATGGCACGATTATGGGTCTGCGCCATCGGAGGATGAAAGTTGAAGGCGTGCAGTTTCATCCGGAGTCGGTCCTCACCGACGCCGGTTTCCGGCTGCTGGAAAACTTTCTCAGCATCTGAATCGAGTCAGCTAACATGCGAACCCCGATCCGCATAACGATCACGTTCGCAATTTTCTTCACTGCGAGCACCCCAGCCTTGCAAACCCGGTGCGCGAGCCCAGCCCCGCCTTCGCAATCTTTGCCTCAAGCTGCCACAAGCCCGCGAACCTACCTCGGGTTCGATCGCAACGATTATCCCGGCGATGCCGCCATGGCGAAGCTCGCGCCTGAATTCGCCTTCACGGGCTATTGGCTCAATGGCCCGCCCGGCGAAACCGCAACAAACTGGACCGGCAAGCGCGCGGTTATCCAATCCGATGGTTTCGGCTTTGTCATCCTCTTCAACGGGCGCCTCGATAAGCAACTCAAATCCGTCGCTCGCGCAACAATCCTCGGAGAGGGCGATGCAGACAGCGCCGTGTCGGCCGCGCTTCGCGAAGGATTTCCGAAGGGCGCGATCATCTTCCTCGACCAGGAAGAAGGCGGGCGCTTGCTCCCCGAACAGAACGCCTACCTTTTCTCCTGGGTCGACGAACTCACGAGCGAAGGTTTCCGGCCCGGCGTCTATTGTTCCGGTATTCCGGCCCCCGATGGCCCGGGCAAATTCATCGTGACCGCCGACGACATCAAGCAGCATGAAGGGCGGCGAAATATCTCCTTTTTCGTTTACAACGACGCCTGCCCGCCGTCGCCTGGTTGCGCCGGCGCCGGAGATCCTTCGCCACCATCCGCGAGCGGGACGACATTCGCGGTGGTCTGGCAATTCTCCCAATCACCCGTGCGCCCCGAATACGCGAAAGCTTGCCGGTCGACGTACGCGAAGGACGGCTTTTGCTATCCACCAGGTCAATCGGCACAAAATCCCGTGTACGTCGATATGGACTCGGCCTCGTCCGCTGATCCTTCAGCCGCTCGCCAATAGGACTATTCCTTGCCAGCTCCCGCATTGTTTCCCGTGGCCGCCAGGCATATAGTGCGTGCCGGTGCAAGTCGGTCGCACACAAGGAGGCGGACCGTGGATGAATGCCTCCGAGGAAACCGCCATGAAATATTTCAGTGTTGCTCTTCTGCTCGCATCGATCGTCGCTGTTACCGTCGTCGCTCAAGAGTCGTCGCCGCCCGAAATCAGATTTCGTTCGGTACCTGACTTTTTCAAGCTGCCTGACAATATGTATTTCGGCGAAGCCGCCGGCGTCGCCGTAAATTCCAAGGGCGACGTCTTCGTCTTTTCGCGGGGCAATACGAACGGCCCTGCTTACGGCGCAGCAGCCGCACAACTGCTCGAGTTCGGCCCCGACGGAAATTTCATTCGGGAAATCGGCCGCAACCTTTACGCCTGGTCCTTTGCGCATTCGGTCCGGGTCGATAGCCATGATGATATTTGGGCCGCGGACAAAGGTTCAGACGTGGTGATCGAATTCAATCCGGCGGGCCGCGTGATGATGGTCTTTGGCCGCAAGCAGGAAGCCTCTGATGAAGGTACCGGTCCGCTGAAGCATCCCAATCCTCCGCTCCCGCCGATCGACGGGATGTTTCGCCAGGTGACCGATATGGCGTGGGACGCAGCCGGCAACACCTACATCAGCGACGGCTACATCAATTCGCGCGTCGCGAAGTACGACAGAAACGGAAATTGGGTAAAGTCGTGGGGCACACCCGGCGGCGGGCCGGGCCAATTCAATACGCCACACAATATTGCGGTCGACGCGCAGGGCAACGTATACGTCGCCGACCGCGGCAACCGGCGCATTCAGGTCTTCGATGGCGACGGCAATTTTCTGCGCCAGATCACGATTGATGTTCCCGCTGCCACCGACGCCCGGCCGGCGATTGGCAATAAACCTACAGCTACGACCGGCACCATGGCGCCCGGCTCCCCGTGGACGCTTTGCATCACGCCCGGTCCACACCAGGTGCTCTACACGTCCGATGCGTATCCCGGACGAATCTACAAGCTAAGTCTCGATGGAAAGGTGCTCGGCTGGCTTGGCGAATCAGGAAAACAGTTGGGGCAATTCGGCTGGATCCACGAAATCGCGTGCCCTTCGGAAAACGTGCTTTACGTGGCGGAACTTCTCAACTGGCGCGTGCAGAAGCTGATCCTTGAGCCGACGCACTGAGACGACACACTGAAAGGGCGGCCGCTCGTGAATCGAACTGCGGGAGCGAGTTTCTCACTCGCTCCTGCAGCAGGAAATACCTGGTTAGGAGGCGCTAGCTGCTTTCTGCGCCTGTTGATCTTCGTAGCTCGGTCCATAAATCGAGGGCACTTTGCCGCCGGAAGCACGTAGATGCGCCGAGAGCTGACCACGATGATGGATCGAATGGTGGATCGCCAGATTCACGAACAGCACGGCGGGCATCTGCATGAACCCGCGGAAGTCGATAATTTGGGAGACTTTTTCTGGTGGAAGCGCCTTCAAGTCCGTCATCACCTTCTCCACTTCCCCGCCGTACCACTTTGCGACGTCGCTGGGAGTCTTCACCGACTCAGGCACGCTGCCGCTGAAGTCGAATTCGCCGGCAACGGCGCCGCGCAGAATCTGCAATTCGCTGTTGGCGATGTGTTTTGCCAGTTCGAGCGAGCTCATGGAAATGGGGTCGGGCTTATAGCCGGAATTGTCGGCGGGAATCGCTTCGATCACCCGTTGTGTCGTCTTGGCTTCGTGCTCAAGGGTGCTGATTGCAACTTTTTGCAGAATTTGCGCTTGTTCGCCTGTCATTTGCATAGACATCCTCCTCGTTAGTCCTCGTGCTCGTTGAAAAAGCAAGGCGCGGCCCGATGGCCGTCGCCACTTCACGGACTCCGCCTTCCCGGCGGGGTAGCTAGCGTAGTGCACCGGCGCGCATCTTTCAAGCGAACAGACTATCAACAGCTGGTTACGAGAAGGTTTGCGAAGTCGAGCAGGACGGTCTCAATGATGGCCGTTTCCGTTCCCGTTTAGAAGCCGCGCCACGGGCTGAAGCGAGGGCTCAGCGTCTCGTGCCGCGGACGCGGCCGCAAAGACGCCCCTGGCATCGATGGATCGCGTGAGGCGCTCGGTCGTTTCCTCGACTTTGCGCGTCAGATACGACTTTTCGGGATTCAAAACGGCCTGAATGCGCGTTTGCAGTGCAGCAAAGACTGCTTTCGGTTCGGGCGAGGCATCGATTGTCTCGAAGTTGAACTCACTGCTCAACCGATCAAATTCACCAAGCAGCGCCCTCTGATAGTTGCAGAAGCCTTCGTACATATCGTGAGCCGGATAGAGATCCATTCCCGACTCCCAATAGTCGAAGCCGCGCGAAAAGATCACGCGCGGAATTAAATCCTCCAGCTTCACGCGCAAGTAAAATACGGCGTCCGGCTTCAAGGCCACGGAATAAAGGCTTCGAATCCAGACGGGATCGACGCCGCGAACAATCGCGCGCCCAATGAGCGAGTAAATATAACGGTCCGTGAGAACCACGAAACCCGCGCGCAAAGCGGGGGCGATTTCATTCTCGAGGCGATCGATGAAATCCGTCGCATAGAAGAGGCTTTGCGTTACGCGTCCGAGATTATTTCCCTCTTTCGCGCGACGAATTCCCTCCCCTGCAAGCGGCGACCGTGTCATCCCCGTGTCCAGCACTGCGTGACCAAGCTCTTCGAGCCAGGGCTTCAGCAAATTGATCTGGGTCGTGCGTCCTGCACAATCCGTTCCTTCGATGACAATCAGTTTACCCGCCAGGTCCGTGAGCTTCATTCCGGGCAGCACCTTCCCATACGTCTTCCTCATGGCCTTATCCTCAATTCTTGAACGCCCTCGAGTTGGCGTTTCACGATTTGCCGCACCTGCGCTTGCTGCGCCTCTACGGAGAGCTCGGCGTCAATCACGGTCAACCCGAATTCAGGGATCATGTGTTCGTACTCTTCGAGAATTCGCCCTTGAAAAATGCGAAAGCTCTCGATGGGATCGTCGCTCAGGCCGAGGTCGAGCCCCGCTTCGTAATACTTCAGGCAATCGCGAGCCGCCGTGATTCGCCCGATCGCCGTTTCGAGCGGCACTCGAAAATAGAAAGCAACGGTCGGTTTCACGGCGAAGTCGTACAAGTCGCGCACCCATTTCCGGTCCATGCCGCGCGCCACGTCGCGCGCAAACGCCGTGTACACGTACCGGTCGCACAGCACCACTGCGCCCGCCTTGAGCAGCGGCAGAATGCTTTTCTCGGTCCGGTCCGCAAAATCCGTGCAGTGGATCAGCGAGAACGTTGCCGGGGTGAGCATCTTCTTTTTCTTGCCGAGCTTGGTTGTGTCTTTTACGAGCGGAGAGGAATTCCATTCGCTGAAAACGACTCCGTAGCCCTTCGCTTCCAGCCATTTGTGGAGGAGACTTAATTGGGTGGATTTACCTGAGCCGTCGATTCCCTCCACGATGAAGAGCCGGCCGGGATAATTTCCCTCGCGGCTCGCTCTGGTTGACGATTGTTCCGTTCGAAACGGATAAAGAACCTCAAAAGGCCCTACGCGCAGGCCCGAGCTGATGTCCATTTCCCCCATTGTTTCCCGGCCGGGCGTTTTCGAGCAAACGGCGCGGCCCTCTTACTTCCTTTCTGAGCTAGGCGGTTTTCGGCTGGTTTTATGCCAGCCGAAGCGAAAGTCTCTCACTAACCGACCAATTGCAGTAGCAATTTGAAACAAACAGGTGCGAATGTTTCCAAAGAGTTCTGATTGGGTTCTAGTACCAGCTGCCCCCACGCGGCTGGGGTTCGGCGCCTCAGCTCTGCAAGCGCCACTTTATCCTGGTGTAGGCTACGCGAAAACCGCCGCGCTCGGCGTTGCGCTGCGATTCGCTTCCGGGCTCGGCGACCATCATGGCCAAGTCGCATGCATGCTCACGGGCGTACGCCAGGCGGGCGCGCAGCAGCGCCGTCTGCAGCCCGCGCCGCCGCATTTCGGGCACGGTGGCTGCTCCTGCAAAGAGTGCCACTCCTTCGTGGATCGCTAACGAACCTGCAGCTGCGGCCTGCCCGTCAATCGCGGCCAAGAAGCTCGGGCTACCCTTTCGCGCACAGATAATGGCGCCCATCTGCAACAGGAAAGCTTCGAAGTCCGGCCGCTCACTGGCCCACCCGCGCGCGTTCGTTCTTGCCCACAATTCCGCATCTTCAGAGCCTACGACGCGAACCGAAATGTGCGGTGGAATCGCGCCCGGCTCGTCATCGATCAGCCGATAAAGAACATTGCTAATCTCGCGAGGCCTGTAACACCGTGAACACAAGAGGTCGTAGACCGGCACCCCGGCGAAAGGGCTCACTTCATGCATCACCGGCGCACCTCGAATCCGGAAAAACCGCTCAATCTCATCGAGTGCTTCCACGGCGAGCGACTCAAAGAGCCCAAGCCCAAAGGTTTGCGTCACCGGCGATTCGATGCCATCGAACACGACGTAAGCGCCTGCGCACTCCATCCACTCGGCGCCACTCTCGGGATAGATACGCCGACGGGCCTCCGCGAATTGCATGCAGGCGTTCCCTTCCGCGCGTTCCAGGCGTTTTGAGAGGTCAAGATCGATGAACGGCATTTTGCGGACATCTTACGCGCACCTGCCAGCGCACACAACGTCGTCCGTCACTGGAGCTGCGGGAGGACTCGCCGCAAGAATCACTCTGGATTGGCCTCTCGCCAATGGGCGCCGAATTCGACCGCTTCCGAGTCGTCCTTGCAGCCAGGGATCGTGGCGAATGCAAGGTGCTTCCAGCAAGAAGCGAGGCGAGCGGCAAATTCAGTCGCGCGATTCGCCGCTCGTCTGTCGTTAGGTGCGCACTACTGCAGTCCGCGAAGGCACGCCGTTGGCTCCGGGACGCCGGACCGCCGCTCGGTGTGCGTAGCCTTCCGCCGTATAACAAACGGCACGGTCAAAGAAGTGCCCGATAACCCGGTCAAATTCCTGCTGCTGATAAAGCTCAACCGCCGAGTCGGCGAGCCCGTGCATATCCAGAGAGCTGAGCAAATGATCTTTCGTGAGGACCAGCGCCCAAAGCACCTGGTCGAGCGGAATTCCTTCCGCCCATCGCTTTTCACCGGTCTCGTTGTACCACTGCCGCACGGCCGATTCCGATTTTTCCCAGAGCCACAGCCCCAAATCATGGAAGACGTCATATGCGCGGTCGTAAAGGTCGTTATACGGCAAGTGATGGTAAGCGGGAGTTCGCGGGCTGGTGAGCAGTTTTTTCACCACGCCCTCGGTCAACGGTCCTGCATTGTGCTCCACGACCCGAATTAAACGCCCGGCAAGACTTCCATTATGATTGCTCGGCATATCGCTGAACCTCCTTCAGATTGGACGGGGGTGGAATCCCTGAGAGTTGCTATTTGTCGCTTCCCGAGGAGTAATTCCGGGCGGAATTCAGAAAAAATTCTGACTAAATTCAGAAGATCTTCGCAGTTTGTGCGCATTCGACTACTGGGCTGAATCGGCCTTGCGACTGCCAAAACCCAACCGTTGCGGTGTCCGAATCGCGTAGAATTAGTTTCTCGCCAATGCGCGCCGAATTCGACCGCCTGCGAGTCGTCCTGGTTGCCACCCGCAACTCACTGAATATCGGAGCCGCGGCGCGTGCGATGAGCAATTTCGGCGTTGCCCATCTGCGTGTCGTCGATCCGTATGAACCCTCATATCGAGAAGCCCGTTCCGCCGTCGGCGCGTCGCAAGTCCTGGCAGACACCGAGGAGTTTGATACGGTTTCCGATGCCGTTGCCGATTGCACGCTCGTCATCGGCACCACCGCCGCCAACCGTCGCGAGCTGCACCAGCCGATCAAGCGCCTCGAACTAGGCGCTCGCGCCATCAAACAGAGGCTTCGACACAGCAACGTCGCGATTCTCTTCGGCTCCGAAAAGCGCGGCCTTTCCAACGATGAGCTTAGCCACTGTCACTGGCTGATGCAAATCCCGACCCGCGAGGAGCACCGTTCGATGAATCTCGGCCAAGCCGTCGCCGTCTGCCTTTACGAACTCGCACGCGACTCGAAAGCCTTGTCGCCAAAGCTCGAGCAGGAATTCGCCAGCGCGGGCGACGCTGAAAGAATTGGCGCGCTACTGATCGAAGTCCTGCGGAAAAGCGATTATTTGAAGCCGCCGACTACCGTATCGACCGCGGAAAAGATGCGCCGCACGATTCGCCGTCTGGGTCTTTCGCCCGGCGATGTGCGGCTAGGACTCGGCATGCTGCGCCAGATTCTTTGGAAGCTCGAATCGCAAAAACAGGACCAAGACGTGACGGCGAAGGAGCACAAGGCTTGAGCGCGCTCGAATTCACCTTGCTCATCTGGGTGGGCTCTCTTCTAGGAGGATTTCTCGGCTCTCTCATTGGGTTAGGCGGCGGCGTGGTCGTAGTGCCGTTGCTCACGCTGATCTTCCACGTGGATATCCACTATGCAATCGGAGCAGCACTCGTTTCCGTGATCGCGACCTCGAGCGGTGCGGCGGCAGCGTACGTTCGCGAGGGCTACTCCAATATTCGCGTCGGCATGTTCCTCGAGATGGCAACCACGACCGGCGCGCTTGTCGGTGCGGGCCTCGTCGTTTATCTGCACGGCTCGGTGATCGCTATCATCTTCGGCGTCGTGCTGCTGTATTCGGCCTATATTTCCGTTCGCGAAATACCGCAGCCATCGGAAGACGTTCCCCCCGACCGAATCGCTACGTGGCTTCGCATGGACAGCTGCTTCCCCTCCGGCGACGGCCTTGAGAACTACCACGTTCGCAACGTCCCTACGGGTTTCGGCATCATGTTTATTGCGGGCGTGCTCTCTGGTTTGCTCGGAATCGGCTCCGGCGCTGTGAAGGTCCTGGCGATGGACAAAGCGATGAAGCTGCCGTTCAAGGTCTCCACGACCACATCGAATTTCATGATTGGGGTGACAGCCGCGGCTGGCGCGGGCATTTACCTGAGCCGGGGCTATATCGATCCTGGCATCGCCATGCCCGTTATGCTAGGCGTACTCGCCGGATCGTTTGCGGGTGCTCGCGTGCTCTCGCGCGTTCACGTCGGAATGTTGCGTATGGTGTTTGCCGTGGTGATCGCGGCCTTGGCGGTTGAAATGATATACAACGGCTTTAGCGGGAAGATGTGATCGGATGAGAAACGAATGAGACCTGATCTGCAAAGCACCGATAAACGCATCGACGACCTTATGGGCCTTCTTTTGCGTACAGGGGTCATCATTGCTGCCTCACTGGTGCTGGCCGGGGGCGTCCTTTTCCTCGTTCGGCATCCCGCACCGATGAACTACCGCGTATTTCATGGCGAGCCTCGGGACTACCGCACAGTCTCCGGTATTATCGGTGACGCAAAGTCGCTTACCGGGCGCGGACTGATCCAGCTCGGCCTGCTGCTTCTGATCGCGACGCCCGTCGCCCGCGTGACATTTTCGGTTTTTGCGTTCATTTACGAACGCGACTGGAAATACGTCGCCTTCACGCTCGTCGTCCTTGGCTTGCTCATGTTCAGTCTCTTCGGTCGCGGCTAGGATTCCGATATGATCTCCGGATGAGGCGCCTTGTCGAATGCGTGCCGAATTTCTCGGAAGGCGCCAATATATCCGTAATCGACGCTATCGCCGCCGCGATTCGCTCCGTACCCGGCGTTTTGCTTCTCGATCGTTCCAGCGATCCCGACCACAATCGCACCGTAATCACCATCGCAGGCGGCCCAGAAGCAGTTCTCGAAGCTGCGCTCCGCGCCGTCGGCACGGCCGCCGAACTCATCGATCTTCGCAAGCATCGCGGCGAGCATCCGCGCATCGGCGCGACAGACGTGCTTCCCTTCGTTCCCGTTTCGGGCGTCACGCTCGAAGACTGCGCCGCGCTCGCACACGCCGCCGGCCGCGAAATCTGGCAACGCTACCGCATCCCGGTTTATTTTTACGAGGCCGCGGCTATTCGCCCGGAACGCGAAAGCCTCGCCAACGTTCGCAAAGGTGGCTTCGAAGGCTTGCGCGAAGCCATACAGAGTGATCCCGGCCGCACGCCCGATATTGGAGAGCCGCGCCTGCATCCTTCCGCCGGTGCCGTTGCCGTCGGGGCACGCAAGTTCCTGATCGCTTACAACATCAATCTCAACACGGCCGACCTCGAAATCGCGAAGCGCATCGCCAGATCCGTGCGGCCCTCCAGCGGCGGGCTTCCCTTTGTCAAAGCTATGGCGGTGAACCTGCGCACGCGTGGCTTGGCGCAGGTCTCCATGAATCTGACCGACTTCGAGCAGACACCCTTGCATCGCGTCTTCACGCGAGTAAAATACGAGGCGGAGCGCCACG
>Ga0335072_10003574_pt1 | contig 23346 bp, 24 predicted proteins | sample Lox_Sample_21_FD_206725 | JGI IMG/M metagenome (GOLD analysis project Ga0335072, IMG submission 206725) | Soil microbial communities from Loxahatchee National Wildlife Refuge, Florida, United States - Lox_Sample_2.1 | ecosystem: Environmental > Terrestrial > Soil > Wetlands | place: USA... | reverse complement strand
CTTCTTAGGTAGTGTTATGGCGTGGCCCTGGGACAGGGGCGGGCTTAGCGCTTGGCAGGGACCAGCCGGAGAGGTTCAGCTGGATAGGGACCAGCTATATCGCACGAGACAGGCACTCGACCGAAAGGGTTTCTTATGTCTATAAGTATCAGCTCGCTACCCAGGTAGAATAGATAACAACAGCAGTGCTTCCACAACCAGTATATGCATACCTGTCTGTGTTGAAAGGTTGAATGAGCCTTCGTTGGAGGACTGTCTCGGCAGGCAGAGAGCTGCAACTATATATATCGTAGGGGGCTGGGTTTGCCATGGTTTCAACAGTCTGCTGCCCGCAACAACCCACAAAATTAGGGGGCACCGCAGGCTTTAAGGCTTCGAAATGTGGGACAGCGTGCGTTTGGCACCGCATTTAGCCGCCCCTTGACGACCGAGCCCTTTCTTCTTTCTTTCATCCTTCATCCTTGGTACCTTCACTGGAATAGCTGAATAGAATCATCTTCACGCTGCCATAACAGGATGTTTCTTAAATTACCACCTGGGTATGTAGTGTGAAGGGTTCGGGTCGTGAAGGACAACATCAACAACAACAAACGGCCCTGGGGGAGGAGTAAAGTCCGGGCCGAGCCCACCGCCAATCCTAACGATTGAAGAGAGAGGAAAAGGAAGAGAAAGATGCTTGTTGCTTGTCCTAGCTGGACTGTCTAGCTACCAATGTAGGCTGTGTCCTATGTGTGTCAGTCTGTCTAGGCTAGGGAAGGGGTGGATACTTCTAGGCTTGAGGGCCTGCCGCTTTTGAGAGGGACTGACTGCGTACGTGAGTAAGGGTTTGCTAGATTACTCATAACTAGGTGGAGGATCGTGATAGATCTCCGTGGGGGTGGTGATAGGTCTCCACTGGGTTTGTAGGTTACCCACAACTAGGTTACCGAGCGAATCGGCTGCAAGGTCTTTGAGAGATGGGCCCTCGTGCGTACCTGAAACCTGTGGAGGAAGCTAATAGCCTGTAGCTATAGCTTAGACGGTGCAAATAGCGTACGAAGCAACAGCTAAAGCACATGAGCACTCATAGCCTCATGAATAGGGTGAATCATTGATTGTATGTATGCCTGCATAGGCGCTGGGCAATTCTAGGTAAGGGTAACAAAGTAGGGCTTGGCGCTTTTAACATTTCCCACAACTGTTGGGGCAAAAAGCGGACGATGTCGAAGAGACCAGCCTCAGGAGCTGGATTTCACCCTTGTCACAGAATTATGCTACAGTGACATCATCACCAATGGGAACAAAAGGGCCCCGCTCGGGAGCCAAGCTTCGTGGGTGCTATGGCTTATGACCTGAGGTCATAATGTGCAATCCGAAAAAGTAGTCCAACGGATGCGAGGCCAGCTGTGTCTCGCTGAAGCTTCTCCCGAATGCTATAAGAGGACGCGATGCATATCAAGGAGACATCTCCATCCTTGCTTCCGCTCAAAATAGTCCTTTCGTGAAACAAGAATAGTGTTCGAGACATTCAACTTTCATTCAATATGCCCACAGGGAGTTGCTATTGTGGAAATATCAGGTATGAGTACTCCGGCGAACCATACCTGAAGGTGCCACTTGCTGCCCAACCTCGATCCTTGCGAAATCTAATCTTTCGTAGTCACTTTGCCACTGCAGCGCGTGTCACAAAACAAGCGGCAGCACACACTCCGCCTCTTTCTTCCTAGACGAATCCCAGTTCCACTTAACATCCGGCAAACCGAAAACGTACACTACCCGCCACGAATACGGCATGAAGTTCGAATTGCACTTCTGCCACGAGTGCAGTTCGCTGCTGTGGAAGACGGCAGATGCTGAACAATTCAAGGGGAAAGTCGGTGTTAGTCTGGGGACGTTGGATGATCCGGAAGTTATGAACAAGCTGAAGCCAGAAAAGGAATTATATGTTGGAATGAGGACAAAGTGGGTGCCGGAGATGGAGGGACTGGATCAGGGGAAATCGTTGGACAGTGCGAGATGACTCGGTTCTTTAGGCCTGCTGGGGAAACTGAGAGGATTTTCCTACGTGCCACGAATGATTCTGGGGTACATTTTCGATTGCTGTGTTCGGAATCTACATAATTGAAGGAAATCTATGCAGCTCTATGCTACCTGTATAAGCCTTAAGCCTAAGGCATCTTGTGGGACCGAGCCCCATTTAACGTCACTTTTGCTCCAAGATCTCAACCAATGTCGCCTCGTTGATGATGCCTCAGGAACCTAGTGTGGAAGGGATAAGGGTATGCCTGACGGCAGGCTGTACGATAGGGAAGGCATGGCAATGATGGGAAGGCAGAGCCTAGAGACACGTTTTGCGAAGAAAGCTTGCTTGATGCTATCTGTGTGTGTCCTCGCTATCTCTAATAGATGCTCCAAGGGACAGTTCTCGTGCCCATAAGGGACTAGTGACCAATTGGCCCCACCACACTAGGCTTTGAGGAAGACAGTAATTCTTCAGCGAAGCTTTTTTGACACTCCAAGACAGACAGCAAGGAATTCGACGACAGACGTCATCAATAACAGTATGGCCTCACTGAGGAGTTTCGCGATAGAGTTGATTAACTGGCGGACGGTAATCGACTAAGAAACAAATTTTTGTGGGCAGCTCTTGGGTCTTTCTGCAAGCTGCTTCGTGCGAGGGCTGCGTCAGCGATGACTCCGTTCATCATCTGGATAAACATACGGCGCGTTGCAAGGGGCTGGTTTCCATGTATTTCGGAATCTGGCAAGCCTCCTTTCCGATGCGCCATGACATCGCCAATGTTCATCGGGTTGCTCACGACCGATTCGATCCTCCTTTCCGAAGCTCCTAAGGACTACTGCATATAGCCCAATCATTACCGTGCCTGAGAAAGTTTGCTTGTAAGCCCTAGCGAGAAATCGGAACCCCGTTTGCACGCCCAACGCTCGGCAGTATGAGCAGGAGTCATCTGATGGTCGATTTGTTCTTGCCCGCTCTCTAGGAACACAGGCACTGCGCCATGCCTGGTCGTCAAGGTCAAGGTCGGCAGGATCGAAGTTCTTGCGCACTTGCTCATCACTTAGCAGATAGTGATCGCACAACGGAGCATGAATCATGTTGATTACCGTTTCGAGTCGATCTTTCGTAAAATGGCGTTGGATTGTGTCCGTTATCATGCCTGGACCACCCTGATGTACAACTCGGAACATTGCTATCTCGCTTTTGATGTGATAGTCCAAACCTGACCATTCCTTGATATACACATATTTGTGATGAAAGACAAAATTGCACCCGGTAACCTCACAGTCTGCACTGTGCGGGAATGAACCGATGCGTGAAAAGTCGAAGGTCATAGGGTACCTCAGTGCCTCCATCCTCTTTCCATAGTCGTAGCTGTGGTGGGGGCATATCCACAACTGAGCGTGTCGTAGACAGCTTGCGTATTCCAGCCTCTCGAGTGCCATGACCTCAGATATTGAAAACGAAGTCAGAGGTCGCAGCCTGTGACAGCGCCAGCAATAGCCCAGAAGGCTCTCGTTGTCCCTATTGGCAAGCCTGACAGATTCTGCAAGATAGTGTCCTTTTTGTGCGCGCATGAATTGATCCGCCGTCAGCGAGACAGAGTAGAAAAGGTCCCGATTTGTGTGGTGCAGGGCCATTAGAGATGTGTCGTCCAAAAACACCGTGATGTGTAAGATAATCTCTAGGGGAAACTTGTGGGGAGCCATGAATGGTGGACCGGTACAGTTCCAGTCGGGTTCGAGTCTTGTGTCACCCTTATGAAGTGAAGACGGGCCAGTATAGCTGCCATTGCGGGCGGAAAATCGATTTTCGTCTTCTGACAGCTCTTCATCTTCGATGGAGGAAGGCGCTTCTTCCAGCTCCCCATCTTCGATGGGTGAAGGCGCTTCTTCCACCTCGGGTGAATATTGTCTCGGTATAGCATCTTGTGAGACCGAAGGTGTTTTTCGGCGCATTTTCGAAATCAGGCGTGGCAGGTATCGTCCAACAATGGCCTTGGTGGACATGGATGGCATCTTGACTGTATCTTAACGACTTTTGGATATTTCTCCGTGTGCAGGCACTGTTGAGAAGGAATATATAGACCGTCCACAATCATTTCGAAGAGCCGAGGACCTTAGAAACATCGCTGCGGGTTCGGATAGAGAGGTTTGATTGGCCAACCAGTCGCTTGGGTCTAGGCGCCGAAATTTGGAGAGGTGTTTGATCATTGGTTGACCATTTCAGATTGTGCTTCCGTTGTGCAAAGTCGTGCCCAAGTACCAGGCCGATCTTCAGCCATCGGCAAAGCGCTTCCTTGTTTCTTAGCAGTGTGAGGGCCTGATCACGCGAGAGTACTGCTCTCAAAGCGACCGTAGGAGATGCGGTTTAGAGGATTGTTGACGAATAAGACTTGGCTTTGTGGACTTCTCCGTCCCGCATCCTTGGTCTTTTCGATCCCTACTTTGCTTTTATCATGTTTCGATATTTTTTTGAGACCTTCGACTTGCTCGGAACATTGTCTTCGCTTATCACCTCAAGAGCTGCTGGTCCCTCGGGAGTAAGCTGATGTGTTGTTTTCTTCTGACTTCTTTTGCACTGTGTTCTCCAGCACGCTTGCCTTGTCTTCTTGTTTTGCCCTCCAGGCATATTTGTCTTGAGGATGGCGGGTAGATTGAGTCCGACCAGATGCTCTGCCGGACAGAGTTGGTTCGAGTTACGCGGAAAGGGCGTGGTGGTTCGGTTGTAGGTTGGGTACAGGGCGGCGAGGGTGGTTCGAAGCCTCAGCGTCTCAGTCGCTCGCGTGCGGATTGTTGTTTGCTTGTTTTGTTGTCTGTTGAGTCGTCTTGGCTTCCTCCTTTCGGAGTACTGGTCATCAGCACCACTGCGGAGGCCCATAGGGACCTTTATCTCTTAGCGCCAAAACTCGTATTTTGCAACTCAGATCTCGACAAATCGACCACCGCACAGCCGTTTGCAAGGTAGGAGATCCCAAAAACCTTTCGGACGTGCATCTCAAGGGCGTGTACCTTATAGGTGTGTGCCTCACAGGTGTGCACCTCATGGGCGTGCATCTCACGGGCGGGCATCTCACGGGCGTGCATCTCACGGGCGTGCATCTTACGGGCGTGCATCCGTGTGTCTCATAACCGTGTCTCATTGGCGTGTACCTCACGGGCGTGCATCTTACGGGCGTATACCTCATGGGCGCGTACCTCATGGGCGTGTATCCAACGGGCGTGCACCTCAGAGGCGTGTACGTATACCTCATAGGCGTGTATCTCATGGGCGTGCACCTCACGGGCATGCATCTCATGAGCGAGTATCTAATAGGCGTGTATGTCACAGGAGTGTACCTCACGGGCGTGTATGTCACGGGCGTGCGCCTGATAGGCGTACACCTCACAGGCATCCATCTCAAGGGTGTGTATCTCATAAACATACATCTCACAGGCGTGTACATCATCGCTGTGCATCTCACGGGCGTGCATCTCACGGCAGTGGTCCTCACTGGCAGGCTTTTAGGTCGGGCTCGGGTTTACCCTGCCTAATGGCCCTCAACTAGCGAGCATCAAGCTCAGGCCCGATGGGCGGGCCCGGCCAAGCTTTTGGGTCGAGCCCAGGCTTGCCTACCTAATGCCGACCACTGCCTCATGGGCGTGTACCTCACGGGCGTGTACCTCACAGGCATGCGCTTCATGGGCGTACATCTCATAGGAGTGTACCTCACAGGAGTGCACCTCATGGGCGTGTATCTCATGGGCGTGTATCTCATGGGCGTGTATCTCATGGGCGTGTACCTCACAGCGTGCATCTCATGGGTATGTACGTCATGGGCGTGAATCTCACGGGCGTGCACCTCATAGGCGTGAGTCTCACGGGTGTGCACCTCATAGGTGTGTACTTCATAGGTGTGTACCTCATAGACGTGTATATTATGGTCTTCTGTGATCCGCCGAGCAATGTCAAGGTCGAAATAGGTTTGGTTGTGGTAAAAGAGGTTGCCCACGGCCGAGGTAAGGTCGATCTCCATTTCGACGGCGGCGAGGTCAGATGAGGTCAGAATCTTTCAAGGTTAGCAGGGTTCGAACGAGCGGAAGATCACGATCACAAGGACCTAGTTGTCGCTAATAGTGCATCAATATTGATGAAGTTGTGTAAAGTGTAGGTCGAGATCTGAGTTTCAAAAACGAGTTTTGGCGCTAAGAGATAACGTAGTGGTGCGCCTCACCTGCTGATGTCCCGCCCGCCCACCCTCTGCATTGCCCCTTGCGGGGTGCAGCCATTGTCTTACTGGAAATATTGCAACTTCCAGCCGAGCTCCCCCTCCACTGCCTTCACCTCCCACTGCTTCTCTTCCAACTGCCTATCTCGCTCGTTCAACTTTCCCTCCCTCACGTTTAGGCGCTCGTTCCACGCGCTCAGCCCCTTCTCCCTCATAATTAGCCGCTCGCCCCACAAAGTCAAGCTTCTGTCCCGCTCGTTCAACCGCCCATCCAACGCAGCCAAGTCCCTCTCCTTCTCCTTCAGTTGCTCGTCTTGTTTGGCTAATGCCATTTTACTTTGCTCCGTTAACAACTCCCCGGACCTTGCGTTCCATTCTCTCCTCGTCATCGTCACCCCCTGCTGCCGCTTTTGTCTTCTCCTGTCAATGCCCCACAGTACCAGCGTCAAACCAGTCTGTACACACAGTATGATTAGCAGTTGATCAGGAACATAGTACTACTAAAACTAATATCGGAGATGTGACTTGCTGTCTAACGGCAGTGTATGGTAGGTAGGTGTGGAGGATGCCATTAGTGCGACGGCATTCGAAAATGTTAATGCGAAAGGGAACGGGAGCCAGATTGGATATGCTGAGCGTGTTGTGTCCCACAATTGGGAACGCTGAAGTGGGGTTGTGCTTGCAGGCAGATCGGGGACCGACTTCGCAAGCGGCTGATTATTGATCGGGTTGAGGATTCGAGAGGACGGACCCGAGAGGACGGATTCGAGACGAACGAGAGCATGATTGATATTCATTGCAGAAATATAAATAGTCTGAAAAGGAGGATAGCTTACCGTGAGAAATCCCCCGACGAGAGTGAGAATTTTGATAATGGTGGTGCGCAAGGACTCTTCTGGGCAGCAGTTATCAGCCATGGTCGAAATTTGCGTGATTGATTTATGCGTGAACGAGAAGTATCGTCACTAGTTGATCGATTTTGCTTGTTTTCGATGTGGTGGAGGGAAGAGAAGAACCGGCACGGATGGAAAGGTTTTGTTTACATTGGTATGGATTGCACCTTCCCCACGGCGCAACTGCAGTTGCGATGACAGCAGGGCACCAAATGCAAGAACTCAAAGCCAAGAACTCAAAGCCAAGTTGGTGACGTCCAGAACATCCAGATTTAGGTGCTTTAGCCAGAAGAGGCGCAAAGCTGTAACTCAGTCCGCTCTATATAACCCGATTTGATACGGTTTCCTACCCGACGAGCCATGCCTCCAAGAGAGACGCCCGACTTCCGCCTCGCCTGCGCCTAGCTGGCATAACTTGCCATTGGAAAGGCTATGGTAGAACTCGAGATTGCCCAGGATCGAGAACATTTCCAACAACGGCAGTAACACGCAGACCCGGACTATGGGCCAACCTCCCTGTTGATCTACCTAGGGTACCTCTGCGTGAGATTGTCCTACAGCTCCGCAGGGACTTGGAGAATGATCTGCGTCCAGGAGAATCGGGGCCTTAGGGCAGGAAGCTAGGATGCGCGATATGCACATTGACGCTGCCTGACGTCCTTTGGTTGTGGTTGATAACATGGAGTAGGAGACTTCGTTGGTTTCATTGAAGAGGATGTGCTGTGATTCCTAGGTGGCGACTTTTCTAAGGTTTCAAGGGCGCTTCTGGTACTACGGAGCATGATACGGGCATTGGTAGATGTAATTTTGCCTATACATTGTTATCTTTGGAACGTAAATGATAGCGAATGTCTGTAAGCTTCATTCGATGCCCTTTTCTGCTTAGATACATGAGTTCGGTAGTCTAAGAAGTCTGAATTATCACCTGTCCATATTTTGGCCTAGGCTCAGTCGCTCAGCACTATTGGATCCTCCGCGGTATTGCTGGACGTAACGACCGTGTCACTAGTGGTGCGAGCGCTCTTGCTCGCTCGGTGGCCATCTTTTTGCCGCTGCCCAGCATGCCTCCTATTGGCAAGCTGATCCTCCTCGAGTGTATTGTCGTCGTCGGAATCCAGAACATACCTGATGCGCTTGCCCCTTCTAGATGGTCCCTTGTCCGGCGATAGGCGGTGGCCAGGAATGGTCGCGTGAAGCTCAGTACGGAGCTGGATGTCGGGGGAGCCGCGGGCGGAGAAGGCAGATAACAGCCTCGAACGCTCCCAGGATGTTTGTGAAGGGCTCTCGGAGTTAGAGTCGCTGTTTGCTATCGCGGTTACTGAAGTATGGAGACCAGGCTGAGCTGGCTCAGGGCTGTTTTCTCCCTCCTTGATGAGAGTTGTATCGCTTGCCTTAGTGTCTTCAATCGCGAGGATAGACATCTTGTCCGTGGTGGACTCGACGTCTTCGTCACCGTCTTGCAGATCTTCACGGGACTGATCTGAAGAACGTGTGCTCTGTGGAACAATGCCTGCTTCGTTGGCGGCGCACCAGGACTCCGCCATCACTAGACCCAGGACAACTGCAACAGGTCTAGCGACAGCATTACCCACTTGTTTGAACTGTTGATTTAGAGGACCAATGAGGACATCGTCCCCTAAATACCCTTGCGCAATCTTGTACTCCTCTAAGGACATAAGTCGATCCTCAAAAGGATGCACGACAGCCCCAGACCGTGAACACATCTCATTTATGGTAGTGACGACTGTCGGGAATGGTCTGTTTGGGTCTACTCTACTGAGTGATTTTGATCCTTTCCGGCGCCTTTCGTCGCTCTGACTCAGGTACCACTCAATCTCCGTATGACTGAGTAGACCAAGCTGATTTGTCTTGTACAGATTCATTGCCGGTGGTGATGTTGGAATCTTTTGAACCAGACTGCGAAGGTTGACCACTCCGAATTCAGGTTGTAGCCGCTTCAAAGGAATATGATCAGGCTTTACGATATTGATAATGGTGTCGTTATCGATTTCGGGAAGTCCTTTGATGGCGTCGGACACAGTCGGAAACGGTTCATCAATAGCAAGCTCCAGTGGGTCTCGCGGTAAGGGAAGCCCTGGCGATGCTGCTAAGAGGAAGAGTCTCATTCTGGTCTGAGCGGCTCCAAATTCGCATGCCCTGAGCAGACACTTACGCACTTGATATCCAAGCCCAACGAGACTGCAGATCGCCTGCTCGCAAGCATTAGGGCTACCGAAGTCCATTCCAGGGACGTTCTCGATCAGGACATAGTGCGGCAGGAAAAGTTCCACATATGAAATGGTCGAAGCCAACAGCGTGCAGTTCCTCTGAGCATTCTTCCCAGCTTTGTGATTGTTTAACCCCGAGAAGCCTGGGCAAGGGCTACCACTAACAACGCAGTCGATATCTGGAAGCTTCTCGCGGCCCCGAAGCAATCGACGAAGGCAGTAATTGACAGATTCCGTCCTATGCTCACCTTTCTCTTTCTGGTTGGCCATGGATGTCTGCATGCCGTATTTGTTGCAGTCAATCGCGTAAGTGGTTTTGATGATATTGCTGTCCTCAAGACCGCGATCGAGATTTCCACTTCCAGTGAATAGGCTCAGGCTTCTCAGTATGGGACGTACAGTGCCATTAGGGACTAATGCTGCAAATGCTCTTGAAACAGGCGTTTCGTCAGACCCTTTCATTTGAGACTTGCCCAACGAGGGTTTTGCAGACATGTGCTGACTATGACTTTGCTCGGCTGGGACATCTGTTCGACAGGAACATTCTAGATCGGAAGCTTTGGCGGTTCTGAAACACTGTTCATCCATGAAATACTTCTCCCGAGCGAAGAAAGTCGCATTCGTGTCAGCGTGGTCCGAGAAAACCGAGATGCCATAGACCGCCATGAGGTCGGACAGTGGCACAGGTTGGCAATTGCACTCGTCGGAGAAGAAAAGTTCATTCCCATGTGGATAGAAACCATGGCCGCAAATTGTCTCCTGTGGATGGAGTAACCACACGACCGAAAGGGCATCTTTGCGTCTGTGGGTTAGTGTGCCGCGTACGAAAGCAAAGGAGCACCTGAATTTGGGATCTATTTCGTCTAATTCATCCCTACGGATGATGACAACATTCCCAACCACCTCCTGAGGGTCAACTTTCGGCCTCAATTTCGCACAACCAACATTTTCCAATGTCTCTGCTGTTAGCGCAATGTTGTCTGCAGTATGGTAACGGCTAGCATCGCGAAATTTGTCTGGAAACCGTAGCTCTCGCATCCGTCGCCGACGGGAGGTCTCAACCTGAACGACCGGATTCACAACGTTGAGAAGGTTGAAACCCTCTGGACCCCATGCTGGGAAGGTCACGCAAAAAGACTTCTTGACGTTATGAGTAACGACTGTTCGCTCTTCCGGGTTTTGAGGTCCTTCACTTGAAGAAAAATCATGCCCCGGGCAAATCTGCCACCAGATAGGCTGACGCAGCAATCGTGTTCCAGGTCGTTTCTCCAGAGACCATGTCTGATTGTTGAGAAATTTTGCATGGCGTGCGATGTGCTGTCTGAAGTCGAGTTTTGAGCCACACTTCTCATGCCAGCTTCGAAACATAGCGTCGTTGGAATGCCAAGCCCGCAATTGATCAATGAATTTGGCTCGAAAGTCTTCCAAATGGACGTCCTGGTCAATGTCTGCTTTGATGGTCATGTAGTCCAGAAAGTGCTTCACTAGGTCAGCAACCCAGAGAAAGTCTGTGAAGAGGCTCGAGTATCCTATGGTTGGCTGCTCAAGTCTGTACCAGATGTCCTCATTGAGAGTCCTCCCAACTCCATATCCGCCCTTGGACTGAATGTAGATTTGGTCTTCCGCGGAGTGTCGACTTCGATCTTGGAGGCTGCCGATGCTCACGTCTCGAATGAGAATTCTGTGCAAATATCTGCGCGTGCCATCCTGGTCGAGATAACCGTCAAAGTAAAAGTCTTGAGTTTTCTGCTCCGTCGCAACGACATGAAGGCTCTGCATGTGTCCGGGGAGGTCTTTGTTCTCCACTGACCCATACACCACGAAATCACGGACGATGAATTCCTGGAACTCTGGGAGGCCCTGTTCTTGCTCCTTATTGCTACCCACGCCGTTTTCAGGGGAAGGGATCGCTGAACTATCAGCTTCCGCCGATATCAGTTGTCTGAGGAGTTCTTGTTCGTCGCAGGGCTCTAGTGGTGGTCGCCAATCTGTGTGTAGGCTGGGAGGATACAATTTCCGGATTTTCGTGTCAGTTTCGAAACCTCGAAGCTGCTGGCTGAAAACCCACCATGCATCGCTATGATCTTTATCCTCCTGGTCATCGTCCTCCCTCTCGGTTTCAGAATCAATATCTTCATTATCTTTCTCCTCGTCGTAGTCCGCGGAGGCATGGCGGTATGCCTGGTCTAGGGCACCGTCAAGATCGGCACGCACTGTTGTCGATCTCGAACGACGGCTGGAAGAGACAACTGCATCGCTTTCGCTCGAGTCTTCCAGTTGTCCGTCCATATCGTGCTGAAGCTTGGGAAGATCGGAAGGACAACAGCATCAACTTGACAGACACAGGACTTGGGCAGTACAACAATGTGCCGTGGTGAAGTTTGAAAAAGAAGGACTTGCCTAACTAGTTAATGTGACCCTTCTAGCTTTGTAGGTCAGAGATCTGTCGTCGACCAGAACATCGGTAATAATGCAATTAATTTCGAGAGAAGATTGGCTGGCTGAGCAATATTTTGTTGAACCTAAATTTCCATTGGCGTCTGAGTGCAGTCCATGATACGGGAGTACCTGTGTTCTAGTTCTAAAGCTGACAGTTTCGTCCGGCGTGTTCGAACAGATCAACATGGAAGTCTCGATTACGGTCGGAAGAAGAACTTACATAAATTCACCAACACTCTGAGCAGTGACCAGTGAGTTGTTGCTCCAACGCGGCAGAAAACCGTATGACAGAGTAAGGCATTATCACAATCAGAAGATGAGATGAAAGCCGGTACAAATTCTTGTTCCGCATTTTGTCACATTCATCAACTACCAAGAGCACATTTGGCTAGAAGCATAGTACGCGGCATCCTTATAATCGATGCTGATCAGTAAATCACCTGGAATCGGGCCATGGTAAAGTCACTGAGTGACGCCCAGGTCCAACGTCGACAGCTGGTTCAAAATCAGTGGCCGCCATTGAGGCAGAAGGTTTAACGATATGTGCTCGATCGTGGTACATGTCTTAGGCGTTTCCTATGTTCTAGGGCAACGTGGCATGGGGTGAAACCCTGAACTGAGAGGCTCTCTTCTGATGAAGAGGTCAGAGGTCAGAGGGCAGAGGTGAGTAAGGTTAGCGTCGAGGCTTGGTAAATATCCACCCTCTTTGCATGGCAATCTCGCGGCCTTGGGAATAATGATACGCCCTACTACCTTACAAACATTGTAACTTTGTGAAAGCGCGATTTCTCGGTTGAAGCTAATCTATGTAGGCGTCGCATTACGGGCGAGAATGTTTGATCTCGACCATGAAGCGAATCGTTCTCCCGGGAGACTGCAAAGACTTTACGCCTTCAGCATTGCAAAGGGAATCCTGTAACTGCAGAACCCCGCTGACGAAGACACAATTGGCTGCACATGAAAAAAAGCTTGTCAATCATGATAACTGTTCTCTCAAACCCAACTTTCCCTTCTTACGTGGCAAGATTTACGCGCAATACCACTCCGCGCTCAAGTCGTCAAAATTCGTCTCATTCGTTTGAATATTACTATTGTGCATCTTCATATGCTATGCACCAATTCCCCCGTTGCCAGGGTCAGCAAGAAATCTTATGAGGTATCCTGATTCCCATGCGATGGTCTGTTCCGTGGTATTAAAGGCCGGTGAAAGCAAATGCTGGGGGAGGTCTTAGAGGTAGAACTACCTTGGCCATCGTTCATGTTAGAACGAGACAATGGAATCCTGCTCTGATCGAAAGTAGCCGAGACCGGACTTGAAACCGTATTGTTGTCGGCCGGATCTACAGATTCCTGCCGGGTAAGGGGTAAAGGGCCGTCGAGGAAGCTTCCATTCCGAGTATGGCTGACTTTCAGTCCGTTGCTGCTACTTGTGGTACTCGTTGAAGGCCTTGGTGGTCTTGTTGGGACGCCGTTGGCCTGTGCGACCACGTGCGTGACTTCTTCCGCGGCTAAGTCACTCGTGCGATCGAGCGTCTTGTCAGGCAGATATTGGCTGCCAGCCGATTGAACAGCGTTGCTAGTTAGCTGGTGAATCTCAAGGCAAGCATTGTGAAAGTCACGCAAGGGCTGCGGCATGACTTCGTTCTCGAATTTACTTGCAGGAAAGTGACCAAGCCACAGGCTAACGAGGTTTGCAAACCGTTGAGCTGAGTCGATCAGGTAAGGCAGGCTTGGAAAGCCCTCGCGGGATGTCGCTGGTAGGCGTCCGAGCATCTGAATGGGTGTTGCGTACGAGGGTGAAACAGCCTTTGCGGGTGCTTTGAGGGGGACCGAGCAGATCTGGTCAATGAAATTCCTAAACTCTGCTTTCGATGAGCCTATGAAGATATTCATATTGTCCATCCACGGTTCCTTGCTTCCGAAAGTAGTCATGTTTGCGAGACCTTGCAATGATTTGGCAATCAGTGTGAAAGTACGCCGAGCTCTTGCCTTGGGATGCTCTGAAAAAAAACATACATAATCAGCTGACATGACCTAAACGCGGGTTGAAGGATAGTGAAGTTACCTTTGATCAGGTTGAATAGTTTTGGGTTGAGAATCGCCGGACAGAAGAAGCGAAGGAAGAGAAACCCAGAAACACTGCTGTATTTGACAGATCGAATCCAGTCACCGTACCGGTCGTGGGCGCAGGCCTGTACATGTCGAAACAAAAGTCGTAGCTCCAGTGGACAACGGGAGGCAGAGTCAGAGATGGCCTTCCAGATACTACTGGTAAGTGCGATGAGATTTCGCCAGTTTCTGTCAAGGTTGCTCTGAGAGCGAACCTTACTCGGGTCAACTTCGCAGTCAGGATTGCTTTCTGCAATGTCGCGCAGTCTATCCCCAATGGTCTCTTGGAGGTATTCCGTCCCAAGCCGCCTCATGTGAGCGTCGAAAGCCTTGGTTAGCAAAGAATTCCCTCGGAACAGAAGATTCGCCTCGACCGTCGCGGATCGACCAAGGTCTCTAAGAAGAATCTCTCTATGCTCGCCAGCCTCATTTGAATCGTTCGATTGAACTCTGCTGCTGTACCTCGCCTTGCGAAAGGGTAGATCTCGACCGATTCCATCAATCTCGTCCTCGACAAGGTACATAAGCCAGTCACTGACACCGCCGGAAACTTGGAAAATGTCAACCAGGATCTCCGACAGCTGTACAAGCTCCGAGTGGAGCTTTTGCGCAATCTGAAGAGTAAGACCGTTGGGAAAGTTGTGTAGAAGGCCCGACAACGGAGTGTAGTCGCTGGTCATCAGTACAATGGTTTCGGTAGGCTGTATCCTCAAGAGCATGTCTCCAACTTGAATATTCCTATTGTCCATGATTGCCCATCTCTGTTCGCTCGCTTGACCGTCGTTCGAGACAAGTAATGGCGCCTTGATCTTCCCGTAGATTTTGTCATGTGAGGAAACCTCGATATGACCTCTGATCATGACTGGGCTATCATCGCCTTGCGAAAGATCATATGAGCCATGTGCAGTCATTGTCCACTCTCTCTCCGCCGGATCTTGGACCTTTACAAGAACAGTAGCATCCGATGGAATTTTGGGCAAGTCGGTGAAGTGAAAGCTCTCACCCCAGATCGCCGACGCTATCTCGGGCTTCACGGCCGTGCGAGCTTTCGGTAGATCGTCCAGAAGGATCTCTGCGTAAATATTGTCCTGTGACACCGGGCTAGGGCTCATGCCATCTACTCTCTCTGAAGCCCCTCGCCCATTGGTGTAGTCCTTGAGCCGTGCATCAATCAAACGCAACGTCAAAGATCTTTCGATTCGAAACATTCCAGCATGAAGACTAGTCTGAGGCGTGGGTCCAACAGGAGTCTGGCCGAAAGTGTACGGGCGCGATGGCTGCTCAGGATCGTATAGTTCTGGAACGGTAAAGGCTCGGAGAAGAACGAACCAGACCTCATATGAAATCCTTGATTCGAACGCAAGGAAGACAGATTGGGATTGCGAAAGCGACTCTGAAAAGGCCGTATATTGAGGGTAGATTGCAACACACCAGTCTTCGTCTAGAACAGAAGCGTCCAGTTGTTGTATGGCATATCTTGATAATTGTGATAAGTTGATGGGGGACGGCGGACGGGCGTCCGATTCCGCAACCAGCTTCAAAAGTCCATTTTCGTGGAGGCTACAATTCACCTGCTGCCAAGGCGACGAGACTGCTGAACCTTGCCTATACGACGACACCCTTTTCTGTGCGGTTGAACGAGGCCTATCAATAGTTCGAGAGCCAGTCCACAGCAACGCTTTCCCCATTTTGATGATCGAGAGTGAGCTCTGGATCGTACTCTCGGAAGTTTTCCGCCGACCCGTTCTTTTTGGCTCATTCATTGAGCCTGGTGAAGGTGCAGTCGGCGTCTCTTCGCCATTTCTGGGCAAGATAGGCTGCCAACACAGTAGAGCTGCCAGCCAAGAGTCGAAGGTCTCGGGCACCGCTGGTCTCAGCTGTAGCTCCGAAGAAATTGTGGACACCTTAAGATAGGTTCCCTGAGCTTCCGCATCGTACAATGTGCACACACTGCAACCGCGGAGATCGGATATAAGGTTCTTAGCATGCGCTGGGTTGCGAACATTTGGTTGGTGGATTAGGCTCCCGGACGCCACATTAATCGCGCAGTAGCCCGAGGCCCATGGCGCCGAAGTAGAAGATCGAAAGAAGAGAATGCCGGCCATTCTCCCAGACGTAATCTTCATTAAGGAAGAAATTTTGGTAGTATCCGGATCCATGAGTGCGCCTTGCGCGCCACTGAAGGTTCGGGGGTTATTGTGTGCCTGCGCGGGCGGAGAAGATACACGTGGCGGAGGGTGTGCCATCTGCTCTCGTGTCTCTTTCTGAGTAGGTAAAGTTGGAGAGTGTATGATTGAAGGGAAACCAATGGAGCTAATCGAGTCTTCTTGTATCTTCTGTGATAAGTTTCCGCTGGTAGTGATAGAACCTAAGCGTTGTCTAGTTTTATTGAAGAAGGAGTTGGGTGAAGATTCTACTAGAGTGTCTTCCACATCAGTTCTCACCCTATTTCTCCGTCGTCTACTTTCCAATGTATTCTCTTCATCGGTATTTGACATTGAGGCTGAATGTTCTCGCCGCCGATGGGGAAGTTTGGAGCGGTGTGTTGGATGGGACGATGGGGAAGCTGGCGAGAAGGACGAGGCGGTGTCTGGAGCGGCTGCGCTGCTGGACGTTGTAGGTGGTGTCTCTGGCGTGACAGCTCGGACAGTCTGGTCCCCAAAAGAGTCTGGATATATCTTGCCATGCCGGTCCTGAGATGAAGGCTTCTTACTCAAGCGACGCTCCACTGCCTTGTTGCGCATTCGTCGATGTTCGGTCTCCCTCTGGTAATTGTCTGAGCTATCGGACTCCATCCTATCGTGATGTAGGTGTATTCGTAATGGGCTCTACTCGCCAGAACCTTGGTCATAAGTCCTCGAAAAAGCATGCAGTCATCAGCGGTGTGGCAGGCGTCAAACTGAAAAAAAACGGCGCTCCACTGCAGCAGCTTGCACACACTGACAGCATGGAGTATAGGGTTTGTGCTGCGTGCGGAGACAGCGGGCTGAATGTGCTGGCACGAGCTGTGAAAGATAGGCCTGTTGCAATGTCTCGTGCTGTCTCGAGAGAATCCAATTAGGTGTCGGAAGGCTACTGGAAGCAGCTTTTGAGAGTTGGGTAGGAGTCGTTCCTTTAGGTTTGTGTACCTGCAGCTGGCGCACGACTGGGGAGCCAATGGATCTCTCGCGAACAGAACAGTTAGATGTTGTAGGTCTGTCTGCTCGCCTTTGAGACCAAGAAGCTCTCTCAGGCAGAGGCGGCGAGCCTGTGACCGGTCAGATCGCGTAGAATACTAGGTTACAAGGTTTGGTAAAGCTTGATAAGGATGCTTAGTTGAGATGGGAACCTCGCTTCGACTCGTTGTGGGAGCAATCGCGCGCTGCAGGCCGCTTGCATATTTGGGGGCGGGGGACCGGGGAAACTAAAGGGAGCCAGGGCCCTGTTCCTTGGCTAAAGACCCCGGCCGTTCATCCCCCGTAATATACCGCGTCGAGGAGTGACATCTCAAGATCATCCGACAGACAGTCAAGACTGTCACGCGACGATTCTTCAGAATAGCAGGTGAAAGAAAAACACGCATCTAGAGACAATTTTGAATTGAGGCCACCCGCTAGGCACAACAGGCCCCTGCCTTTGCCTGATATGGCGCCGTCACCGCTTAGCCTGGCTTGAAATGGGTCTGCCTTGCAGCCAGCACTCTCTGTCACGTCTAGTACGGTCGTTAACGTTACCTTGCAATGATGACTTCAAACATTGTATCTCGTTTGCTGCCAACAAGCAATGGCCCTCCTTCCATATACGAAACAATTCGCCAGCATGACGAGGATTCAAACGAATCGGATGTTGAAGAAAGAGCTGGGTTGATACTAGATGAGGAGAATTTGAGAGAACACTTCCAAGAAGTCGACCTCCGACACGCACGTATCCACACCGATCAGATGTCCCACCAGACCCAGGCGAATGCAAGAAAAGTGCGTGAAATGCCAGGGGCAACAATGAAAGCGGCACGGAAAGGACCACGTCCCCGCTGGATAAAAGAATCAAATAAGCTATTGGATGTCGAAGAAGCTGATGACGATGTGCCGGCGTCGCTTTTGATTGAGGGTGGTGATGATGACTTGCTAGAAAAGATCTCGAATCTACCTCCTCCCCCAGATGTCCGCCCAGATGCAATTCCAACGGCAGGCCCTGCAACGAATCGAGCGCGTCAGCAGTGGCAGCGAACACAAGCTCAGCAAGCACTACACCCTGCTCAACCTAGATCAACAGCACGGCAAAGATCGCCGAAAGGCCTACCAAGCTTAGCTTTAGCAGATCCCAAAGAAAAGGCGATGTGGCGGTGGGCAAACGTTGAGAACCTCGACAACTTCCTCAAGGACGTCTACGACTACTATCTTGGAAATGGGCTCTGGTCGATATTACTCCTGAGAGTATTGAACATGCTAACACTGGCATTTGTGGTGGGCTTCACGATCTTCTTGACAAATTGCATCGACTACCGCCGTGTTCGTGGCAGTGAGAAGATGTCAGACATTCTGATCCCAAGATGCACGTCCCAGATGGGAGCATTTGCCAATCTTGTGCTGTGGCTGGTGTGTTTCTTCTGGATCAGCAAACTCTTTCAATACATATTCGATATCCGCCGCCTGCGAAATCTCCATGACTTTTATCACCACCTGCTTGGCATATCAGAAAGCGATATTCAAACGATTTCCTGGCAAGAAGTCGTCAGCCGGCTAATGGCACTTCGTGATGCGAACTCCACTACTGCTGGCGGTGTCTCTGCAAAGTCACGGCGGTTTCTGAGCCAGAACAAGCAGAGAATGGACGCGCATGACATTGCAAATCGCCTTATGCGGAAGGAGAACTATCTGATTGCGCTATTCAACAAGGATATTCTTGACTTGACGCTGCCTATTCCATTTTTCCGACACCGCCAACTGTTCTCTCGAACTCTGGAATGGAACATACATCTGTGTGTTATGGATTACGTGTTCAATCCTCAGGGCCAAGTCCGGCCGTTATTCCTCAAAGATACACACCGCAAAGCCCTCAGCGATGGCCTTCGCCGGCGCTTTATCTTTGCTGGTACTCTCAACATCTTTGTCGCCCCCTTTATTGTCGTCTACTTCCTCATGCACTACTTCTTCCAATACTTCAACGAGTATCAGAAGAATCCTGCACAAATTGGTTCCCGGCAGTACAATCCACTCGCAGAATGGAAGTTCCGCGAATTTAATGAGCTTTGGCATCTCTTCCAGCGCCGTATCAACATGTCTTATCCCTTCGCAACTCGATACATCAACCAATTTCCCAAGGACAAGGTCGCCCAGACTGCCCGCTTCGTTTCATTCGTTACCGGGGCGCTGGCGTCTGTCCTAGCTCTGGCGTCACTTATCGATCCTGAAATGTTTCTGACCTTCCAGATCACGCCTGATCGCACGGTCCTATTCTATCTTGGGGTCTTCGGCACCATCTGGGCTATCGCACGTGGTCTTCTCCCAGAGGACAATCTAGTTTTTGATCCAGCATTTTCACTTGAAGAAGTGATTGACTTCACGCATTACCGGCCCGCTCACTGGGAAGGACGACTCCACAGCGACCAAGTCCGAGCAGAGTTTGCCCAGCTCTACCAAATGAAGGTAGTGATCTTCCTCAATGAGATACTGAGCTTGATATTCACACCTTTCCTCCTATGGTTCAGCCTGCCCCACTGTAGCGACCGTATCATCGACTTCTTCCGCGAGTTCACTGTGCACGTCGATGGGCTTGGCTATGTATGCTCCTTTGCAGAGTTCAATTTCAAGAGGCAAGGAAACGGCTTGCAGCAAGAATTTACTACAGCGAACCAGCAGCAAGCCCGCGCTGGAGCAGAGAATGCACAGGCCTTGCGCGAGGACTACTATACGACCAAAGATCAGAAGCTGGAGGCATCATATTGGGGCTTTATGAATGACTATGCTCGCAATCCAAATACCGACGTTCGCTTCCCGTATGCGACACCGCGCCGAAGAAGGTTTAACCCACCACCTCCGTTTCCTGGCCTGATGTCGCCACCGCTGCCGCCCGATATGAACGGCCATGTAGCGTATACCGCAGGTCGGCAGGACAGGTCCGCCTTCGGTCATCGTAACTCGCCGAGTGGCGTTCTGGGCTATCATTCCGGCACACCTAGGTTCGGTACGGCGGCAAGTCACAACCCTACCTCGCCAATGACATCCATGCTTCTTGATCCGCACCATCAGCCATCGAGCTCTGGATTCCACTTCTCGTCGCCTGTGGTTCGGCCGTCAAAACGAAGGCACGCGAAACAGCCAACAGAAATTGATGAGGGCCAAGAGTTAGCTAGCGTTGCTGAAAAGACCGGCGGCGCAAGTCAGCCAAGTGCTGGTGCAAGCGGCGAGGTGGGTGATCTAGGGGCGTCGTGGAAGGTAGATCGTGATGATGAAGAGACTGAAGAGGAGGACGTCGATGCCGTTATAGGCGATAAAGGGGCTGGAGGGGTATTAGGATTGATTAGACAATTTCAGAAGGCACAAGGGGAGGGAAGGACGGGCGGTGGGGGAACGGGTGGGATGGGGTTATGATAGGCTCTCGACAGGCGTGTTTAGTGTTGAATCACTCTGGTGTTTTGGGTTAAGCATTTGCGAGAAAGGTGGATCTGTCTCTGCATAGCGATGGGGTAGGAAGCATTGAAAAGGATAAATCTAAAACCACCTACTAGTCAAACATTCACTCGGCGGCACTGTACGGGCTGACACCGACTAGCCTGTCACGAAATATTAGCTGACCCTAGCTTACCGCAAAAGACCATTCAAATTCTCCCTTTCTTTCACTCGAAATTGTGTTGTGATGGCTTTGAGACTCGCAGGCCAGCCTTTCGTAGCTTCTCCCAAGTATGTCTAATCAACGTCGTTCGCTTTGCTAAACTCCCAAGGTCATGATGAGGGTTCGAAGAGGATGCTTCTTTGGAGGCGTATCGATTGCTTTCCTTCACCGCCTGATCGTCACGAAGCAACTACATAATTGCTTTTGGCTAGACATTGGCGTGGGATGTGGGGTATGGTGATTGGGAGATTAGGGGAATGGGGGAAAGTGGGAAGTGGGAAGCGATTTAACGAAGGGAAGGGTTATAGCCCAGGAGTTACGATCAAAGCTTGCTTAAGGCTCTCTTTGATGAGATGCGTTTTGAGGCCAGCTCTTCACTGGGGGGTGTGGCGATGGTCTCGCGAATGTGTATAGCGTTTCTTTTGTAGGTCTTGACGAATGATCTCTATCCTTGTGTAGCCTTACAGAGGACCCGTTAGCTTTTCTAAACATGCTTGAAACGTTGGTGAAGGTTGCCACCGGAGTCTTCTGATAGACGTGGGAGTTCGAATTTTCTCCGGTTTGGGGGTTTCGCGATTAGAAGATGAAGACGAAGTGAAGGAGAGGTTATGGTGACAGGCCAGGTAGTGTAGCGCCTGCCGTCGGGCACTATTGCTTGGATGTCTCTGAGAGGTGCGTTGGCAGCTTTTGGCAGTGACGAGAAGCATTTGGTCTTGATCTTAGACCAGCTGTGTCAGTATGTGGACGATCATCACCACCAGAAAGATGCAATGAAGTTTGCCGCTCCTGAAACCAGTGCAGTATGTTTGGGTGAGAGGCAAGCCTCGGATGGAAATTAAGATGGAGATGCCATTGCAATGCGTGAAAAGGTATGTACAAGAATACGACCTGAGCGGGACATTTGATCGGTTAGGATGTGAGCAGGAATTTGTTTACACTGATACTATTCATTGAGATATTGATAAATCAATGACAGAAGAGTATTCCTCTGCGAAGTGGATACAATATTCTTTCGTAATGCAAGTCAGCGGAGACAGAAGTCTGCTCGAGCTGGTGGAACGTTGGTGAGGAAAGGTCCAAGGGGATCGCCCTGTCAAAGTAAGGAGTGGGCGGTTGGTGCTCTAGTAGGTAGGGTAATCCTACTATTTCTGACGTTCATGTTGGCATCAAGAAACGGTCGTATCGTTCCTGTGAAGCAGCCTAGGACATACCTGATTAGGAGGGTGTATTGTTACCAGGTTACTGGAAATAAGTTGCTTGGACGAGGAGCGGCTGGCAGTGATCCGGTAGAGAGGGGGGAGCGGTGAGAAGCGGCTGACGGATTAGAGATCGCTACAGGGGTTTCGCGAAGGACGCTCTCAAAATTAGATATGCTTATGTATCAAGCCTCTAGATTTGCTGCAGCCCTGTTCCTGCAGAGGGATTGGCTAGTGGTAGACGAAGGGTTTCGTGTGGTGACCTGGATAATACTAATTAGACTTGTGAGTGAGAAAGCTCTAGCGAAGATTCCTCACGAAAGGGAATGTGGATTGACGTGATAGGCCACCCGTCGGTTTCACGAGCGGCAGAGGCACGGGCAGAGTATGCAGATGCGAGCGGAAGGAACCATAAGACTTTGAAGGAATCCTCCACGATCAACGGTGCGGGAAGGATCGCGGTGGTATGAGAAGCTGAGTAAGGACTGAGCTTGGCTAGCGGTTGGATATCGAAGGCGTACAGCATAAACTCTCTGCAAATCACCATGGAAACTCCTAATGCAGATTCTGACGTTCCATGAGCAGCGACGTCGAGGCGGAAGTAAGATGCCATCGGCTTCTGCAGAACCCGGCGAGACTACTGCGTGGTATTACACACAATGTGCCACAAGAGGGCTATGCCCAAAATGGAGCATTTTCGTCCCTGTGTGTCATTTCTGGAGCACAAGTGGGCTGATAGCGAGACGCTTTCTCTCGGATTACGGAACTACCGATTAGGCGGGAAACTCTTTTCCCACAAGCAACGTCTGAGGGCTTCCAAATTCGGTGTTGGTGGCGGCCGCCAAGCCTTTGCTTTTTGCCAAGCTTCTGCTGCTTACAGCATCGCTCCCAAAATAGAACCTGCAGTTCAATACGAATGAACTCGCATGCACAAGTCGTGCACTTCGCACCCCCCGCTGTGCTACTCGAATGCTCACAGCCCCACTGCGTGAAACATAGTGAAAGGTCTGAAATCCCTGGTCATGGGTGGCCTGACAGCAACTACCCTCTCGAGGTCTGAGATGACATCTATACCAGCAGACCAGACTCCTCCTTTTTGCCCATAAACATGGCTTGGAGGTTGCAGGCTCAAGATTCCCCCCTAAGGCGCTGTGAGGGCATCGTTTGGTACACCGACAGAGCGCTCGTGCCCTTCGGAATATTCTGGGCGAATGGAATACGAAGGCTGAAAATCCTTAGCCCTCGTTTGTGCAAGGTGATGGACAGGGGTTGAGCTCTTAGCTGCATAATGGCGCGGTGGGAGGGTCAACGCTATTGGCGCCTCCCGCGTAAAAGCAAATAACAAGTAGCCAGCCTTACGAGATTTTATTGCAGCCTCGACCCCGTACGGTCAGGGTCAAGGGGTAATGCATGCTGCTTTCATCTGAGAGCCGTGCACAAAAGGATCACCAGAGTCAAAAGGTTC
>Ga0335072_10003573_pt1 | contig 23357 bp, 34 predicted proteins | sample Lox_Sample_21_FD_206725 | JGI IMG/M metagenome (GOLD analysis project Ga0335072, IMG submission 206725) | Soil microbial communities from Loxahatchee National Wildlife Refuge, Florida, United States - Lox_Sample_2.1 | ecosystem: Environmental > Terrestrial > Soil > Wetlands | place: USA... | reverse complement strand
ATAATGTAACCGCAATCCGACACCAGTACACATTCGCTACACTGCCGCTCGGCTTCTGAGATACTTTATTCAGGGCACCGGTCAAACTGAATTAACAGTCATCGTATACTTTGGCCCCGACGCAGTTACCAATTTAGTATACTCAAATCTTTATTGATTTTCATTCAACAAAACTTTATATCGGATTAACGGCCTACCTGTGGACTACCCCTTGCGGTTTAGTGGCTCCGTGACCGTCTCACCGCCCGCCGCGTCCGGCATGGCGTCGAACCCGACCTCATCTGCCGGCCCAGCCCTTCGCCGGGTATAAAGATGCGCTCGTCCCCCGCCGCTTTTCCAACAACTCTCTCCCTCCCTTTTTGTCCCTTCACTCTTCACCTTCCTGCACCGCCCCCCCCCGGTCATACCTCAGGCCGCACGGAGCTCCAATAATGCCGCAGCGCGACCGGCTGGCTCTTATTCGCTCGACGCCTCGGCAGCACTGCCTCCTCGACCGTCTGACCCGTGCGTCGACCCTTGCACAATGACGCCGATGAAGCGCCCGGCGTTCCAGCAGGTCGCTGGCGACTTGGTCACACGACGGCCTTAGATGCAGGCCTCCTCCTCCTCCCCTTCAAGCTTCGTCCACCAATCCATCACACCTCCTCACGTCTCCACCGTGGTCGACCAAGGCCGCGTCACCACGCTGACTGGCTGCGTCACCGCTGCGTCACCACTATGTCGTCCTTCACCACGGCTGGGTTTGGCCAAGGGAGTGGTGGGGCTAGGCACAGATTGCGCTGCGATTAGGGCCAATGGAGAAAATGCCACACGCTCAGCTCGGGCTTCGCTGAAGAATGGCGCAGCGGTTCGCCGGAGCAGGCTCAAAATAGCCACTGACGTGGCTGGCGTGCTCGGGTCATCCGAAGCCCCGGCAAAAACGGGGTGTTCATTCTCATTGGCGAGAATGGAGATTGACGGTGCTCAGCGTGAGACCTGGTCCAGCTGAGAGCGCGATGGAGCCAATAGAGAAAATGCCTCATGGTGGTGATATTCAGGTCCGGCCTCCATACCGCGGTGCGCCGGGCTGGATCCTGCGACCGTCAGGAATCCGCCGAACGAATTCAAGCTCTCGTAGCCACCGCAGTGGACCTGTCGAGCTCCAGCGGGATCGAGGACGCCTCGTCAGGCAGACACGCAACGCCAGTGGGTACGTGATCTCAATGTCACATCGCTCCGGCCTGGGGCTGGAGGCCCACCCACTTACCGTTCTCTCCCATCGACTTGTGGGAGAAGAGGGCTGTCTCTGTACTGACCGGGCTGCATTGCAAGACGAAGCTTCACTCTACGGTAGAGGCAGACAGCGTTCCAACTTCTCAGTGCAAGCGCGACGTGGGCGTGCGGGAGAGGTCCTCGAGGAATAGCATCCGACAACGAAGACGCCACCGACAACCAGAAGGAAAACAGGTCCTGAGTCGCGCTAGGTCAAGTAGCACGAAGTAAGGAGCGAGAAGCGAGGAGCAAGGATGATCTTCAGGACGGAGCTAGATGGACGGGCCACTCGTAACACGGGCAGGGAGTCGACGCGGCATATGGGATACCTGACAACGTGGGTCGCTTGGGGGCCGCTGTCGAGGGCTCAGATCCTCCAAAAAGACCGCCGTTTTGTGCCTATAAAGCTCCCAGGCGATCCCCCCTCTGACTGGAGCACCTTTTTCCTCGCGCTCAGCTCATGTGCCCTCCTCTGCTTCTCTTTCGCAAGCGACCTGATTTCGATGGCTTCCACATGCTCTCAACCGATCGCCCACAGCTATCCCCACGCATCCATCGTTGAATCGGGCTTTCAGTTCTCGAAACCTCCACTCTCCTCAGATGCGTCGATGTTCAGCTGTGCCGCTCGCTTCGATCTGTCTGCGATGGACGTGCCGGCGTCGATGAATGGGCGTCGGTGTGAAGCGCCCCGAGCTGTGGGCCGGTTTCTCTCGTCCGGTTGCACGGCCGACCTCTCGGAGGACGGAGAAATCTCTGATTCAGATCTAGTCAAACGTTACGGGTGTGTTGCCACGTTGTTGTCCATACGCTCTTGACTTGAATCCCAGGACGCCGTCATCGGCCTTGATTCTCACCTCCACCTCAAATCTGTACTTATATATCTTACGCTCAAGGTAGCTGTTGTACTTCGATTCAACTTTAGTAAGGCTAACGTCCCCAAAGTCGGTCTCTAGCGCCCCGTTTTTCTGGCAGCTATAATGTTCCTCTCGCTCCGGTGGTTCTGTAAATGAGCATGAGAACAATTGTAGAGTCGATTTTCTCTCGGCCACAGTGGTGTGGGCTGGATCCATGACAAATTGCACATTTCTTGCGAAAACAGAATCTGGCAGAAGTTCTTGCCCCTAAGCAAAGTGAGAAGAAAACACAAAGAATGTGGGCCGGAGTTTGGATCTGCTGTGTTACCTTGCTAATGACCCAATGCATCCTCCCCCGACAGTACTTCTTTCCTTCGTAATCGTCAGTGTATGCGTTTTTCTCGTTGTCGATACCCTCTCTGAAAGGCTCGCCCCAAGACCAGCCGTAATGTCGTTTGGCGAAGATGACGTCTGGTCGAGTGCCCTCGAGACCTCGGAGAGCTGCTCCTCGGACAATAGCTGACTGGCTGTGATATGATCAGCATTGTACATAAGCGGCGGGATATCGGCCGGCCTCTCACCAGTCCTCAGGGCATGTTAACTGTACATTGCCATGAGACAAGCACCACGTCTTCATCTTTGAGTGGAGATAGTCCGAATCTCCAAAACCACCGACAAGGATCAATCGCTAGCCAAGTTAGTAACCTGGAAACACCCGAACTCATTCTAGAGAAAATATGGAGTACATACATCAAGCTTACGGCCACTCATTTTCTCCCCGAGCTCTGCCTGTTGCGACACCAGCTTGATCACATCATCCATCACTGGATCGAACAAAGACTGCATGTCTGAACTGTAATAAAATATTTTAGTTATCGGAGTCTTGCAATGATCAGAAATCCTCTTACCGAGAGAGCTTCACGGTACCCTCCTCGCTGTCAAAGATATCCGAGTCTGGAGCATCCATGTCCATGTTTTCAATATCAAAAGAGCCTTGCCCATCAGCAACTCTGAAGTTTCGCTTTTGACGCTCAAATTCGACCATGGCCTTGCTGCCCAGACGCCGTTTCTCCAGTGGGAGACCGGTGTAGTAGCTTCCAAACTTCCTTTCCATCCACTTGATGAAATTTCTGTCAATAGCTGTTGATCCACACTTTGCGCCTAGTACATGTCAGTTATTTCGCAAAGAGTTGTCGTTCCTGACAATTTCGTAAACGTACCCATTCCTAAGCATAATTCTCTGAATTTAAGCCTTGGCTTCACCGAATCGATCACATAAGTTGCAATATCCTGTTCGGAAGGTTAGCCAACTATTCCATTCGGTATCCAACAGTAGTTTATATGGTTGAGCAGAATAAGATCACGTACCACTGTTCCTCCTCCACAATCGCACACTAGAATACATTCCCCAACCTTTAAATGGCATCAGCGCTTTTGTTTTGGTTTGCAGTTGAATGTGCAACTTCCGACCTACATCAATGGGATCAAGGGTCCCGAACCCCAAGTGTGGTCTCATAGCGACAAGAGCTGCAGCTTCGGGCTCCGGAATCATGAATAGTTTGTCTCCAAGACGGGATCCGAATCCGGCTTTCCTCGCAGCATCTCGAGTATCCACTTGTGCTTTATCTGACCAGATCGCTGGCATCGTGACCCAGATTTCGAGAGGCATTATCTCCAATACGTAGGCACCCAGCTCCTTTTCTAATTTTGCCATCATACATTTGTACAGTTCAGCCAGATAATCTGCGCAGACATCCTTAGCTGTCTTTCCGGGTGGCAAGGCCAAGAATCCATCTCCATGAAGGTCTTTTATTGACTTATCGTCGAACTCTCTCAGATCAATGTGGTCATCCAAAAGCAATTTTGTCCACTGATAGGAGAGTAACTTAGGTGTTACTTCAAATCCCCATTGATCTTGAGTGATTTTGCCTCGATTGCTTTCTTCGTGTGCGTAAGCAATCACGCTCGGTGTTTTCAGAGCCACATATGGGTATCCAGGCCAGCTTTTGATGACGTTTATATCTGCCAAAATGCTTTTGTCGGACCCCACGAAACTGATTCCTAGGATACATGGTTATTCAGAATTATTTCAACCTGATGACTCGGGGCATACCTGAGTTAGTAGTGCCGTAATCCACTCCAACTATCATTCGACGTCCGCCCTGAGCAGAGCGAATAACCAGGTCCGCCATTCTGCAGTATATCTCAGAACGTGGGTACTATTTCGATGGACTCGAAACCTCTGCAAAGATCGTGTCAGGACAATGAACTGCTGATCGCCGAAATCAATCAGGAGAAGATGCTCCAACTAGGCCTCGAGATGGGCTGGGCTGGGTCTGGGTTTTGTGCTGCACGCAACCTAGCCCCGCGGGTCTGGGTTTGGCTCGGCAGTGCAGCTCAGCGCAGCCCGTAAGCCCGCGGGTTGGCCAGGGCCGCCACAAAAATTAAAATGCACGCGCTAAAACGCAAGACTATGATAAAAATCACGACAATTCGCCCCCAAATCAGTTTAGTTTTGGCTGATTTGGCCCCCATATTCAGGTCGGGTCAGCCCGTCGGGCTTCTGGGGCGGGTTGGGCTGCACTCTCCAGCCCGGCGGTCTTGGGCCGTGCATGCAGTGCAGCCCAACAGGCCCAAGAACCCCCGCCCGCCCGACCCCAATCGGTCTCTCCCCGACCCATCTCGAGGTAGCTCCAACAGATTCAATAGGTTCGGGCAATTGCCGGCGAGGCAGCTACAGAGTCAGCTCGAGTAAACTTTCCCAATGTGTATGTAACGTAGATCCCTACGTGATTCCCAGTCCCGCGTGATTCCCACTTTTTACACCGCCCACACGCCTTTTTGCAACAGAAGCAAAGGACTTGTGGGCTTTCCGGAAGGCATACGCTGTCATTCTGTATTTGGAAAAAAGAGTTCTCAACTCCTATGTGTATGGGACTTGCAAAAATAGTCCCCCAAAAATGTGCGCTCCCAATCCCCTCTTAGACCCTCATGCGAGCAGTCATCCCAAAGAAGAACAAACAGAGACTACAGAAATCTCTCCACAATATGCACCTCCACCTTCAGATTCCAACGCTTCTGCTGGACTAGCTCAACTTGAGGAGGTAAAATCTCCTCCCTCTGAGGCATCATCTCTACCAGTACCCAAACCTGCCAATGTAGAACCTACCGACGTTGGACCCGCGAGCATAACTCCGCTGAAGACCAAGTCAAACATTCGTATTCGAAACCAAAGAGCTGGCCCCGTAGCAGCAGCCATGAAAGACCCGCTGCAAACATATTCGCAGGTATGTCCTATGATGTTAATAAGGGAAAATTCTCATATCTGATTCTGATCCAGGGACAGGGAGGAGCCTCCTCGTATCCAACACATCGTCCTATCAAAGGCGGCTCTGAAAGAGGACAACCTTCAATGGAGATATTCAGAAACAACTACAATTCCCCCAACCCGCCAGAATCTAGTATTAGAGTCTTAGACAGCCTAATAAATTTCGTATCTCGAGTGTTTTTCAACAACACATCAGATCACGACAGGCAAGAATGTCAGCAACTAGCAAATGAGCTCTCCCGCTTGAAACAAGATATCAAATGGCATGCTGGAGAAGAAGCTAGACTCCAGGAGAAAGTAAATATTTTGGAAAAGAACAACGCAAAGCTTCATGAGCGATGCAACAAATTCGACGATCATTTGAAGGTAATTCAAGAAAAGTCACTTCTTCATGTCAGCACCGGAAGGTGGCTCGCCCAGGACGATCTCAACACCTACGCTAAACTCCGATCACTTCGAGACCAGATCAAGTCCTGGGCAGTCAAGTTCAGCATTGAGAATCTACAGGAATTGGACTATTTGCGTGGCGAAGACCGACAAGAGGACCTCGCAAAACTGAATAGCTACCTGGGATCAATTTTTGATGGGACAGAAGCGGCAGTCGCTCCTGCAGACATCTCTGCAGCAAAAGCCACTTCTATAATACTGACAGCCGTACTCGCCCACGAGATGCATGAAAAGGTTTTGGGCAACCCTTTTTTCTTTCTTGATGATGGAGCGGTACAAAATTCACAACCTCCAGGTTCAGTCTTTCTAAATGTGTACAATCAGTTGATCAGAGGTTGGCCACAAAACCCTCTTTTTTAGAAAATCATGCTAAAAAATTCTATAGTCAATGCTACCAAAGCACATCAATGGCGTTGCCAGATGATCAGAACTTTGTCAGAACAGCCAAGGGGAATGGATAGTAAAACCGCTCCACTGTTCAAGTTCCCACACCAAAAGCATGCGGCATGTACTCAGCTTACGAACAACTTTCTTTTTGGGCCTGCAAGATTTCTCCTTCGCAATCTACATGATCCAGAAGAAGTGAAAGTTCGGGACCAGGAAGTGTTCAACATCTGGATGCTGGCAGGAACTTTATCAACCGATCTTTGGACCCAACTCCCATACACCCAGTGCCACTATCTTCGAGAGTTGCAATCCGCGAAATTCCATTTCAACTCACCAAGAGTAGAGGCGCATAGGCTGTACAAATTGGAAGACGGAGACCCTCGCCTGAATGATAGGGACATTGTGATGGTCATCTACCCAGCCATGCTGGCATCAGGAAATGTGGATGGAGAAGGGTACGACGAGGAGCGTGTTCTGGTCAAGGCGACAGTATGGTTGTCCCGTGAAGGGAAATAATTAATGAGTGTCACAGCTGGGGGGTGATAAAGCTGAATTTCTATGATTCTTTTGAGACCAATATCATGATCGCGTTGACGCCACTCGTGACAAATCGGTACATTCTTGTGTAACAGTGCAAGGCTGTGGATATTTTTTGCCCAGTGAGACACGGCATTCTTCTGAATGGTCCAGCGGAGGAGAGTGCGGGATGACATGGAGGGCTTTCTTCAGTTTTAGTTTGTTTGCCTCTCCAAGCCACTTTTGGGTCGCAACACCTCTGCGCTCCGCATGAACAGCATTGAGGATACCCCAGCCTTCCCCGCAAATAAAGTGTTCCTGCCGAAGGCAATATATTCTTCTGAACCTAAGAAGAAAATCTTCCCATGGTTCAATTCAACAAGACCGAAATGGTTTCCTACGCAGAGCCCTCTCGAAAGCCTCGCAAGATCTTCATAGCTGTAATGGGGGTCACCGGCTCAGGCAAGAGCTCATTTATTGCAACAGCTACGGGCTCAGATGCCGTTGGGATTGGACATGACTTCAAGTCTTGTGCGATTATCCCGCGTTTAAAGTGGTTGAGCTTACTGACGAAATGATTGCAGATACTGCAGAGGTAATCCCGTACACCTTCGTCCATGGTGATCATGAAATCACCCTGATCGATACGCCTGGATTCAACGACACATATCGAAACGAAAGCGAAGTGCTCATGGAGATTGCTAGTTGGCTGGAGAAGACATACCGAAACCCCCCACACCAAAAGCTCACTGGTATCATATACTTGCAGGCCCTTACCGATCGTCGAATCTACGGCTCTACCTTACGCAACCTGAAAATGTTCAGAGAGCTTTGCGGCGATGACCCTCTCCGAAACGTCATCTTTGCCACCACCGGCTGGGGAACAGCTGCTCGCTCTGGGCAACTGGAGAAGGCCAAGGCCAATGAAGAACAGTTGCGTACAGATCCCGACTTTTGGGAGCCATTCATCCGTCGTGGTTCTACCATTGCCCGATTTGAAGACACCGTTGATTCCGCACTGGCAATCATTCTGAGCCTCGCAGGTCGCGCACCTACTGTCCTGCAAATTCAGCAGGAGATGGTGGACCAGGACAAAGATCTGGTAGACACTGCGGCTGGACACGCCGTCAACGAAGAGTTGCGCAAATTGGAAGAGAAATACCAGTCAGATCTCAATGCTCTACAAGAGGACATGGAACATGCTCTTGCTGAAAAGGATCTCAACCTCCAGTCTGCACTTGCTGAATCAAAGGCGAGCATTGAGAAACTGAGAGATGAGGCACGTCACGCCCAAGACGTGCTGCAGTATGAGCGACGCAACGAGAGACGGAAGTATGAGAATGACATGCAGGCATTGCAGCAACGAATGGCAAGAGACTTGAAGAATGAGAAACAAGAACAGGAGCTGAGACATAAAGCAGAGATACTCCAGCAGAACATGAAGTTCGACGAGATTGTGAAGCAGCTGAGAAGGAATGAACATGTTTTAAGGAGGGAGGAGAGAGAGGCAATGGAGAGCAGAATCGAAGAGATTGAAAGGAGACATGCATTGGATATGCAAAATACTCAAAGCCAGGGGGACGGCAGTTGGGGTAACAATCTTCTCGTTAGTCTCTTGCCGTTGGTAGGGTCCTTTGCAATGAACATGATGGGGTTCTCCGGGTCTTCTTCGTTTGCTACATATTTCCTAGATAGCGACTAGTCTTCACCTTCGCAATAGCAAATTCAAGGCAGACCAGAACCATACTTCCCGTTACTTACACCCTTTAAGGCCTTCAAAATTAGGGCTAGTAATTTGCGATTTTCTCTTTAGGCGGTGGCCAGTAGTAACGACGTAACTGAGTTTTAGACGACCAAATGCATGTCCATCCTTTGCTCGCTTTTGTCAAGTGGGCACGCTGCTTCTGACAGCTGTCACGTGACAGACATGACTTCTCCACCCCCCCAGGGATGTACGAAAGTGTATCCAAACGCTCCCCCACCCTGCTCATTGGTCTCGAACAGGGTGTTGAGTTCTCTGGCACCCGTTTGTCTTTGCATCTCAGCCTATGTCCCTTAGCCTGGCCGCTGGGTCCTGGGTTCATGACAACGTGATGAACCGCGCCCGCAGGCGTTACGACGCGCCCGCGATGGGAGGTTCTCAAGGTACTGCCCGCCGGCCTTACACCATGCTGTTGTCCAAACTCCCTTCAACCTCACATATGCATCATCATGACCCGCGAGCGCCGTACAGTGGTGCTTCGCCATGCCGCCGATTACGAGTGGCAAGATGAGAAGCTCGCTCGCCGAACTAAACCTGTAACAATATGGGCTGTGAGCACAAAGTACCAGCATGGCAGAGTGTGGAAAGAATGGACAAAGTCAGCAGTGCTCCTGGTGCAGCTCCCTATGCCGCCTGAGTGACTGACTTCCCTAAGCTATTGGGCCTGCTTCCGCAAGGGACCCCGACTTGGTCCTGCGAGCGGCAGAGTACCGTTTCTTCCGATCCTTCATTGAGCGATGGCTGGAAACCACAGAGTACCGTATACATCGCGAGAGCCTTCGAAACAAATGGAAGTCGCTCTGTTCGATATATCTCAAGAAGACTGGTACACAAATGCCGAGGGTCGCGGAACGTTCCTGGAAGAAAGATATTCACGCAAACGGAGGTTATCTGATCAAAAAATACGACGTTATCTGCACTGATAAGTCAAAGCCGACTGTATACAGCGACGATTACTATCACGTGATTGATACTATATGAAAGTCTGTGGTTCTACGCTTTTCATCCGAGCGCTCCCGTGCACAGATGTGGTTCTATCAGCACCTCGCCGGAGGCTCAGGCGCCCGACCGGGGACTCTAGTTGAAGCTAGGCGTAAGGGCAATCGTCCCGCACTGGATGAGATGAAAGGGGAGGAGGAGGAGGAGGAGGATGATGTATGGACTCCGTCCGCCGAAGAAAGCCTCGTCACGTACGGCAGCTGCGAACTGGTTCTGTTCCCGCATAACCAGTGGCTCCTCACCGTTGATTTCAGGCGACGAAAGGGAGGAGGAGGAGGAGGCAAAAGCCGAAGGTTCATTCTCCCTGGGTTGCTTGTTTCCTTTTGAGCGTCTTTCCTCTGACATTAAATAGCCTGAAGCTTGAATTCTACTCCAGCCCGTGTCTGGCGCTGTGCCCCATCTTGTCGTTCTTCACGATGGCTTTGGCCGACAATGCCTTTGAGGCTCTTGACCTCAACACGCCCGAGCGTCTGTACAGCCTCAGAGTCGAGCCTGGGCTGCGATGTCGTCCGGTCACGTTCAAGCCCTCCATACTCGGCGCGCCTCTGTTTCGGAACGACGCGGGCGATACCTTGTCATACTCTTCGCTCCGAAAGCAGGCTGTGGACTTAGGGTCAGTGTTGTGCTTTAGGGAGGTCCTCACTACCTACGGCCTTCGTCGAGGTGTGACAAACGCCATCAACGGTATGTTGTCCTTTTTCATATAGACTAGACCGCGGTCTAACACGTACCTCAGGAAAGTGCTTCATCGCGCAGCAGAACCAAATCATGACCCACAATGACTGAAACGGCACCGACGCGACTTTCCAAGGCCACTACCAGGACGAAACCGTTCGGTTCAACGTACAGCAGGCATATACCGGCTTGCCGTCCGACGAGATGTTGCTGAAGACGTCAAGGCTAATGAGCCGTCACGTCGATCCACGCATAACGGAACTTGTCCAGCTCACTTCAGAGGAGATCGACAAGCTTCGGTCGGACAAGGCTTTGGCGGATCTCAAAGAGCAACAAGGAGAGCTTCGTCAGCAGATAATCTAAGAGTTTGGACGCATGAAGGATGCCGAAGGCTCCGATCTACACCAAGCTATAACAAAATCCGCTCTCGGGCTAATTATAAAATGCGAGCCCTTCAAGCAAACGCACTCGACACGAAGAAGAGGGAGCTGCGCGATTTCTATGCTGTTGATGACATCCAACGACAGCTGAATGGTCTACCGTCCACCGTACCAACCGTGGTTCCTGAACCCACGTACACACACCCAGAGCGAACTCGAATCGTAGAGAAGCTCTTCAGCAGCAAGCTCTGCAAAGTTGGAACCGATGCAGACATCCAGAACCGAGTGTCAGCCCTGACCGACTTGGTCGCCCCGTGCAAGCTGAAGGATCTACCAGTCTCGCGTCGGTACCGATGGACCAAACCCAGAAACTGGAGCCTAGCAATGACAGCGCTTCGGCCAGTGATGACAGTGATACCGGGCTACCTTTCTCGTCGTCCACAGTGGCGACCTCTTGCATTTCAAGTACCTCAAGACTTAGCTTTGAGCACGACATGCCTCGATGGACATCGCCAAAGGACTCTCCTTTCGTGCTTCAACAGCCTGCCTCGTCTAGGCCTGCCCACCAGCTCAGCGTCATCCTTCCCTTTGAGCCTGCCATTGGTGGGGCTAATCACCCGGTACCGTGCTTTACAGACTTGTCTCTGACAGACGAAGACGTCGTGAAGTCGGCCGGAACTCTGAGCGAGTCGAGCCTGGACTTTGGTACCCCTTGGACCACGTCATCCGAGACACGCACTTTTCCGAGCCTGCCCCCACGTCAGATAGAGTCCAGACGGACGAAGATGTCGACATGCTATGTCCTGTTGAAGCTGACTTGGGCATGAACTTTGGCGCCTTTGACGACGTCATCGACATGTGTCCTGAACCGTCATCGAACGAAGTTCAGGCCGACGACATTCTCGAGCCTATTTCTCTGGACTCCTACACTTGCTTGTTCTGCTATTTTGATGAGGCCTACGGCTCAGCCCGAGCGGAGGCCAGCAGATACCCTCGTGCCTTCAACATGCGACGCCACGCACATCGAAAACATCTCCAACAGACGCCAAGCAGATGTCCAGATCCAGCCTGCGCAGGACAGCAGTTCAAGGAGACCATTTCATGAACCATGCAGACGGGGTTCATGGGGTGCCGTTCTAATGACAAAAGGTCAAAGATATCGCGACAGGCGTGCGATGATAGACTACCTAGGCGCCCTAAAGTATCATAAAAACGTCCTCGCTATTATCTGTAGAACGGGTCTGTTTACACCCGCAACCTGCCCGGCTTTGAAGCTTGGTGGAACTTCCCCAGATCGTCTTTGTGATTTCCTCCTCTCGGTCGGATCCTGGTCCCTTTTCCATACGTAATAATTATCGTGACTTGCAAGTAATCAAAGAATCTGGCCTTGGCGAAACACCCTCAAAAATTGGCCACACCGCAATTTGGCTGTGAGGCCTTGTAATCGTATTTGCAGAGATTCCTTGTACCATATAGTGTTCGTTCGACCTCCTCGTCGTCAAATACCTCTGTCTATACCATTTCTTGACATTCTTGGTGTTGTAGATCCTCGAGTAGGCCAAAATGTCGCAGAGAACGCGGCACGCGTCGCAACGTAAGAAGACCCAACGAGCTGTCGAATCGCAGTCACAACAACGGTTTGCACAGGCACGGCAGACTGCAGCTCATGCATTACTTGGTATAGCCCGTGGTAGTGGTGTTTCTCGTTCAATATCTCGTTCACAGAGACCCAGTCCACACAGGCGTCGTTCACCGTCAAGTACTGCTTCAATCTCGCCGAGATGCCCGCAGGCAGAGGATCAGGACAAGGAGGACGAAATGGACCTACGCCCTTCGCAAGAGGAGTCAAAATAGTCAGTATAGACGACATAACAACCTCCTAATCGAGACCCAACCTCCTGAGAGCCCTCTGCAGTCTGCGCAACGACCTGCGCGCACTCTAACGCCTCACGCGTCTGATTTCGATTCAGAACCCACCCCGTTCCACAAACTACGCGATTTTGACTTCCAAACAACGATTATGCTGAAGAAAAAGGGTGCCGGCGGAGATCCGTTAAATACACGGGACTTCAACTATGGGGCGTATGTGGATGAGGTCCAGGCAAGACTGCAGCGAGCTGAGGACACTGCGGACGTTGTTCCACCTCGCCACGGCGGTGAGATGAAAATATTCGCCCAAAGGTCTTACACCACCGATCACATACGCAATCGCGGGTCTCACAGATCTTGTACCGCTGAAGCGGGTCTGGTATAAGGTCAAATATAAGGATCTGAAGCAAGGTGCTCGGGCATTGCTTACCATCAGGTTTGAACTCGTCCCGCGAGTACCAGTGACCCCGGCAGGAATTCAGACAACTCTCCCTGCGACACAGACCGTCCGTTCGACAGCAACTTCACGAGACAAGACCGCAGCCGCACATCGTGTTGAAATTGCAGCACTGGTCGGGGGGACTCGTCGGTCCTGATCTCAGCTGAGCATCTCTGTAGAGATCAGACGTGTCCGAACAACCCAAAGGTTTGTGTTGTAAACGGACGGTATGGTCATCTATCGGTAGGCGGTAAAACCATTCGAGATTGGTGTGACCTTGTGTCTGAGGGACAGGCCACCGTTGAAGTATGCCCGCCAAACCTTGTCCGTTAATCCTGACACCAGAGAAATGCTGATACCAGAAGATTGCTGACACCAGAGCCACCCTGACACCAGAGCCATCCTGACACCAGAAAATTGCTGACACCAGAAGCTAGCTGATGCCAGAGCCATGCCGGCACCACCACGCTAAACTTAAGCCTAGAGCTTTAACTGGAGAAGCCTAATGGTGTGCTCCCGAGGGCGATGTGAAAGTGGTCTCGTTAGGTAGAACTGGCACCGACCGGGACCTGAATGGGCACCCTTGGCACCTGAATGGGCAACCTCATGAGCCTAAAATGGGAGCCTTCTGGAGCCTGAAGTTGCTCCCTATGGTGTCAAACGTCGCATTCTCTGGTTACGGATTTGTACCTTTGCTGCCTGGAGCGAGAACGGCCACCCCTATGTAGCAAGAACTCTGGAAATGGGATCTTGCAACGCCTGGGGTCAGAACGGGCTTCCTCGAGGCTAGATCTGGCTCCGCCAGAAAGCTGCTTACTGCAGTGCCAAAAATTCCGCTCTCGTGGTTGCATCTGCGCCTCTCTGGAATTAGGATTGACTTCATTGGGACCAGAAGTTGCATTCTTTCGTCCTAAAGTTTCCGTGATGTATCCCTACTTTCCTTTTCAACAGTGAATAGTCAAACATGCGCTCTCAGCTCTCTCATCTATTCTTAGGGACGGGCTGTTATACTATCGCTTGTTTTCGCATACAAGCCGTTGCGGAAAGGGTTGTAACGTCGTTTTGGGATGTGCCTTACCAGTTGTTTTGCAACAATCCGCTTTCAGCGGAGTTATAGTATGACAACCCTTTCTAAGAGGAATTCTTCTACCCCGAGCCATTTTGCATTAAACCCTTGTGGGCGGATTTGTTTTACAACAAATCCTTCTAAGAGGAATTCTTCTGCCCGGAGTCATTTTGCGTTAGGCCCTTGGGCCTACGACCTATTGTGGGATAGGGTGTATTCGGAAGGGCCCGATTCTGGGCCCCCTTTGCTACGAGCAAATCGACAAAAGCCCGGAAATGGTCCCCTAGCAAGCTCGGAATAGACAAATTCCTTCATGTCGTGGGTTGTCCCTCCGTGGGTTGTCTCCGTGGGTTGTCCCCTTATGGCCCCCCCCGTGGGCTATCCCCCCGTGGGTCGTCCCCTCGTCGGCTGTCCGCTTATGGGCTGTCCCATTTATGGACTGTCCCCCCTTGGGCTATCCCCACGTGGGTTGTCCCATCATAGGCTGTCCCCAGATTGTGTTTGGTGGGTTGTTCCCGCAATGGACTGTCCCCTTCATAGGCCCAGTCCATCCTCTGGCGATGCATATTGGACAAGAGCCAGAATTAGCAGCCATTCCTTCTCCAGCCCTCTTCCTTCTACAGCCCCTAGCACCTGAATGGGAAACCTCTGGGACCTGAAAAGGCCTTGTTGACCCTGATGTTGCTTCCTATGTGCCAGATGTCACAATTTCTGGTTAACGGATTTATACCTTTGCCGCCATATCTGGAGCAAGAACGGCCACCCCTATGTGGCAAGAACAGGCTCTCTCTGGAGTTGGGTTTTTGAGGTCAGAACGGGCTCCCTCAATTTCGTGCCAAGCCTCCTTCCTCCAGGGCGATCACGAAGGCCTGGGGGACCCTAAATTTGGACATCCTTGATACCTATTTAAAGCTCCAAGTGCCTTGGACTGTAAAGTCTCTAACGAGGTAACCCATGGCCCTTATGCTCTACGCGCGCAGTTCGTGCCCTCAACTTGAACCTAGAGACAACAAATCAGCCCAGCAATCTGATTTGCGCCGGGAGACCCTTTTTCAAACAAGCTTGCAATGGTTGACACCTGATATATACAGAACTCCACCCGATGAGATAGAATTCGATCTTGCCCGGAGCTTAGGAGCCTGCAAAGGTCTTCAGCGTCAGGAAAAGGCAAAGGATCCAAAAATATGCTTCTAGAGATTTTGTGAGGTTGCCAGAATGGGCTCCAAGTTTTCTGAGAGTTTCTTCCAACACGAAGTTACGCATGATCTTATAGGCGTGCATCTCGTCGGCGTGTTATGTCATAAGCCTGCATGTCATGGGCTGCTAACTACATCGTCGCCAACACTAGCATCATTGTAAAAAGGCCGTGTGAGATGCGTTGACAGAGGCAGCGCATCTTCTGAGCTATCTGGGATCTACATAGGACCTTTAATCAGGCACTGCCTTAGAGGTGAACGCGGGCCTAGAGTACAGGGGCTTAAGATCCCCTACAGCCACGGTTATAGTCATGCCCCCCCGAGACTCACCCATAATCTCTGGTCACTGCTATACTTCAGGGGGTAGCTGCTACACTCCCGGGGGACTACTGCGCTCCGGGATGCCTGCCATTATCCTCCTCCGTTCAGCCTTATCCGCAGTAAGTCTAGCAGCTTCTGCCCCAATGCTTGCAGCCATTCAAGGGCCCAACCTCTTCCTTTGAAAGTTCGACGGATTTCCCTGCTCTGCGGCTGTTTCTGTCGCAGCGGTCACTTTCCCGGGGAAGAGGATCTTTGGTCGGGTCCCTGTAATAGCACAGAATAGTTTCGTGAGCGATTTGTAGATGAGAAAGATTCCGAGGGGGTAGGGCTTTCCGTAGAGCCAATCCTGCCTCATCAGGATAGCTAAATATTCGGCGCTTAGCGTGTGCTTCTTCTTTTGGCGTACGTCGACCTTGTGGTCCGCTCGGAAGCGAGAGTTCAGAAACTGGTATTAGCAGTCAGCTTGTGCTCCAAGGATGGAAGGCGTGGCTTACCCGTCTCATCTGTTGGAAGATATTGCCGTCCATTTTCTTTTTACTATATAGGGCGTAGTACTCGCTCGGCCACTTCCAGTAATTCTTATAGGTCTGATGGCTTTTCTGCCGGCCTTTCTGTCGAGACGTCTCAGCTATCCAGTCGATAAAGACCATATAAATGGCCTGGTCTCCCCATAACAGATACTCCTTGTATTCTACCCCCACTACATCGCAATACCTGTGGGGTAAGCGTGTCAGCATCCGCGAGAGGGCGAGAGTGGACAGGATATCTACCTTCGCCAACATCGTTCAGCGACGCGGGCAGCGTCGATTGTCGCGTCTTCCCAGTTAGGAGCAAATCACCTAAGTTGCCTAATCTCCTCCTGTCTGGCGAGAGCTTCTTCTTGTGACAACGGCTGGATCTCGACGCCGCCACCAGCGACGGCCGTCGCCGGCCAATTCATTGTGTAGCGAGGTTGGAGGAACGGGACTATGGTCCATGAGAGAGGATGATAACTGGAGAAAGGGGGCAACGCGCCACAGCAATGATGGTAGGAGAGGTGGATAGACTTGAGACTGTGGACAGACGTGAGACTGCGGACGCGGTAAAGCGTTTTTGCTTGGAGTTGAGAGGATGCTGTGGAGAGTCATCTTCGATAGAGAGAGGGCGTATGTGGCCCTTAAGTAGGATCCTGGAAGCTACCAAAATGCGAAGAGAGCCCAAACGGGCTCTCAATGAGCAAAATGAGAGGGACCTGTTTTGGGAACTAAAGGGCTCTAGATTTGGCGGCTTGGTGCCGCCGCGAAAGCGTTAAGGGCGGCCGGAGACGGGCCCTGAACGGGGTGTGGGAACGACGCCGAAAACAGCGTCAAAGGCCGGCGTTTTCTGCCGCCTTTCCCACGGATAGGCGGTTACTGGTGGTCAGTCGCGAATGCTTGGCATTATGTCTGGAATGATGGACTGCCTAACCCAGTCACGGGTTACCGTGAATCGGGCGTCACTAGATCATATCCAAATTACTAGAGGTCACCTCAACTATGAGAACCTCAGCCGCAATGCCATCGAGACATTTATTGCACCGCGAGTCCTTGATATGCCAAATCCCTCTCTGAGACCAGCTCCGTTCGCCCCACGATTACGAGTCAACAGACGCGATGGAATCGGTCCAGAAAGAGCATGAAAAGGTGTGGCGGAGCAGCAGGACCTCGAAAACTTTGGATCAGACCCAAGATATCATCAACACATTGCAAAATGCACGGAATGCCATTGCCGAGGAGCCCACCTCTGCGCAGATCACTTTGGCAAAGCTACAAAACCCGGTCAAGATGTCTTTCGATAGCATCAACTCCAGCTTGAAGGAGATCTATGGAGGACACAACAAGTACACAAGAGTGCTTGACAAGCTCTTCAAGGACAAACCTCTGCCAAGCAACGATATTGACGCCCTTTCACTGCACCCAACGTTGGTCAATCGAGCCATCTACCTACACCTACTTCGCGAAGGATTGTTCGATGTTGCTGCAACGTTTTATTCAGAGACCCACGCTCGGAAGGAAGAACAAGAGGTGAACGCTGCAATAACTGGTTCAGACAAAGAGTTCGGACATCCGCTGGGTGTAGAAGAGTTTCTCTCGCAACAGATGCAGGAAAAGTTCCTCTCAATGTACCATGTTTTGGGAGAGCTAAAGGATCACCGGAACCTCGAGCCTGCAATTGAATGGGCACGAGATCACGCACGCGATCTAGAAGTGCGAGGCAGCAATCTCGAATTTGAGCTTTGCAGGCTACAATATGTCAGCCTATTTCTTGGACAGGATGTCGATAACATGAGCGAGGTATCGGCTTCGGGGCAAATGAAGGCGTTAGACTACGCCAAACGCGAATTTCAGAACTTTCGAGGTCGATACTCTCACGAAATATACCAGTTAACGGGTGCGATGGCTTTCTCGTCAAACCTAGAAGACTCGCCCTACCGCAGCATTTTCAACAATACAACTGCTTGGGATGAGGTTGCATCATCATTTACACGAGAGTTCTGCTCGCTCCTCAAATTGTCCGCTGACTCGCCACTCTACATTGCGGCGACGGCGGGAGCAATCGCCCTGCCGACACTGCAGAAACTGCAGACTATCATGCAGCAAAAGAGGACCGAATGGACCACCGAGAACGAACTTCCTGTGGAGATACCCTTGCCTCCTGCATACCAATTCCACTCCATATTTGTCTGTCCAGTGTCGAAAGAGCAAACCACGGACCGCAATCCGCCCATGATGATGCCCTGTGGACATGTTGTTGCTGAGGAATCCCTTGAAAGACTTAGCAAAGGGGTTAAGTTCAAGTGCCCCTATTGTCCAGGAGAAAGCCACCCACGGGATGCCAAGAAGGTGGTGCTGTGAAGCTCCAACAATGGAGCACGGACAATTTATTTGGAGTGAGACCTCGCACCTTGTGTTGAAAATACGATTCCAGCAATACGCACTGCGTATATTTGGGGCTTAGGGTGCAACCGTCCTTCGGAAGCCCAGCGAAGCGTACAGCATCGGAAGTTCAACCTCTACATTTCTAGGAGGGCAGGACAGCGGTAGTTACGACGCATCGATGAACCAGACTTTGCTTAAGGCGATTAGGGAGCCTCCTGATACTACCCACAGGTAGCGTGGGAGTAATTTCTCGACTAACTCGATGAAGATAAAGGACAGAGGGGCTCGGTGCCGGCAGACCCGTGGGGAAGGATCGTGAGCAGTCATTGTGTTAGAGCGGCCACATGTACTAGATGATGCTTGAGGGTGTTTGTATTATTCACAGTAAATGTTTGAGAGTGGCCCCCAAAGTTCCCGCTGGAGCGACTAGTTATCCGGCAGGACAGATCCGCAACTTAGCCTTAGGAGAGATGAATTGTGGCGTGCCAGGGACCGAAGCTATCGTCAAATCAGGTTGCTAGGTTATGGATAGCATACCGTGCCCGCGGAAGCTTCTCCTTGGAAGCCATGTTTAGCGGCTTAGAATGCTGATCCATGCTTTGGTGCCGTCTCCACAATATATTTGACCAAAAGACCTTCATGGAAAGCTATCACAATCACACTGCTTTAGTACAGAATAGGCGAACCTTCGGGTTCGAGGCTGTTGACTCAACAATTGTCAAGACTCAGCGGTCAGGACCAATAATTGTTTGTGACCCCTATTACCTGGACGCTCAGTTGCCCTTCAGCCTGTACTGACCAGGGCGGGTTCCTGTTCTGGGTCGAAGTCGCCTTTTCTAAAGCCTCGCCACGCAAGGAGTTGCCAGCAGCCAAAGGTGAACTTCTAGGACAAATCGCGTCTAGTTCAGCCACCCGGGATGTCTTGCAACACTTCCGTAGCAAGTTTCATCCCCTGTCGTTCGTTTTTGACTCACCACACCAACTTTCAAGCTTAGACCACAAAAGTGCTTGCAGCAATCATGTGATAACGTGTTGCTTTCTAGCGTGCCTTAGCTGCGCGCGGCCCCAGGAACGCGTCTCTGCCTAGACGGCTTTGCAAACCACCATGTATCCGAGGTGACGATAAGGAAGCCAGGCCGCCAGTACATAAGGAGAGCATTCCCCTGACCGTGGAGATGCAATCTCAATGTCGAGGCCTGAATGCCGCAGCACAAAACCTGAGGCCACCATCCAGCCCTCTCGACAATTTTTTGCAATGTGATTAACCTTACCTTTCAACTTCCAGGGATACTAACATTGCAGTGCCGAGATTCCATGTTCAGCTGCTTGCCCGCGGTGGAACAAACGTTAGAGCAGGCCACCGAGCCGTGGCCAGTGTCCTCCGAGCCCATTGCCCGACGTGTTCGTTTGGACAACATCCCCTTGTTCAAGAAGTCACTGCGTTGAAATTGCACCATGTTCGCTCGCAAACCTCGCCAGCCAGAAAGTTTCTCGTCAAGGTACGGTGCCGGCAAGTCCACTGCAAGGACTAAACGCTCCTTCCAAGAGCATTCGGCCACAAAAAGTATACAAAGATCAGAATCGGTCAAAGCCTCTCCTCGGAAGGAGCACTCCAGTCCGCCTGTAGGCAGGTATGATCGATCATGCTCACTGGTAGTTTGCAGACCTTGACTAACTTCCTTTCCTCACAGCACCCTCACCTCGGCCATCATCACCATCTGTGTCGGGCCAGAGCAGCGTCTCTTTGCCGGACACGAAGAAGTCCTCTGCCAGTCTCCCTTCTTCAAAGCAGCCTGCCGCGGCCAATTCCTCGAGTCGAATGCGAAGCGTATCAACTTGCCAGAAGAGCAACCAGAGATCCTCTCATCTGTGCTAGAATACCTCTACAAGGGTGATTACTACCCACGACTGCTTCACAACAAAAGAAAAGACACTTGGGAACTTGAAGATGGTGGGGCAAACAGTGCCAAAGGGGCTACCGACTCTACGATCTTCCATCACGCTGTCGGTGCTTCGCTGCTGAAGGATACAGTTATCTAGTATGATGTTACCTTTTTGTCCTCTGTCCTATGTCACCACTACTGATCACTTCTCATAGCTGTGCTGCCGATCGTTACGGTCTTGACGAACTCAAGCGTCTTGCCCTTCGCAAGCAAGGTCTCCAGTCAGGCATACAGATCTCGACCATCCTATCGTCTGCTCGTTGGGCCTATGCCCATACTCCCGACTCAGACTCTAAGCTCCGAGCACACTACCTCGCCCTCATCATCCGCAGCCGCAACACCTTCAAGAGAAGTGGCACTATGCAGATGGAAATGGAAGAAGGAGGCAAGTTGTTCTTTGATCTATTTGTTGCAATGTGTAACCATATGGTGAGTCTGTCTTTGCCGTTGTCCCAACCTTTCGTACCACTTCGAAGCCGATCAAGTATAGCATTGCTTCTCATCAACAGACATCCGATTTCCTCGCTGTACTCGTCTATCGTAATGATCGACCCCCTCTGCCATGCATACACTGACCATCTCTAGGATGATCTTGCCACGGTGACCAGATCACCGTTTTCTCGTTAGCTCTTTGGCTTGTTGCTCGACACAGTTCGACGCATTAAAGAAATGAGAGCCTGTTGACCGTTCTTTTGTATATCATTTCGTGTATATGTATCAACAGCACTGGTGCAATCTGAACTGTGGCTAGGGAAGGCGTTCTGCAATGTTGAGGGATATTTGTACCAGTATGTGGTTTAAAACCAAAGGTCTCCCAGAATGATCGGGCCGCAGATTTTGCAAAGCGGGTTTTCATCTCAGTTCTGTAGCTATTATTTGGCCAAAGTCAGGCCACGAATTGACCCGCGATATGCGCTCAATGAAAGAGCTGTGGTTTTGACCAACAGTGATTGGATCAAAAGGTTGCTTATCAGACTGGACTTTTGCTCAATCTCATGCTAGGCGAGTGGGCCGAATATGAGTCACAAACGGGGCGAGGAATGCATACCATGTCCATTTACAGCAAATGAAAATGGTGCGCTAGTCGTATTAGACCCCTGGCCCCATTGTGTGAACCCGTATTGGTGATGCATCCGGCGATCAGACTCCGGTACCAGGAAACGCACCGCCTTTGCTGAGTACGACGATTCCCCGCTCGCGGGCAATGTAGCCTTTCATCAAGTTCTGTTGGTCATAGATATTATTAGCCATTGACCCGCTGCCAGCACCACACGTTTCTTGCGTTTGCCTGGTAATTTAGGCACGCGACACGCCACGTCACTAACCTTGTAAATGAGGTTGGCCAGGAAACATTCAACTTCATCGAGATCGATTCTGGTTGCCGGGCCAATCTGGCTGCCCACCCTCATCGCTGCAGCAAACTCCGTCACCGGGATACGGGTTCGTCTTATGGGAGCCTGCCCCTCCTTGGTTTCTTCGAATCCACCCGCTAGGAAGACTTTGCGGAAGAGGTTACGCAAGGCGATGTCTCGGCCGCGTTCCAGAGTGAGGTAGATGCGTCGTTTGACGAATTCGGCTTCGGCCGAGGCAAGCGCTGCATCGAATCCGGAGAGGTTGCCGTGTCTGATGCACTGGCACAGTGGGCCGAAGAGGGATTCAAGGCGAGGGTACGGTGCTAACAAGGTTTTGCTGGGGAGGGTGTGGGTCGTCAAAAGGTGGCATGGGATGAGGTATGTGAGAAGTAGTCTGCGAATTTTGTCAGGCGGTACAGTGCAATTGGACGCGACTCACTCGCGATTCCTGTAGGCGTCTGGGTGACACTCCTCTAGTGCTTCGGTGAGATAAGCTTCTGCCTAGAAGGCAAAAATCGTTGTAAGCATATTTCGAAGCCGATTGGCTAATTACTTACTTCAGTGTAGCTTTCTTCAAGAAAGGCAATCACACCACGGTAATACTTGAAGGTCACTCGATGCGAAGCTGGAAAAAGCTTCAGGGCAGGTATGTCCGATTCCGATGCTGCTAGCGCTCGCAGGACGTTCTTTGACAGGCCGATGGAGTTGAGCTAGAAAAACGTAAGGACAACCCGGCAGTCTAACGGATTCACTGCACTATACCTTGAAATAGGTCTTGAAAAGCAGATTGGTAGTGCTGTAGATTCCCCACTTACGTGATTCGGTTATCTCAGACCTGTTTACCACTTTAGTCCCCTACATTGGGAAGTTGCCGAAAAGGGTGGTAGGGCATACCTATCACTTAGACAGATTGTGAACATGCGATTAATGACCCAGGCTGCCTGTTCCAGCTTCTCATTCTTTCCGAAGTTGCCCACGACATCGTCTGAGAAGCCATTGCCAAAAGTGATTGTCTCTTTGCTCTTCGCCTCTGCATCCGCCTTCACTGCAAACAGCCGTAAATACTTACCGGTAACATAGAGACAAGGCACAGTCCAAGCTTGGAAGCCATGATTTGAATAGCCTCGTATGACTAAATTGCAGACCTCCTTATAAGCTTCGAAGGCTTTCGACCAGCTAGCCTGAGGTAAAGAGTGCTCGGTCGCAAGAAGTTCTTTTACCGCTGACCACAGGGCGACAAAGATTTCGACCCAAGCATTCCCTTCGGCTTTGGGAAGCTTGACTGCTGAACGCTCTTGCAACAGATGGTAACGGACGTCAGCAGAGATGGTCTGATGGTTTGAAAGCTGAGCAAACGACTGCAGACGCCGGGGGTTCTGAGGATTATCAACGGGAGCGAGACATGAAGCAAGCAAGTGTCCAGATCCGACTCTTTGAGCCTCATGAAAGTCAGCGAATATGGAGGCCATTGACGTGATCTTGGGGTCTTTTAGATCTTCTAAGAGCAGTTTTGATGCAATCTCGTTCTCAAGACATGCCGTGAATGATTGTTCTAGGTCACGGTTTTCCCCGTCGCGGATTGAATGCCCAATGCCAAGATTTCGTTCCAGATACAGTTAGCTAAAAATTTGTTAGCGCTAGGCTCGCACAATCGAAGTCGCAAGTTGCCCTAGAA
>Ga0335072_10003572_pt1 | contig 23359 bp, 18 predicted proteins | sample Lox_Sample_21_FD_206725 | JGI IMG/M metagenome (GOLD analysis project Ga0335072, IMG submission 206725) | Soil microbial communities from Loxahatchee National Wildlife Refuge, Florida, United States - Lox_Sample_2.1 | ecosystem: Environmental > Terrestrial > Soil > Wetlands | place: USA... | reverse complement strand
GAAAAGCCATTGGACTTGACGGCTCTGTAGTTGGAGCGGCAGAGTGCAGAGACGAGGCACGAGGGGGCGAAGGAGAGGCGGGAGCCGTAGAAAGCACCGATAGCGCCTGCGCCGACGATGAGCACCTCGGTAGGCATTTGCGGCCGACAAATCGCAACGATCTTGTTACGTCCCACAGTCAATCACATCTTGCGTCAATACAAAAGTGATCTGGATCAACAAGCTTTCTCCGCGCCGCGGCTACTTTACAGCCAAGCTCTCTGAGTCTTGGCCTTGGGCCTCTCCACATACCACATCGCTTGTGGTGGCATGTGGCATGTGGCATGTAAAGGCCCAGGCAATAGCAAGCCAAGGCTTTCACTTTCGCATAATGGCTCGCTTTTGGAAGCGATTCGCCTTACAGATCGCTTTATCAGAGTCATTTTCGAGCTGGAACTTCCATTTCTGTCCGTGTATGACGGTCAGAGCCTCCTCGATTGTGCTATTGTGGGATAGCAAATCTCAGAATGACAGACCACTCTTCCCGAATACCCGCTAAGCAGAACGTTTGACCCAGGACATTCTTCTCACCATGGACTTGTTCAAGCGCGGAGTGGCCTTTGAAGACGCCCTCGACGACCATGTTGAGGCTGATTCAGCTACGCCAAATATAGTTGCACACAATCTGACCAATATAGAGGCTTGCCTGATGCATGGAAATCTCAGAATTGACATGGCATATTGCCCCGTCCATTGGTGGGACTAATGATAACCTCAATATCGCCCTTCCCAGGCCAGGCTGCCCCCATTCCATTCTTTCGCTGCTGTCGAAAAACTCCATTAGGTATAGCACGAGGGTGTTCGGCTTTTGTTGACCCTAAAAACAGTGGAAGTAGTGGAAGCAGCCACGAGCCATATTCACCCGTTCTAACGTCATCCCCGCATACCAGAGGCTGTGAACCTGTCGATCCAAGCCGCTGTGAAGTGGATCGCATAGGTAGGCCACCCATTTTCCCAAACATGTCTCCGCCGAAGCTCTTCTACAGGGTAGGTACTCCGCCGCAATCTTATGGCAGTCCCGGGATCTAAATTTCACATCAGTCACTGACCCCTATACCACTACTAGTACTCTTTCTTTCATAGAGAATATAAATGTACACCCTGACTTCAGTTTGACACGTCCAACAACTCTCACTTCAGAATCCTCGACTGCTTTCATTTGACGCTTGCAGCCTACCTTCTCTACTCCCATAGCGCACCTCAACGCTCACCAGCCATATTCGCAATGCCTCTCATTTCGTCTTCCTCCCGGCTTTTCTTGCTGGGAAGCCCTTATGTCATACCCGCTCTACTCATCCTTGCCTTCATCAAGTATGCGTTCTTTACCAATCGAAGACCACCAGGAACCAAAGCTCTACCAGGACCGTGGGGTAAGTAGCATTCGAGATCTCTTCGCCTATCGCTGTGCTGACATTCACATAAAGGTATTCCTTGGATTGGCCGCATACATGACGTTGATCCGTTCCAACCTTGGTACAAGATGAAGGAGTTCAGCGAGCAGTACAATGGCTTCTTCCACACAGTAGCAATGGGTGGGGATCATCTATGGCTTGGGGACATGAAGATTGTTCACGACTTGCTCGCCAAAAGAGCTCCGATCTACTCATCGCGGCCCGAGGTCCCTGCCGTACCAGGAAGTGATTCACAGGGCCAGTATCTGCCGCTCCTTGCTCATGGTGATCATTGGCGCCGCCAACGCAAATTCGCACACACTGTTCTCACGGCTGCCCACAACAACCAGTACTATGGCTATACCACACTGGAAGTCAAACGCCTGCTTGCGAAACTATCACAAGACCCCAAAGACTACTACAACATCGTCGATTCATATTGCGGGCGTATCACAGCACGGCTCGCTTACGGCCGCCCGGACACTGCTCCCAACCATTGTAAAAACGCACGCGAATTTATCCCGCATATCTCCCTCGCCGGTCCCATCACAAACCGACTCCCTTTCCTGGGCAAGCTGCCGGAATGGCTGAACCCTTCAATCAAGGACGTCCGCCTCCGACGCGAAACCGAGGAGAAACTGTGGCTCGGCCTGATGAAAGACGTCGAAGGCGAGATGGCGGCTGGCACAGCCGCGCCAGTGAGTTACGCCAGAACCTACCTCGAGCGACGCAATGCCGATAAGCTTTCAAACTCCGAAAAATCTTCGGCCTTCGACTTCGATGATCGCGAGGCCGCCTATGCCGTCGGCATGCTCTGCACCGTGGCCATCTTCACCATCAGCGGCCCCCTCAACACTTTCCTTCTCGCCATGACCCTGCATCAAGAATGGCAAGACGCTGTGCGCAAGGAAGTTGACACCGTTCTTGGCGACCGCCTAGCCACCCTGGCCGATTCGCCCAACCTACCTACGTTGCGCGCAGCAATTAAAGAGTGCTTTCGATGGAAGCCACCTGTTCCAGCCGGTGTGCCGCATCTGCTTGAAAAGGACGACATCTACGATGGTTACTTCATCCCAAAAGGGACTGTTGTCCACGCCTGCGAGCAGTGAGTTCCCACCTATTCCGCTGTTTACCCTCTGAGATGCCCGGTGCTGATAAAAATCTTCAGAGCCATTTCTCGTGACTCAACAATGTACCCTGACCCCGAATCATACAACCCTGCTCGCTGGCTCTCCGCCGAGTATCCTTCCTACCGCGAACCCTTAACACAGCATCCAACTCTGGTAGGGCACCACCAATTCGGTGTCGGCCGTCGTGGCTGTCCCGGCGTCGACCTTAGCGAAGCCGAGCTCTTGATCGCATGTAGCGCCATCCTCTGGGCCTTTACCATAAAGCCGAAGCGCGGAGTTGATGGCAAGGAGATACTACCAGAATCAGGTCCGAAAAGCATGACAACCAACTTGATCGGAGGGCCACTGCCGTTTGAATTCGAACTGAAGCCTAGGAGTGAGGAGAGGAGGGAGCAGGTGCTGCGGATGTGGGCGGAGGAAGAAGCCGAGGCAGAAGGGGAACCCAGTAAATACTAGATGTCTCTGGATTTAATCTACCAAGGCGTTGGTGAGTAATATGTTGTATCACTTTTGAATCACTTGTTGAATGGGTCGCTGCTAGGCTTAATGTTTGAGAATTGTGTGCGGAAAGATGATAGGAATAGGCGAGAATTTTGGCATTTCAGATGATGGTGACGACTTCCTGTCTCCAATCAAGGCTGTCTAGTATCTGCAGCTTAATTTTCTCCGGATCTTCCAGTTCCGTGGGCATGACAAGCATGCCTACTCGCCTGTAGGTCCCCAGCCGCGAGGCCTTCTCCACAACAGCCAAGATGAGACTGCAGCTTCTCTGTAGCCGCAAGATGAACTTCCGCCGCGGCGGCTCGCCAACGTAGCCACACGTGAGGAGCGGCCATTTCCACTCCCACATTCCGAGGTCCGAATCGTCACCATAGATCTGGGAGGGAACTGGAGCCAGTGGCCCAAGTAGTGTCAACTTGTCACACATCACCCTCCCAAAAGGATTCAGACTGGGCACAGCTGCGCATCTGGCGCCTCGCTACAGATATCGTCGCACGACGAGCACCCATGGCTGCTGAGAGGCGGAGGCGGAGAGCACAATCGCAGCAACCGATCCTGACCAACGAACAAGCGGTTATCGACGGCGCTGATGGCGTGGGCGACGATGGACACTACGCCGCGAATAGCGACCTGGGCGGGCTCCTCTTGCACCGCCTCGGCAGCGCGAACCCGCAGCGCGAAGGCCAGCCCAGCAGGACGCCGCCGTCGCTAACTACGCTGCCGCCGGCGTCCCCAACCCCGATCTAGCGAGTAAGGAGTTCCCCCCCCCCCCCTATTACAGCAGCTGCGGTCCGTCTTTCTGCAAGACGCCGCCCTGCTGCAGCCGCAATTCCCGCGGTTGCGTCTTTGGAGACTCGCACAAGTCCGAGGTTTGCCGGAATGGTAGGAGAATGGTGTCGCTGTAAGTGGTGACTGGGACGGAGGCATCGGCGCCCTCCCACTGACCAATTCCCTGGTTTTCGAGCGCTATTCGGTGTAGCTGAAGCATATCACTAGCCTGCCATTCTTCGTTTCGGCGCTGACCACGCTCAGTAGACTGTTGAAGGCGACTAACCATCGAGATTAGAGTCAGATTTAAAACGATCAGGCACCCTCCAACCACCAAGATGATTGCTAAGCCGAGGACATTAAAAGAGGTATAGTCATCCCGCCGGACGATCTGGTTTGTGCACATCCATTTATCTTCATCTGGAAGATCCACGATATTTCCGCCATCGCTCCGATCGTTAGGACCAGTCACGTACTCAGCACTTAGAATTTGCAAATTGTTCAATGAGGTGCCGAACATGTGATCAGCCTCCAGTACCCATTGGTCGGGTGGCAAGGCCGTCGCGACGCCATTAATTGTGTGCCTGTTTGCCAGTAAATCCCATGCTCCCTGCGCCAGGATCACGGAATAGACACTGCCTATCATGGCAGAAGTCAGAATCCTTTTCGCAATCGACGCCTGCCTTGCATTAAACGATATTCCATCAAGTTGCGCATCAAGGTTCGAGCCTTCGATGTACGTGTTGAAACATCTTCTGCCTTTGGCTGCGGCAGCGTTACATATTTCGAATTGATAAGTGCATCCAAGCACCGCAACTGGATCTTGGGAGTAATAAAAAGTGGTGTTGACGGGCTCATCCACGTATGGCTCCTGCGCCAGAAACCATGGATCGTTGACGGGCTCAAGGTAAACGGTGCTTTTGGCGAGGAAGTAAAGCACCACAACAGCATCGGTGCGGTGGAGCTGTGGGATCGGTACGAAATCTCCGGCAATGTTGGGGTTGACCTGACCGAATGCTAACTTTGGACTATCGAACGTCATTAGTTACGTGTAATTCCACTTGCTCGGTGCTATGCTTTGTCCCATGAAAGAAGCAGTAGAAATATCCAAGTCTCGCGGAATGATACAGGATGGGAATCGAAAAAGTCCTACTAAGTGGCATAATTGCTCTGGTGAGGAGCGCCAGCAATGCGAAGGGAGAATAGGGGATTACTTGCCCCAAGAGATACATATTTGGCGTCACCGAATCGTCCCCCGCGTATACGAAAGTAGAGTTGCTGAAGAAAAATGTCGGGGTAACGTTCTGTGCAGGACTTTTCCCATAGTAGAACTCTAGAAACAGCTCATCTGGCGTTGCGTCACTGGAGGCAGGAAGATCCGCCTGTGTTGAGTTTAACCAGTCGGAGACAAATCCCTTCGTTGTTATGGGTGCACATGTTGAAATGCCTCGGAACTGTACTCTGTATTCCGAGGGGGCATTGATTCCTAAATCAAGGTGTGTGTCGAGGTAGCCAGTGTCAAACGTAACTGCAGCGTCATCGATACACATACTTTTATCGAACGGGCATGCAGCTGTGTCCTTTGACCAAGTCAACTTTCGTCGTCCATAGGGAAGGCATCCTTCCAGTGAGGTCGATGATTGATTATAGCATGAAGCAGTGAACCTAGAACTCGTGATAAAAACATTGTGCGCATCTGCGATATCGGAGATCCATTCCGACGAGCTGGGATTAAATGTTGGCGATAAGTAATTCAAACGTGAAGACCAGGTCCCGCAATTTGAACCCCGAAGTAGGACTTCTGGTTGCGCTCTAGCCACTTGGGAAGAAAAAATTCCAGCTGCTGAGAATGCGATGATCTGAACCGTTGCCCAAATCAAGAGTGATATCGAGCGGAGAAAAGGGCGCTTCGTTATCTTCCTCCAAGCCCAGGTAATCTCGACTAGGTTCCAGAGCATACCAGTGTCAGCGGTGGTGTTCCGCAACAAGATTTGTTGTTGCTGGTGGTAAACATCTTTGGGTCCAACGCCACACCTGTATTGAAAGATGGCATAACGACAGATATCCCAAAAATGCGATCCTGCAAAGCGCACGAACAGCGCCAGAAATGCCACTAAGAAGGCCCCATGCCGTGACGATATTGTAAGAGTAGCTCCAGCAACCTTTCCACTCGTCCAATTGATCCAAGTGCCAGTGTAGATATCGGAGGTCATCTTGTGCTTCTAGATTCGCAACGAGGATTTCTGGGGGCGGTCGTTATTGGTATGAGTGACTAAGACGGCCGGCAACTGAATCGTTGAAAGACTTGAGAGGCGAGTGAAACGAGCAAGGGAGGGAACTATTTAGGCCAATTCTGCAAGCTTGTAAGAACTTCCATGTCCAGGTAGAATTTGCAGGGGCTACTCTACCTTTTTGGGCCAAGACCTGCCTACGGCCATGTTTGTCCGTTTATTACCGCGCCATTGGTTCAGTCGGACAAGTTGCGGGGCTGGAAGCGATTGGTCAATCTTGGCAGCATTTTGGGCAGGCCTTTAGAGCGACGCCTAAGAGGTTTTTAATTTGACACCGCCGTAGTGGCTTGGTTAGGGTACCCAGCTGACCTGTACGGGCCTTGGCGGGTTTGGATCGCGGCCAGGAACTCCCCTGAGAGGCACAGCTGCGATTACTCCTAACACCACAAGAGCGATGGCAGGGGTATGCGGTGCGGACATTGGCGGCGTACTCAAAAGAATTGCTGGAGGTGATACCAGCCACCGAAGTGACGTCTATGCCGTCAACCGTCGGCATCGACTCGATCCAGGGAGATGCAAAGGTCAATTGTTCAATCTGGTGGTCAAACGCGTGGCTGACAGATCTCGGACAGGAGGTGTGACGCTCAATGCATTGTACTAACATGACATGCGAATGAGCATACAACAAATCTGGTTTCTGTTCTCCTTACTGCTTATTCTTCGCAAATCAATCCTGTTGATACCTGCCACCTAAGGCACACTTTGACTACTTGAGCTGAGTCTTTACTGGATCGTTCTGCTTCAACCAATGCTCGAAGACTTCTTCGGAGCCGAAAATTTTACACTTGTCGCAAAGGGAAGCTCTTTTTCTGTGAATAGTCAGCATTACTGTTTCTGTTACTCGAACGATATAATCTGCGGGTCGGTCGGCTGGCCACGCTGAAGGCAACCAAGTACACCTTCGAGTCTACGAAATGGCCCTCTGCAGGTATGAGGTTGCTGCATTATAGCTGAATCGGAACCAGCTTAGGACCCTTTTCTGATAATCATCAACGATTGAATTGAATGAAAGCTCAATACCGTTTGGCTTCCATCTGTTATTTGGTCACACTCGCCGATGTAAGCTAGCTTAGTTCCCAACTTCGAAACTTCACAATGCCACCAACAACAAAATGCTCAGACATGGCAGGGCAAGCGTCCAGATTATTTTCCCAAGCCCCAATCTGCTCGCCCCCTTGCCTTGCACTGCGGGTGTAGGCATCGACGATGTCGCCGGTGCGGGAAATGGCGCGCCAACGACGACAACCGTCGTCACTATTCCTGCAGGCCCGGTCTCGACGACCGTATACAACGAGTTCCCAGCTCCGCCGGTGGCCCCTGGCTGTTCACTGAGAGTGGTGATTGTTATTGGCCCTGATGGCCCGGCTGCCACGGTCGTGTATACGTTGTTTTCCATGGGGCCACTGAAGGATACCCCGGCACTTGCACTTACGGCTGTGATGGTAGATGAGCCCGACGGCCCTGCTATCACCGGCGTGTACAAGTTGAAGCTGCCGGTTCCCCCAGCAGCCAGCTGCACCAGTGTCCCGGTGATGATGATGGACGATGTTCCCGAAGGACCAGTTGTGACAATCGTGTATACATTGCTAAGCTGCGTAGGAGAGGCCTGGGTCGCAGAAGCGCTTTCCTGTGACGTTGCTGAAGTTGACCTTTGCGCTGATGCAGCGGGACTCGAGGAAAGTGGAGATTGTGACGATTTGGCAGTAGAAGTTGGAGACTGAGATTACGACTGCGACGACCCAGCCGATGAATTCTGTCGGAAATGCTGTGACTGAGTCATTAACCTAACAATTGGGAGAAGGTTGTCTGGACTTACAATACAGTGGTCAAGCTTGCACCTGACCTTGCATAGGGCACAGTATGTACATGTGTACCCTCGGCATTGGTAGGAGGCAATGTGTAACCGGCCGGGAGGTCGTTGAAGATGGAGGTAGTTCTCATGGTACCAGCCGGCGTGTTCACAATTTCGATCACCGTAGCAGCCATGAGAGTTTCAGTAATTGTGTAGGCAGTCCAGTAATATGAGTATGGATCAGCTGTACATAGGGTGCAATTACTTGAGCATGCGGTGGCTGTGGTACTGGCTGGGGTGGGCAAGCTCGATGATGCACTGTCAGTTGAAGACGAGTTGGCTTATCGGGGTCGCAAATAGCCACCGCTCGTGAAGTGATCAGCAGTAAACTGGTGCTCACATTGTGCTCTGACAACAAAGATGGTAGAATACGCCAGAAATAAGTTGAAAGATGACGACATCCTCCCGGTATCTGTGTTTCTCAGCAGGTTGCAACTTTTGGGGATGTGAAAGACGGCTCAACCTACGCCTTGCCTACCTTTGACTCTGAGCTGCACCAGAGAGGTTTCTTCATCTCCCAGTCTGGCATGACAGCCGTACCGCTCCTCGGACTACACGGTGGGTATTGACAAGCGGATCAAGATCCATCACGCCAAAAGGCAGCTTTGAGGCCGATCTCGGTTTACGTAAGGCAAAGGTCCCCCGGCTTGGGCCAGCGCCACCTGCAGGGATGATTCGTTAGACGCTTCAGCCCTATCCGAGGCATGCGCCTATTGGCACGAGGGTTGGCAATGGTTGGGCACGTTTGGCAAGTGCTAACGAGGGCCAAGGTGACGGACAGCCTTGGCAAAGAGCAATACGGGGAGGTGTGCTTCAAAATGAGTCCGGCGACGCTAATCGTAATTACGCGTATCAAATATCGGTCAGACGTTCCAGCGTAAAGACCTAGAAGCAGCTGGAAGAAAGCCAAAAAGTAGTCTAAATGGTCATTCGGATGGTAAAGATCCCGACTTAGAAGGCCTATAACCCTGGGTAACTATCTGGCCTAAGTATGACAGTCAACTCTGTTTTCGGACCGCCACTGCCTAAAAAAACTGGTGGAAACCGTCTCGCTGTTACAGTGATGAGTTAGACTTTGAAAATTGCCTTGGCTTTTGAAATTTGTCTTGGCCAGCCAACTGCTTTTGAAGGACACTTCCTTAGTCCCTCGCGACACTCCCCAGCTGAAAAACACTACTGCAAGAAAGTCCTGTAATAGATCATCGATTTGGTCCAGGCTGTCCTATTTGACCCATGTGCCATGTCGTTCAGCTTGGCAGCCTGCAGCCAAGACTGGCAAACGACTCCTTTTCTGCAACAGCCCTGCCCTTAGCTTTGGGTAAACCATCCGATGATCGAAAATGAATCAGATAAGCATCCCGACAAAAGCTTACTTGTTATTCGCCATAAAACAGCTACCCTGGTTGATGCATTCGGAACTCATGTGACAATGCAGAAAATCTGGAACAATTGTCTCTTCACTTCCATCAGAGACACCACGCACTGAGCAAAGGAAGAAGACTACTCTTCTTGCAGACATGGTTTCAATTCCTCGTTGTACTCCTTGCTTCAGCACTTTTCGCCACTACTACCTGGTTTGCTCGAGATAAGTTTGACTGGACTACAGTCAAGTGTCCCGGTTCCATTGCCATTGCTGACGGAGCGCCATTGGAATAGCCGCGTTCTCGGCGCAGTCGACCGCTCGTGCTGAACAGACGGTCAAAAATGTACTAACGGTGCTCTCAATCTTATCAGGCCTCTTGTCAGCATGTACTGTCGCTGTTCTTTCCACGGCGCAAACCCCTCCGCAGACTGCGTCACTGCGGCCCTCGAGTAGCTCTCGTTGCTGTAGGATTCGCCATAATCTACGCTGTTCTTGCATCCTGAGCTCCTGCACCGAAAGAAGGAGGCGTGAAGGCCCTGTGCATGCCTGGGACGCGGGACGTCGAAGACAGACATGGAAAAGGATACCGGGACCCTGGGGAGTCGTTCACCCCGTGTGATCTGTGCGCACTTCCATGTCAAGAGACCACATCGTAAGACCCGGTGAATGCGGCTATGCAATTATACTGGCGGGTCGTTTTGCAAGAAATGTGTCCGAAGGGCCGGCACAAATTCTAGAACTGCGTTTGATCTTGAGGGTCCCGAGGAGGTCTCGGTCGAGGTGGAGGTTAGGCCGAAGCCATGTTGGCGAGCGGCTGCGAGAGGCAAGATGAAAGTGTAGAAGCTCGTTGCGGTGCTGCCAATGGCGAGGAGGAGAGCTGCGTGCGGGAGCCAGGGATGTAACATGACGACTACGCAGAGTAACAAATGAAGTCTGGAACAGGCAGAGTCTTGGGAGTTCTTGAGGAAGATGGGAGTTGACGAGCAGAAGTACTTGCTTTCTAGTCAGTAGGGCAGAGGTTATACGATTTCCGCATTACACGGATCGGCTTCCTAAGCTCTCGACTCTCGTGACAATGTGCGTAGATCTGGAATTCAAGACTCGTCCTTCTGCTGCACGCCGATCAATTTCGTACACTCCTTATATCCCCCAAGTCAACCCGCTGGATGGATATCTACTCGACTCTCACCAACCCCCCTGCGGTGACGATGGATGACACCTACTTCATCACACGAACAGCACAAGTCCTCGGAAGCACCACCTCGGTCATCCTTTAATCCCAAACACCGACTGTTAGACCCAACACACGTTGTCGATTGGTAGGGCATGTACCAGCCATCATTGGCAATGACTTGAGGGTCCAGAATGGGACTCAAGGCAAAAGGCCAAGTAAAATTGTGGACTTGGACAGAGGCAATTACCCATGCCGCCGTTCCACGAACCTTGAAAGTCGCGACTAGACGTCCTGCATTAGGGAAAGCTTAGCATGGCGATGGTGCAATGGTTGGGCGTCGTCGAATGCCTGGGAGCGAAAGTATGTCAGCGCTTGCCAGGACTCCGTCAGACAAGCATCTTCCTATTGCCCTACTCTACGTATATCCTCGAGTTCCGGATGCACGGCGTCTTTGTAGAGTATGGTGTGCGTTAAGCTGGTACTCTTTGCCGGTAATCTTAATCAACTAATTAGACGGTCGTATAGCTTCGAAGGTAAGGCCACGCTCGCTGAGGCAGCTGATAATGGACCACAAGGCGCCCATTTTCATGATCTTCAATCTTTGATTCTGTCGTCCAACAATTTTCCAATCACCTTGAACTTTACCGGCTTGGTCAAGAATAAGTTGACACCGCTTGCAAAAGCATTGGCCTGGTCGCGGCTGCTCGCAAGTCCTGTCAACGCAACGATCAGTGCAGGATCTGGCGCAGCTTTTCCAAGCCGATTTTTTCGTTCCTTCTCGAGAGCTCTGATTTTTCGAGTCGCCTCCAGCCCACCCATGATCGGCATACTGAGATCCATGAACACAAGTGAATACCCAGCTTCGTGGCGCTCTACAGCTTCGACAGCTTGAAGGCCATCCTCTGCACAATCGTACTCGCAGGTGGGCTTTCGCTTCTTGACGAACGTCTCAAGGAAGCGGAGGTTGATGTGGTTGTCGTCAACTAAAAGTAGACGAGGCTTCGTTCGTGGCAAAATTTGTTCGTCTATGGAGGCAGTGTTTGCTGGGTCACCCGCTGTCATAGAAGAAGGCTTGGGTTCGTTCGTCATTGATTGAGCGGTAACCGTGGCATCAGGGGATCTACCGTCTTTACCTGAGTGGAAATGCCCTTGTGAGGGAACCGACATCGGTGATAAAGTAGGACTTTCCGATCCTGCCCTCGTTGTCTCACGACTGTCGGGTATGTTGCAAGTAAGTTCATGCGCTCGTAGTACATCCGATCCGACCTCGATGTCCGCTTTGACTTCGCAAAGGGGTGCCACATTCAAAGGCCTTGGAGGGTGACTCGACTGAGACCACGTAAATGTCGTCTTCTCGCAAGCAGAGACTGCCCTGGCCATCTTTCTGGGTCCGAAAGGCGCGCTCACTACCTCAAATGCCCTAATGCTCTTACCGAGGGTATGTTCAACCTCCCGACGCGACATCTCGCTTGGTAGCAGAGCAATAACTCTGGGCTGCTTCTTTTCGAGATCGTCGACGTAGGGTTGAATGAAATCGGAAAGCCTTTCATTAACCAAAATCACAACATAGTCAGCATCGTTGATGTCGGCGTCTGCGTCGATAGGACTCATTTGCAGCCAGTCAACCATGCAATTGGACACGGACGCCTTGATGCTCTCTTTGATCTTCGACTCTCGGTTTACCACAACCGATTCATCGCCCGTTTCTGGCACGCTGAAGCCAGCAAAGCCTACCGTTGTGTCTGGTGATGGAAGTGGAAATTTGTTGTTCATCCATCCGTCCCGAACCGGGGTGACTTTTTCAGGTTGTGTCCTGCGCGATCCACGTGAGAGAGGAAGGTTTACTGATACCGTGGTTCCGACGTCATGTTCCGAGCGAACCTCAATAGTTCCATTCAGTGTTGTCGTCAGGGATTTGACTATGGACAAGCCCAAACCGCAGCCGATCGAGAGATGGTCCTCTTGGCTGAATGGAGTGAACAATCTTTTCCTCATGAAATCCTTTGATATTCCTTTCCCTGTGTCTGATATTGAGAGAGTTATTGTGTCCGTCGAATTCTCCCCACGAGTAGCCATGTCGCGGACGCTGAGTCTCACGCATATGCACCCAGCTTGAGTATATTTGAGGGAATTGCCCAAAACGTTCATCAAAATGCGCCGCAGTGCACCAGGTTGCACGACGTAGATCCAGTCCTGCTGATAGTCGAAATCAAGAATTACGGCCACGTTCTTGGTGAAACCGTATACGGAATTCCCAGCTGAATCGGCAATCTGACTTGAGTCACTTGAGTTGCGTCTTTTAATGCCAATGGTTGCTGACAAGTGTGCTCCGGCGACGGAACCCTCAACGACTTCTTCGCAGAGTTCGCTGACATCAGTCTGCTCGAACAGGTTCTGCATCCTGGGGCCAGACGTCAGACTTTCAGAGCTGACATGACTGCTGTGGCGTCTAGCAGAGCTCGCGTCTTTCTCAAAGCTGTTGATTTTGGAAAAATCAAGCACTTGTTCAATAACCTGCAGCAATGTCTTTCCACATGATATCTGCGTTTCGATAAGGCTTCTCTGGTAATTGCTCAACTCGGTTTCTGAAAGGAACTCGCACGCTGCGAGCACGCCATGAAGAGGAGATCGAAGCTCATGACTTATAGAGCCGATGAAGTTCGACTTGGAAGAGCTGATTGCAAATGTATCCATCCTGCTGATCTCGGCCGCAATATTGTTAATGAAGCTCCTCATGAATGAGAGCTCGCTTTCAATGGCGAAGACACGAAAATTGCGATTGCTGAAGGCAAAACAACCAGCTGTAGACCGTCCCAGGTTTAGGTCGTACAGCGGGACAAAAAGCAATTGGCGAACGCCGGGGAAATGTATCCGCAGCAGACGAGCTTCAGCTTCGCGACAGCATGTTGTAGGTGGTCGCCATTCTCCAGATCTCTGATCGAATGAATGGAGAGGGAATTCTTCTTCCGCCGGATACAAAATACCGCTCTCCTCAAAAGACCACAAAGTGCCTTGTGGATAATTCGAAGCTAGGTCTAGCAGGAATTGCTCATCTAATGGCGTAAACCCCAAGGCTGCATGACCCGAGCTGCCTCCCAAGGATGATCGGTTATCAATCGCATATCCGAGCACCTCTGCAGAGATAATGTTTTGTGCAGCGGCCGCCAGCAGACCTGGCATCCTGTGCTTTTTACGCTGAACACCGTTATTCTGGAGGGTCGAGCCGACGTTAGCAGCGAAATTTATGGATGTCGTCTCATCTCCCGACTGATCAAGGCCGCTTGCCCTATTGGACTCGTCAAGGCCGGCGAGAGAGCCTAGTGCGGTGTCTAGAAAAACGCTGGAAGCATGTATTAGCATTGCCGGATAATCATGCAAAAATGCTTACCAGCCTGTGGCTTCGAGAGCATCTTTCATTAGGAAAGACGCACGAGCGAATAGAACACTTCGCTCTTCTTGCCCTTGACCAGTATTTGGTTCTGCTTTCTCTAGTGTGGACAGGTCAAGGCTAGCAAAGCTTTCACGGCTTCCGTTCTGGACCGTCGAGGTTTCATCATGGACCGGGCTTTGGTCGTTCAACTCCGGAGCACCAATATTGTCGATCTCTGAGCCTGCATGACAATTTGCACCTGGTGAGTGAGGGCTGGGTTGCTCTGTCTGATTCCAGTGACTATCTTTTGACCAATTTGCTGTCCCTTGGATCTTGGCATAAGTAGGAGGAGCTTTGCCATCGATGAAAGTGGATAACGCTTGACCCATCCGCATAGCTTTTCTTCGTTCAGAGTTCTCCTTTGCCATGACTAATTGCTTCATAACAAGGGAAGCAATGGAGCTGGTATCGACAATTAGTTGGAACCAATTGGAGCACGCAAAGGGTGGACTTACCCAAAGCATTGCTTTTGATGCGAGCTGAATTCTGGCAAAAGTCGGTTATCGAGAACCCAAAGGCTGCCAATATTACAGCCTTTGTCGGTAGAAATGGGTGTACCGCAATAAAATCGCATGAATGGGGGGCCGCTGACATATGGCGCTTTCTGAAAGGGGCTGTCTCGAAGATCTGATACTGTGAAGCATGGCGGTACTTCGGAACCAAGCGGTGATGGTAAAGCCACTGTATTCTCGCAGAGATTCCCATCCCGTTCACACTTTTGAAATATGAGGACAGGAAATAGCTCAGAGTAGATGGACCTGGACTGACCTCGCACATGCCTAGCCATAACGAATCTTCTGGGTCATCAGACTGTGTTGTATCAGACAGATTCGTCGTTCGCGTCGACTCTGCGAGAATATATTGCTGATAGCGACTAATAAGAGATATCCCACAGCGTTGGACGCCCAGTCGTATGGCTGCTAATTGACAAAACGCGGTCAATGTCGAATCAGGCGAGACTACTTGGGTCACTTGAACCCCAATGTCGCGCCCGCTATCGTTGGGGGAGTCACCATTCTGACTTTTGTATTGGCTTGATACTGATTCTTCTGCGAGTGGTGTTGCAATATGATACCTAACTCGAGGGCGCACGGTGTTAGAGGTCTGGGTGAAACCGCTTCAACATAAGAACAAGACTGACTTGTAGAACTCGCTAAGCCGCAAATCATCACTAGCATTCATCATCGCGAGCGACAGATGCAGTTGATCTAACCTGTTGGTGTACGGTCACATCAGTAATGGCGTAATGCGCTTCAAAGCGTTGAACGTATGCAAGAAAGTTCTTCGGATGCCCAAGAAACTAGCGGGATTCGCCACGTGGGCGAAGTTTTGGACCCTTTAACTAAGACTCCACGTGTTAATAGGGTGACTTGGCTCGAGCCGCAGCCGCAGATCTGGTCTAGAACCTTGAAATCGTCATTTTGCAGGATCACCAACCCAGCCTCGGTGCCTTTTTCCCTATCTCGCAACAGACTTCCCCTTCCCCCGAAGCCTACCTGGCTAATTCAATCCTGCCTATAGCCTTGCAAAACGCCGGAATTCCTCCTTAGCGCAGCGAATGAGATTCTGACTCTGCCTGCGATTCTGGTGGCAGAGTGGAGCCTGATACTCAAGACACCTTGTGTAAGGATACCATGCGCAAAGAACAAATAAGTTGGCATGAGGGAATGCAGTAACGGACAACGAGCTCTGGGAGATGGTGAAATAGGTGCGAAACCATTCTGGAGGCAATGACTTCAATCTTTCGGCCTCGTTGTCAATTGGCTTCAACCCAGCCGTATAACCGATTGAATTGGACGAGCATCCGAGGTGTCATGTTTGTGTCTAGTCCTACGAGAACATTTGACATGGCCGGAAACAGTCCATTTGAAGCGCTTATACCTTCCAATCCTTGAGACTGACCGTTCAACATGAAAATATTCGATGGTTCAAACACTAAGGTTTTTTCTTCTCTTCTCTTCAAATTCTATGGCTACTTCAGGCAGATTCTTAACGGAGACTGACTGTGTGCGTCGTCCTAGATAACTATCTGTGGCCCAAGTTCATGGCCACCAATGTCTGTAAAGATACTCTATCGCACTTCGAGGCATAACCATCTCCGAATATGCCAGCCCTACGCACTTCAACTCTCAAGCAACGCGTAAGAGCGAAAGCCAACATGCCCCCGCTTCGAACGCATACTGTCCGTCGAAACGTCGCCAAAAACCTCGGCTCTTTTTCTCCCAATAGTAACGGCCTTGGTACCATGAGCCGTATTCCCTACGAGCTCCGTCAAGCGATCTTTGAACAACTTGTACCACCAAAGATATCACCCGCAGCCACGGCGCGAAGCTTCGAAACGGACAAGGAAAGTTCAGACAAAAATAACCCACAACATGCGGCTGGTACTCCAACTGGCCTGCTGGCGCTTTTGTGTACGAGCAAGGCCATCTCTACCGAGGTGAGGCGCAGCTACCAGAACTGCGAATACCAATGCCAAGCACTCCCTCCAATCTTCCTGAGCCAGGCGCGCCGAAGGGACTCGAAGACATCAAGTCAAAGGGTTAGGAGGGAATAACTTGCAAAGGATGTCTGTGGCTGGTTGGACTCGTTGCAAGCCAACGTGATTGCGGACAGATGAACAAGTGTAGGCACGCCTTGTACGTTTTGAGTAATGATTTTTTCGGGTTGGACTATAGAGAAGATAGAGAGCTACTCTATGTTGCCCAAATTCGGGGTCCCCAAGGAAGTTGTAGCACATGTAGAATAGGAAAGGTGAAGGATGAAAGTTTGGGACATCCTAGCATATACATTTGTTTCATTCATCAATGCAAAATCGTTTCACAGTATCTAGAACCCCGGCCGCCATCATCTCCCCACAACGCTCTTCAAGCTCAACTTCTCGAGCAGCACTGGCAGGTCTTCCTTCTTGACCTCAATCACGCAATGATCAAACGTGTCAATCTTGACTCTTGCCTTTGTCTCCTCAGCCACTTCTTGAAACGCAAGCCCAAACCTATTCCGACCATAGCCACGTTTCTGCATCTTCGCATGCAGCTCCTCATCTTTAGCTTCGTCATCCTCTGATGAATCGTCGCTCTCTGACTCGCTTTCTTCCTCTTCTTCCTCCTCATCCTCCTCCCCATCCAACTCTCTAATCGCCCTCTTCTCCTCCCTCGCTTTCCTTCTCTGCGCCTTTTCCTCCTGTCTTCTCTTCTGCTCTTCGGTCTTTTCCTTCTTCCCAGCAACATCAGGCCCAATGCCCATCCCGCCACCCGTACCAACCACAACATACGTTCCCCTCGCTTCATCCAGCGCGGCAAGCACGAGTGGCACCGCGGTATCAGACCCTTTCTTGTCACGTTCGTTAACCGCAACGGCCTCCCCAACCCATAAAGCTAGCTTGATAAGCGCGCCGGGACTACTGGAGAACAAGCCGAGGTCCGGGCCTTCCTTCACCACGCCCATTCGAAAGGCACGCAGATGACGGATTTGATGTTTCGCTAATAGAGATGTACCGGTTCGCAAGATCGCTTTGAGCAGGTGCTGTGCAAGGGGTATTGAAGCTAGAAGCTGTGTTGGGTGGGTTGGCGCAAGCGCATCGTACGCATGAAAGAAACGCGGCAAGAGCATTTCTGACCTGTCTTCAACCTCGTTCGCGTCTGTCTTCTGTGAAGATGTATCGGGGTGGCTCGAGTCGCTAGAAGAATTCGCTGTATGGCTTGGACCAACTTCCAGGATCGCGCCTACGATCACTCCGACGTCCAAAGCGCTGAGGTTGGCCTTCCAGCCCCAAGACCGTACGAAACCCCAACCTTCCTGCTCGTATGCAGCTCTGCCGGCGCCACTGGGCACAAGTTCATCTAGTCCGTAGACGCCAGCGTACTTTAAAAGTTTCTCTCGTAGGGTTCGCTTGAGGTCCATGTCCATGTGGGTATAGCCTTGTTTACATTGGCTGAGGCTGATGCCCATCTTAGCGAGAAGTTTGTGCAGTCTTTTTATTCCAGATTCGTTCCATATGTGCAAGCGCGAGGCGAGGTAGGGAGAATGAAGCATACTATCGTATAAAGACCAGTGTCTGAGAAGGACGAATCTTGGATCAGGGGAAAGTCGGATCGAGGTGTCCATGGGAGATGTAGCGGTATTGTTGGGTGACATGGAAGGGGATGAGTTCAGTGGGGCGGGGTTTAATCGACGAACTTCGTCACGTAGTAAGGCGTAGATACGTGATGAGCGCGTCATCCGCCATGACTGATGTTGATGCGGCAGATTTGGTGCAGTTGAGGTGCTGAGGCCGGTGGACGTATGGCCAGACAGCTCAAGAGAGGAGACGCCAACGATTGCAAGCCAGAGAAGGTCATTATCCTCACGGCCCAGCTCCGAAGCCAAGGAATAGAGAATTGAGGAAATTGGTTCCGAGTAGGAGGTGCCCAGACTATAGTATTGGTCGAGGACTGCTTCATGCGAACGGCGAAGGGCTAGCAGGCGGCGGCGGAGAACCGTGGCAGAGGGAGCTTTCGGGGATGCTGCCCTCGATAGAGGAGAAACCGACCGTGAAGAGGACGGTGTTTTTTGATCACGCCGACTTGGAGAAGCGATAGAGGATCCAGAATTCGATCTTCGCCGTTGCCGCGGTCTTTCGTCGTCGCTGTCCAGGTGCTCCTTCTCTTGATCCGACCATGACTTCCGCTTCTTACTGTGTATTGTATCATCTGGCTCATTCTCCTTATCATCATCCTCGTTACTCTCATTATCACTAAAATCTTCAACCTCAGGCATATCAGCAAGAGCGCAATATGCTTCACGTTCAGCATCCAATTCATCAATGTCACCATCGTCGAAGACAATTATACCTCCTCTTCCTGGCAGGTAGGCCTTTTGGATGCAGCCTCTTTCGACACCTGGAGCTTTCCTTCGCGCATTCGCGTCGACCTCTCCCAAAACTGGTCGTGTTGGAAATTCACCAAAGACATTGCTGAGATTCCATGGTCTTCTAGCATCAATGACCCAGACCTCCACCCCGCCTATTGCCTCTTGTTCGGGACCGTCGCCTTCAAGACCCAGAAGGTCAGCCAGGTCGACTAGTCCACCGACTCCCAGGCATACAACCACGCCTCCGGGTCCACCTTCTGTAGTTTTCATGGGCTTGATGAGCTCATCGCCAGCTTTTGATAAGTCTGAGTAGCCCAAAACTGGCTGTATCTTATGGGGGATATAGTCGCGCTTCAGCAGAGCGCTCAAGATTCGGCAGGCGCAGAGGGCGTCGGGCTCTAAGGCGGCGAGTATGAGGACGGGTGCAGACAGTGGATGATGGTTGCGTATTAGATGGTTGTATAAATGCGAGATGAGGCCCCGCGGCAGGTACATCTTGAGTGGTGCAGACTTGATGTCGAAGCATCTATGAGATCGTTCGACCGGATGCGACTCGCGGTTATGACATAATGTCAGTCGATTGCAGAGGCAGATGGTTCAATTGGTGCATTCAGGCTACCCATCAGCAATTGGATTTATTGCAAGATTGTTAAGATCGTGCTTCGACTGCACAGTACTCAGCACTGGGGATGTTTTCGCAGAGCCATTTCCAGCCGTCCAGGCGACGGAGATCGCGTAGCGCTTCACGCGTGGTTCACGCTAACCTTATTCAGCTACAGCCTGGCGATCCTACGGCCTTGGGCGATCCCCCGCATCTTCAGCCTTTGGGAGAAACGATCTTCGGGTCTATAGTTCGCGACATCTCGTACAACATGACAAAGTTCACGATCCCAGATGACACGGGCTACAGGCCTCTAGCAGCTGAAAAAGGTAGAAGGCTACATACAATGCTGACGGCAGTGGTAGCTAAGTGCTAACAGTGGTACTGGGACGAACAACCTCACAAATTTCGTTGCTTCAAAAGTATCTACAGAAGACTTACCGAGTGAGGGGGATTCCGCATTTATGCAACCGGAAGGAAACAGAAAAGATCATCAAGGCAGCGTTGGGCCTTGAACATGAAAATCCAAGCTTTGCACTCCATTCCTTAGCAGCCAATCCTTACCGGCCTCAACAAGAGAAAGTGGCCACTCTCACATTCACAAGGATCCCGAGTTGCCTGTGTAGTTCTAAAAACGAAACCCAGTGGTGCTTCACTATACCTAGCCTCCAGCCTCCTCAAGCCAATGATAAAGATGCTGATGATGACACTTTCCGGAGGGCAACAGAAATAGTCCTCGACAACCACTTCAGAGGGTTTACCCCTCTGAGCTCCTTTCGGAGTACCTCAGATCACAGATTCGAGTACGTTGTTCTTTGTAACGCAATGAAAATTATTTCTCACTCAATTAGCTGTATCGCGATATCGGGTTTAGGAGGACATGCCTTCGGATCATTTAAAGAGAGAGGGAAGCCCTACATGTGGTTACGCGACTCACTGCCAGATGATCTTCCGGGAGCTCGAATCCTCATCTATGGGTATAACACTGAATTGCAGAAGAACCAATCTTTCCAAAGTCTGAGGAATCTGGCAAACCAGTTCAGGAACGATTTGAGAGCTATCAGAGGGAAAGCAACTGTAAGCAGGGTAAACACCCACCACAATATTTGTTGACCTTTTTTTAGGGCGACCAAGGGCCAAAACCACTGATATTTATCGCTCACAGCCTCGGTGGGCTCCTCATAAAGCAGGTATTATACCTTTCCACCCCTTGGTTGTAATTTGTTGGTAATTCAACCCTAGGCTCTCATTCAAATGAAGAACGGTAACGATGAAGACCAGGATAATCTGAAAGCTACCTACGGTGCACTTTTCTTTGGAGTACCAAATCAAGGAATGGATATCTCATCTCTCGTACCTATGGTTGGAGATCAACCCAACCGATATTTTCTTGAATCTTTAAGCCCGCAATCGGATCTTCTCCAAGAACAGAGGGCCATGTTCCCCAAAGTTTTCGATTTCCGAGATTCTGAAATCATTTCCTTTTTCGAGACGAAGTTGTCGCCTACTGCACTGGAAGTAAGTCTGGTCAAGCCTTTTTTCGGCTAGGTTCACTACTAACATCATTTATAGGAAGGGGGTCAATGGAGCATGAGTGGGAAGCCTACTGTGCTGGTTAACAGTGCTTCTGCAACGCATTCACGTCCATGGGAACTGGAAGAACGTTATGCTCAGCCAATCAACAGAACTCACTCGGATCTAGTAAAGTTTGCTAAGCAGGATCAGGATTATGAGATTATTCGTGGTCATTTGCAGAGGTTCTCCAGAATATCAGTGGATGTAGTTGTCAAACGATTTGAGCCAGAAGCCCTTCGCAGTAGGTACCTCTAACGGTGAAAATAGGGAATATTACTGAGTGTAATTTCTGCTAGCTAACCACCGAGAACTAACGCAGGATGAGAGAGGTTGGTTTCCACGGTATCTTTGTGAAGTTATGCCTAACCTTAGGTCTTAGATTGCCTACAGTCTCTCTCTTTCTCGGAAATGAACGATCGCCGCAATGATATAAAGCTTGAAAGTCCCGGGACGTGTGCATGGCTCCTTCAACACGACATATATGGGGACTGGCTTTCTCAGCGTCGGGGTTTGCTCTGGGTTAAGGGAAAGCCAGGAGCAGGAAAATCAACGTTGCTCAAATACGCTATCCAGGCCATAAAAAAAGACGAACCTCTTCCCTCAAACAGCATTGTCACCCTTTCATTTTTCTTCCATGGCCGCGGAGCTGAGATTCAAAGAACACCCTTGGGGCTATTCCGGTCGCTTTTACATGAATTTCTACAACGATTTCCCGGTCCTTTGACAAATGTTGTTGGAACTTTCCAAAGCAGATGTCAGAATATGGGAAAGCCAGGGGAAAAGTGGCACTGGCATCCACAGGAGCTACAAGACTTTATTGAAACGTCTCTTCCCAAGATTCTACGAGAATGCGCAATCCGGATATTTGTTGACGCCCTCGACGAATGCGGCAAAAAAGCAGCCGTGCAACTTGTTAACTACTTCCAGCGCTTACGTTCGAAATGCTCTTCCGCTCAATATGGACTGAGCATATGCTTCTCTTGCCGACATTACCCGATTGTATCCTTGAAGGATGGGTTTGAAATATGCGTAGAACACGAAAACCATGAGGATATAAAGAGGTACATCCAAGACGAGCTCCAGGACGCAATCCAACGCGACATAGAATTGGAAGTTCTTCGGGATGAGATCTTAAACAAATCCTCGTATATTTTCCAATGGGTTGTCCTTGTTCTTGCCCGGGCTCTCTCGCAGCACGAGGCAGGATATTCTGTGCTCTATATCCGAGAATCGTTGCGGAAGACACCTCAAGAGCTAGACAGCCTTTACAAGAACATACTCCAGAGTCTTGGTAATAACGAGGACAAGCGATCTCAGTCCCTGCAACTCATGCAATGGATATGTTTCGCGCGCAGACCTCTTTCGTTAACCGAACTCCGCTTTGCGATGATTGTCAATTCCACCACTCCTCCTTACCAGTCGCTTCAGCAATGCCAGTGCTCACCAGGTTTCGTAAAGGACGATAAGAATATGGAGAAACAACTCAAATCCCTTTCTGGAGGTCTCGCTGAAGTCAAGAGACATCAGGATACGGCAGTGGCACAATTCATTCACCAGTCGGTTAACGACTACCTTGTCAACGGCGGATTACAGATATTAGCCGGTCTTTCCCGGCTAGATGAGTCGCCTATTGGCCGGGCGCATTTCCAGCTATCAAGGTCCTGCATTAGATATATCACCATGGACGAGATCCAGGGATCGAGGGGTAAAACCAAAAGTGGCTTTACTAATGCGTTTCCATTCCTACAATACGCTGTGACATCGTGGCTGCCGCACGCTCAAATGGCAGAGATAAAGAAAATATCGCAAAAAGACCTTCTATCATACTTGCGCTGGCCGTCAGCTCTGATTACACAACACTGGGTCGAGGTTTACCGAACAATTGGCCCTTATTCAACTGAAACTCCTCTTGCAGGAACAACGCTATTGCATGCCACTTCAAGATATGGTTTGACAAGTGTTGTCAGGCCCATTCTTGATAGCTTTGGCCGCGACGACGTCGAGGTCGACTCTACGGACAATTACGGTCGGACGCCGCTGTCGTGGGCCGCGGGCAACGGGCACGGGGCGGTGGTGAAGCTGCTGCTTGAGAAGGCGGCCAATGTGGATGCTGGAGACAGAAATGGCAGCACGCCGCTATCGTGGGCCGCGAGCAACGGGCACGAGGCGGTGGTGAAGCTGCTGCTTGAGAAGGCGGCCAACGTGTGTGCCGGAGATAGCGGTGGCAGCACGCCGCTGTGGTGGGCCGCGTATTACGGGCACGAGGCGGTGGTGAAGCTGCTGCTTGAGAAGGCGGCCAACGTGGAGGCAGGAGACGGCAATAGCGGGACGCCGCTATCGTGGGCTGCGCGCAACGGGCACGAGGCAGTGGTGAAGCTACTGCTGGAGAAGGG